>Ga0207893_1000048_pt1 | contig 102588 bp, 105 predicted proteins | sample MalvirmetaMSP121_FD_184233 | JGI IMG/M metagenome (GOLD analysis project Ga0207893, IMG submission 184233) | Marine viral communities from the Deep Pacific Ocean - MSP-121 (SPAdes) | ecosystem: Environmental > Aquatic > Marine > Oceanic | place: Pacific Ocean | collected 2001-06-02 | reverse complement strand
GTCAGCGACGAAGAACGAGCAGCCACCTACGAGGCATGGTTACATCGCTACAACCACCACCGACCCCACACCGGAATCGGCGGATCAACGCCCGCCCAACGCGTTCACAACGTCACGGGGAACTACAACTAGCTCTCCTCGGGGTCGCCCGCGGTCTTGCGGCGGGTGAGCGCTCGTCGAAGACCCCCCAGATCGGGCGTGCTCGGCAGCCGCTCGGCGATCTTCGCGGCGCTCCAGCGCGCGCGGGGGGCGACATCCACGGTCTCGAGGCTCTCCGGGAACTCGGCGGGAGCCGGGCCGAAAGCGCTGTGCGAGGAGCGGACGACGGCGCGGCCCAGGAGGTGGTTGCCGGTGCCGCCGATGACGGCGCCGATGCCGAACGGGACGGCTCGCCCGATGATCGAGCCGCTCTGCGTGACCGCGAACCGGCGCACGAAGGCGTGCTTGACCTTGTCGGCGACGAGTCCGACCGCCGGGCCGGGGAGGTTCTGCATGATGAGCTCGCCCCAGTAGACGTTGCGCGACGTGCCGCGCCCGGAGGCCTGCACCGCGAATTGGGTCAGCAGCTCTTGACCGCCGTTGCCGAGGATCATCGTCATGACGAGGGTGCGGGCGCGGTCCGGGTCGACGACGGCGATCCCGTGGATCTCGGTGACCGACTGCGCGAACAGCGCGCTCGCCTCGAGGAACCCGGCCGTCTCGGCGCCCGAGAGCATGAGCGAGGTGCCGACCCCGACAGCGGGGATCGCGGCGCTCGCGCCGACGAGCGCCCCGCCGCTCGTCACGGCGGTGAGGTAGCGGCGCTCGAGGATCCGGCACAGCTCATCCGGGCTCGCGTTGGGCCGCGAGCGGCGGATCGAGCGGATGTGCGCCAGGACGACCGGCCGCTGGATCGACAGCAGCTTGTCGACGCCGTGCGCGACCCGCGGGTGTAGTCCGTCGGCCGTCGTGACGGCGGGCAGTTGCGCGCCCATCTAGACGCCGTACTCGGCGTTGTAGCGCGCGACGACGTCCTTGATGGCGCCGTCCATGACGAGCGCGCCCTTGTCGAGATACAGGCCGCGGGTGCAGAAGCGCAGCAGATCACGCTCGCTGTGCGAGACGAAGAACAGGGTGCGTCCGCCGGCGAGCAGCTCTTCGATGCGCGCGTAGCACTTCTCGCGGAACGCCTTGTCACCGACGGCGAGCACCTCGTCGACGAGGATGATCGGCTCTTCCAACCGCGAGATGACGGCGAACGCGAGCCGCACCTTCATTCCGCTGGACAGGTGCTTGTACGGGGTGTCGACGGATTCGTGCAATTCGGCGAAGTCGATGATCTCGTCGTAGCGGGCGTCGATTTCGCGACGCGGCATCCCGTGCAGCCCCGCGGTCAGGTAGACGTTGTCGCGCACCGTCAGGTCGTTGACGAAGCCGCCGGTGATCTCGATCAGGGGCGCTACGCCGCCGGCGACGGTGACGCCGCCCTCGTCCGGGAGCATGACGCCCGCCACGAGCTTGAGCAGTGTCGACTTGCCTTGGCCGTTGCGGCCGACGACCCCGATCGCCTCACCGGGCGTCACCGCGAACGAGACGTCGCGAAGCGCCCAGAACTCGCCGGGGCGCGTGCGTCGCGTTCGGCCGGCGAACAGATCCTTGAAGTTGCGGCGGGAGCTGCGGCTGCGCTTGAAGCGGACCCCGAGCCCGTCGACGACGATCGTCCCCTCGACCGCGGTGGTCGTCTGCGTCGTCGCCATCAGATCTCCTTCAGCACAGGTCGGATCGTGCGGCGGAAGACGAGGATCCCGATCCCGAGCACGACGATCGTGATGACACCGCTCACGCCGACCGCGAACCAGTCGAGTTGCTCGGGGAAGAACGCAGCGCGGTAGATGCCGAAGATCCCGCTGAGCGGGTTGAGCGCCGCCCAGCCCTGCAGCCCGAGCGGGGCGAGGTCGGGGAGTCCGTAGATGATCGGCGAGGCGTAGAACATGAAGCGCAGCACGAGCTTCGTCGCCCGCTCCAGGTCACGGAAGAACACGACGAGCGGCGCGACGGTGAGGCCGATGCCGAAGATCAGCGTGGCCTGCATGATGATCGCCAGCGGGAACAGCGCCGCCTCCGGCTGCAGGCTGATCGAGAAGCCGAGCAGCGCCGCGCCGATCGCGAAGCCGGCGAGCACGGGCAGGCTGAAGGCGAACTCGATGCCCTTCGAGAGCACCAGACGCGCCACCCAGATGGTGCGCGGGATCGTCGTCGATCGGATCAGCTTCGCCTCGCGCGCGAAGGCGACCGTGCTGTCGGAGATCGCCCCGGTGAACCACATCCACGGCAGGAGGCCCGAGAGCAGGAACACGATGTACGGGTCGTCGCCCACGCTGCGCTGGAAGACGAGCGTGAAGACGAAGAAGTAGATCCCCGCCATGACGAGCGGATCCAGCACCGACCACACGTAGCCGAGGAACGAGGTCGAGTAGCGGACCTTCAGATCGCGCGTCGTCAGGAGCCACAGCGACCGCGCATAGCGGCGGACGCCGGTGCGCGGGCGCGCGAACGCGTCGGTGTCGGAGCTCACGCCAACAATCTAGTGGCGCGACGTCGCGCGAGCCCGTTCAGACGAACAGGTTGGCGCGCTCGAGGTCTTCGGCGAAGTCGATCTCGACCGCGTAGAGGTCGCTGATGTCGACCGGCTCGATGAGGACGCCGTCGTGCTCGATCGCGAGCTCGATGCCGCGCTCGAAGTAGTCCTGGTCGTCGACGCGACGCAGGTGGTGCATGAGCGCCGCCTTGTCGCTGCTCGAGATGTAGTTGATTCCGACCGCTTCGCCAAGGCCGCCGCGGACCTGCTTCGAGAGCTTCTGGATGAAGCCCTCGGCGTCGGTCGTGTACTTGACCTCTTCGTCCGAGACCTTGGCGGTGTTGACGCTGACGAAGCTGCGGTCGGCCGCGACGAGCGAACGCGAGCGCTTCAGCGCCTCGGGGTCGAACACGACGTCGCCGTTCATCCAGAGCACGCCGCCGTCCTTCGTGGACTTGAGGGCGCGCAGGAGGCTCTTCGAGGTGTTGGTCTGGTCGTACTGCTCGTTGTAGACGAAGTCGGCCTGCGGGAAGGCCTCGACGATGTGCTCGAGCTTGTAGCCGACGACGATGGTGACGCGGGCCGACGGACCGAAGGCGGCGTGGATGTTGTCGAACTGCTGCTGCATGATCGTGCGGCCGTCGCTCAGCTCGGTGAGCGGCTTCGGGAGGGAGCGTCCGAGTCGGCTTCCCATGCCGGCGGCCAGGATGACGATGTGCGGCGCGGTCGTGTGCGCAGAGGTCTTCGGCACGGTGGTCCCTTCGTAGTGGTTGCAGGTCGGCGATCGCGAAAGTTCACGCGCTGTTCACCGACTGAAGCTGATTCAGGACACCTCTTTGTGCTGAAAGTTATGGTAAAGGCCGCTGTGTGTGCGCACGGAGCGAATCCGGGCTTCGTTCTCTGATCGTGATTTTGTGAGAGTGCTGAGAGTCACTCGACTGTGGGGTCTTGATACCGTTGCGTCGTGCCCGCTTCCCGTAAGAAACCGCGCGCCCAGGCGCAGTCGCCCGCGCGCCGGCCGTCGACGCCGCGAGCTGGCGCCGCACGACGCCCGGGGATCTCCCCGGCGGGACGCACGGTCGCCGAGATTCCGGAGATCGCGGTCGTCGAGCCCGCTGTCGAGCCCGCTGTCGATCCGGCGGTCGAGCCCGTGATCGAGCCGACCGCCGAGCCGACCGCCGAGCCGACCGCCGAGCCGAGCGGCGAGGAGGCAGCGGAGTCGCGCGCTGAGCAGGTAGCTGAGCCGCAGGTGGACCCAGTCGCTGAGCCGACGGACGAGCCGTCCGCGGCGCCGTCCGTCGATTCCGCCGCCGCCTCGAAGGCTCAGCGCCCCGGCAAGAGCCGTCCGGCGGGGAGGGGCGGCCCGCGTCGCGGCACCCGCGTCGCCAAATCGGGCGCGCCGCTCTTCGACGGGGTCGACCATCGGGTCGAGTCTGCGATCGAGGTCCACTCGCTGACGAAGCGCTTCGGCGGCGTCACCGCCGTCGACGACGTTCGTCTCACGATCCCGAGCGGGTCCTTCGCCGGGTTCGTGGGACCCAACGGCGCGGGCAAGACCACGACGCTGTCGATGATCACGGGCATGCTGAGGCCCGACCTCGGCACGGTGTCTTTGTACGGCGTCGACGTGTGGCGAAACCCGACGGTCGCCAAGCGGAACCTCGGCGTGCTGCCCGACCGGCTGCGCCTCTTCGACCGGCTCACCGGGGTCGAGTTCCTGCATCACGCGGGCGCTCTGCGCGGACTCGATCACGACACGATCGTCAACCGGACGGCCGACCTTGCGATCGCGTTCGGCATCGAGCACTCGCTCGACCGGTTCGTGTCCGACTACTCCGCGGGCATGGTCAAGAAGGTGGCGATCGCGGCCGCGATGATCCACTCGCCGCGCGTGCTCGTGCTCGATGAGCCGTTCGAGTCGGTCGACCCGGTCTCGGCCGCCGTCATCATCGAGATCCTGCAGCGCTACGTTGCCGCAGGGGGCACGGTGATTCTCTCGAGCCACAGCATGGATCTGATCGAGAGGGTCTGCGACTCGGTCACGATCATCGTCGAGGGCAGGATTCTCGCCAACGGGCCGATGGCCGACGTGATCGGCTCGGAGACGCTCGAGTCCCGTTTCGTCGAGCTCGCAGGCGGCACCGACGCGGTGGAGGGCATGGAGTGGTTGCAGAGCTTCTCCGACTGAACGTACGGCTCACGCTCAACAGCCTGAGCCGGTCCCCGCGACGCGTCGCCCGCGCGGTGCTCGAATCCGCGGTGATCCTCGCGGCCGTCGTGGCGCTCATCGTCGGCGCGCTGCTGCTCGGCGAGATGGATCAGGCGTTCGCGCGGCGGGTCGTGATCGTCGCCGGATCGATCGTGAGCGTCGCCGCCATCGCCGTTCCCGCCTTCGCCGCGCGCGTCGAGCCGCTGGACCGCCGCGCGCTGCGCGGCTACGGGCTGCGTCCGTGGCGGGTGTCGATCACGCTCGTGCTGATCTCCTTCGCGGGACCCGCTCTGCTGTTCATCGTGCCGTTGGCCTTCCTCCCGCTGCTGGTCTGGAGCGACTCGGTTCCTGCCTCCCGCATCATCGGGGTCGGCGTGCTGCTCGCGCTGCAGCTCGTCGTCTCGTGGCGGCTGGGCCGCGCCATTGGATCGGTGCTGAATCCGCGACCGCGGGTGCGCGTGATCGTGCGGCTGCTGCTGGTCGCCGCGGCCGTCGCCGCCGCGGCGTTCCTCGCGCTCACCCTCCTGCCGCGCGCGATCACCCGGGTGCCGGCCGCCCAGTTCGACTGGGCTCTCCGGATGCTCGGTCAGGCAGGTGAGCAGGGCTACGGAGCGATCGTCGACACTCTTGCGGTGACGCCGCTCGGCGCACTGTGGGCCGCCACGATTCCCGCCCAGCTCGGCATCCCGTCGGTGTGGGCGCGCGCGCTGCCGATCGGCGTGGTGACGCTCGTCGTGCTCGGCGTGGTCTGGCATCTTGTCGTCCGCGCGGCCTTCCGTTCGACGTGGCGCACCCAAGCGGTGCGGCGTCGCGGTGTCCCGGGCTGGTTCCGGGGCTTCCCGGCGACCCCGATCGGTGCGGTCACGGCGCGCAGCCTCACCTACTGGGTGCGCGACCCGCGGTATCGCACCGTGCTGGTCTTCCTCCCGCTGATCCCGATCGTGACGCTGCTCGCGTTCTGGGTCAGCGGCATGCCGCTGCAGTGGGGCGTGCTGATTCCGCTCCCGCTCATGCTGCTGCTGGTCGGATGGTCGACGCTTCACAACGACGTCGCCTACGACTCGACCGCCGTCTGGACGCTGCTGGCGGCCCAGCTGCGCGGCCGCGCCGATCGAATCGGCCGCGCCGTCCCGGTGCTGGTGATCGGCGCGGTGCTGCTGGCGGTCGGCACCCCTCTGACGGCCTGGGCCTTCGGCGACGCTGACGTCATGCCGATCGTTCTCGGTGTCGGTGTGGCGACCCTGTTCGGGGCGGTCGGCATCTCGAGCGCCGAGTCGGCGCGGTCGCCGTACCCGGCGCCGCGTCCCGGTGATGCCGCGTTCCAGCAGCCCGAGCTCATCGGAAGCACGGGAGCCCTCGCGCAGGTGGGCTCGCTCCTGCTCTCGATCCTGACGGCCGTGCCCGCGATCGTGGTTGCGGTGCCGTGGCTGCTCGGGATGCCCGGATCGTGGAACTGGGCGTCGCTCGCGGTCGGCGCCGTCGTCGGCGTGGCAGTGCTCGCGCTCGGGATCCGGGTGGGCGGTCGCGCCTTCGATCAAGCGGGGCCGGAGCTTCTGGCCTTCACCATGCGAAACTAGAGCCATGAGCGACACGCTTCCCGGTGAGCCCGGACAGGGCGGCGGCACCGATGTTCTCGATCGCGAACTCGAGAAGCTCCTCAACGAGGAGCTCACCGAGGACGGGGACCACGACCGCTACGCCCACTACGTCAAGAAGGACAAGATCATCGAGTCGGCCGTGACCGGCAAGCCGGTGCGGGCGCTGTGCGGCAAGAAGTGGACGCCGGGGCGCAACCCCGACAAGTTCCCGGTCTGCCCCGACTGCCTCAAGGTCTACGAGCGGATGCGCGACGAGTAATCGCCCGAGACGCGGCTAGCGGTAGCGCGTCGGCAGCGCCGGCTCGCCGTGGGCGAGTGCGAGCGCCGCATCCGGAAGCTCGCCGATCACGCGGGCGTGGTGTGTGCGCGCGCGGAGCAGGCCCGCGGCGCCGAGATGCTCCGCGGCGGGTTCGCCGGCGACCACGAGGTCGGTCATGAGCTCGCGACGCTCGGGGCCGTCGGTCACCGGGGGGTCGTCGACGTAGATGTCCTCGCTCGTGGCGACGCCCGAACGCAGCGCTCGGAACGCCTGCTTGCGTCCGCCGATCGTGGCCTTGGCCTCGGAGGTCTTGCCGACCGCGCGCCAGCCCGAACCGCCCTCGACCGCGACGAGCTTGTAGACCATGCCGGAGGCGGGAGCCCCGGAGCCGGTCACGAGGGCGGTGCCGACTCCGTAGGAGTCGACCGGCGCGGCGCGCAGTGCCGCGATCGCGAACTCGTCGAGGTCGTTCGTCACCGTGATGCGCGTGTCCGTGGCGCCGAGGGCATCGAGTTGGGCCCGCACGGTAGCCACGACGGTGCGCAGCTCGCCGGAGTCGATGCGCACCGCCCCGAGCTCCGGCCCGGCGACGCGGATCGCGGCCTCGACGCCGCGCGAGGTGTCGAAGGTGTCGACGAGAAGGGTGGTGCCGGTGCCGAGGGCGTCCAGCTGGGCGCGGAAGGCGTCGGTCTCGGAGTCGTGGAGAAGCGTGAAGGAGTGCGCGGCGGTGCCCATCGTCGGCACCCCCCACGTGCGACCGGCCTCCAGGTTGCTCGAGGCGGCGAAGCCGGCGAGGTAGGCGGCGCGGGCCGCCGCGACGGCGGAGTGCTCGCCGGTGCGGCGTGAGCCCATTTCAGCGAGCGGGCGGCCGTCGGCGGCCGCCACCATGCGGGCGGCGGCCGAGGCGACCGCGGAGTCGTAGTTGAAGACGCTCAGCGCGAGCGTCTCGAGCACGACCGCCTCGGCGAAGGTGCCCTCGACGACGAGGATCGGGGAGCCCGGGAAGTAGAGCTCGCCCTCGCGATAGCCGCGAATGCCTCCGGTGAAGCGGAAGTCGGCGAGCCAGGCGAGGGTCTCGTCGGAGACGACGCGCTCGGCCGAGAGCCACTCCAGCTCCTCGGCGCCGAAGCGGAACTCGCGCAGCAGATCGAGCAGTCGCCCGGTGCCGGCCACGACGCCGAAGCGGCGTCCGTCGGGCAGTCGCCGCGCGAACAGCTCGAACACGCTGCGCCGGTGCGCGGTGCCCGCCCGCAGGGCGGCGTCGATCATGGTCAGCTCGTACCGGTCGGTGAAGAGCGCACTCGTCATGCTCCGAGCCTAGGACCGGGTCGCCGCCTAGACTGAGGGGGATGAGCTTCGAGCCGCGGTCGGTGACCGCATTCCGTTACGCGGCGGCGCGTTTCGATGCCGCGACGGCGGTCGCCGAGTTCGACTTCGAGCTGATCGGCGAGGGCGAGCCGCTGCGGTTCACCGAGTCGATCACCTTCACGACCGGTCCGGCCGCCCCCGTGCTGTCGGCCGAGGACGCCGAGCGCCTGCAGCGCGTGCTCGCGCTGCTTGGCGCGGTGCTCGGTCTGAGCTACTTCAAGGCGGCCGCCCCGCCGCGCGTCGAGCTCGATGTCGCGGGGCTCACGGCCGAGGCGGTCGAGTACCTGCGTCAGGTGCTGCGGCACGGTCTTGCCGAGTTCGCGTATCGGGCGGGGCTCCCGTCGCTGCTGGATCCCGACATCGTCGCCGCCGACCTCGCGCCCGCGCTGCCGATTCGTGATGCCGAGGGCGCGCCCTTCGTCCCGATTGGCGGCGGCAAGGACTCCGTGGTCTCGGTCGAGTCGCTGCGCGCCGTCGGACTCGAGCCGGCGCAGTTCGCCGTCAACCCGAACGCGATCATCACGCGCGTCGCCGAGGCGAGCGAGCTGCCGCTGATCGCCGCACGCCGTCGCCTCGATCCCGCGCTTCTCGACCTCAACGCGCGCGGGGCGCTCAACGGGCATGTGCCGGTCACCGCGATGAACACGCTCATCGCGGTGGCGCAGTCGCTGCTGCTGGGGCTGGGACCCGTCGTCATGTCGAACGAGAGCTCGGCATCGGACCCGACGCTCGAGTGGGACGGCGAGAGCGTCAACCACCAGTGGTCGAAGAGCCTGGAGGCGGAGCGGCTGCTTTCGGCCGTGCTGGAGCCGCAGGCAGGCTTGCGCGGGGCCTCCTTCTCGCTGCTGCGTCCGTTCAGCGAGCTGCGCATCGCGCGCGGGTTCGCCGCGACGACCCGCTACGACGCAGCGATCGTCAGCTGCAACCGCGCCTTCCGGCTGGCCGGGGCGACCCCGACCTGGTGCGGCGAGTGCGACAAGTGCCGGTTCGTTTTCCTCGCGCTGGCGCCGCACCTCGAGCCGGAGCGCCTGCTCGGGATCATCGGGCACGACCTCTTCGCCGATGAGGCGCAGCTGCCCGGCTTCCGCGCTCTGCTCGGGCTCGGCGATCACAAGCCGTTCGAGTGCGTCGGCGAGGAGGCCGAGAGCTCTGTCGCCGTGACGCTCGTGTCGCGCATGCCGCGCTGGGCCGACTCCCCGGTGATTCGCGCCCTGCTGGCCGAGGCGCCCGAGCTGGCCGCGGGCGACGCGGCGCTCGAGGAGCACATCCTGGGCGAGTCGGAGGCCCTCGCGGTCGCCGCGGTCTACGAGAGGGCTCGTCGTGCGCTGGTCTGAGCTCGAGGGTCAGCGAGTTGTCATCCTCGGCACTGGCCGCGAGGGCGTCGCGATCGCCGAGCACCTGCTCGGCTCGGGCGTGAAATCTCTCTCCGCCGCCGATGAGCGCGATGGGGACTCGGCCACGGCATGGCGGGGACGCTTCGGCGCTGCGGTGCCGCTGCTCATCGCCCCGACCGCGGCCACCCTGCGACGCAAGCGCATCCAGGTCGCGATCGCCTCGCCCGGGATCCCGCCGCACAGCGCGCTGCGCCGCGCCACCGAGCAGGCGAAGCTGCGTCGGACGACCGCGACGGACCTGTGGCTCGGCGACAACGCCGCTCGCACGACCGCGGTCACCGGGAGCAAGGGCAAGTCCACGACCGCCGCTCTCGTCCGGGCGATCTCGGTCGCGCACGGGGTCGGCTGCGAGCTCGGCGGCAACATCGGCATCCCCTTGCTCGGTCTTCCCGAGGCGGAGCGCTACGCGGCCGAGCTGTCGAGCTATCAGTGCTCATCGGTGACCACGTCGCCCGACGTCGTCGTGCTCACGGCGCTGTTCCCCGAGCACCTGGACTGGCACGGCAGCGAGGAGCAGTACTACGCCGACAAGCTCAACCTGATCGCGCACGGCCCGCGTCGCGTCCTCGCCAACGGCGAAGACCCACGGCTCGTGGCGGCGCTCGAGCGCTTCCACCCGGATGCCGAGATCGAATGGGTCGGCTCCACGGGGAGCCACTGGACGGTCTCGGGGCGCGCCGGGGCGCGGGAGATCCTGCGTGACGGCGCCCGCTTCGTCGATGCGAGCACGCTGCCGCTCGTCGGGCGCCACAATCTGCGCAACGCGGCGCTCGCGCTCGCCGCCGTCGAGGCCGCCGGCACCGAACTCGACCCCCAGGCCGCGCTCGCCGCGCTCGCCGGGTTCCGTCCCCTCGAGCACCGCCTGGAGCGCGTCGCCGACCCGAGCGGATTGGTGTTCATCGACGACTCGCTGTCGACGAGCCCGTTCGCCGCGATCGCCGCGCTCGAAGCCCTCGACACGCGCGATCTGGTGCTGATCGTCGGCGGTCAGGATCGCGGCGTCGACTATGCGCCGCTCGCCGACTACCTTCAGCAGCATCCCGTTGCCGCCGTGATCGGACTGCCCGACAGCGGGCCGCGCATCCTGAAGACGCTCGCGCCCACCGGGATCCTCACGGTGCCGGTCGACGGAATGGATGCCGCGATCCGCACCGCGCGCAAAGTGATCGACGATGGCGTCGTCTTGCTCTCGCCCGCGGCGCCCAGCTACGGTCGCTACCGCGACTACGCCGACCGCGCCGCCGACTTCCGCCGGGCGATCTCCGCCTCGGCGTCTGCATGACCTCGACAGAACGGACCCCCATGCCTCGCTCCGACGGACGCGCCGCCGACCAGCTTCGACCCGTGACGATCGAGCGCGGGTGGAGCGAACAGGCCGAAGGCAGTGCGCTCATCACGTTCGGCAAGACGAAGGTGCTGTGCACGGCGAGCTTCACCAACGGCGTGCCGCGCTGGAAGACCGGCTCCGGCAGCGGCTGGGTGACGGCCGAGTACGGCATGCTGCCGCGCTCCACCAACGAGCGCATGGGACGCGAGTCGGTGAAGGGCCGCGTGGGAGGCCGCACGCACGAGATCTCCCGGCTGATCGGCCGCAGCCTCCGCCCGATCATCGACCTGAAGGCGCTCGGCGAGAACACCATCCAGATCGACTGCGACGTGCTGCAGGCCGACGGCGGAACGCGCACCGCCGCGATCACCGGCGCCTACGTGGCCCTGTACGACGCGGTCGAGTGGGGTCGCGCCAACAACTTCATCGGCAAGAACGCGAAGGCTCTCATCGACTCCGTGTCGGCGATCAGCGTCGGCATCGTCGACGGCGAGCCGATGCTCGACCTGCCCTACGTCGAGGATTCGGCCGCCGAGACCGACATGAACGTCGTCGTCACCGGCCGCGGGCTGTTCGTCGAGGTGCAGGGCACCGCCGAGGGGGCCCCGTTCGACAAGCGCGAACTCGATGCCCTGCTCGACCTCGCCCTCTCGGGAACCGCCGAGCTCGCCCAGATCCAGGCCGCCGCCCTCGGCGTGACGGCCCCTCAGGTCTTCACCGGGAGCTGAGATGACCACCTTCGTGCTCGCCACCCACAACGCCCACAAGGTGGTCGAGCTGCGGGCGGTCCTCGGCGAGCGGCTCGGCCCGCACGAGATCGTCGGCTACGACGGCCCCGAGCCGATCGAGGACGGCGACAGCTTCGCCGCGAACGCGCTCATCAAGGCGCGGGCGGCGGCGGCGCACTCCGGTCTGCCGGCGATCGCCGACGACTCCGGCATCGCGGTACGGGCGCTCGGCGGCGAGCCGGGCATCCATTCGGCGCGCTACGCGGGCACGCGCAGCGACCGTGACAACCTCGAACTGCTGCTGTCCAACTTGGACGGCGTCGCGGACCGCGCCGCGAGCTTCTGGTGCGCCGCTGCGCTCGTCGACGGCGAGCGGGAGATCGTCGAGGTGGGGGAGTGGCCCGGCCAGGTGCTCACCCAGGCGGCGGGCGAGGGCGGCTTCGGCTACGACCCGATCTTCCGGCCCGAGGGCCTGGAGGTCAGCTCGGCCGAGCTGACGGCGGACGAGAAGAACGCGATCTCGCACCGCGCGCGGGCGTTCGGCGCCCTCGTCGTGCGGATGCGCGAACTGTACGGCTGAGCGCCCGCGACTGAGAATCGTCATCGTTCCCGAGAGGGCGGAAGTCGGGTCTCGAGTGCGCCGCTCTGCCTAGGCTGGTGGGCATGGGCCACGACCACGCGCACGGAACGGCGAACCGCCGCCGCCTGGCGATCGCGCTCGCGATCGTGGGCGTGTTCCTCGTGGTCGAGGTGGTCGGGGCGATCCTGTCGGGCTCGCTCGCGCTGCTCGCCGATGCCGGACACATGGTCAGCGACGTCATCGGGCTGACCGTCGCACTGGTCGCCAGCGTCATCGCCGCACGGCCGGCGACTGATCGGCACACCTTCGGCTTCCAGCGCGTCGAGGTGCTCGGTGCTCTGGCGAACGGCGTGCTGCTGACCGTGGTCGCCGTCGCCGTCGCCGTGGAGGGCGTTCGACGGCTGATCGATCCGACCGAGGCCGAGGTGATCGCGGGCCCGATGCTGCTGGTCGCCGCGGCCGGGCTCCTCGCGAACGTCGCGGCCCTGCTGGTGCTCCGCGGTGGGGAGCGCGAATCCCTCGGAATGCGCGGCGCCACCCTCGAGGTGCTGGGCGATCTGATCGGATCGATCGTGGCAATCGCGGCGGCGGTCGTGATCTTTGCCACGGGCTTCGTTCCGGCGGATGCGATCGCCTCGCTTCTGATCGCGGCGCTGATCGTGCCGCGCGCACTGGTGCTGCTGCGCGATGTCGTGCGCGTGCTGACCGAGTCGGCGCCGCGGGAGACCAGTGTGGTCGAGATCCGCGAGCACCTCGAATCGACCGAGGGTGTGATCGCAGTTCACGACGTGCACGTCTGGGCGATCACCTCCGGGTCACCGGTGTTCAGCGCGCACGTCGTGGTCGACGCCGAGCTGTTCGCCTCGGGCGACACCGGTGCGCTGCTGGAGCGGCTGGGCGCCTGCCTCAGCGAGCACTTCGACGTCGCGCATTCGACCTTCCAGCTCGAACCTGCCGACCATGCCGAACGCGAGCAGCACACACACCGCTAATCGGCGACCTCGATCGCGGCGAGTCGTTCCGCGACCGCCTGCACAACCTCGCGGAACTCGAGCTCGCTCGACTGCCAGGCGGACATGGTGACGCGTACGACGATATTGCCGAGCTGCAGGTCGTAGGCGTAGTAGCGACTGCCGGCCTCGTCCTCGCGCCAGCCGACCGCTGCGACCTCGTCAGGAAGATCGAGGGCGGGGGCGGGGGTCACCAGCGGCGACCAGGCAGAGAGCCCGGAGCCCATCGTGTACTGATCGCACCCCGCCAGCAGCGCATCCACCATCTCCATGTGCTCGACCGCGGTCGCGGAGTCCGAGAACACCCGCGCGTACTGGGTGGCCGACTGCCAGTAGTCGGCATCGCCGAAGCTGCTGACGAAGTGCACTGTGCTGCCGTCGTAGCGGGGGCGCTCATCGACGCCGAAGGCGATCGGGGCGGCGGGGCTGGTGACGAAGCACTCGTCGGGCTCGGCTTTCTCCCCGCGCCAGACGCGCACGGACGCGCTGTGCTCGGCGCCGGGCGTGGTCTCGGGGTAGTCGCCGAAAGCCCCGAAGGTCTCGGAGAGGTCGAGGGCTTGGCGCTCGTCCTCGGTGAGGACGACGGCGGGGAGCTTGAGGCCCGTGATGCAGCGGTCGGTGCAGCTCAGCGGTGCCGCGGCGCGCGGTTCGCCCGGCTCGCCGCGAAGCAGCGGCACCGTGGTCGTGTACTCGCTCTCCAGCTCGGTGAGCGAGTTCGTCACCGTCGTCACGACCGCGATCAGCCCGGCGGCGATGCCGCCGATGATCAGCAGCCCGAGGGTGATCGAGCCGACCCAGATCGCCGCCGTGGCCCCGGTGCTGAGCCCGCGACGCTCGGGCGACCCAGCGGCAGGTGCCGCGACGGCTCCGGGACCGTGGTTGTTCGCCGGCGCCTCCGCGGCGGGTGCAGGGTCGCTTCCGGTGAGGGGCTCCGGTGCAACCGGGGTTCCGCCGGGGCTCACCCAGCCGTCGCTGCCGCGCTGCTCGTTCACGGCACTGCCCCCGCTCGCGGTCGCCTCACCATGAGGCGACAATCGCTCACAATCTAGCGTTTCGCGACGGGGTGCCGCGCTCTCATCTCTCCGGCGGCGACTGCTCGCCGGCGCGATCCATCAGTCGACTGATATCGGCGCGCAGAGCGGCCACCTCGATGTGCAGATCTCGCACCTGGGCCTTGGTCGCGCTCTGAGCCTCGTCGGTGTCACGCTGCACCTTCTCGACGATCCAGGAGGCGATCGACCCGGTGACGACACCGATCAGGGCGATGCCCCCGATCATCAGGAAGACGGCGACCGCGCGCCCCACAGCGCTGGCGGGAAAGAAGTCGCCGTATCCGACCGTGGTCACCGTCACGAAGCCCCACCAAAGGGCGTCTCCCAGCGTGGAGATTGTTCCGTTGCCTCGCTCGGCGTCGAGGATCGCGAGTGCCGAGATGTAGACCAAGAGCAAAGATGCCGCCCCGACGTAGGCGAGCAGGTTGCCGCGCAGCACGGTGCCGGCGTGTCGCTGCAGAACCCGGAGCACGGTGAGCAGCCGCAGGAGTCGAAGCGGACGCAGGAACGGCAGCGCCACGGTGGCCAGATCCAGGAGATGGGTGCGGACCCAGCGCCAGCGATGTTCCGCAAGCACGACGTTGATGATGTAGTCGGCGACGAACACGAGCCAGATCGCATTCACGATGCCATCGAGCCCGATCGCGAGAGCGCCTGCCGGGTTGGCGATGACCTGCCATGAGTACGCGACGAGGAAGAGCATCGCCGCCCCCGCGAGCGGCCATTCGGTCGCCGCGGCCCAGCGAGCGTGTCGCGCGGCGCGGTCGGACATGGTCGGCAACGTGTCGGTCATCACGAAAGCTTACAAATGCGGGTGGTGCGCGCGAGGTGCCGCCCGGCGTGCGTCCGGCGCCCGCTACGCTCGCATCCATGGGCTTGTTCGGACGGCGCGATGACGACACGACGTTTCCCAAAGAGGACCGCGGGGCGGGTGATCTCGGCCAGTACGACTACGCGCTGCGGGCTCGCCGCAAGGGCACCGTGATCCGGTTGGCGGGAAGCGACCCGCACCAGGAGGAGCTGCGCGCCGTCCTCGAGGCGGGCGACGCCGTGATCGAGACGGCGATGTCGCCGCGGACGATGCAGCAGGAGGGCGTGGACGCGCCGATCGAGGTCCGGCTGTTCGCCGACCGCCGCGTGAGCGGCGTCGTCGGCCAGGTGCCGCGCGGGCTCGAGTCGATCGTCGACGACACGCTTCGGCGACTCGAGGATTCCGGACTGAAGCCGCGCATCCCGGCGCGCATCGTGCAGAAGCGCGGCGCGCTGCGGGTCGAGCTGCTGATGGGCGCCGTGCGCTGACCGCGCCCTAAGCCGTGAGGCCAGGGAGGTTCGCGACGCCGAGCGCGATCGGCAGAATCACCGCGAGGTGGGAGACCACCACGCCGAGCGACAGGATCAGACCGAACGTCGCGGGGAGGCGTCCGTGGTCGATGATCAGTGCGATGATCGCGAGGATGAGCGCGATCCCGGCGAGGATGAGCCCGCCGATGAGGGCGATCGCCCCGACGCTCAGGAACACCGCGAGCAGCCCGAACGCGGTCGTCAGGTCCTGGTTGAACGAGGCGAACGACGTGATCGCCACCACGATGGTGATCAGGTCGCCCAGCACCGCGAGGATCGCCAGCACCAGCGAGGTGATTCCAAGGCCGCGGCGCTTGCGCGTCGGGGCCTCGGCGGCCGGGACAACGGATTCGGTGGAGTCGGTCATGCGCTCACTCTAGCCAGCCGCGCGACCGCGCTTCGAGGCGCTCAGGCGGGCGCGTCGCCCGACTGCTGCGCGGCGACCTGCGCGCGCACCTCGTCCATGTTGAGCGCGCGCACCTGCTCGACGAGCGAGTCGAGGGCGGGGCGCGGCAGCGCGCCGGCCTGCTGGAACACGCCGATGCCGTCGCGGAAGATCATCAGGGTCGGGATCGACTGGATGCCGAGTGCGCCCGACAGGCCCTGGTGCGCATCCGTGTCGACCTTCGCGAAGGTGATGTCGGTGTTGTCGTTGGAGACCTCTTCGTAGACGGGGCCGAACGCCTTGCACGGTCCGCACCACTCGGCCCAGAAGTCGACGAGCACGATGCCCTCGCCCAGAACGGTGTTTTCGAAGGTCTGCTCGGTCAGGTCTACTGTCGCCATGGTTCCAGGGTAGGCAATCCGCGCCGCCGCCGCAGGATGCGCACCTGGGCGGAGGTTTCGCTGCGCGGAGAACCGGGGCGGGAATAGTTCGGACGTCGGCGAGGTTGACTCGACCGTATCCATGCGAATGCATGGAAGTCGACCGGAGAGAAAGCAGAGCCACGATGGACGCCATGCAGTTCGGAGTCTTCACCGTCAGCGACGTGACGCCCGACCCCACCACGGGCCAGACGCCGAGCGAGAACCGTCGCATCAAGGACATCCTGACCATCGCGAAGCACACCGAGGAGGTCGGTCTCGACGTCTTCGCGCTCGGCGAGCACCATAACCCGCCGTTCTTCTCGTCGAGCCCCACCACGACGCTCGGCTACATCGCCGCGACCACCGAGCGGCTGCTGCTCTCCACCGCCACCACGCTCATCACCACGAACGACCCGGTGAAGATCGCCGAGGACTTCGCGATGCTGCAGCACGTCGCCGACGGCCGCGTCGACCTGATGCTCGGGCGCGGCAACACCGGACCGGTGTATCCCTGGTTCGGGCAGGACATCCGCGAGGGAATCCCGCTCGCCATCGAGAACTACGCGCTCCTGCACCGGCTCTGGCGCGAGGACTTCGTCGACTGGCAGGGCAAGTACCGCACCCCGCTTCAGGGGTTCCAGTCGACCCCGCGCCCGCTCGACGGCGTCGCGCCGTTCGTCTGGCACGGCTCGATCCGCAGCCCCGAGATCGCCGAGCAGGCCGCCTATTACGGTGACGGCTTCTTCGCGAACAACATTTTCTGGCCGAAGGAGCACTACCAGCAGCTCGTCGGCTACTACCGGCAGCGCTTCGAGCACTACGGCCACGGCACGCCCGAGCAGGCGATCGTCGGACTCGGCGGGCAGGTGTTCATGCGGGCCAGCTCCCAGGATGCGGTCAGCGAGTTCCGCCCGTACTTCGACAATGCGCCCGTCTACGGCCACGGCCCGAGCCTCGAGGATTTCAGCGAGATGACGCCGCTCACTGTCGGCAGCCCGCAGCAGGTCATCGACCGCTACGCGGGGATGCGCGAGCACTACGGCGACTACCAGCGCCAGCTGTTCCTGATCGACCACGCGGGACTTCCGCTGAAGACCGTGCTCGAGCAGCTCGACCTCCTCGGCGGCGAGGTGGTGCCGGTGCTCCGCAAGGAGCTCGCCCGGAATCGCGCTGCCGATGTGCCGGATGCGCCCACCCATGCCAACCGTCTCGCCGCGCGCGAGGCGTCCCGCGCGACGGCCGACGCCGCGTCCGAGCCGACCGCTATGGAGGTCTGAGATGACTGCCCGCACGACCCGCAGGATCGCCGTGATCGCGGCCGGTCTCAGTCAGCCCAGCTCGACCCGGCTGCTCGCCGATCGGCTGGTCGAGGCGACGCGGCGTCGCCTCGCCGACGACGGGGTGGAGGTTGAGGTGAGCGTGCTCGAGCTGCGCGACGTGGCCACCGACATCACCAACAACATGCTCACCGGGTTCGCGAGCCCCAGGCTCGACGCGGAGATCCAGAAGGTCGTGAGCGCCGACGCGCTCATCGCGGTCACGCCGATCTTCACGACCAGCTACTCGGGGCTGTTCAAGTCGTTCATCGATATCCTGCAGCCGGACTCGCTGACCGGGATGCCCGTGCTGATCGGCGCGACCGGCGGCACCGAGCGGCACTCGCTCGCCCTCGACTACGCGCTGCGGCCGCTGTTCACCTATCTGCATACCGTCGTCGTGCCCACCGCGGTGTTCGTGGCATCCAGCGACTGGGGGAGCGCCGGCGACGCCTCCTCGGGCGGGCTGCCGGAGCGGATCGACCGGGCGGCGAGGGAGCTGGCGGCGCTCGCGGTCGACCATGACCGCGCGCAGCGCGTGCGCGACCCCTTCGCCCTTCCGGCGGGATTCAGCCCGACCGGCGTGGGCGGGTTCCAGGAGACGTAGCGCGGGGAACGGGGTGGGGCTGCGCTGCGGTTCCGCCCCGAGCGGGCGCCTAGCCGCTCTTGCGTCGGAACTCGCGCTTGAGGTCGGCCTTGGCGTGGACGCCGCGCACCGCGGACTCTCCGCCGGCGTGACCGGTCGGGTTGGTGTGCCCGTTCTTCTTGCGCTCCAGCGCTTCGCGGAACTTGCGCTTGGTCTCGTCGGAGGGCGAGCCCTCCGCTGCTTCGTCGTTCATGGGCTGAGCCTAGCTTTCGCGCCGCGCGGTGAGCCGCCCGATCACCACATCGGCGATCACGCCGAGGGTGATCGCGACCGCGACGGAGAGCACGATCGCCAGCACCGGCTGGTCGCGCAGCGCTGCTCCGAAGCCCGCGCCGATCGCGACGTTGTAGATGGCCCAACCCAGGCCCGCCGCGGCAGAGAGCGGCAGGAAGCGGCCGAGCGGGATGCCTGAGGCACCCGCGCTGAGGTTCACCGCGATGCGCGCGAAGGGAATGTAGCGCGCCGTGAAGATGAGCACGGCGGTGCGGCGCTCGACGGTGCGCTGCGCGCGGCCGAGCGCGGCGGCGACCCGGCCGCGGCGCTGCCATGCCCAGCGGTCCAGGCCCACCCGGCGCCCGATCAGGAAGCACAGCAGGTCGCCGGTGACCGCGCCGACCGCGGCGACCGGGACGAGGACCGCCGGCCACGGCGTCCCGGTCGCACCCGCGAGTGCTCCGAGCGCGACCACGACCGTCTCGCTCGGCAGCACCACCAGAAAGGCGTCGCCGACCACGAGTGCGAAGACGAGCGGGTAGAGCCACGGCGACGACGCCAGGTCGAGCACCCAGGGTTCCGTCGTCACCCCGCCGTTCTACGCACCTCCGGTGAACATCCGGTGTCGGATCAGTCTTCGAGCACGAAGGTCACTTCGAGGGTCACCTGCCAGGCAGTGATCGAGCCGCCCTCGACGGAGACCTGCTGCTCTTTGACCCAGGCGCCCGTGATCCCGCGGATCGTGGTGCTCGCGCGTTCGATTCCTGATCGGGTGGCGTCCTCGAAACTGGTCTCGGAGCGCGCGGTGATGGTGGTGACTCGAGCCACAGTGGCCATGATTCCTCCTTGAATCAGGCGGGCGCGGATCGCGACCCGCGTTCTCATTCAACGCCTCACAGGGGCAAACTGCTAGCATCAAACTGATCGCCACTCGGCGATTGCCCGCGCGCGGAGACAACGCCGTGGGAACATCACGGAGCAGGCCGGCACGAAGCTGGTCACCGGTGGTGGTCTTCCGAAGGTCGCGAAGGTGCGAGTCGGAGCGCTTCTACTGTTGACCAGAGCAGAATCCCGGCGGCATTCGCCGGTTCCCTTCCTGCCTACTCCTGCTCCTTCGCGAGAAACGCCATGCCGGATGCATGGCAGCTAAGGAGAGGCCCATGGAGGGTCCCGAAATCAAGTTCGCCGAAACCGTTCTCGACAACGGCAAGTTCGGCAAGCGCACCGTCCGGTTCGAGACCGGCCGGCTCGCGCAGCAGGCCCAGGGCGCGGTTGCCGCGTACCTCGACGAGGACACCATGATCCTCAGCGCCACCAGCGCGGGCAAGCACCCGCGCGACGGCTTCGACTTCTTCCCGCTGACGGTCGATGTCGAAGAGCGCTCCTACGCCGCCGGCAAGATCCCCGGCTCGTTCTTCCGCCGCGAGGGCCGCCCCTCGACCGAGGCGATCCTGGTCTGCCGTCTCATCGACCGCCCGCTGCGCCCGACCTTCGTCGACGGTCTGCGCAACGAGGTCCAGATCGTCATCACGGTGCTCAGCATCGCGCCCGACGAGTTCTACGACGCCCTCGCGATCAACGCCGCGAGCGCCTCGACCCAGATCTCGGGCCTGCCGTTCTACGGACCGGTCGCCGGCATCCGCATGGCGCTCATCGGCGACCAGTGGGTCGCCTTCCCGAAGCACAGCCAGCTCGCGGAGGCCGTCTTCGACCTCACCGTCGCCGGCCGCCTCGTCACCGACGAGAACGGCAACGAGGACGTCGCGATCATGATGGTGGAGGCCGAAGCCACCGAGGGAAGCTGGGAGCTCATCCGCGGCGGTGCGACCAAGCCCGACGAGGCGGTCGTCGCCCAGGGCCTCGAGGCCGCCAAGCCGTTCCTGCGTCAGCTCGCGAAGGCTCAGGCCGAGCTCGCCGCGCAGTCGGCCAAGGAGATTCAGGACTACCCGCTGTTCCCGCCCTACTCGGACGAGGCCTACAACGCGGTCGCCGAGATCGCCTACGACGACCTCAAGACGGTCTACCAGATCGCCGACAAGCAGGAGCGTCAGAAGGCCGACGACGAGCTCAAGGAGCGCGTCAAGACCGCGATCAACGAGAAGGTCGAGGCCGGTCAGCTCGGCGGCGAGGTGCCCCCGATGGTCAGCGCCGCGTACAAGTCGGTCAGCAAGAAGGTCATGCGCACGCGCGTCCTGACCGAGGGCATTCGCATCGACGGCCGCGGCCTGACCGACATTCGTGCGCTCGACGCCGAGGTCCAGGTCATCCCGCGCGTCCACGGTTCGGCGATCTTCCAGCGCGGCGAGACCCAGATCCTGGGTGTCACCACGCTGAACATGCTCAAGATGGAGCAGCAGATCGACTCGCTGAACCCCGTCACGAAGAAGCGCTACCTGCACCACTACAACTTCCCGCCCTACTCGACCGGTGAGACCGGCCGTGTGGGAAGCCCGAAGCGTCGCGAGATCGGGCACGGCTTCCTCGCCGAGCGCGCCCTTGTTCCGGTGCTGCCGCCGCGCGAGGAGTTCCCCTACGCGATCCGTCAGGTGTCCGAGGCTCTCGGCTCCAACGGCTCGACGTCGATGGGCTCGGTCTGCGCCTCGACCCTGTCGCTGCTGAACGCCGGTGTGCCGCTCAAGGCCCCCGTCGCCGGTATCGCGATGGGCCTCATCTCGGACGAGGTCGATGGAGAGACCCGCTACGCGGCGCTCACCGACATCCTCGGCGCCGAGGACGCGCTCGGCGACATGGACTTCAAGGTCGCCGGCACGAGCGAGTTCGTCACGGCGATCCAGCTCGACACCAAGCTCGCGGGTCTGCCCTCGAGCGTGCTCGACGGTGCGCTCAAGCAGGCCAAGGAGGCCCGCACGGCCATCCTCGCGGTCATCAACCAGGCGATCGACGCCCCCGACGAGATGGCGCCGACCGCGCCGCGCGTCATCAGCGTCAACATCCCGGTCGACAAGATCGGCGAGCTGATCGGCCCCAAGGGCAAGACGATCAACGCGATCCAGGACGAGACCGGCGCCGACATCTCGATCGAGGAGGACGGCACCGTGTACATCGGCGCCGTCGATGGTCCCTCGGCCGAGGCGGCGCGCGCGCAGGTCCTCGCGATCGGCAACCCGCTGCAGCCCGAGGTCGGCGAGCGCTACCTGGGAACGGTCGTCAAGATCGCGACCTTCGGTGCCTTCGTCTCGCTCACCCCCGGCAAGGACGGCCTGCTGCACATCAGCGAGGTGCGCAAGCTCGCCGGCGGCAAGCGCGTCGAGAACGTCGAAGACGTGCTCGGCGTCGGCCAGAAGATCCAGGTCGAGATCACCAAGATCGACGACCGCGGAAAGCTCTCGCTCGCCCCGGTGGTCGAGGAGGCCGCCGGTGGCGACAGCGCCGCTGCCGAAAGCCCGGAGGCTCCGGTCGAGGGCTGATCGCTCACGTCAGCACAAGGCCCGCTCCGCTTCGGCGGGGCGGGCCTTGTGCCGTTCTCCGGGCCGAAGCTCAGCCGATCGAGGCGAGCAGAGCCGTCGCGAAGACGATGACGCCCGCTGCGTTCGCCGAGACGAGCAGCGGCAGTCGCATGCGGCCGCGCACGAACGCGGCGATCAGCAGGATGGCGGCGAGCACCGTCATCAGGGCGACCGCGCTGGCCATCGCCGTCACGCTGGAGATGCCGGAGACGCATCCGCGTTCGACCGCATCGGCCACGCACGTCGTCCACCGCGGACGCACGTACCAGAGCGTTGCGATCGCGCCCGCCGTGCCGAGCGTCGAGAGCGCCACCGATGCCGCGATGGCGGCCCCTTGGCGGGAGCGCGACGCGGGGCGCGTGGAATCGGTGATCACTCTTCCACGGTGCCACCTGCCGACGCGCGTCGCCGCACTCGCAGGCACAGGCACAGCGAACTCAAGGCGCGAGCCAAGCCGCTGTCGAGCGCCACGCCGTAACGATTCGGCCACTTGACGCCGTCGACGCGGTGCTGACAGTTACTCTGAGCGCATTGCATCGCTCGAGGCCCCCGACACATCGCGTCGAACGAAACCCCGGCGCCTTGAGCTCGAGGAGGTGCGGGGAGTGAAGCGACACGAGCAGGTCGGCACGGTCTCCCTCACGCCGAGCCTCGGCACGAACGAGACCGCGGTCGTCATCGACGGCATCGTGTCGGTCCGCCGCCCCATCCCGAACTCGGAGCTCCGGGTCTTCCCGATCGCGATCGGCGGCAACGTCTTCGGCTGGACGGCGGACGCCCAGGAGGCCGAGCGCATCCTCGATCGCTACGCGCATTTCGGGGGCAACTTCATCGACACTGCGGACTCCTACGCGGGTGGTCGCAGCGAGATCATGATCGGCAACTGGATGCGCTTTCGGCGCAACCGCGACGACCTGGTGGTCGCCACCAAGGTCGGCAAGGGACCCGATCACCCCGGCGTGACGACGCGCGCCATCTCGGCCGCCGTCGAGGACTCGCTGCGTCGGCTGCGCACCGACCGCATCGACCTGCTCTACCTCCACGTCGACGATCCCGAGGTGCCGTTCGAGCAGACGCTGCTGGCTGTCGACGAGCTCATTCGCGCTGGCAAGGTGCGGGCCTTCGGCGCCTCCGATCACGCGGGCAACAGGCTGGTGGAGGCCCGCATCGCCTCGGCGCAGCTGGGGGTGGCGCGCATGGTCGCCGTGCAGAACCAGTACAACCTGATGCACCGCCGCGAGCACGAGCAGGAGGTCGCCCGGGTGGCTCGTGACCTCGAGCTCGCTGTGATGCCGCGGTTCGCGCTCGCGAGCGGCTTTCTCACGGGGAAGTACCGCACCCGGGGCGATGTGGCCCGCTCAGAGCGTCGGGGCGAGATCGCCGAGTACCTCACCCGCTCCGGGCTGCGGGTCCTTGCGGCGCTCGACAAGGTCGCGAGCGAGCAGGAGTCGACTCCCGCGGCCGTGTCGCTCGCCTGGCTGCTCAGCAAGCCCAACGTGGTCGCGCCCGTCGTCTCGGCGAGCCGGGCCGAACACGTCGACGACTTCGCGACCGCCACACGGCTTCGGCTCAGCCGCCATCAGCTCCTCGAGCTCGATCGCGCGAGCTCGTAGCAGCCCTTCGGTGCGGAACTAGGCGGGGACGGCCGCGGAGGTCATCACGCACTGGAACGTGCGGTGCAGGGCGGCGCGCGCATCCGCGGGGTCGCCCGCGTAGCCGCCGAGCAGTGCGCCGTCGCGTGCAAGCATCAGGTCTTCGGCTCCGTCGCGCGGCGCCGGGTGCCCGAGCTGGGCCAGCAGCGACTCGAAGACGTCGTGCAGCCAGCGGCGGTGGATGCCGACGCTCACTCGCACCGGGTGGTCGCTCTCCGGATACTCGACGGCGGCGGACAGGAATGCGCACCCGCGCAGTGCCGGGTTTCCGACGTCGTCAGCCGTCCAGTCCCGCATCGCGACCAGCGCTTCGGCGGCGTCGGTGATCGAGCTCAGGCGCAGCGCGACGTCGAGCCCGATCCGGCGGTGGCGATCCGCGAGGTAGTCCAGCACGAGGCGGTCCTTCGCGCGGAAATGCTTGTAGAACGTCGCCTTGGTGACGTGAGACTCTTCGATGAGCCAGTCGACGCCGACGGCGCGAATGCCTTCGCGGGTGAACAGCACGTCGGCGGTCTCGAGAATGCGCTGCTTGGCGGGGGCCAGCGGTCGCTGATCGGGCTTTTCGGGTACGGAAACGAACATGACAGCGACTCCTCGGGCGGGTTCTGTCGGGACTCCGTCAGCGTCATCGACGCCGGTGTCCTTAGGGCGGGTGGTCTTCGTCAGACCTCGGGTTGGTGCAGATGCTGTTCAGTTGTGCGGGATGAGGGTGCATCCCGAGACATGACGGTAGGGCGCCGCCAGTCTCTCTGTGCGAGCGTACGCCTGCTTTCGCGAAAGAGCCAGGTATTTGTGGAATTCTCAGATCGGCGTGTCACGGAGCGTCACCGGCTCGAACTGATGACGTAGGCTCGCGGTGATGAATGGCGCAGTGCGGCTCCCGCTGGAAACTCCCGAACTCGAGATCCTCGCTTCTGGGTCGACCCGGGTCCGCCGCACCCTCCTTCCGAACGGTGCGCGCATCCTCAGCGAGCAGGTCCCCGGAGCGCAGAGCGCGACCGTCGGATTCTGGGTCGCCGTCGGGTCACGCGACGAAGAGCCGGTCACCTACGGGGCGACCCACTTCCTCGAGCACCTGCTCTTCAAAGGCACCCCGACGCGCTCCGCGCTCGACATCGCGGTCGCCTTCGACTCGGTCGGCGGTGAGCACAACGCCCTCACCGCGAAGGAGCACACCTGCTATTACGCGAAGGTGCGCGACGTCGACGTGCCGATGGCGATCGACGTTCTGGCCGACATGTTCACCTCGTCGATTCTCGAATCCGACGAGTTCGAGAGCGAGCGCGGCGTCATTCTCGAAGAGCTCGCGATGGCGGATGACGATCCGGGCGACGTCGTCGGCGAGCGAATCTTCGAGGCGGTCTTCGGCGACCACCCGCTCGGTCGGCCGATCGGCGGCAACCCGGCATCGATCGGCGCGGTCAGCCGCGACGCGGTCTGGGCGCACTATCAGAAGAACTACCGCCCGCAGGATCTGGTCGTCACAGTGGCCGGTGCCGTCGACCACGATGAACTCGTCACTGCCACCATCGCGGCGCTGGACCGCGCCGGGTGGCCGAGCGACGCGCCCGCCTCGCCGGTGCCGCGGCGCAGCGACGTCGCCCATCCGGCGGCGCCCCTGGACCCCGGCGTCGGCGGGGTGAGCCGCCTCGTCATCCGACCGCTCGAGCAGGTCAACGTCATGCTCGGTGTTCCGGGGATCTCGGCCGTCGATGCGCGACGTCCGGCCCTGGCGATCCTGAACTCCGTCCTCGGCGGCGGCATGTCGTCGCGGCTGTTCCAGGAGATCCGCGAAGAGCGCGGCCTCGCCTACTCGGTCTACTCCTTCTCGTCCGGCTACTCCGACGGCGGGCTCTTCGGCCTGTACGCGGGCTGCTCGCCCGCGCGCGCCGGCGAGGTGGCCGAGCTCATGCTCGCCGAGTTCCGCAAGCTCGCCGAGACGGGCATCAGCGAGGAGGAACTGGGGCGCGCGCGCGGTCAGCTCGGCGGCGCCTCCGCCCTGGCGCTGGAGGACTCCGACGCGCGGATGTCGCGCCTGGGGCGCAGCGAGCTGACGCTGGGCGAGTTCGCCGATCTCGACGAGACCCTCGTCCGCCTCGGCGCCGTCACCCGTGACGAGGTGCGCGAGCTCGCGGCCGAGCTCATCGCCGGCCCGCTCTCGATCGCCGCCGTCGGCGCGGTGCAGCCTGACACGTTCACGAAGCTCGACGTCGAGCCGACCGCTGCCTGACCGGGGGATCCTTCGATGTCGCGATATCTGTACCTCGTGCGCCACGGCGAGCAGCTGGACGCCGAGCACGGCCTGCCTGACGGCCCGCTGAGCCCTCGCGGGGTGCGGCAGGCGGAGGCGATCGCCGACCGGCTCAGCGGTGTCCCTTTCGACGCCGCCTGGACCTCGCCGCTCGAGCGTGCGCAGGAGACCGCGCAGATCATCGGATCCCGGCTGCCTGCGCTGACGATCCAGCCGCACACGCTGCTCATGGACTGCATTCCGTCCGGGCCGACGCCCGACCTCCCGCACGCCTTCGAGGCGTTCTTCGGCGGCATCACCGAGGAGGAGATCGCCGCGGGTGAGGCGCAGATGACGGACGCCACGGCGGAGTGGATCGCGCCCGCGCGGGAGGACCGGCATGAGCTGCTGATCACCCACAACTTCGTGATCGGCTGGTTCGTGCGCGAGACCTTCGGCGCGGCCCCGTGGCGCTGGCTCGGCGTGAACCAGGCCAACTGCGGTCTCACGATCATCCGCGTGCGCTCCGCCAAGCCCGCGGTGCTGGTCACGCACAACGATCTCGGCCACCTGCCGCCGGAGCTGCGCACGGGTCTGTCGGTCGAGCAGCCCTACTGAGCCCGCACGCGCGCGGCTACAGCGGCTTCTGGAACCAGTGCGTCGCGTTCGGATTGTCGTTGTACGGCTCGATCTCGAGGTAGCCGGTCGAGCGGTAGAGCTGCTGTGCGGCGGTCAGGCTCTGATTGGTGTCCAGCACCGCGGTGCGGGCGCCGAGACCGCGCCCGGCCTCCTCGAGGGCGAGCAGAAGCGCCCGGCCGGCACCCAGTCCGCGCGCGTGCTCGCGGATCCACAGATGCTTAATCTCAGCCCGCTCGGCGTCGAGAAGCCGGATGCCGCCGCAGCCGAGCACGCGCGATTCAGCCTCCGTCGACGCCGCGGTGACCACGAAGAACACCCCCGCCGGCGGCAGGAACGCGGCGGTGTCGGGGAACACGACCCGGTACCCCTCGGGGCGGGAGATGAATCCCAGCTGGCGACTCGTGAAGTACTCGGTGAGCAGCTCGCGAGCGAGCGGGTCATCGGTCGGAGTCGGGACGAACTGCAGCACTCGCACAGGCTACGCCGCCGAACGCGCGCGCCGCGGCTCGGTAGCATGACTGCATGGTCACACGTGTCGCGATCGTCGGAGCCTCGGGTCGCATGGGAAGGCTCACGACGCGACTCGTCGAGCAGGAGCCAGATTTCGAGGTGCACGCGCTCGTCGGGTCGAGCGATCCGATCGAGCGCATCGATCGGGCCGATCTCGTCGTCGATCTGACGATCCCCTCGGTCTCGGCAAGCGTGGTCGACGCCGCGCTTGAGCGCGGAATCCCGGTCCTGGTGGGCACCTCCGGGTGGAGCGCCGACCGGATCGATGCGCTGCGCGCCAAACTGCGGACGCTGCCCGAGGCGGCGGTCGTGATCGTGCCGAACTTCTCGCTCGGCTCCGCCGTCGCGACCTGGCTGGCGACCCTCGCGGCCCCGCACTTCGACTCGATCGAGATCGTCGAGAGCCACCACGCCGAGAAGGTCGACTCGCCCTCCGGCACCGCCGTCCGCACGGCCGAGCTGATCGGGGTGGCGCGTGCCGATTCCGGTCCGGTGCGCGCACCGCACAACGACCAGCGCGCGCGCGGACAGCAGGTCGCGAGCGTTCCCATCCACAGCCTGCGCATGGACGGCGTCCTCGCCGAGCAGGAGGTGCGCTTCGGCGGCACCGGCGAGACCGTGCGGATCAGCCACCAGACGCTCTCCGACTCCTCCTACGAGGCCGGGATCCTGATCAGCCTGCGTGCGGCGCGCGAGCACACCGGGCTGACCGTCGGACTCGACAAGCTGCTCGGCCTCGGCGCCCCGCGACGGCGGAGCTGATCCGGTGACGACCCGCATCGGCGTCGTCGTGATGGCGGCGCTGCTCGCCCTGTATCTGGTCTTCGCGATCCGCTACGGCGTGCTCATGCTGGGACTCGACGGCGTGGTCCCGGTGGCGATCGGCATCGCCCTGCTCGTGCTTCCGCTGCTGGCGGCGGGCACGATCGTGGCCGAGGTGGTGTTCGGCGTGCGCGCCGAGCGGCTCGCCCGCCGGCTCGAGGCGGAGGACGCCGTGCCGAGCGACGAGCTTCCGGCCGTCGCGAGCGGACGGATCGATCGCGCCGCCGCGTTGGCGGTCTTCCCCACCTATCAGCAGGCCGTCGAGGCGGAGCCGGGGGACTGGCGCGCCTGGTACCGGCTCGCGCTCGCCTACGACGCGAGCGGCGACCGCCGTCGCGCCCGCTGGGCGACCCGCACCGCGATCAGGCTCGAGCGCGACGCTCGCTGAACGCGGCCGCGACCGCATCCTCGATGCGCGGTTGCGCCCACGCGAAGCCGTCGGCGGCGAGCCGCGTCGGAATCACCTTCGCGCTGTCGAGCAGCAGGTGCTGGCCGGCTTCGCCGAGCAGCAGCCGGACGACCCACTCCGGAGCCCGGAGCAGGTACCAGCGGCGCGCCTCGCGGGCGATCGACGCCGCCACCCGGTCGAAGGTCGCGGGCACCGGGCCGACGAGGTTGACCGGTCCGCTGAGCGGTGAGCGCAGGAGGTGGATGAGTGCCGCCGCCTCGTCGTGACGGCTGATCCAGCTCCAGTGCTGGCCTCCGGTGCCGAACCGAGTGGCGAGCCCGAGTCGTGTGAACAGCGCCAGCGGCGTCAGCGCCCCGCCGCCGGCTCCGATGACGGCGGCGCTGCGCGCCTGCACCACCCGGGTGGCCTTCGGCACGAGGGTGGCGGCCTGCTCCCATTCGGCGACGAGGTCGCAGAGGAAGCCCTCGCCCGCACTCGAGACCTCGGTCAGGCGCTCGCCGGGGCGGTCGCCGTAGAAGCCGACCGCGGAGGCGCTGATGAACACGCGCGGGGGAGTGCGGGCCATATTCATCGCCTCGGTGAGGGTGCGCGTGGTGTCGATGCGCGACTGCCGCAGCACCTTGCGATATCCCGGAGTCCAGGGAATGCGGCTGATGGAGGCACCCGAGAGGTTGATGACCGCGTCGACCTCGTCCATGACGCGGTAGTCGATGGTGCGCGAGGCGGGCGCCCAGTTCACCTCGTCGTCGCTGCGCGGCTGGCGTCGCACGAGCCGGCGCACCTCGTGGCCCTCCGCGCGGAGCTGGCGCACCAACTCGGTGCCGATGAACCCGGAGGCTCCCGAGACGAGGACGCGCAGCGGCGCTGACGCGCTCAGGCGAGACTCGCTTCGAGTGTGATCGGAATCCCGGTCAGGGCCTGCGAGACGGGGCAGTTCTGCTTGGCGCTCTCGGCGATCGCCTCGAACTGCTCCTCGCCGATGCCGGGGATCTTGGCGCTCACCAGCAGGTGCGAGCCGGTGATGCCCTCGCCGGGCTGGAAGGTGACCGCCGCGGTCACCTGAAGGCTCTCGGGCGGGAAGCCCGCCTGTGCGAGCTCGTTCGAGAAGGCCATCGAGAAGCAGGCCGAATGGGCCGCCCCCAGGAGTTCCTCGGGGTTGGTCTGCCCTGTGACGCCCTCGGAGCGCCCGGCCCAGGTCACCGGGAACTCGGCCGCGTCGGAGGAGTCCAGCGAGGTGGTCCCCGAGCCGCTCGTCAGATCGCCGAACCACAGCGTCGTGGCTTCGCTTGTCACCGTCATCGCATCCTCCTCGATCGGAAATCACTCTACGTCGGTTAGCATCGCACTCGATGAGCGCGATTCCGACACCCTATGAGGACCTTCTCCGCGAGACCCTGGAGTCGGGCGTTCACAAGTCCGACCGCACCGGGACGGGAACCCGCAGCGTCTTCGGGCGCCAGCTGCGGTTCGACCTCGCGAAGGGCTTCCCGCTCATCACGACGAAGCGCGTCCACTTCAAGTCGATCGCCGTGGAGCTGCTCTGGTTCCTGCGCGGCGAGTCGAACATCGCCTGGCTGCACGAGCACGGTGTGACCATCTGGGACGAGTGGGCCGACGAGGCCGGCGAGCTCGGCCCGGTCTACGGCGTCCAGTGGCGCTCCTGGCCCACGCCGAGCGGCGAGCAGATCGACCAGATCAGCGACGTGATCGAGCAGATCCGCGTCAATCCGGACTCGCGACGCCTGATCGTCACCGCCTGGAACCCGGCCGACATCCCCAGCATGGCGCTCGCGCCGTGTCACGCGCTGTTCCAGTTCTACGTCGCCGACGGCAAGCTCTCCTGCCAGCTCTACCAGCGCAGCGCCGACCTGTTCCTCGGCGTGCCGTTCAACATCGCGAGCTACGCGCTGCTGACGCATCTGGTGGCGGCGCAGACCGGGCTCGAGCTCGGCGACTTCGTCTGGACCGGCGGCGACTGCCACATCTACGACAACCACCTCGAGCAGGTCACCGAGCAGCTGAGCCGTGATCCGTTCCCGCTGCCGCGCCTCGAGCTCTCGACGCAACGCGACAGCATCTTCGACTACCGCTTCGAGGACTTCACGGTGCACGACTACCAGCACCACCCGGCCATCCGGGCCGCCGTCGCCGTATGACGACGTCGCAGCTCGGCCTGATCTGGGCGCAGGCGCGCGGCGGTGTGATCGGGGCCGACGGCGGGATGCCGTGGCACCTCCCCGAGGACATGGCCCGCTTCAAGTCGCTCACCCTCGGCCACCCGGTCGTGATGGGCCGCAAGACCTGGGAGTCGATCCCGCCCCGCTTCCGCCCGCTCGTCGACCGTCGCAACATCGTGGTCACCCGCGACGAGAGCTTCGTCGCCCCGGGGGCCGAGGTGGCGCACTCCGTCGACGCGGCGCTCGCGCTCGCCGGACCCGAGGCCTGGGTGATGGGCGGAGCGCAGCTCTACGCCGCCACGATCGCGCTCGCCGACCGGCTGGAGGTGACCGAGATCGATGTCGAGGTCGACGGCGACGCCCACGCGCCCGAGCTCGGATCGGAGTGGGCCGCGGTCGCCACCGCGCCCGAGGGCCTCGACGAATGGTGGGAATCGCTCACCGGCCTGCGCTACCGCTTTGTGAGCTACCGCCGCGCGGCCCGATAGCCTGTACTACGTGTCGACGCTTGAGAACCCCTTCGGTCAGGTGCTCGTCGCGCTCGTGACTCCGTTCACGGCCGACGGCGAAGTGCACTGGGGCGACGTCGAGAAGCACATCGACTCGCTCATCTCGCAGGGCGCCGACGGCATCGTCGTGACCGGCACCACGGGAGAGACCAGCACCCTCACCGACCCGGAGAAGGTGCGCCTCGTCGAGGTCGCCAAGTCGGTGGCGGCGGGCCGCGCGAAGATCATCACGGGCGGCGGTTCGAACGAGACCGCGCACGCGATCGAGCTGTACAAGCACAGCGAGAAGGTCGGCGCCGACGGCATCATGATCGTCACGCCGTACTACAACAAGCCCACCCAGGCCGGCATCCTCACCCACTTCCGGATGGTCGCCGACGCGACCGACCTGCCGGTGATCCTCTACGACATCCCCGGCCGCACGGGCGTCGAGATCAAGTACGAGACCATCCTGCGCGCCGCGAAGCACCCGAACATCATGGCGATCAAGGATGCCAAGGGCGACTTCAGCGAGGTCAGTCGCGTGCTCAACCAGACCGACCTGCTCTACTTCTCGGGTGACGACTCCAACGCGCTGCCGCACCTCTCGATCGGCGCCGTGGGGCTCATCGGCGTCACCGCCAACATCGCCCCGGCCTCGTACCGAACCATCGTCGACGCCGTCAATCGCAACGATCTGCGCACCGCGACCGAGGCGCACCGTGCTCTGGAGCCGCTCGTGCGCGCGACCATGACGCATGTGCCCGGCACTGTCGCGGCGAAGTACATCCTGCATGGCCTCGGTCGCATCTCGAGCCCGCGCGTGCGTCTGCCGCTCGTCGGACCCGAAGAGCACGAGGCAGCACTCATCGAGGACGAGCTCGCGCTCGTCACCGGCATCGCGGGCGTCGACCCGTCCCGCTTCCGCCCCGACCGCAATGCGGCCGCGGGGGGAGCGTTGCCGAAAGTCGCGGGCACGACCCGCTAAACGCCGGGCCTCGGCCCGCAAGGAGAACAGTGAACCAGGTCTTCGACCCGCCGGCGCTTGAGCCCGGCACGCTTCGCGTCGTCCCGCTCGGCGGGCTCGGCGAGATCGGCCGCAACATGACGGTCTACGAGCTCGACGGCAAGCTGATCGTCGTCGACGCCGGCGTGCTCTTCCCCGAGGAGCACCAGCCCGGGGTCGACCTCATCCTTCCCGACTTCACCCCGATCCGGGATCGGCTCGACGACATCCTCGCGGTCGTGCTGACGCACGGCCATGAGGACCACATCGGCGCCGTGCCGTACCTGCTCAAGATGCGCCGGGACATCCCCATCGTCGGCTCGCAGCTGACGCTGGCGCTCATCGAGGCGAAGCTCAAGGAGCACCGCATCGCGCCGTTCACGATGGCGGTCAAGGAGGGGCAGACCGAGAAGCTCGGACCCTTCGAGCTCGAGTTCATCGCGGTCAACCACTCAATTCCGGATGCGCTCGCGATCGCGATCCGCACGAGCGCCGGGCTGGTGCTCCACACGGGCGACTTCAAGATGGACCAGCTGCCGCTGGACCGTCGCATCACCGACCTGCGCGCCTTCGCGCGGCTCGGCGAGGAGGGCGTCGACCTGTTCCTGCCTGACTCGACGAACGCCGACGTCCCTGGCTTCACGGCGCGCGAGCGCGACATCGGCCCGGTGCTGGAGAGCGTCATCTCGCGCGCCACCCGCCGGGTCATCGTCGCCAGCTTCTCCAGCCACGTGCACCGCGTGCAGCAGGTGCTCGACGCCGCCGCGCGCAGCGGTCGCCAGGTCGCGCTCGTCGGACGCTCGATGGTGCGCAACATGGGCATCGCGGCCGAGCTCGGCTACCTGAACGTGCCCGACAACGTGCTCATCGACCTGAAGAAGGCGCTCAACCTGCCCGACGACAAGGTCGTCTACATGAGCACCGGTTCGCAGGGAGAGCCGATGGCGGTGCTGGCGCGCATGGCGAGCCAGGACCACCGCATCGAGGTCGGCGAGGGCGACACCGTCATCCTCGCCTCGAGCCTCATCCCCGGCAACGAGAACGCCGTCTACCGGGTCATCAACGGCCTGATGAAGCTCGGCGCCAACGTCGTGCACAAGGGCAACGCCAAGGTGCACGTCTCGGGACACGCCTCCGCCGGCGAGCTCACCTACTGCTACAACATCCTGACCCCGAAGAACGTGCTCCCCGTGCACGGGGAGACCCGCCACCTGCACGCGAACGCTGAACTCGCCATCGAGTCGGGCGTCGAGCGCAAGAACACCGTGATCGGCGAGAACGGCATCGTCGTCGACCTGCGCGACGGCGAGATGAGCGTCGTCGGCCAGCTCGACCTGGGCTACGTCTACGTGGACGGCTCGACCGTCGGCGAGATCACCGACGCCGACCTCAAGGACCGCCGCATCCTCGCCGAGGAGGGCTTCATCTCGATCTTCGTCGCGATCGACGCCCAGACCGGCCGGGTCATCGTGGGGCCGGAGATCCAGGCGCGCGGCTTCGCCGAAGACGAGACCGTGTTCGATGACGTGCGGCCGCAGATCGTCAAGGCGCTCACCGAGGCCTCGGACAACGGGATGCGCGACGCGCACGGCTACAGCCAGGTGGTGCGACGCACGGTCGGGCGCTGGGTGAACACGCAGCACCGTCGTCGCCCGATGATCGTTCCGGTCGTGATCGAGGCGTAGTTCGGCCTCCGCTCCCGATTCGGTTGAGCCGGGGTCTGCGCGCAGGTTAAGTTAAGCCATGCTTACCTTGCGCCGTCGCGCTGCTGTTCTGTCTGCTTCCCTCATCGCCGCTGTCGCCCTCGCCGGGTGCGCAGCGGAGGAGCCTGCCCCCGAGCCGACCGAAACGGTGATCGATGCCGCTCCGGTGGCGACTCCGACGCCGACCGAGACGCGGCCGATCGCCCTCGAGGACCTGGCGATCGGGCCTGACGGCATGAACGATCTGGTGCTCGGCCAGCCGGTCGACGACGACGCCGAGTTGGGGCTCATCCATCTCGACGCGGCCGCCTGCACCGACGCCGAGACCGGCTTCGACGCCGGCATCGAGGTGGGCGACCCGCTCGCCGCCCTGTGGATCGCGAACGACATGTATCGCGATGCGAGCGACACGGCCTACTTCGGCGTCAACGTGCAGCCGGGCGGCGTCGTCACGCGCATCGATCTGTTCACCTACCTCATCCCCACGACGAAGGGGGTGCGCATCGGCGATCCGGACACCGTGGTCTTCGCGGCCTACCCTGACGCGACCGTCATCACGGGAGATCTGACCGATCTGGTAGTCGTCGAGGGCGACTACGGCAAGCTCCAGTTGGAGATCGCGCGCGAGAACGGCCTGTTCGATACGCCGTACTGGAGCCCGGGCGAGACTGACACGGTGCGCTACATCAATGCCTCCTACGGCAGTGACACCTTCACCGTGGTGGCGAGCGGCAACATCGCCGGCGTCTGCCCGTTCTGACCGCTCGGGTTGGCACCCCCGCCGAGGGACACGCGCCCCGCCTCCGCGGCCCCGTCGGTCGCCGCAGGTACCGTGACGGCATGGCCACGAGCACCAGGTCGACGAGTTCGCGCGCCCGAGCCGGGTCGCGCTCCTCCGGCGCGCGCTCGCAGTCGACGCGGGCCCAGCCGACCAAGAAGCTCCCTGCAAAGAAGCCGGCCGCGGCCGGTGACGAGCCGGGCTTCGCGACGACCGCCTACCTCGCGGTCGCGCACACGGTGGGCGGCGCGGCGCGACTGTTCGGCAAGGAGAGCCTCGCGAAGGACGAGCGCCGCGACGGGGTGCCGTTCTTCCTCGTGCTGCTGGCCGCCGCCGGCGCGGTCGTCGAATGGTTCAACCCCACGCACGAGGTCGCGATCGCGCTCGACGCCTACACCTTCGGCGGTCTGCTCGGACGGGTCGCATTCGCGCTGCCGGTCATCATGACGGTCTTCGCCGTCTGGCTGTTCCGGCATCCGTCGAGCGTGCACGACAACACCCGCATCGGCATCGGCCTCGGCTTCCTGCTGGCGAGCATCAGCGCGCTCTGCCACCTCTTCGCCGGGGCACCGCAGCCGAGCGATGGCGCCGTGGCGCTCGCCCGGGGCGGCGGGATTCTCGGCTGGGTCGTGGGCCAGGTCTTCGTGCAGCTCGGGGTCGCCTGGCTCGGTGTCATCGTCGCCAGCGCTCTGCTCGTTCTCTCGCTGCTCATCATGACCAAGACGCCGCCGAACCGCATCGGGGCTCGTCTGCGCGAGCTCTACGCCTACCTGTTCGGGGCGCAGCTTCCCGAGCCGTCCGCGCCCGGCGCGGCGGCGCCGACCTCGGCGACCACCGAGTTCGGCTCGCTCACTGACCTCGGCCTCGAGGTCGACGACCCCAACTCGATGCCGTGGTGGCGTCGCAGCAAGCACCGCGGCGAGGCGGCCTTCGACAGCCCGGTCATCGGGCGCGACGAGAAGACCGAGGTCGTCGACCCGGTCGCGCTGTCGGCGACGCCCGAGGAGCCGAGCGATTTCAACATCGAGCTGCTCGACGAGCTCGTGAAGGCCGAAGACGCCGTCAAGCGGTTCACCGGCGAGGTCGCCCCGGCCGCCACGGACATCCGCGAGGACTTTGCCGACCTGCTGCCCGGCTTCTCCGACTCGACGAGCGAGCGCGGCGCCGCGGGCGATTTCGACGACGGCGACACCGTTGTGGTTCCCCAGGTCGATCCGCCGGCGCGCGCCACCAGCCCGCGGCGTCCCTACCGGCTGCCTCCCGCCTCCGTGCTCGCGCCGGGCACGCCGCCCAAGGCGCGCACCGCCGCGAACGACGAGATCATCGCCGCGATCACCGGAGTGCTCGGGCAGTTCCAGGTCGATGCGAAGGTCACCGGCTTCAGCCGTGGGCCGAGTGTCACGCGCTACGAGATCGAGCTCGGGCACGGGGTGAAGGTCGAGCGCGTCACCGCGCTCGCCAAGAACCTCTCCTACGCCGTCGCCTCCAACGAGGTGCAGATCCTCTCGCCGATCCCCGGCAAGAGCGCGATCGGCATCGAGATCCCGAACCGCGACCGCGAGATCGTCTCGCTCGGCGACGTGCTCCGTTCCGGCGCGGCGACCAAGACCGCGCACCCGCTGACGATCGGGCTCGGCAAGGACGTCGAGGGCGGCTTCGTGATCGCCAACCTCGCCAAGATGCCGCACCTGCTGGTCGCCGGTGCGACCGGATCCGGAAAGTCCAGCTTCATCAACTCGATGATCACGAGCGTCCTGATGCGCGCCAAGCCCGCCGAGGTGCGGCTCGTGCTCGTCGACCCCAAGCGCGTCGAGCTCGCCGCCTACCAGGGCGTCCCGCACCTCATCACGCCCATCATCACGAACCCGAAGAAGGCGGCCGAGGCGCTGCAGTGGGTCGTGAAAGAGATGGACATGCGCTACGACGACCTCGCGTCGTTCGGCTTCCGGCACATCGACGACTTCAACCGCGCGGTGCTCGCCGACGAGATCAAGCTGCCCGAGGGCAGCGAGCGCGTCCTTCAGCCGTACCCCTACCTGCTCGTCGTCGTCGATGAGCTCGCCGACCTCATGATGGTCGCCCCGCGCGACGTCGAGGACTCGATCGTGCGGATCACTCAGCTGGCGCGCGCCAGCGGCATCCACCTGGTGCTCGCGACGCAGCGCCCGAGCGTCGACGTCGTCACCGGACTCATCAAGGCCAACGTGCCCTCGCGGCTCGCCTTCGCGGTGTCGAGCATGACCGACTCCCGCGTCATCCTCGACCAGCCCGGCGCCGACAAGCTCATCGGCCAGGGCGACGGCCTGTTCCTGCCGATGGGGGCCTCCAAGGCGATCCGCGTGCAGGGCGCATGGGTCACCGAGGACGAGATCGATGCCGTCGTCAAGCACGTCACCGAGCAGGCCCGCCCGGAGTACCGCGACGACGTCGCCGCGGTCACCGAGAAGCGCGAGATCGACGCCGACATCGGCGACGACTTGGACGTGCTGCTGCAGGCCGCTGAGCTGGTCGTCAACACGCAGTTCGGATCCACCTCGATGCTGCAGCGCAAGCTCCGGGTCGGCTTCGCGAAGGCGGGCCGCCTGATGGATCTGCTCGAGTCGCGCGAGATCGTCGGCCCGAGCGAGGGCTCCAAGGCGCGCGACGTGCTCGTGACGCCGGAGCAGCTTCCCGAGGTGCTCGCGCAGCTGCGCGGTGACGGGCCGGCCGCCGCTCCCGCGCGCGCCGCTTCCGCGCCCGCGACGGGCTCGCCCGCCGCCCCCGTCGACCCGATCGAGGCGATGACGAGTGGGTATCCTGAGGAGGAGGGCCCCTCGGACGAGGACGCCTGGAATCTGACCGGCAGGGAGTGATCCGGGTGGCTGAAGTCCCGACCGGCGCCGACGGCACCGAGTCGCCCGCGAAGCGACCCAACCTGATGCGCGGCCGTGTCGCCCGCCACGGTGACACCCCCGCCAGCATGGGCAACCTCGCCAACATCATCACCGTGGTGCGCATCCTGCTCACCCCGGTGTTCCTGTGGCTTCTCTTCCTCGACGGGGGAGAGCACGGCCAGTGGCGCCTGATCGCCGGCATCATGTTCGTCGTGCTGATCGCGACCGATTCGGTCGATGGGATGCTCGCCCGACGTCAGAACCTCGTCACCGACTTCGGCAAGCTCGTCGACCCGATCGCCGACAAGGGGCTCGTGCTGAGCGGGCTCGTCGCACTGTCGCTGCTGGGCGAGCTCTGGTGGTGGGTCACGATCGTGATCCTGGTGCGCGAGCTGGGCATCACGCTGATGCGCTTCGCACTGCTGAAGGATCGCGTGATCGCCGCGGGCTTCCTCGGCAAGCTCAAGACGGTGATCCAGGCGGTCGCCATCTCGTTCGCGCTGGTGCCGCTCTGGGAGTGGCTGGGCGACTGGGTGCTCTGGGTCAACTGGACGCTCATGGGTGCGGCGCTCGTCCTCACCGTCGTGAGCGGCGCCCAGTACATCTGGCAGGCGATCCGCGTCGCCCGCGCGCACGGCTGAGACGCCGATGCGCACGCTCGCCGCGGAGATCGTCGAGACGCTCACCGGGCGCGGCGAGACGATCGCGGTCGCGGAGTCCCTGACGGGCGGGCTCCTCGTTGCCGAACTGATCACCGTCCCCGGCGCCTCGCTCGTGGTGCGCGGCGGTGTCGTCGCCTACGCGACCGACCTGAAGGCGCGACTGCTCGGCGTCGACGACGCTCTGCTGGCGCGGGTCGGCGCGGTCCATGCGGAGGTGGCGACTCAGATGGCACGCGGCGTCCGGCTCCGGCTCGGGCACGGTGACGAGCCGACGGCCTACGGGCTCGCGACGACCGGTGTCGCCGGTCCCGACCCGCAGGACGGCCAGGCGCCGGGCACCGTGTTCATCGCGGTCGCCACGGCGGCGGGGGAGTCGGTGCGCGCGCTGCGACTGGACGGCGACCGCGAGGCAATCCGCCGGAGGGTCGTCTCCGAATCACTGCTGATGCTGATCGAGACGATCGCGGAATAACGGGCGTTTCGATCACGTTACATCTGCTGCCGTCCCAGCAATCCCGCAGGCGGAAGAGATTAGAGTTTTCGGTATTCGATGGGGTAGCGTGAGCAACCCCGCGGAACTGAGTGAGGAGGACACCATGGTTCTGGTCCGTCAGGAAATCGGCGATGTTCTCCGTGACTACCGTCTGCAGAAGGCGATGACGCTGCGCCAGGTGGCCGGTCGCGCGAGCGTGGCCCTGGGCTACCTCAGCGAGGTCGAGCGCGGTCAGAAAGAGGCCAGCTCCGAGATTCTCGCCTCGGTGGCCGAGGCGCTCGAGACCCCGATCTCCGTCATCATGCGCGAGGTGGGCGACCGCCTGGCCGTGATCGAGGGCGTCGAGGCCGACTCGGTCGTGCCCGACACGCTCCCCGACGAGCTCGTCGCCGAATTCGACGCGGATCTCGCGGTCCGGTAGTCGACCCCAAGACATGCGAAGCCCCGACCTCGGTCGGGGCTTCGTCGTTCCCACCGCCCCGGCCGCATCCTCGAGGAGAGTCATGAAGCTCAGCGAGTTCGAGCGCGCGCTCGAGGGCGAGTTCGGGGCCTTCGGGCGGGTTCTGCTGCGCGAGACGACCCTCGTCGAGCTGGGCAATCGCACGGGTGCCGAGGCGCTGGCGCGCGGGGTGGCGCCGCGCGAGGTGTGGATCGCCCTGTGCCGCGAGCAGGAGGTTCCGCAGGACCGCTGGCACGGCGCCGGGCGCCCGGCGCCGCCGCGCGGCTGAGGCCGACGAGGGTGCCGCGCGACGGCCGCCGCCGGCGACACGCCGCGGACGAGCCTGTCGAACATCCGTTCGATTCGGGATAGTCTCCTCACCAGAGTCGTTCGAAGACGAGTTGTTCGAGCTGAGCGCCGTGCCTGACTGCCAATGTCGGTGCCGGAGCGTAGCGTCAACCTCAGTCGGAGAGCACACTCTGACAGCCCTGTCGGAAGCGCGGAGTCCTGGCACCATCGGACCCCGCAGGAACGACAGTCGATGGGCGCATCACCCCGCGGCACCGTGAGACGGCGTCGCCGAACTGAAGGAGAACCGATCATGCCCTCACCCGCAGACCGCGAGAAGGCCCTCGAGACCGCACTCGCACAAATCGACCGCCAGTTCGGCAAGGGAACGGTGATGCGTCTCGGCAGCGACGAGCGCGCGCCCGTCGCTGTGATCCCCACTGGTTCCATCGCGCTCGACGTCGCGCTCGGCGTCGGCGGGCTGCCGCGCGGCCGCATCGTCGAGATCTACGGACCGGAGTCCTCCGGAAAGACGACGCTCACGCTGCACGCGATTGCCAACGCGCAGCGCAACGGCGGCATCGCCGCCTTCATCGACGCCGAGCACGCGCTCGACCCGGAGTACGCCGCGAAACTCGGCGTCGACATCGATGCGCTCCTGGTCTCGCAGCCCGACACGGGTGAGCAGGCGCTCGAGATCGCGGACATGCTCGTGCGCTCCGGATCGATTGACCTGATCGTGGTCGACTCGGTGGCGGCGCTCGTGCCGCGCGCCGAGATCGAGGGCGAGATGGGCGACAGCCACGTCGGACTTCAGGCCCGCCTCATGTCGCAGGCGCTCCGCAAGCTCACCGGTGGCCTCAACCAGACGCAGACCACGATGATCTTCATCAACCAGCTGCGCGAGAAGATCGGCGTCTTCTTCGGAAGCCCCGAGACGACCGCCGGCGGCAAGGCGCTCAAGTTCTACGCCTCCGTGCGACTCGACATCCGTCGCATCGAGACTCTCAAGGACGGCACCGACGCGGTCGGAAACCGCACCCGCGTCAAGGTCGTCAAGAACAAGATGGCGCCGCCCTTCAAGCAGGCCGAGTTCGACATCCTCTACGGGGTCGGCATCTCCCGCGAGGGCAGCCTGATCGACTACGGCGTCGAGCACTCGATCGTGCGCAAGTCCGGCGCCTGGTACACCTACGACGGCGATCAGCTCGGTCAGGGCAAGGAGAACGCCCGCAACTTCCTGATCCAGAACCCCGCGATGGCGGACGAGATCGAGACGAAGATCCTCAGCAAGCTCGGCATCGGGGCGCTCGGCAAGGCGGCTGCGGCCGCGGCCCTTGCCGAGGAGACGGCGGCTGCCGAGGCGGTCACCGCCAAGGCCAGCAAGGCGAGCCCCGCAGCGAAGGCCGAACCGGCCCCGCTCGCGAAGGTGGCCAACGCGTAGCCGTCCGCGGACGACGACGGAGAAGCTGATGACGTATCCCGAAGAGCGGCTCGCCCCGGTCACCTACCTGCCCGGGGCGAGGCCGCCGGAGGGCCCGCCGGTCGCGCCCGCCGAGTCCCGATCCGCCGAGTCTCGATTCCCCGAGGGCGACCACGACGAACCGGTCACCCTCCGCGAGGTCGTCGCCGACGCGGTCGAGCGCGACACCGAGCGTGCGCGGAAGCGCGCCGAGAACGTCGCCCTGCACGCGCTCACCCGCCGCGGCATGTCCCGGCGCGAGGTCGAGCGCACGCTTCGCGCACGCGAGCTCGACGAGGAGACCATCGAGGCCGAGCTGGAGCGGCTGGAAGGCGTCGGCCTGATCGACGACACCGCGCTGGCTCAAGACCTCGTCGGTCGCCTGCAGGAGCGCAAGGGGCTCGGGCGCCAGGGGGTCGCCGCCGAGCTCACCCGCCGGCTGCTCTCGCCCGCCGCGATCGAGTACGCCCTCGAACTCGTCGAGAGCAGCGACGAGCTCGCCCGCGCGAAAGAGCTCGCCGAGGCGCGCACACGACAGCTGCGCAGCTATGACCGGGAGACCGCGGTGCGGCGACTCAGCGGCTACCTGGCGCGTCGCGGCTACGACGGCGGCACCGTGCGTGCGGCGGTCGCGCACGCGCTTCCGGAGCGCTCCGCGAGCTCGGTGCGCTTCCGCTGAGCGGCGACGCCGAGGGCCCGGCGTAAACTGGGGCCATCATGACTCTTCTTGATGCGCAGCCCAGCGACGCGACCGCGGCGGTCCGCACCTACGAGGTGCGCACCTTCGGCTGCCAGATGAACGTGCACGACTCCGAGCGGCTGAGCGGCTCGCTCGAAGCCGCCGGCTACGTGCGCGCCGACGGCGCCCCCGCGGACGTCGTCGTCATCAACACCTGCGCGGTGCGCGAGAACGCCGACAACAAGCTCTACGGAACCCTTGGCCACCTCGCGTCGACGAAGCGCGAGCGCGAAGGAATGCAGATCGCCGTCGGCGGCTGCCTCGCCCAGAAGGACAAGAACGTCATCCTCGAGAAGGCCCCGTGGGTCGACGTCGTGTTCGGCACCCACAACATGGGGTCCCTCCCCACGCTGCTCGAGCGCGCGCGCCACAACGACGAGGCGCAGCTGGAGATCCTCGAAGCGCTCGAGGTGTTCCCCTCGACCCTGCCGACCCGGCGCGACTCGGTGTCGAGCGGATGGGTGTCGATCTCGGTCGGCTGCAACAACACCTGCACGTTCTGCATCGTGCCGAGCCTTCGCGGCAAGGAGAAGGACCGCCGCCCCGGTGACATCCTCTCCGAGATCCAGCTGCTCGTCGACGACGGCGCGATCGAGGTGACCCTGCTCGGCCAGAACGTGAACTCCTACGGCGTCGAGTTCGGCGACCGCCAGGCGTTCTCGAAGCTCCTCCGCGCCGCGGGGGAGATCGAGGGTCTCGAGCGCATCCGCTTCACCAGCCCTCACCCAGCCGCCTTCACCGACGACGTCATCGACGCGATGGCAGAGACACCGACCGTGATGCCGCAGCTGCACATGCCGCTGCAGTCGGGATCCGATCGCATCCTCAAGGCGATGCGTCGCTCCTACCGCTCGGAGCGGTTCCTGGGCATTCTCGACCGCGTTCGCGAGCGCATCCCGCACGCGGCGATCACGACCGACATCATCGTCGGCTTCCCCGGCGAGACCGAAGAGGACTTCGCCGAGACGCTCCGAGTCGTCGCGGCGTCCCGGTTCGCGAGCGCCTTCACGTTCCAGTACTCGATCCGCCCCGGCACGCCCGCGGCGACGATGCCGGACCAGGTGCCGAAGAAGGTCGTCCAGGAGCGCTACGAGCGCCTGGTCGGCCTGCAGGAGCGCATCTCGGGCGAAGAGAATCAGGCGCTCGTCGGCCGCGAGCTCGAAGTGCTCGTGGCGGCCGGCGAGGGCCGACGCGACGCCGAGCGGGATCGCCTCTCCGGTCGCGCAGAAGACAATCGGCTGGTGCACTTCGACGTGCCCGAGGGCAGCGAGATCCCGCGCCCCGGTGACGTCGTGCGCGTGACGGTCACCCGCAGCTCGCCGCACTTCCTCATCGCCGCCCCCGCGGGCGAGCGACTTGAGGTGCGCCGCACCCGCGCCGGCGACGCCTGGGACCGCTCCGAGGCCGAGAGCTGCGCCGTTCCCGCGCCGGCTGGCGCGGTGGCCGGTTCCGAGCGCACCGTCAGCCTCGGGCTGCCGAGCCTGCGGGTCGGTCCCGGAACCGATCCCCGGTGACCCGGCGACGTCGCGCATGATCGTCGCCATCGTCGGTCCCACGGGGACCGGCAAGTCCCAGCTGTCGCTCGACCTCGTCGAGCGCCTGGGCGCCGACGGCGTTGCCGCCGAGATCATCAACGCCGATGCGATGCAGCTCTACCGCGGCATGGACATCGGCACCGCCAAGCTCGGCCCGGTTGCGCGCCGCGGCATCCCGCACCATCTCCTCGACGTACTGGAGCCGCGCGAGGAGGCGAGCGTCGCCCGCTACCAGGTGGAGGCGCGCGCGCTCGTCGACGACATCCTCGGCCGCGGCGCGGTTCCCGTCCTCGTCGGCGGGAGCGGTCTCTACGTCTCGAGCGTCATCTACGACTTCCAGTTCCCCGGCACGGACCCCGAGGTGCGCGCGCGACTCGAGGCCGAACTCGAGGCCGAGGGCCCCGGGATCCTGCATCGACGGCTCCGCGAGGTGGACCCGGCGGCAGCGGAGGCAATCGGTCCGCACAACGGCCGCCGTCTCGTGCGGGCGCTGGAGGTCATCGAGATCACCGGAGGGCCGTTCGGGGCGGGGCTTCCGAGCGAGACCCAGCTGTGGCACCCGACCACGACGATCGGGCTCCGCGACGAGCGCGCCGCACTCGTCGAGCGCCTCGACCAGCGCGTTGCCGGCATGTGGGCCGGCGGCCTCGTCGCCGAGGTGAAGAAGCTGCGCCCCGCGGGACTCGGCGCGACCGCGAGCCGCGCGATCGGCTACGCGCAGGCCCTCGCGCAGCTCGACGGCGAGATCACCGCTGAGGAGGCGATGGAGCAGACGGCGGCGCTGACGAGGCGCTACGCGCGGCGACAGGTGAGCTGGTTCGGCCGCTATCGCGACACGCACTGGTTCGAGGCGCGCGACCCGGCTCGAGCCGACGCTGCGGCGGACGTGGTGCGCGCGGCGCTGTCGACCGCACGCGGATAGGCTCGAAGCATGAGCACTCTCGCCTTCACCAAGGGGCACGGCACCGGCAACGACTTCGTCCTCTTCGCCGACCCCGACGGCGAGCGCACACTCGATGCGCACGCGCTCGCCGCGATCTCGGATCGCCACTTCGGCGTCGGCGCCGACGGCGTGATCCGCGCGGTCCGCTCGGCGCGACTGCCGGAGGGGGCCGCAGCGCTCGATGAGGACCCGGCCGCCGAGTGGTTCATGGACTACCACAACGCCGACGGCAGCCCCGCTGAGATGTGCGGAAACGGCATCCGCGTCTACGGGGCGTTCCTGCTGGATCGGGGTCTCATCGACCTCGAGGTGGGGGAGACGATCGCGATCGGCACGCGGGGCGGCGTCCGCCACCTCACGCGCACGGCCGACGGCTTCGAGGTGGACCTCGGCGCCTGGTTCGTCGCCTCGGGCGAGGTGCGCGTCGACGCGGACGGGCTCGACGTGCCGCGGCCGGGGCTCGCGATCGGCGTCGGGAACCCGCACGTCGTCGTGGCGCTGAGCGACGAGGCGGAGCTGGACGGACTCGAGCTCGGCCGTGCCCCCGAACTGCTTCCCGCAGCGCCCAACGGTGCGAACGTCGAGTTCGTGGTGCCCGCCGACCCGCTCGTCGAGGCCGGTGTCGGGCGCATCCGCATGCGCGTCCACGAGCGCGGCAGCGGCGAGACGCTGTCGTGCGGCACGGGCGCCGCGGCGGCGGCCCTCGCGACCCGTCACTGGGCGGGCGAGGGCGCACCGGACTCCTGGAGTGTCACGGTTCCCGGCGGTGTCGTCGGGGTGCGCGTGTTCGAGGTCGACGGCGCGTCGCACGTCGCGCTCAGCGGGCCCGCCGCGCTCGTCTTCGACGGCGCGCTGGAGCTCTAGTTCGCGTCGGGGACGACCGAGATCGGCTCGGTCAGTCCCGAGCCGGAGCGGCGCCGCGCCCGCAGCACGCGGTATCCCTTGTTGGTGGCGGCGCGCGTGACGGTGAGGTCGTCAGGGAACTCCGCCTGCAGCCAGCGGTGCAGGGAGTCCGAGCCGAGATTGCGCTGCACGACCAGCCAGGCATCCGCCCCCACCTCGAGTCGCGGCAGCCAGGTCGAGAGCATCGAGTGCAGCTCGCTCTTGCCGACGCGGATGGGCGGATTCGACCAGATCGTCATGAATCGCACATCTGTGGGAACATTGTCAGGTGTACAGGCAGTGATGTTGTCGAGACCCAGACGCGCGGCGTTCTGGCGCACGAGGTCGAGCGCCCGCTGATTGACGTCGACAGCCCACACGGTGGCGTGGGGCGACTCGAGCGCGAGCGACAGAGCGATGGGTCCCCAGCCGCAGCCGAGGTCGAGCAGGTTTCCCCCCGGCGGAGGCGCTGGCACATTCGACAACAAGACGTTCGTGCCCGCATCGAGGCGCTCCGGGCTGAAGACCCCGGGCGCGGAGGTCAGGACACGGTCCTCGCCCGCGAGACGGACCGTGATCTCGCGCGGCACGTATCCACTTCCGGGCTCCGACGAGAAGTAATGATCGGGCGGGGCCATGCAGAGAATCTACCGAACTACCGCACCAGAGGGTGAGAGTCCATGACTGAAGAAGACGACCGGATGCTGGACCGCGTCCTGGGGCGCGAAGACGCGCACGCCGAGAAGATCTCCGTGTTCGGCCGCGGACGCGCGACCGCCCTCCACGCAACCTCGGAGGAATCCGAGCTCGACGGGGAGCAGTTCGACCGCGAGGAGCGCGCCGCGCTGCGCCGCGTCACGGGCCTCTCGACCGAGCTCGAAGATGTCACCGAGGTCGAATACCGCCAGCTGCGGCTCGAGAATGTCGTGCTGATCGGCGTGTACTCGAGCTCGGGCAACGCTGCGCGCGCCCTCGAGGACGCGGAGAACTCGCTGCGCGAGCTCGCCGCCCTCGCCGAGACGGCCGGCGCCGTCGTGCTCGACGGGCTGCTGCAGCGCCGGCCGCACCCGGATGCGTCGACGTATCTCGGTCGGGGCAAGGTGGAGGAGCTGCGCTCGATTGTGGCCCATCTGGGCGCCGACACCGTGATCGCCGACACCGAGCTCTCGCCGAGCCAGCGTCGCGCGCTGGAGGACCGGGTGAAGGTCAAGGTGATCGACCGCACCGCGGTCATCCTCGACATCTTCAGCCAGCACGCCAAGAGCCGTGAGGGCAAGGCCCAGGTCGAACTGGCCCAGCTCGAGTACCTGCTTCCGCGTCTGCGTGGCTGGGGTGAGTCGATGTCCCGTCAGGCCGGTGGCCAGGTCGGCGGCGCGGGCGCCGGCATGGGAAGCCGCGGCCCGGGTGAGACGAAGATCGAGCTCGACCGGCGACGCATCCACACCCGCATGGCGAAGCTCCGCCGCCAGATCAAGGGTTTCGCTCCCGCGCGCGAGGCGAAGCGGGCGAACCGCGACCGGTTCGAGGTGCCGAGCGTCGCGATCGCCGGCTACACGAACGCCGGCAAGTCGAGTCTGCTGAACCGCCTGACCCGCGCGGGCGTGCTCGTCGAGAACGCGCTGTTCGCGACGCTGGACCCGACGGTGCGGCGCAGCCAGACGCCGGACGGGCGCCAGTTCACCCTGGCCGACACCGTCGGCTTCGTGCGCCACCTGCCGCACCAGCTGGTCGAGGCGTTCCGATCGACGCTCGAGGAGGTCGGCAGCTCCGACGTCATCGTGCACGTGGTGGATGCCTCGCATCCCGACCCGGCGGCGCAGCTGGCGACCGTGCGCGATGTGATCGGCGATGTGGGGGCGCGCGACCTTCCCGAGATCGTCGCTTTCAACAAGGCGGATCTGGTCGACGAGAACGACCGCATCCTGCTGCGCGGGCTGGAGCCGGGCGCCGTGTTCGTCTCGGCTCGCACCGGGGAGGGCATCGCCGAGCTGCGCGCGCGGATCGCCGAGCTGCTGCCGTACCCGGATGTCGAGCTCGACATCCTGGTGCCCTACGACCGCGGCGACCTGGTGTCGCTCGCGCACCAGCGGGCGCGCGTCGTCGACACCTCCTACGAGGAGGCAGGCACGCGCCTGTCGCTGCTGGCCACCGCGCGGGTGGCGGAGCAGCTGCGCTCGGCGGTGGCGGCGAGCGACGCGGCGGAGGCCGCCGAGACCGACTAGACGGAGCGGAGCACCGCGACGACCTTGCCGAGCACCTCGGCCTCGTCGCCGAGGATAGGCTCGAAGGCGGAGTTGCGCGGCAGCAGCCAGGTGTGGCCGTCGCGCTGACGGAAGACCTTCACGGTCGCCTCGCCGTCGAGCATGGCGGCGACGATCTCGCCGTTCTGCGCGTCGCGCTGCTGGCGCACGACCACCCAGTCGCCGTCGCAGATCGCGGCGTCGATCATCGACTCGCCGACGACCTTGAGCATGAACAGGTCGCCCTTGCCGACGAGCTGGCGGGGGAGCGGAAACACTTCGTCGACCTGCTGGTCGGCCGTGATCGGGATGCCGGCGGCGATCCGTCCGACCAGTGGCACCATGGCGGCGTCGCCGACCGGGATGGCGGTCTCGGCCTCCTCGCTGCCCGGCAGGTCGATGAGGACCTCAAGGGCGCGCGGGCGATTGGGGTCGCGGCGCAGGTACCCACTCAGCTCCAGCTGTCCGAGCTGATGCGTCACGCTCGAGAGCGAGGCAAGGCCGACGGCGTCGCCGATCTCACGCATGCTCGGCGGGTAGCCCCGCGAGGCGACCGAGCGCTGCACGAACTCCAGAATCGCGCGCTGCTTGTCGCTCAGGCTGGTGCGCCGGCGGGTTCCGGGGCGACCGTTCTCGGTCGAATCGATCTCGCTCATCGCATCCTCCTGAAGGCGTTGTCTGTCGAGGCGAGACCAATGTCGGTGGCCTCTGGTCGAGTGTCCTCAACGATCGAAACTGTATCCGTTCCGACGGGCCCGAGCAAACAAATGTTCGAGTGTGTCGCACATCGGATGCGAGAAAGTCCCGATCAGGACTTGAACATATGTTCGATCGAAGATATGTTCGGAACACAGCTTCGGATCCGGTCGCCCGGCCGTGACCGGATCCGAGCTGTCCAACGACTCGAGAGCGAGGAACGACAGATGAGCACCATGGTGATGAATCCGACCGTCGTCGCACTGCCGCGTCTGCGGCTCACCCCGCGCGGTCGTGCCGTCTTCGGCACGCTGGCCGCCATCCCGCTCGTGCTGCTGGCGCTCGCCCTCGGCGTGGGGGCGCCGAGCGCCGATGCCGGGGCCACGGCGTCGCTCGACACCTTCAGCTACGTCTCGGTCGCCCCGGGGCAGTCGCTCTGGCAGGTCGCCGAGACGCTCGCCCCCGAGGCCGACCCGCGCGAGGTCATCGCCGACATCATGGCGCTGAACCAGCTCGCCTCGAGCGCGGTGGAGCCGGGCCAGAAGCTGGCCATCCCGACGGCCTACGCGCCCTGACCGGCGGGGCCGTTTCGGGCGGCGTTCGCCGGCCCTACTGAGCGTTGCCACGCTCAGTAGACTCGGCGAGTGGTATCCCTCTCCGACCTCCCGATCCGTGACGACCTCCGCGGTCAGACGCCCTATGGGGCGCCGCAGCTGCACGTGCGCTACGCGCTCAACGTCAACGAGAACACGCACCCGATCCCCGAGGACACGGCGCGGCACATCGTGGAGTCGCTCGCGCGAGCGGTGCTGCAGATCAACCGCTACCCCGACCGCGAGTTCACCGTGCTGCGTGAGGCCCTCGCGGCCTACCTCGGGCACGAACTGGCGCCCGAGAACATCTGGGCGGGCAACGGCTCGAACGAGATCATCCAGCAGACGCTGCAGGCCTTCGGCGGGCCCGGCCGCAAGGTGCTCGCCTTCCCACCGACCTACTCGATGCACGCGATCATCGCGCACGGCTCGGGCACCGAATGGGTGGAGGCCGAGCGCGACGACGACTTCGAGCTCTCGGCCGCGACCGCCGTCGCCGCGATCGAACGCGAGCAGCCCGATGTGGTCTTCTTCTGCGCGCCGAACAACCCGACCGGCACCCCCGTGCCGCTCCAGACGATTGAGGCCGCCTACGCAGCGACCGATGGCATCGTCTTCGTCGACGAGGCCTACGCCGAGTTCATGCCGGAGGGGGCGCCGAGCGCGCTCACGCTGCTCGCAGGCCGCGAACGACTCCTGGTCTCGCGCACGATGAGCAAGGCGTTCGCCTTCGCCGGCGCGCGCCTCGGCTACCTCGCCGCCGACCCGGCGGTGGTCGACGCCTTCCGGCTGGTGCGCCTGCCGTACCACCTATCGGCGCTCACCCAGGCGGCCGCCGTCGCCGCGCTCGAGCACGCCCCCGCGATGCTCGCGATGGTCGACGACATCCGCGGCCAGCGCGACCGCCTCGTTGTGGAGCTCGCGCAGCTCGGGTACCGGCCGTACGAGAGCTGGGCGAACTTCGTGCTCTTCGGCGGTCTCGACTCCCCGAAGGCGACCTTCGAGGCGCTGCTCGAGCGCGACATCCTGGTGCGCGACGTCGGCATCCCCGGATCGCTGCGCGTGACGGCGGGCACGCGAGGCGAGACGAGCGCGTTTCTCGCGGCCCTCGCCGAGCTCGGGCCGGGCGGCGCTCGATAGACTCGCAGGCATGAGCACATCCCGCGTCGCGAGCCTGCGCCGTCAGACGAGCGAGTCGAGCATCGAACTCGAACTCAACCTCGACGGCAGCGGCATCGCCGACATCTCCACGACGGTCCCGTTCTTCGATCACCTGCTCACCGCGTTCACCAAGCACTCGCTCATCGACCTCACGGTGCGCGCCCACGGTGACACCGAGATCGATGTGCACCACACCGTCGAGGACACCGGCATCGTGCTGGGGCAGGCGATCAAGCAGGCGCTCGGCGACAAGGCCGGCATCGGCCGTTACGGCGACGCCCACGTGCCGCTCGACGAGGCGCTCGCGCGCGCCGTCGTGGACGTCTCCGGGCGCCCGTACCTGGTGCACTCCGGCGAGCCCGAAGGCTTCGAGTTCCACCTGATCGGCGGCCACTTCACCGGCTCGATGGTGCGGCACGTGCTCGAGGCGATCACCTTCCACGCCGGGATCAGCGTGCACCTGACGGTGCTCGGCGGTCGCGATCCGCACCACATCGCCGAGGCCGAGTTCAAGGCGCTGGCGCGCGCCCTCCGTCGCGCCGTCGAGCCCGACGCGCGCGTCAGCGGCGTGCCGTCGACCAAGGGCTCGCTGTGACCGTGGAGCGTCGCTCGTGACGGCATCCCCCACGGTCGTCGTCCTGGACTACGGATCCGGCAACGTCCACTCCGCGGCCAAGGCGCTGGAGCTGGCGGGCGCGCGCGTCGAGCTCACGGCCGACCGCGACCGGGTCGCGGCGGCCGACGGGCTCCTGGTTCCCGGGGTCGGCGCGTTCGCGGCCGTCATGGCGGGGCTGGAGAGCGTTCGCGGCGGCGAGCTGATCGAGCGTCGGCTCGCGGGCGGACGTCCTGTGCTGGGCATCTGCGTCGGCATGCAGGTCATGTTCGAGCGCGGCATCGAGCGCGGCAGCGACGTCGAGGGTCTCGGCGAATGGCCTGGCACGATCGAGGAGCTGCACGCGCCCGTGCTGCCGCACATCGGCTGGAACAGGATCGATGCGCCCGAGGACTCCCGGCTGTTCGCGGGCATCCGCGACGAGCGCTTCTACTTCGTGCACTCCTACGCGGCGCGCGACTGGACGCTGGAGGCGACCGGCGCATTTCCGGCGCCGCGGGTCACCTGGGCGGAGCACGGCGAGCGCTTCGTCGCCGCCGTCGAAAACGGTCCGCTCGCCGCCACGCAGTTCCACCCGGAGAAATCCGGAGTCGCGGGCATCGCTCTCCTGGAGAACTGGCTGCGCGGACTCTGAGCGCGCGGACGTCGCCGCGGTCACGGCGTCCATGAAACCGCGCTACGATCTGAATCTTGTTTGCGGGTTGCGACCTCCCCGCGGGAAGACCGAGATGAGCGAATTCAATATCGCCCCTGCCCTGACCCTGTTGCCCGCCGTCGACGTTGCGGGCGGCAAGGCCGTTCGACTGACGCAGGGCGAGGCCGGCTCCGAGACCAGCTACGGCGACCCGGTTGACGCGGCCCACCAGTGGACCGATGACGGAGCCGAGTGGATCCACCTTGTGGATCTGGATGCGGCCTTCGGTCGTGGCAACAACCGCGCGGTGATCAAGAAGGTCATCAAGAACACCCCCAAGCACGTCAACATCGAGCTCTCCGGCGGCATCCGCGACGACGAGACGCTCGAGGCGGCGCTCGCGACCGGCGCCAAGCGCATCAACCTCGGCACCGCGGCACTGGAGAACCCCGAGTGGGCCTCCTACGTCATCGGCGCCTACGGCGAGGCGATCGCCGTCGGTCTGGACGTGCGCGGCACGACACTCGCCGCCCGCGGCTGGACGCAGGAGGGCGGCGATCTCTGGACCGTCATGGAGCGCCTCGAGGCCGCCGGCTGCGCCCGCTACGTCGTGACCGACGTCACCAAGGACGGCACCCTCAAGGGCCCGAACATCGAGCTGCTGCGCCAGGTCATGGAGAAGACGCACAAGCCCGTCATCGCCTCCGGCGGCATCGCCAACCTCGATGACATCGCGGCGCTGCGCGAACTCGTGCCGCTCGGGCTCGAGGGCGCGATCGTCGGCAAGGCGCTGTACTCGGGGGCGTTCACGCTGCCCGAGGCGCTCGACGTCGCCGGCGGCTGACCCGAGCCGTGACCGGCGCCACCGATTCGGCGGGCGTGCCCTGGGAGGGACGCTCGTTTCCGGAGACTGCTCCCAGCAGCGACGACGGCTCGCCCGACCCGCGACTGACTGAGGCGGTGGCGGCGTTCCGATCCGGCGAGCTCGCCTTCCCGCAGCTGGTCGTGGCGCTTCACGAGGTGCGACTCCTCGTTCCGCTGATCGCGGTCCGCGGCGACGAGGGCGTCGGGGTGCACGGGCAGCTCGTCGACAAGACGCAAGAGCTCTCGATCGTCACCGTCGAAGGGCCGGACGGGCGCGCGGTGCTCCCGGCTTTCAGCGGCGTCGAGTCGATGCGCCGTTGGAACCCGGATGCGCGACCGATCCCGATTCAGGCCCCGCGCGTCGCGATCGCCGCCGCCTCCGAGGGAACCGAGCTGATCGCCATCGACCCGGCGAGCGAGAACGGCTTCGTGCTGCGGCGGCCCGCGTTCCGCGCCCTCGCGCTGGGGGAGGAGTGGATCCCCTCCTACGCCGACGTGGAAGTGCGCGCGGTGCTCCGGCGCGCGATCGAGGCCGAGCCGGCCGTCTCCGATCTGGACACCGTCGCCGGCGACCCCGAGGCGCGCCTGGCGGGCCCGGAGCTGCAGATCCGGCTCGCGGTCGCCCCGGGGCTCGACGCGGCGGCCCTCGAGGAGCTCGTGGCGCGGCTCGCGGCGCGCTGGGCGGCCGAGGCGATCGTCGCTGAGCGGGTCGATTCGCTCGGGGTGGGGATCCGTCCGGCTAGTTGACCGGTCCGGTCCACTTCTCACCCGGGCCTTTGCCGATCTCGTCGGGGATGGCGGAGGCCTCACGGAAGGCCAGCTGCACCGAGCGCAGGCCGTCGCGCAGCGCACGCGCGTGGTGGTCGCCGAGGTGCGGCGCGGAGGCGGTCACGAGTCCCGCGAGCGCGTCGATCAATTTGCGCGCCTCGTCGAGGTCGGTGGCCGCATCCGGGTCATCCGCGAGCCCGGTCTTGACCGCCGCAGCGCTGAGAAGATGCACGGCGACGGTGTTGATCACCTCGACCGCCGGAACGTCCGCGATGTCGCGAATCTCGTCGTCGTAGCCCTGCTCTTCGCTCACGCGCTGTCCTCTGCTATTCTTATGCGGGCTCCGGGGCCAGATCCCCGGACACGAAAGTGGAGAAATCCCACCCGCCGACCGCTTCCAACAGGTTATCGGGTCAGTTGCACTCCGCCGCTCACGCGGTAGCCAGGGTGCATTGTTGAAGGGCGTCGGTTCGACGCACCTCAGGGAATTCGTCTTCGTTCGTGCCTGGCAGCAGGGCTACGCACACACACGAAGGAGTTCCGCATCAGCGATCCCAGAACGAACGACCGGATCCGTGTCCCCGAGGTCCGCCTCGTCGGACCCAACGGAGAGCAGGTCGGCGTCGTCCGCATCGAGGACGCCCTGCGCCTGGCGCAGGAGGCCGACCTGGACCTGGTCGAGGTCTCCCCGACCTCGAAGCCGCCCGTGGTGAAGATCATGGACTACGGCAAGTTCAAGTACGAGCAGGCCCAGAAGCAGAAGGAAGCTCGACGCAACCAGGCGAACACGATCCTCAAGGAGGTTCGCTTCCGCCTGAAGATCGACAAGCACGACTACGAGACCAAGCGCAAGCGCGCGGAGGGCTTCCTCCAGGCGGGCGACAAGGTGAAGGCCATGATCCTCTTCCGAGGCCGTGAGCAGTCCCGACCCGAGCAGGGCGTTCGCCTTCTGCAGCGCTTCGCCGAAGATGTTGCCGAGTTCGGCACCGTGGAGTCCACGCCGACCATCGACGGTCGCAACATGGTCATGGTGATCGGACCGCACAAGAACAAGGCCGAGGCGAAAGCCGAAGCCCAGGCCAAGAAGGCCGAGACCAAGGCACGGACCCAGTCCGGTGCCCAGAGCGAGGCGCAGGAAGTCGCGGCGCCCACCACCGCAGGAGAGAAGAATGCCTAAGCAGAAGTCGCACTCGGGTGCCAAGAAGCGTTTCCGGGTCACCGGCAGCGGCAAGGTCGTGAAGCAGGGCGCGGGCATGCGCCACAACCTCGAGCGCAAGTCCTCGAAGCTCACGCGTCGCCTCAACCGCGACGTCGTCCTCGCTCCGCAGGACGCCAAGGTCATCAAGAAGCTCCTGGGCAAGTAAGCCCGGATCCCGAAAAGGAACGAAACTCATGGCACGTGTAAAGAGGGCGGTCAACGCCGCCAAGAAGCGCCGCACTACGCTCGAGCGCGCAGAGGGCTACCGCGGTCAGCGGTCGCGCCTGTACCGCAAGGCGAAGGAGCAGGTCACCCACTCCCTCGTCTACTCCTACCGCGACCGTCGCGCGAAGAAGGGCGAGTTCCGTCGCCTCTGGATTCAGCGCATCAACGCCGCGGCGCGTGCGAACGGCCTGACCTACAACCGTCTGATCCAGGGTCTGGGTCTCGCGGGCGTCGAGGTCGACCGTCGCATCCTCGCCGAGCTTGCGGTCAACGAGCCCGCCACGTTCGCCGGCCTCGTCGAGGTCGCGAAGAAGGCCCTGCCGACCGACGTGAACCAGCCCGCCTCGGCGGCCTGAGCTTCCACCCACGCAGCGGGCGAAGCCCGCGGTGCTTGCTGGTCGAGCAGTGGGCGAAGCCCGCGTATCGAGACCGCCCACGAAGGCGCGCATCCCTCAGGATGCGCGCCTTCGTCGTTTCTTCGCGGTTCGTTCGGATGCCCTGGATAGCATGCGGACATGATCGACAATCCGCGCTCGCCGCGAGTGCGCGCGGTGCACAAGCTCGCCAAGCGCGCGGCCCGTGCCTCCACCGGCCTCTTCCTCGTCGAGGGGCCGCAGTCGGTGCGCGAGGTGCTCGCCTACCGCCCCGAGCTGCTCGTCGAGCTGTACATGACCGTGGCCACGCGCGACCGCTCGTCCGAGCTGGTGCGCGCCGCCGAGAACGCCGGCGTCTCGGTCGAGCTCGTCTCGGAGCAGGTTCTCGCGGCCATGGCGGACACCGTCACGCCGCAGGGCGTGATCGCGGTCTGCCGCACGCTGGTGATGTCGGTCGGCGACATCATGGCCAGTGGCCCACGGCTGGTCGCGATTCTGCACGAGGTGCGCGATCCCGGCAACGCCGGCACGATCATCCGGGCGGCGGATGCCGCCGGTGCTGACGCCGTGATCTTCACCGGGAGCACCGTCGATGCCTACAACCCCAAGGTCGTGCGCTCGACCACCGGGTCTCTCTTCCACGTGCCGATCGTGCAGAACGGCACCCTCGACGACGCCCTCAGCACGGTGCGCGCCGCGGGTCTCCAGGTGCTCGCCGCCGACATCAAGGGCGATGATCTGCCTGCCGTGCGCGACCTGCTGAGCGCGCCGACGGCGTGGCTGTTCGGCAACGAGGCGCGCGGACTCACCGACGAGGAGCTGGCGCGCGCCGACCGCCCGGTGCGGCTGCCGATCTACGGCCGTGCCGAGTCGCTCAACCTCGCCACGGCTGCCTCCGTGTGCCTGTACGAGTCGGCGTTCGCCCAGCGCTCCTGAGATATTCGGGACGCCGCGGCCCGAGGTTGCACTCGGGTCACGTTTCCACTCGAACCGTTGACCCCCGAGCGGGGGTCATGTTTTGCTGGGTCGATGGAGCCGCTCGTCATCCTCGACCACGTCAACAAGCACTTCGGTGCGCTGCACGTGCTCAACGACATCAACACGACCATCGGTCGCGGTGAAGTCGTCGTCGTCATCGGGCCCTCGGGCTCGGGCAAGTCGACGCTGTGCCGTGCGATCAACCGACTCGAGACGATCGACGACGGCACGATCACGATCGACGGCACCCCGCTGCCGAGCGAGGGCCGCGGGCTTGCGAAGCTCCGCGCCGACGTGGGCATGGTGTTCCAGTCGTTCAACCTGTTCGCGCACAAGACTGTGCTGCAGAACGTCACGATCGGCCAGATCAAGGTGCGCAAGCGATCGAAGGCCGAGGCAGACAAGCGCGCGATGGAGCTCCTCGAGCGGGTCGGCGTCGCCAATCAGGCGCAGAAGATGCCCTCTCAGCTCTCGGGCGGCCAGCAGCAGCGCGTCGCGATCGCCCGGGCGCTCGCCATGGATCCGAAGATCATGCTCTTCGATGAGCCGACGAGCGCACTCGACCCCGAGATGATCAACGAAGTTCTGGACGTCATGGTGCAGCTCGCCTCCGAGGGGATGACGATGGTCGTCGTCACCCACGAGATGGGCTTCGCCCGCAAGGCGGCCGACCGTGTCCTGTTCATGGCCGACGGCGAGATCGTCGAAGAAGCTACCCCTGAGGCGTTCTTCACGAACCCACAGACTTCGAGAGCGAAGGACTTCCTCTCGAAGGTGCTCACCCACTAACCGGTGGGAGAGCAACACAGCAAGGAGAGGGAATCCATGAGACTCCGCACATCACTGACGGCTGTCGCGATCGCCGCGACCGCCGTGCTTGCGCTGAGCGCGTGCACGACGACGGGCGACACCACCGACCCCGATGACGTGACGTTCGAGGCCGGCACGACCATGGCCGCGCTGAACGAGGCCGGCACGATCACGATCGGCACCAAGTTCGATCAGCCGCTGTTCGGTCTTCAGGGCCTCGACGGCAACCCCGAGGGCTTCGACGTGGAGATCGGCAAGATCATCGCGAGCGAGCTCGGCATCTCGGAGGACAACATCGAGTGGGTCGAGACCGTCTCGGCCAACCGCGAGCCCTTCATCGAGAACGGCACCGTCGACATCGTGGTGGCGACGTACACGATCAACGACACCCGCAAGGAAGTCATCTCGTTCGCGGGACCGTACTACCTCGCCGGTCAGGACATCCTCGTGCTCGCGGGCAACCCGGAGGGCGTCACCGGCCCCGAGGATCTCGAGGGCATGGACGTCTGCAGTGTCGCCGGATCGACTTCGGAAGCCAACATCGCCGAGTACGGTGTCAACCTCATCACCACCGACACCTATTCCAACTGCCTGGAGCCGCTGCGCAACGGCAACGTCATCGCGGTCACGACTGACAACGTGATCCTCGCGGGACTCGCCGACCAGAACCCGGGTGAGTTCGAGGTCGTCAACAACCCCTTCACATCGGAGCCCTACGGCATCGGCCTGATGAAGGACGACGACGTCTTCCGCTCGTTCATCAACGACGTGCTCGAGGAGGCGTACGCCGACGGCCGCTGGGCCGACGCGTGGAACTCCACCGCGGGCACCGTGCTCGACCTGCCGGAGCCCCCGGCGGTCGACCGCTACTAGAGATCAGGTGCGGACCCGCTCGCCGCGCGCGAGCGGGTCCGCACCGATGCCCCACGACAGTTGACCGAGACGAGGAGGGAGACGCGGTGGACGCACTGATCGACGTCACCCCGTTGTACATCGAGGGATTCCTTCAGACTCTCGCGCTGCTCCTGCTCGCCGGGTCGGGCGCGTTCGTCGTCGGCGTGCTCATCGCCGCGCTGCGCATCTCGCCGGTGCCGGTGATGCGAGGCTTCGCCACCGCCTACACCGAGCTGCTGCGCAACGTGCCGCTCCTGCTCGTGCTGTTCTTCTGCGCTTTCGTGCTGCCGCTTCTGGGTGTTCAGCTCGACTTCTTCGTACTCGCGGTGATCGGCCTGACCGCGTACACGTCGCCCTTCGTCGCCGAGGCGGTGCGCTCGGGCATCAACGGCGTGCACGTCGGGCAGGCCGAGGCCGCCCGAAGTCTCGGCTTCGCCTTCGGGCAGACGATCTCGCTCATCGTCCTGCCGCAGGCCGCGCGCATGGTGGTGCCGCCGCTCATCAACGTCTTCATCGCCCTCACCAAGAACACCTCCGTCGCAGGAGCGTTCTTCGTCTTCGAGCTCTTCGGTGCGACGACGCGCGGTACGCGCGATCACGGTGACCAGGTGATCCTGATGCTCCTCTACGCCGCGGCGCTGTACCTCGTGATCACCGTGCCGCTCGGGCTCATCGCCGGAGCCATCGAGAAGAAGGTGCGGGTGCTGCGATGAGCGGATCGGTTCTCTACGACGCCCCCGGCCCGAAGACGCGGCGCCGTTCGGCGATCGCCTCGGTCGTCTCCGCACTCGTTCTGGTGGCCGCGGGCGCGTGGATCATCGCGACGCTCGCCGCCCCGCGCGTCGCCGCCAACGGCGCTGAGACCCCCGGCATGTTCGACGGGTCGCGCTGGGATATCGCGCTGAACCCGCTGCTCTGGGAGAACTTCGGCCGCGGCGTGCTCGCGACGCTCGCGATGGCCGCCGTCGCCGCCGTGCTCGCGGTGCTGCTTGGCATCCTGCTGTCATTCGCTCGCACCGCCCGCAGCATGTGGGTGCGGGTGCCGACCGCGGCGCTGCTCGAATTCGTGCGCGGCATGCCCGTGCTGCTGATGATCTTCTTCATCTTCCTGGTGTTCTCGACCGGGGCGTACTGGGCCGGGGTGCTCGGGCTGGCCGTGTACAACGGGGCGATCATCGGCGAGGCGCTGCGCGCCGGCATCGTGTCGCTGCCCAAGGGGCAGGGCGAGGCCGGCTATTCGATCGGACTGACACCGCTGCAGACGCGGCTGTCGATCGAGTTCCCGCAGGCGTTCCGGCAGATGCTGCCCATCATCATCGCCCAGCTCGTCGTGCTGCTGAAGGACACCTCGCTCGCCTACGTCGTCGGCTACAACGAGCTGGCGCGCACGATCAAGAACCTGCAGAACGCGCTCGGCAACCGCTACCTGTTCACCCTGTTCATCATCGGACTCCTGATCTACCTGATCATGAACCTGACGCTCTCCTGGCTGGCGCGCGTGATCGCCAAGCGCAGCGGGCCGAAGCTCGGCAAGGTGACGCCCGACGATCTGCCGCCGGTCGGCGCGCAGGGCACCCAGGCGATCACCATGGTGCGACCCAACCGCGGGAAACCGCCCAGCTAGCCGCCATCTCGCCCGGGATGACGTCGGGGCCCGCGAACTGCGGGGCATCGCCCGACTAGACTCGACGCTCGTGTCCGACTCCCCGCAGATCACCGAACAGACGGTCAACGCCGCGGTCGACGCGGCGCTCGCCGCCATCGCCGACGCGACCGACTCCGCAGCCCTGAAGGCGGCGCGATCCGCCCACGCCGGAGAGGCGTCGCCGCTGGCCAAGCTGAACGCCGCGATGCGCGACGTGCCCGCCGACCAGAAGGCCGCCGCAGGCAAGCTCGTCGGCCAGGCGCGCGGCCGCGTGAACCAGGCGCTCGCCGCGCAGGAGGCGGTCGTGCTCGCCGCCGAGGAGGAGGCGCGCCTCGTGAGCGAGACGGTCGATGTGACCGCCTTGCCGTCGCGCTGGCGGGCCGGAGCCCGGCATCCGCTCTCCCTTCTGATGGAGGAGATGAGCGACGTCTTCGTGGCGATGGGCTGGGAGGTGGCAGAAGGCCCCGAGCTCGAGCACGAGTGGTTCAACTTCGACGCGCTCAACATGGACGAGGACCACCCGGCGCGCAGCGACCAGGACACCTTCTTCGTCGCGCCGCAGGACCGCCACCTGGTGCTGCGCACCCAGACCAGCCCGGTGCAGATCCGCTCGCTGCTGGAGCGCGACCTGCCGGTGTACGTGGTGAGCCCGGGCAAGGTGTTCCGCAAGGACGAGCTCGACGCGACGCACACGCCCGTGTTCCACCAGATCGAGGGCATCGCCATCGACCGCGGCCTCACCATGGCGCACCTGCGCGGAACGCTTGAGCACCTCGCGCGCGCCATGTTCGGGCACGAGGCGCAGATCCGCCTGCGCCCCAACTTCTTCCCGTTCACCGAGCCGAGCGCCGAGATGGATGTCTGGCAGCCGAACGCCAAGGGCGGCGCGCGCTGGGTCGAGTGGGGCGGCTGCGGCATGGTCAACCCGAACGTGCTGCGCAGCGCCGGCATCGATCCGGACGAATACCAGGGCTTCGCCTTCGGCATGGGGATCGAGCGCACCCTCCAGTTCCGCAACGAGATGAATGACATGCGCGACATGGTCGAGGGCGATGTTCGCTTCTCGCAGCAGTTCGGAATGGTGGTCTGATGCGCGTCCCGCTGAGTTGGCTGGGGGAGTGGGTGACCCTTCCCGAAGACGTCACCCTCGAGCAGGTGCACGAGGCGCTCGTCAAGGTCGGCTTCGAGGAGGAGGACGTTCACACCTCCGACATCACCGGTCCCGTCGTCGTCGGGCGGGTGATCTCGGCCGAGCCCGAGCCGCAGTCCAACGGCAAGACGATCAACTGGTGCCAGGTCGACGTCGGCGACGCCGAACCGCGCGGCATCGTCTGCGGAGCGCACAACTTCGCGCCCGGCGACAAGGTCGTTGTCTCGCTTCCCGGCGCCGTGCTGCCGGGGCCGTTCCCGATCTCGGCCCGCAAGACCTACGGCCACATCTCCGACGGCATGATCGCGAGCGCCCGTGAGCTCGGGCTCGGCGACGAGCACGACGGCATCTTGCGCCTCGTCGAGCTGGGCCTCGACCCCGAGCCCGGGACTGACGCGATCGAGCTGCTGGGCCTGGCTGATGCTGCCGTCGAGATCAACGTCACGCCGGACCGCGGCTACGCGTTCTCGATTCGCGGGGTGGCGCGCGAGTACTCGCACGCGACCGGCGCGCAGTTCCGAGACCCGGTCGATGCTGTCGCCGTCACGGCGCCGAGCGAGAGCTTCCCGGTGACGATCGCCGACGATGCCCCGATCCGCGGCCGGGTCGGCTGCTCGGCCTTCGCGACGCGCGTCGTGCGCGGAATCGATGCGACCCGACCCACGCCGCCGTGGATGGCGTCGCGGCTGCGGCTGGCGGGCATCCGCTCGATCTCGCTCGCGGTCGACATCACCAACTACGTCATGCTCGAGTTCGGCCAGCCGCTGCACGGCTACGACCTCGCCAAGCTCGACGGCGGCATCACGGTGCGCCGGGCGCGCGCGGGCGAGACCCTCGAGACGCTCGACGGCGTCGTGCGCAAGCTCGACGTCGAAGACCTGCTCATCACCGACGAGTCCGGTCCGATCGGCATGGCCGGTGTCATGGGTGGGGCGAGCACCGAGATCTCGGATGCGACGAGCGACGTGCTGATCGAGGCGGCGAACTTCGACCCGGTCTCGATCGCGCGCGCCGTGCGCCGCCACAAGCTGCCGAGCGAGGCGGCGAAGCGCTTCGAGCGCTCCGTCGACCCCCGCATCGCACGTGCCGCCGCGACCCGCGCTGCCGCGCTGCTGCTCGAGTTCGCCGGCGGCACGCTCGACGTGCTCGGCACCGACCTCGACGACTCGGTCGAGGCCGCGCCGATCACGCTGGCGCTGTCGCGTCCGCAGGCCCTGATCGGGGTCGCCTACACGCAGGGCGAGGTCATCGAGGCGCTCGAGCGCATCGGCGCGACCGTGGACGTCTCGGGCGAGACGGCGACCGTCACCCCGCCGAGCTGGCGCCCCGACCTGACCGACGAGGCGGCGCTCATCGAAGAGGTGGCGCGCATCACCGGCTACGACCGGGTCGGCTCCGAGCTGCCGGTCGCGCCTCCCGGACGCGGGCTCAGCCGCGGCCAGCGCGCCCGCCGTCGCGTCGCCCAGACCCTCGCCGCGGCCGGCGCCACCGAGGTGCTGGCCTACCCGTTCCTCACCGCGGCCGCGATCGACCGCTTCGAGCCGGGCGCTCCCGCTGTGAAGCTTGAGAACGCGCTCGACGCGCAGTCGCCGTTCCTGCGCCGCAGCCTGCTGCCGGGCCTGCTCGACGTGGCCCGTCGCAACCTGTCGCGTGGTCTCACCGATCTCGCGCTGTTCGAGATCGGCGGCGTGTTCCGTCCGGAGCCCGGCGTCGAGTACGGCACGTCGTCGAACCCGAGCGGCGGCGTCCTGCCGAGCGCGAGCGAGTTCGCCGAGCTCGAGGCGGCGCTCCCGGCGCAGCCGTGGCGCGTCGGCGGGCTGCTGCTCGGCGACGTCACGCCGAAGCAGCCCGGCGCGGCCGCTGCGCCGAGCGGCGTCGCGGATGCGCTCGATCTGGCACGTCAGGTCGGGCTGGCGCTCGGCGTCGAGCTGACCGCGGTGGCGGGCGCGCATCCGGCCCTGCACCCGGGCCGCACGGCGGAGGTCCGCGTCGGCGAGACCGTCGTCGGCGTAGCGGGCGAGCTTCTGCCGGCGATCGCCGACGAGTTGGATCTGCCGCGCGTCGTCGCGCTGCTCGAACTCGACCTGGATGCGCTGCTTGCGGCGGCGCCGGAGCAGGTGACGGCGCAGCCGATCGGCACGCTGCCCGCGGCGACGCAGGACCTGTCGCTCGTGGTCGCGGTCGAGATCCCGGCCGGGGATGTTCTCGCCGCGGTGCGCGAGGGCGCCGGCGAGCTGCTGGAGCACATCCAGCTGGTCGACGACTACCGCGGCCAGGGTCTGCCGGAGGGCGCGAAGTCCCTGACCTTCGCCCTCCGCTTCCGCGCTCCCGATCGAACGCTCACCGCCGCCGAGGCCACCGAGGCCAAGCTCGCCGGCGCCGCCCTAGCGACATCCCGCCACGCCGCCACCCTCCGCGAGTAGCCCCGCGGGGATGCATCCCTGCCCCTACCGCGTGCCGCGCGCGGCACTCGCTCGCGTCAGGGATGCATCCCGCGCACCCAGAAGGGGTAGGGTCGGGGGATGGATCACGTGCAGAGTGCGCTCGGGGGGCTTGCCTCCCGCCGTCTGCGTCGCGCGCGCCGAATCTCGGCGACGCCGCGCCGCTGATCCCACCCCTTCCGGTTCAGCCAGGCTCGACGTCGCCGCTCCGATTCCGTCCCGTCGAACCCTAAGGTTGAAGTCATGCCCTATTCCGTTGCCGTCGCTGGCGCGAGCGGCTATGCGGGCGGGGAGCTGCTGCGGCTGCTCGCCGGTCACCCCGATTTCGAGATCCGGACCGTCACCGCTCACAGCAACGCCGGTCAGCCCCTCATCGCGGCCCAGCCGCACGTGCGCTCCCTCGCACATCTGACGCTCGTCGAGACGACCCCCGAAACGCTCGTGGGTCACGACGTCGTCTTCCTCGCCCTCCCGCACGGCGCCTCCGGCGCGATCACCGCGCAGCTGCCCGCCGACACGCTCGTGATCGACTGCGGGGCGGATCACCGCCTCGAGTCCGAGACCGACTGGGCAGCCTTCTACGGTGGCGACTTCTTCGGCGCCTGGGAGTACGGCGTGCCCGAGCTCCCGCGCCACGAGAGCCCGAGCCAGCGCGAGCGCCTCGCCGCCGCTCGGCGGATCGCCGCCCCCGGCTGCAACGCCAGCACCGTCGCACTCTCCCTGGCCCCCGGCATCGCGGCCGGAGTGATCGAGCCGACCGATCTGGTGAGCGTGCTCGCGGTCGGACCGTCCGGCGCCGGCAAGAGTCTGAAGACGAACCTGCTCGCGAGCGAGATCCTCGGCTCCGCGAACCCGTACGCGGTCGGTGGAACGCACCGCCACATCCCGGAGATCCAGCAGGCGCTGCGCTGGGCGGGGGCGTCGGAGGTGACGCTGTCGTTCACCCCGGTGCTGGTGCCGATGTCGCGCGGCATCCTCGCCACCTCCACGGCGCGGCTTTCCCCCGGCGTCGACGCCGCCTCGGTGCGCGCTGCCTGGGAGACGGCCTACGCGGGCGAGCCCTTCGTGCAGCTGCTGCCCGAGGGCGTCTTCCCGCGCACCGCCGACGTGCTCGGCGCCAACACGGCGCTGCTCGGCCTCGCCGTCGACGAGGCGGCCGCGCGGGTCGTCGTCGTCGCGGCGGTCGACAACCTCGTCAAGGGCACCGCCGGTGCCGCCATTCAGTCGGCCAACCTGGCGCTCGGACTCGACGAGCACCGCGCCCTGCCCGTGAACGGAGTCGCCCCGTGACCGTCACCGCCCCCACCGGATTCCTGGCTGCCGGCATCGCCGTCGGCTTGAAGTCGAACGGCAACCCCGACCTCGCCCTCGTCGTCAACCGCGGCCCGCTGAGCAGCGCCGCCGCCGTGTTCACCAGCAACCGCGCGCAGGCCAATCCGATCATCTGGTCGAAGCAGGTCATCGCCGACGGCGAGGTGAGCGCGATCGTGCTCAACTCCGGCGGCGCCAACTGCTTCACCGGCGCCGAAGGCTTCCAGACCACCCACGCCACCGCCGAGGCGGTCGCCGAGTCCCTGCAGCGCCTCGACGCCGACGTCTCGGCCGGCGACGTGCTCGTCTGCTCGACCGGCCTGATCGGCTTGCAGCTGGACCGCGAGAAGCTGCTGCCCGGCGTCGCGGCGGCGGCGGGCGCGCTCCGCGCCGACGGCGGCGCCGCCGCCGCGGAGGCGATCATGACCACGGACTCCCACCCCAAGACCGCGATCCGCGCCCGCAACGGCTGGACGATCGGCGGCATGGCGAAGGGGGCAGGCATGCTCGCCCCGGGCCTTGCGACGATGCTCGTGGTCATCACGACCGACGTCGACCTGTCGAGCGCCGAGCTCGACACCGCCCTCCGCGCGGCCACCCGGGTCAGTTTCGACCGCCTCGACTCCGACGGCTGCATGTCGACCAACGACCAGGTGACGCTCATGGCGAGCGGCGCCTCCGGCATCCGCCCCGACCTGGCGCTGTTCACCGGGACGCTCACCGAGCTCTGCCTCGACCTCGCGACGCAGCTTCAGGCGGATGCCGAGGGCGCCAGCCACGACATCACGATCGAGATCGTGAACGCCGCATCCGAGGACGACGCCGTCGAGGTGGGCCGCTCGATCGCCCGCAACAACCTGTTCAAGGCGGCCGTGTTCGGCAACGATCCGAACTGGGGCCGCGTGCTGGCGGCGATCGGCACCACGAGCGCCGAGTTCGACCCCTACGCGGTCGATGTCAGCATGAACGGCGTCCGCGTCTGCTCGAACGGCGGCCCGGACCGTCCGCGCGAGGAGGTCGACCTGAGCCCGCGCGCGACGCACGTGCTCGTCGACCTGAAGGCGGGCGAGCAGACCGCGACGATCTTCACCAACGACCTGACCCACGACTACGTGCACGAGAACAGCGCCTACAGCTCATGACCGAGAACGAACTGGAATCCCTCGACCCGCGCGCCGCCCAGGCGGAGCTGAAGGCGGCGACGCTGATCGAGTCGCTGCCCTGGCTGAAGCGCTTCTCGGGCGAGATCGTCGTGATCAAGTTCGGCGGCAACGCCATGGTCGACGACGAGCTGAAGCGCGCCTTCGCCCAGGACATGGTCTACCTGCGCTACCTCGGCCTGAAGCCGGTGGTGGTGCACGGCGGCGGCCCGCAGATCTCGTCGATGCTCGACCGGCTCGGCATCCCCAGCGAGTTCGTCGGCGGCTACCGGGTGACGACGCCGGAGGCGATGGAGATCGTGCGCATGGTGCTCACCGGTCAGGTGAGCCGCGAGATCGTCACCCTGATCAACGAGCACGGCCCGCTCGCCTCGGCGATCTCGGGCGAGGACGCGGGACTGTTCAAGGGCCGTCGCCGCGGCGCCGTCGTGAACGGCGAGACGGTCGACATCGGGCAGGTCGGCGACGTGGTCGAGGTCGACCCGGCGGCGGTGCTGGCCGAGATCGCGGCGGGGCGCATCCCCGTCGTCTCGTCGATCGCCCCCGACGTGGATGCCGCCGGTCAGTCGCTGAACGTGAACGCCGACTCGGCCGCAGCCTCGCTCGCGGTCGCGCTGGGGGCCGCGAAGCTCGTGGTGCTGACGGATGTCGCGGGCCTCTACCGCAACTGGCCGGATCGCGATTCGCTCGTCTCGATGATCGACGCGACCGAGCTGACGGCCCTGCTGCCGAGTCTGGAGAGCGGAATGATCCCGAAGATGTCGGCATGCCTGGAGGCGGTGAACGGCGGGGTCGCCAAGGCGGCGATCATCGACGGCCGTCGTCCGCATTCGATCCTGCTGGAGATCTTCACCGACGCCGGCATCGGCACCGAGGTGGTGCCCGCATGAGCGCGCGGACCCCGGAGATCGTGGCGCGGTTCACCGACGTCATGATGCGCACCAACCCGCGCCCGTTCGCGATCCTCGACCACGGCGAGGGCGCCCGCGTGTGGGATGTCGACGGCAACGAGTACCTGGACTTCCTGGCCGGCATCGCGGTGAACGCGCTCGGGCACGCGCATCCGGCCGTCGTGGAGACGATCCACGCGCAGGCCTCACGTCTGGTGCACATCTCGAACTACTTCGCGAGCGAGCCGCAGCTGGCGCTCGCCGAACGGCTGGTGCGGCTGAGCGGAGGCTCCCGCGTCTACTTCGCGAACTCGGGGGCGGAGGCCATCGAGTCGGCGATCAAGCTGGCCCGGCTGACCGGGCGCACCCGCATCGTCGCGCTGGAGGCCTCGTTCCACGGGCGCACGATGGGCTCGCTCTCCTTGACCGGCAAGCCGGCGCTGCGGGCCCCGTTCGAACCGCTCGTGCAGGGGGCCGCGCACATCGCCCCCACGCTGGAGGCGCTGGAGGCGGAGTTCGCCGAGCACGGCGACGAGCTGTCGGCGATCGTGATCGAGCCGATCCAGGGCGAGGCGGGGGTCGTCGAGCTGCCGGAGGGCTTCCTGCGGCGCGCCCGCGAGCTGACCACCCAGCACGGCGCCCTGCTGATCCTGGACGAGATCCAGACCGGCGCGGGTCGCACGGGGGAGTGGTTCGCGTTCCAGCGCGAGGGCATCGTCCCGGATGCGATCACCCTGGCGAAGGGCATCGGCGGCGGAGTGCCGATCGGCGCCCTGGTCACGTTCGGCTCCGCCAGCGACCTGTTCCAGCCCGGTCAGCACCTGTCCACTTTCGGCGGCAACCCGCTCGCCACGGCCACGGCGGATGCCGTGCTGGCCGAGATCGAGCGCGCCGGCCTGGTCGAGAACGCGGCCCGCCGCGGTCTCGAGCTGCGTGCGGCGGTCGAGGGTCTCGCCTCGCCGCTGGTGCGCGAGGTGACCGGCGCCGGTCTGCTGATCGGCATCGTGCTCACCCAGCCGGTCGCCGCGGCGCTGGTCGCGGCCGCGCAGCAGCGCGGGCTGATCATCAACGCGACCACCGATTCACGCATCCGTCTCGCTCCGCCGCTCACGATCGGCGACGCCGAGATCGCCGAATTCGCCAAGAAGTTCGCCGCCGCCCTGTCCGACGTCCAGACCCCCGCAGGAGACACCCCATGACCCGCCATTTCCTTCGCGATGACGACCTGACCGCCGCCGAGCAGTCCGAGATCCTCGACCTCGCCGCCGAGATGAAGGCGGATCGCTGGGGCCGTCGCCCGCTCGAGGGCCCGCAGACGGTGGCGGTCATCTTCGACAAGTCGTCGACGCGCACACGGGTGAGCTTCGCGGTCGGCATCGCCGACCTCGGTGGCAGCCCGCTGATCATCTCGACGGCGTCGAGCCAGCTCGGCGGCAAGGAGACCCCCTCGGACACCGCGCGCGTGCTCGAGCGCATGGTGAGCGCGATCGTCTGGCGCACGTACGCTCAGGCGGGGCTGGAGGAGATGGCGGCGGGCACCCGGGTGCCGGTCGTGAACGCGCTCAGCGATGATTTCCACCCCTGCCAGCTGCTCGCCGACCTGCTCACGATCCGCGAGCACAAGGGCGAGCTGGCGGGCCTGACGGTGACGTTCCTGGGCGACGGCGCGAGCAACATGGCGCACAGCTACCTGCTGGCCGGCGCGACCGCGGGCATGCACGTCCGCGTGGCGGCCCCCGCCGAGTTCGCCCCCGCCGACTCGGTGGTGGCGGATGCCGACCGCCGCGCCGCGGAGACCGGCGGCTCGGTCACGATCTACACCGATGCGCTCGAGGCGGTCGCCGGTTCCGACGTCGTGGTGACCGACACCTGGGTGTCGATGGGCAAGGAGGAGGAGAAGGCGCACCGCGTGGCGACCTTCGGCGGCTACCAGGTGACGCGCGAGCTGATGACGCTCGCGAAGCCGGACGCGATCTTCCTGCACTGCCTGCCGGCCGACCGCGGGTACGAGGTCGAGGCCGAGGTCATCGACGGCGTGCAGAGCGTCATCTGGGATGAGGCGGAGAACCGTCTGCACGCCCAGAAGGCGCTGCTCGCCTGGCTGCTCGAGCGCGCGTAGCTCCCCGGCCGCTCAGGCTCCGGAGGCGAGGATCGCGCCCATCAGCGTGGCCCAGAAGATGATCGCGGCGATCACGCCCGCCACGAGCGGCACCCAGAAGGCGACGGCGCGACGCACCAGCAGGATGATCGAGACGGTGGCCGCGGCGGCGTAGAGCACCAGGTGACTGATGATGATGACGGCCTGGTCGCCCGCGATCAGGTTCGGGTCGGCGAAGCCGCCGGAGTCTGCGATGGTCAGCGGAAGAACTGCGGCCATCAGGAGTCCGAGGAGCATGCCGAACAGGCCCAGGACGAGCAGGATCACGGTCAGCACGACGTCCCAGACGCGGCGCCCGGTGCTCGCGGGCGGCGGCGCGCCGTAGGTCGCCGTCGCGTACGGGTTCGCGGCGTACGGGTTCGCCGCCGGCGGAGTCGCGGCGTACGGCGAGGCGGGGGAAGCGGCCGCGGGGGCGGCTGCCGGAGTCGCCGCGGGGCTTGCCGCGGGGGTGGGAGCCGCGGCCGGTTCGGCGATCGGCGGCGGCACGGATCCGGTCGACGGTGCGGGCGGGATCGGCGGCACGGCGGCGTCGTCACTCATGGCACCACGTTACTGCGGCCTCGGTCGTCGCGCGCCCTAGACTGAACGACGATGTCCGAGGAGAAGCACGCCATGACTGTTCCCGAGCTCGTTGCCTCGACCGTGGGACGGTTCCGCTCGTGAGCGCGAACGGCGACGGCGCGGCGCTCTGGGGCGGACGCTTCGCGGATGGCCCCTCGCCCGAGCTCGAGGCGCTGAGCCGCTCGACCCACTTCGACTGGGAGCTGGCGCCCTACGACCTGCGCGGCTCGCGCGCACACGCCCGCGCGCTCGCCGCGGCGGGCTTCCTGACCACCGACGAGCTCGAGCGGATGCTCGCCGGCATCGACGAGATCGACGCGGGGGTCGCCGACGGCTCGATCCGTCCGCGTGACTCCGATGAGGATGTGCACTTCGCGCTGGAGCGCGAGCTGGTGGCCGCTCTTGGTCCGGAGCTCGGCGGCAAGCTGCGCGCCGGCCGCAGCCGCAACGACCAGATCGCAACTCTCGTGCGGCTCTACCTGCTCGACCATGCCGACACGATCACGGCGCAGGTCTCGCAGCTGATCGGCGTCATCGCCGATCGTGCCGCAGAGCATCCGACCACGGTCATGCCGGGACGCACGCACCTGCAGCACGCCCAGCCGATCCTCCTGGCCCACCACCTGATGGCGCACGCCTGGCCGCTCGTGCGCGACCTGGAGCGCCTGCGCGACTGGCGCGCCCGCGCGACCGGCTCGCCGTACGGCGCGGGCGCCCTCGCGGGCGGCGCACTCGGCCTCGACCCGCGCGCGATCGCCGCGGAGCTCGGCCTCGGCGACCCGCTTCCCAACTCGATCGACGCGACGAGCGCACGGGATGTGGTGGCCGAGTTCGCCTACATCGCCGCGCAGATCGGCATCGACCTGTCCCGGTTCTCGGAGGACATCATCCTCTGGGTGACGCGCGAGGTCGGGTTCGTCCGGCTGCATGACGCGTACTCCACGGGCTCCTCGATCATGCCGCAGAAGAAGAACCCCGACATCGCCGAGCTCGCGCGCGGCAAGTCGGGTCGGCTGCTGGGAAACCTGACGGGGCTGCTGACCACCCTCAAGGGACTTCCGCTCGCCTACAACCGGGACCTGCAGGAGGACAAGGAGCCGGTCTTCGACTCGGTCCGCACCCTCGAGGTGCTGCTGCCGGCGTTCACCGGCATGGTGGCCACCCTCGCCTTCGATGAGGAGCGGATGGCGGAGCTCGCTCCGCAGGGGTTCTCCCTCGCGACGGATGTGGCCGATCATCTGGTGCGTCAGGGGGTGCCGTTCCGCGAGGCGCACGAGATCTCGGGCGCACTGGTGCGGCTGTGCGAGGAGCGCGGGCTCGAGCTGCACGAGCCGAGCGATGCCGACTACGCCGCGATCGACCCGCGACTGACGGGCGATGTGCGCGATGTCCTGACCGTGGAGGGCTCGCTGGCGAGCCGCGCGGGCGTCGGCGGCACGGCACCGGCGCGTGTCGCCGAGCAGCTCGCCGAGCTCCGAGCTCGAGCGGCGACCCTGTCTGCTGGCGCCGCGGGCTAGAGGACGACGAGCAGGGCGCAGGCTCCCGCCCAGACGAAGCTCACGAGGGTGCCGATGATGAATCGCTCGCGCGACTCGGGGCGATCCAGCTCGGAGTAGCGTCCGAGCCCCTTGACGGCGACGACGACCGCGACGATCTCGAAGCGGCCGAGCAGGATGCCTCCGACGATCGCGGTGCGCTCCAGGTAGCCGATGGTGGAGCCGCCGCGCATCACCTCGCGGGCGGGGGAGTCGCTGGTCTCTGCCAGGAGGATGCCTCCGTGGGCGCCGGGCAGCGACGAGCCGCGGGTCGCGAGCTGCAGCACGAAGCTGGCGAGCGGGCCGCCGGCGATCACGCCGAGCAGCACGAAGCCGAGGCCGAGCAGTGTCTCGAACGCGGGGTCGGGGGCGGGGAGTTCGGCGTCGAAGGCGATCAGCGCTCCCGCGACGCCCACCGGCAGGAGCGCGGCGAGCGCGAGAGCGGGCTGACGCAGCGGGAGGGCGGCGGCGGAGACGACGAGGGCGCCCGCGATCAGCAGGAGTCCGCCGATCCAGGCGAAGAGCAGGGCGATGATCATGACTGGTCCTTCCCGTCTCTAGTCTGCTCGGCGCGGGCGAGCATCGCGGTCAGTGCCGCGCGCGCCGCCGACTCCACGCGCAGGTGGGCGCTCTGTCCACGCAGGCTGGCAGCCTGCGGACTGATTCCGAGTTGCTCGGCGGCTGCGCGCTGGGTGATTCCCGTCTCGAGCAGCTCGGCGAGCTCCCAGCCCTCGGGGGTTCGTCGCGCGCGCAGCAGCAGGAGCAGGTCGAGCAGCGGCTCCAGCTCCGTGGCGGCGGGCTCGACATCGGGGTCGGCGCGCAGCGCGAACCGGGTGGGCCGCTTCTTCGCCGCCTCGACCGCGTCGCGTGCGTGGATGAAGGCGCTGCCGCTCATGGCCCGGGTGGTGGCGGGCAGCGGGCGTCGCACGGTGCCGATGCCGATGCCGACGCTCCACTCCTCGGCGCGCGTCAGGGCGAGCAGTGCGGCGAGTGCCGCGTCGGCATCGGTCGTCGCCAATTGGATCTCGTCGCCCGCGGTGCGTTCAGCGGGTCGCGCGAGTCGGGTGCCGATGAGCTCGTCGAGGCGGCGCAGGGTCGGCTCCGCGAGATCGCGCTGATGCCGGCTGTCGATCTGGTCAGCGGTGAGAACAATCATGGCCTGCTCCTTGATTCCTAACATATAAAGCATAGGAGCTTTATTCATCACAATCAAGTATCCAACCTTGATGCTCGGAGACCGGGGAATGCGGGGGCCCGCTGGTAGTCTTGCCCGGTGTCCGCCGCCTCGACGCTTCCTGAACAGCGCAATGACCCCCATTTCGATGACATCTGGGACGAGCTGAACTGGCGCGGGCTGGTCCACGTCTCGACCGATCCGGCGGAGCTGAAGGCCCTTCTCGCGGGCCCGCCGATCGTCTTCTACTGCGGCTTCGACCCGACCGCGCCGAGCCTTCATCTGGGCAACCTGGTGCAGCTGCTCACGATGCGACGGCTGCAGCTGGCCGGGCACCGGCCGCTCGGACTCGTCGGGGGGTCGACGGGCCTCATCGGCGATCCGCGTCCGACCGCCGAGCGCACGCTCAACACGCGGGAGACCGTCACCGAGTGGGTCGGCTACCTCCAGGGCCAGATCGAGCGCTTTCTCGACTTCGAGGGCGAGAGCGCCGCGCGCATCGTCAACAACCTCGACTGGACCGCGCCGCTGAGCGCGATCGACTTCCTCCGCGAGGTGGGCAAGTACTTCCGCGTCGGCACGATGCTGAAGAAGGATGCCGTGTCGGCACGCCTCAACAGCGAGGCCGGGATCAGCTACACCGAGTTCAGCTACCAGATCCTGCAGGGCATGGACTTCCTCGAGCTGTACCGCAGCTACGGCTGCGTGCTGCAGACCGGGGGCAGCGACCAGTGGGGCAACCTCACGAGCGGCACCGACCTCGTGCATCGCGCCGAGGGAGTGAGCGTGCACGCGATCGGCACGCCGCTCATCACCAACTCCGACGGCACCAAGTTCGGCAAGAGCGAGGGCAATGCCGTCTGGCTCGACCCCGCGATGACGAGCCCCTACGCCTTCAGCCAGTTCTGGCTCAACACCGATGATGCCGACGTGATCGCGCGACTCAAGGTGTTCACGTTCTTGGGCCACGACGAGATCGAGCGGCTCGAGCGTGCGGTCGCCGAGGAGCCGTTCCGACGTGAAGCGCAGCGGGTCCTGGCGCGCGAGGTCACGCGCCTTGTGCACGGCGACGCCGCCACCGACGCCGCCTTCGCCGCGGCCGCGGCGCTGTTCGGCAACGGCGACCTGGCCGCGCTCGACGCCGAGACGCTGCGCGCCGCGGTCGCCGAGCTGCCGTCCGCGCCCGCCTCCGCAGGCTCGACCATCGAGCAGCTGCTGGTCGACACCACCCTGACCAAGAGCCTGAGCGAGTCGAGACGCGCGATCTCGCAGGGCGGCGTGTATCTCAACAACGCGCGAGTCGAGGATCCGTCGGCAGTGGTCGGCGATCAGGTTCTCGCAGGCGGGGTCGCTATTCTTCGGCGAGGCAAGAAGACTCTCGCGGGTGTTGTGATCGAATGAGACACCGCGTTGTCCGGGGGAGCTTCGCCATCGCGCGAAACATCTGGCGGGCTGAGGCCGCCGCTATCGGAGGACAACCATGAACTGGACGCCCGGGGGCGACCCGAACGACGGCGAGACGCCCGTACCCGGCGAGATGTCGCGGCGTGCGCGCCGCCTCGCTGAGCAGGCACAGGCTCCCGAATTCGCCGGCGCCGACGAGCTGGCGGCCGCGCCCGAGTCCTCAGCGCCGAACCCCTGGTCGGACAGCGACTACGTCGCGCCTTCGCTCGACGGCTTCGCGGCCGACGTGCCGCCGGTGACGCCGCTCGCCGAGGCTCCGCCGACCGCTGCCCCGAGCTGGGGCGGCCCGGCCGCACCGGCGGCCCCTGCCGCTCCGGAGTGGGGCCCGCCGCCGACCTCACCGCCCGCGGCCGCCCCGAGCTGGGACGCCCCGGCCCCGGCGGCCCCGCCGAGCTGGCAGCCTCCCGCCGCCGCACCGCAGGAGCCCGCGCCCAGCTGGGCGCAGCCTGCTCCCACGCCCGCGTGGGAGCCGCCGGCGCCCGAACCGCAGAACACCAACTGGGAGCCGCCGGCGCCCGAGTCGCAGGCGCCGAGCGCGGGGCAGCCGGCGCTCGCCGCGCCGAGCTGGGAGCCTCCGGCGCCGACCGCCGAGTCGCCGCGCCCGGAACAGCCTGCGGGGTCCGACGAGACGCCCGGATGGGAGCCCCCGGCCCCGGCCGCCGAGACGCCCGGATGGGAGCCTCCGGCCCCGGCCGCCGAGGCCCCGAGCTGGGAACAGGCCGCGCCTCCCTCTGCTGCGCCGAGTTGGGAGCAGACTGCGCCTCCCGCCGAGACCTCGAATTGGGAGCCGCCAGCCGCCCCGGCCCCGCCGCAGCTTGGCGATCCCGAGGCATCGACGCCGGCCCCGCCGCCGACCTGGGAAGCCCCGGCGGCCGCAGCGGGTTCCCCTGCGCCGGACTGGGCTCCGCCCGCCCCGCTTGCGGCAGCGCCGACCACGCCTCCCGTGGAGCCGGCGGGAGACATCTGGGTCCCCGAGCCGTCGACCACGGAAACCCCGAACATCGAGCGGCCCCACACCGAGCAGTCGAGCGCCGAGCAGCCGGCTCCGCCGGCCGAGGTGCCGCCCGCGATCGCCGTGAGCGGATGGCCGAGCGCCCCGAGCGCCGAGCCGCGCACGCCCGAGCCCGACGACGCGATCGGCGGTGGGCTCGAAGCGCTGGGGCTCGCGGGCTCCGATGCTGACGAGGCCGATGCCGTCGAGCCGGTCGACACCGCCTCGCCGTACTTCTCGGCCGAGCTGCCGAGACTCGAACCGCCCGCCGCCGAGCCCGTGTCCGCGCGGTCGGATGCGACGGCACACCTGGCGCTGCGCGGCGACACCGGACTGGTGGACGACTCGGGCGCTCTGCCGCCGGGCGATGACCCGGTGGATCCGGCGGTGGTCGGATCCGGTTCGCCCCTCGTTGACTTCGGCGACCTGGCGAAGCCGCGGCCGGCCGAATGGATCTCCTTCGTGCTCGCCTTCGTGCTCCCGCCCGTCGGCTTCGTCGCGGGAATCGTGATGGCAGCGCTGAGTGCGCGGCGCCGAGGCTGGACGATCGTGCTCGACAAGGCCACGATCGTGATCGGGTTGATCATGACCGGCGTCGCCGCCGTCGGAGGCGTGGTCGCCTACGGGGCTTGGACCGATGCTCGCGAGTTCGAGGCGACGGTCGCCGGCAGCGCGGAGTTCTGCGCGCAGGTGCAGGCGGATCCGACCTACCTCGAGCCGCCCATCTACAGCTGGCCGCAGCGCGGCTTCTCCATCGACTCGTCGCTCGGCGAGATGCAGGTGTGGGTCGATCGCTGGACGGCGGCCGCCGAGGTCGCGCCGACGGAGATCCAGGCCGGCGTCGCCACCCTTGCCGAAACCGGCCAGGGGATCGTCGACAACGTCGCCATTGCGCGACAGATCGACAATGACCAGAACGTGGAGACCATTTCCGCTGCGGTTTCGGCTTCGGGGATCGACGAGTGGGTCGAGACCTACTGCGTGCCGGCGGGATGATGCCCGGAAAATAGGGCGACACGCCCGGGATGCGCCTAGATTTGGCACGACCCCCGGTCACCCGTAAAGTAATCACTCGTCACCCCAAAGGTGCGGGAAGCGGAAGAGCTTCCCGGCCTCAAGCGGGACCATCCTCCTGAAGATTTGAACAGCACCTTGATGGTGTGAGATTCGATGTTTAGGATGGGAAACCCACTCCGAATCCAGGGCCTCGAGTCCTGAAGAGTTGAAGCGGCCAGGCCGTGAAAAACTTGTGGCGGGGTGTGGTAAGTTAGGACAGTTGCCCTGAAAGCCTTCCGGAAACGGAAAGCCTTCTTGAGCGCCCGATCCTTGAGAACTCAACAGCGTGCACTATGTCAAATGCCAAATAACCTCGGCAACCGGTCTGACCGGTTGTAGAGATTCCTTTGGATTGATTGATTGTCAGTAGACGATCTAACAGTCAGATCAAACTCGTCGCAGCCCACCGGTTTTCCCCGGCAGCTGTGACAACAGATGTGCGCAGTGGTTTCGACCGCTGTTGCAATCAAACATTTACGGAGAGTTTGATCCTGGCTCAGGACGAACGCTGGCGGCGTGCTTAACACATGCAAGTCGAACGATGAAGCCGGAGCTTGCTCCGGTGGATTAGTGGCGAACGGGTGAGTAACACGTGAGTAACCTGCCCTTGACTCTGGGATAAGCGTTGGAAACGACGTCTAATACCGGATACGAGCTTCAGCCGCATGGCTAGGAGCTGGAAAGAATTTCGGTCAAGGATGGACTCGCGGCCTATCAGGTAGTTGGTGAGGTAACGGCTCACCAAGCCGACGACGGGTAGCCGGCCTGAGAGGGTGACCGGCCACACTGGGACTGAGACACGGCCCAGACTCCTACGGGAGGCAGCAGTGGGGAATATTGCACAATGGGCGCAAGCCTGATGCAGCAACGCCGCGTGAGGGATGACGGCCTTCGGGTTGTAAACCTCTTTTAGTAGGGAAGAAGCGAAAGTGACGGTACCTGCAGAAAAAGCACCGGCTAACTACGTGCCAGCAGCCGCGGTAATACGTAGGGTGCAAGCGTTGTCCGGAATTATTGGGCGTAAAGAGCTCGTAGGCGGTTTGTCGCGTCTGCTGTGAAAACTGGAGGCTCAACCTCCAGCCTGCAGTGGGTACGGGCAAACTAGAGTGCGGTAGGGGAGATTGGAATTCCTGGTGTAGCGGTGGAATGCGCAGATATCAGGAGGAACACCGATGGCGAAGGCAGATCTCTGGGCCGTAACTGACGCTGAGGAGCGAAAGCATGGGGAGCGAACAGGATTAGATACCCTGGTAGTCCATGCCGTAAACGTTGGGAACTAGATGTGGGGTCCATTCCACGGATTCCGTGTCGCAGCTAACGCATTAAGTTCCCCGCCTGGGGAGTACGGCCGCAAGGCTAAAACTCAAAGGAATTGACGGGGGCCCGCACAAGCGGCGGAGCATGCGGATTAATTCGATGCAACGCGAAGAACCTTACCAAGGCTTGACATATACGAGAACGCTGCAGAAATGCAGAACTCTTTGGACACTCGTATACAGGTGGTGCATGGTTGTCGTCAGCTCGTGTCGTGAGATGTTGGGTTAAGTCCCGCAACGAGCGCAACCCTCGTTCTATGTTGCCAGCACGTAATGGTGGGAACTCATAGGAGACTGCCGGGGTCAACTCGGAGGAAGGTGGGGATGACGTCAAATCATCATGCCCCTTATGTCTTGGGCTTCACGCATGCTACAATGGCCGGTACAAAGGGCTGCAATACCGCAAGGTGGAGCGAATCCCAAAAAGCCGGTCTCAGTTCGGATTGAGGTCTGCAACTCGACCTCATGAAGTCGGAGTCGCTAGTAATCGTGGATCAGCAACGCCACGGTGAATACGTTCCCGGGCCTTGTACACACCGCCCGTCAAGTCATGAAAGTCGGTAACACCCGAAGCCGGTGGCCCAACCTTTTGGAGGGAGCCGTCGAAGGTGGGATCGGTGATTAGGACTAAGTCGTAACAAGGTAGCCGTACCGGAAGGTGCGGCTGGATCACCTCCTTTCTAAGGAGCACTGCAGATCTTCGGATCTGACAGAGCCGGATCCGAGACACATGTTCTCGGCCGGAGCTCATGGGTGGAACATTGACATAGGCCTCGAGCAGAACCTCGAGATTCCAGTACGTCGGCTTGCCGGCAGGAACGAATCGACAGGGAACGCACGAGGCATGCACGCTGTTGGGTCCTGAGGGACCGGGCAGGCTGCTTCTGCAGCCGAAACCATCCTCTGGACTTCGACTGGCTCGGATCTGAGATCCGAAACAGACGGAGTACCGCCCGTAAATTGAGAACTACACAGTGGACGCGAGCATCTTAGATTCGCGAAAGTACGGAACGACTTCGGTCGAGCCGGAAATCGCTGATCTACAAATAGTGGTCTGATTTCGATCAGACACACTGGTCATTTCGCGCTCGGTTGCCTTTGGCAGCTGAGCTCGAAGCGATTCAAAACTCATGTAGTCAAGTTTCTAAGAGCAGACGGTGGATGCCTTGGCATCTGGAGCCGAAGAAGGACGTAGCAATCTGCGATAAGCCTCGGGGAGTCGATAAGCAGACTTTGATCCGAGGATTTCCGAATGGGGAAACCCCGTCAGGCGTACTTGTACGACCTGATGACTCCCGCCTGAATATATAGGGCGGGTAGAGGGAACGTGGGGAAGTGAAACATCTCAGTACCCACAGGAAGAGAAAACAACAGTGATTCCGTTAGTAGTGGCGAGCGAACCCGGAACAGGCCAAACCGATCATGTGTGATAGCCGGCAGGCGTTGCATGGTCGGGGTTGTGGGACCTTCACGTACTTCTGCCGAAGTACACGTCGACTTGCGCGATATAGGTGAACGGCATTGAAAGGCCGACCATAGTGGGTGCCAGTCCCGTAACCGAAATGTCGTGCAGAGGCGGAAGGGATCCCAAGTATCACGGGGCCCGAGAAATCCCGTGTGAATCTGCCAGGACCACCTGGTAAGCCTAAATACTCCCAGATGACCGATAGCGGACAAGTACCGTGAGGGAAAGGTGAAAAGTACCCCGGGAGGGGAGTGAAATAGTACCTGAAACCGTCTGCTTACAAACCGTTGGAGGGGCCCTAGTAGCCCTGACAGCGTGCCTTTTGAAGAATGAGCCTGCGAGTTAGTGGTATGTGGCGAGGTTAACCCGTGAGGGGAATCCGTAGCGAAAGCGAGTTCGAATAGAGCGATTCAGTCGCATGCCCTAGACCCGAAGCGAAGTGATCTATCCATGGCCAGGTTGAAGCGACGGTAAGACGTCGTGGAGGACCGAACCCACTTGGGTTGAAAACCGAGGGGATGAGCTGTGGATAGGGGTGAAAGGCCAATCAAACTTCGTGATAGCTGGTTCTCTCCGAAATGCATTTAGGTGCAGCGTTGCGTGTTTCTTGCCGGAGGTAGAGCTACTGGATGGCCGATGGGCCCTACAAGGTTACTGACGTCAGCCAAACTCCGAATGCCGGTAAGTGAGAGCGCAGCAGTGAGACGGTGGGGGATAAGCTTCATCGTCGAGAGGGAAACAACCCAGACTACCGACTAAGGCCCCTAAGCGTGTGCTAAGTGGGAAAGGATGTGGAGTTGCAGAGACAACCAGGAGGTTGGCTTAGAAGCAGCCACCCTTGAAAGAGTGCGTAATAGCTCACTGGTCAAGTGATTCCGCGCCGACAATGTAACGGGGCTCAAGCACACCGCCGAAGTCGTAGGATTCGCATTATAGGTAGGCCTTCGTGGTCCAGCCGTGCGGATCGGTAGGAGAGCGTCGTGTGGCGAGTGAAGCGGCGGGGTGACCCAGCCGTGGACGCCACACGAGTGAGAATGCAGGCATGAGTAGCGAAAGACATGTGAGAAACATGTCCTCCGAAAGACCAAGGGTTCCAGGGTCAAGCTAATCTTCCCTGGGTAAGTCGGGACCTAAGGCGAGGCCGACAGGCGTAGTCGATGGACAACGGGTTGATATTCCCGTACCGGCGAAGAACCGCCCAAGCTAATCCAGTAGTGCTAAGAGTCCTAATCCGGCAGATGGATCCCTTCGGGGTGAAGCAGCCGGCCTAACGCTCGACCCCATGCTGGTGCGGCTAGCGTATTAACAGGTGTGACGCAGGAAGGTAGCCCAAGCCGGGCGATGGTTGTCCCGGTGCAAGTGCGTAGGCTGAGAGATAGGCAAATCCGTCTCTCGTGACGGCCGAGACACGATGCGGACCCGAAAGGGATAGTGGGTGATCCTAAGCTGCCAAGAAAAGCATCGACGCGAGGTTCCAGCCGCCCGTACCCCAAACCGACTCAGGTGGTCAGGTAGAGAATACCAAGGAGATCGAGAGAATCGTGGTTAAGGAACTCGGCAAAATGCCCCCGTAACTTCGGGAGAAGGGGGGCCGGATTGGTGACGGGATTTACTCCCTGAGCCTTGAAGGCCGCAGAGACCAGTGGGAAGCGACTGTTTACTAAAAACACAGGTCCGTGCTAAGTCGCAAGACGATGTATACGGACTGACGCCTGCCCGGTGCTGGAAGGTTAAGAGGAGCGGTTAGCGTAAGCGAAGCTGCGAATTTAAGCCCCAGTAAACGGCGGTGGTAACTATAACCATCCTAAGGTAGCGAAATTCCTTGTCGGGTAAGTTCCGACCTGCACGAATGGCGTAACGACTTCCCAGCTGTCTCAACCGCGAACTCGGCGAAATTGCACTACGAGTAAAGATGCTCGTTACGCGCAGCAGGACGGAAAGACCCCGTGACCTTTACTACAGTTTGGTATTGGTGTTCGGTGTGGCTTGTGTAGGATAGGTGGGAGACTTTGAAGCGGGCACGCCAGTGTTCGTGGAGTCATTGTTGAAATACCACTCTGGTCACTCTGGATGTCTAACTTAGAACCGTAATCCGGTTCAGGGACAGTGCCTGATGGGTAGTTTAACTGGGGCGGTTGCCTCCCAAAAAGTAACGGAGGCGCCCAAAGGTTCCCTCAACCTGGTTGGCAATCAGGTGTCGAGTGTAAGTGCACAAGGGAGCTTGACTGTGAGAGTGACGGCTCGAGCAGGGACGAAAGTCGGGACTAGTGATCCGGCAGTGGCTTGTGGAAGCGCTGTCGCTCAACGGATAAAAGGTACCTCGGGGATAACAGGCTGATCTTGCCCAAGAGTCCATATCGACGGCATGGTTTGGCACCTCGATGTCGGCTCGTCGCATCCTGGGGCTGGAGTAGGTCCCAAGGGTTGGGCTGTTCGCCCATTAAAGCGGTACGCGAGCTGGGTTTAGAACGTCGTGAGACAGTTCGGTCCCTATCCGCTGCGCGCGTAGGAAATTTGAGAAGATCTATCCCTAGTACGAGAGGACCGGGATGGACGAACCTCTGGTGTGTCAGTTGTTCCGCCAGGAGCACCGCTGATTAGCTACGTTCGGAATGGATAACCGCTGAAAGCATCTAAGCGGGAAGCCAGCTTCAAGATGAGATTTCCATCCCTTAGGGGGAGAGGCTCGCAGCTAGACTACTGCGTTGATAGGCCGGATGTGGAAGCGTGGCAACACGTGTAGCTGACCGGTACTAATAAGCCGATAACTTGACAACATCATGTTTTTTGATGATTCTCGCGTCCACTTTGTGGTTCCCGATCTACGGTCGGGAATCTAGACAAGCTCTGTCACTGATGAAGTGAGAGCTATGTCGCGAAGACTGTAAATCAATAGTGTTTCGGCGGCCATAGCAAGAGGGAAACGCCCGGTTACATTCCGAACCCGGAAGCTAAGACTCTTTGCGCCGATGGTACTGCAGGGGGGACCCTGTGGGAGAGTAGGACACCGCCGGACTTCTTTCGAGAGAGGCCACCCAACATGTTTGGGTGGCCTTTCTTGGTTTCAGGGCACGATTGCCCCAGGAGGAGATCCAGATGAGCGCATCAGACGAGACGCCGAACGACAAGCCCGAGCGCAAAAAGCCGGCTCGCGACTCGGATCGTCGACCTCCGCGTGACGGCCGGGCGCCGTCGCGCCGTGATGGCGACGCTCGACCCCGTCGTGACGGTGACTCGCGTCCCCGCCGTGATGGTGACGCTCGTCCGCGTCGCGATGGCGATGCGCGCCCGCAGCGTTCGGGCGACTCGCGCCCGCAGCGTTCGGGCGACTCGCGTCCGCGTCGCGACGGCGACTCGTCGTGGCCCCGCCGGGACGGGGACTCGCGTCAGCGTCGCGACGGTGCCCCCTCGGGTGCGCGCCCGCCGCGCAGCTTCGACAAGGACCGTGCGCCGCGCGACGACCGCTTCGAGTCCGACTCGGGCCCGCGGCACGACGACCCGCACATCCCCGACGCGGTCGTTCCCGCCGACCTCGACCGGGTGGCACGCAACCAGCTGAAGACGCTCTCCAAGGAGAACGCCGAGTGGGTTGCCAAGCACCTCGTCATGGCGGCCCGGCTCATCGATGAGGATCCGGCGCTCGCGCATCGGCACGCTCTCGCGGCCGCGCGTCGCGCCGGCCGCATCGCCGTCGTGCGCGAGACCCTCGCGATCACGGCCTATGCGACCGAGGACTTCGCGCTGGCTCTGCGTGAGCTGCGCACCTATCGCCGGATCTCCGGCAACAACGATCAGCTGCCGCTCATGGTCGACAGCGAACGCGGTGTCGGGCGCCCCGAGAAGGCGCTCGAGCTCGGCCGCTCGGTGCCGAAGTCGGAGCTCGACGTCGAGGTGCAGGTGGCGCTCGCGATCGCGATGTCCGGCGCGCGCCTCGACCTCGGCCAGCCGGAGCTCGCCCTCACCGAACTGCAGATCCCGCAGCTCGACCCCGAGCGCGCCTTCGCCTGGAGCCCGGCGCTGTTCGACGCCTACGCCACGGTGCTCGAAGACCTCGGTCACACCGAGGAGGCCGAGCAGTGGTGGCAGCGCTCCGATCGCGCCACGATCGCGCTCGAGAACGCCGCGATCCCCGAGGGCGAGGTCACCGTTGAGGTGATCGAGGAGCTCCTCGAGGTCGACGAGGCCTCGGATGAGAGCGCCCCCGACGCACCGGCCGACGCCGAGACCGCCGAGTCCGGGGCGACCGCCGACGTGGGGGAGCCAGCCGAGGTTGCCCAGCCCGACGAGCCAGTCGAGACCGCCGGAGCGGCCGCGTCTGCCGAGCCGGCCGAGACGAGCGAGTCCGAGGCGACGTCGGCGAAGGAGAGCGCGCGCGATGAGTAGGGCGCGCGTCGTGTCGACGCCGCTCACCGGAGTCGATCTGCTGCTCGCCGACCTCGACGGCGTCGTGTACGCGGGAGCGAACGCGATTCCATATGCCGTCGACGGCATCAACCGCGCTCAGGCCTCGTGCCGCGTCGGCTACATCACCAACAACGCCTCGCGCACCGCCGAATCGGTGGCCGCGCATCTGCGCGAATTCGGTCTCACGGTCACGGCCGATGAGGTCGTGACCTCGCCGCAGGCAGCCGTCGTGCTGCTTGCCGGGCTGGTGCCCGCCGGATCGACGATTCTGGTCGTCGGGGGAGAGGGTCTCACGAGCGTTGTCGAGGCTGCGGGCTTCCGCGTGACGCGCTCGGCGGAGGATGACCCCGCCGCCGTGGTGCAGGGCTTCGCGCCGAGCGTCGGCTGGGCCGACCTCGCCGAGGCGGCGTACGCGCTGCACTCCGTCGAGGGCCGCGAGGACCGGCCGTGGGTGGCGACGAACACCGACTGGACGATCCCGCAGGCGCGCGGAATCGCTCCGGGCAACGGCACGCTGGTGTCCGCCGTGCACACGGCGATCGGCCGGCTGCCGATCGTGGCGGGCAAGCCCGAGACGGCGATCTTCACCGCCGCGCTGGAGCGGTTCGGCGGCAAGAAGGCCCTGATGCTCGGCGACCGACTCGACACCGACATCCTCGGGGCGAATCGCGCCGGCATCGCTTCCGCGCACGTGCTCACCGGCATCGATCAGGCCAAGCAGCTGCTGGCGGCACCCGCCGAGCAGCGCCCGACCTTCATCCTCGACGACCTGCGCCAGCTCGACGCTCCGTACCCCGAGATCGAGGAGTCGGTCGCGCGCGACGGCTCGCGCGAGTTCCGCTCGGGCGACGCGCGCGTGCGACTGCGCGGGCCGAAGGTCGAACTGCGGACGCCGAAGGCGAGTCGCATTGACATCATCCGCGCGGGCTGCGCGGCGGTGTGGGGCTCGGGGCTCGCGATCTACGCGCTCGACGTGGATGCGCGGCTATATTCGGACGCATGAGCGAGCACGAGGACGCAGCGCCGCAGCAGGACTCCGCCGACGCGCACCGCTCCGGTGCCGGACGGCACGGCGATGACGAGCTGGTGTCGCGACTGCGGGTGATCGAGGACCAGCCGCTCGCCTCGCGTGCCGAGGCGCTCGCGCACCTGCACGACGAGCTGCGCGCGCAGCTCGAGGCGGGCGACGGCCCGCGCGCGCATGCCTGATCCGGCATCCGCTTCTCGGCTCGATTCCGAACTCGTGCGTCGCGGCCTCGCGCGCTCCCGCGCGCAGGCGGCGCGATCGATCGAGGAGGGACGCGTCCGGATCGACGGTGTCGCCACGGTCAAGCCGGCGACGCGTGTCGCGCCGGACGCCGAGCTCACCGTCGAGGGAGCGGATCACTATGTGGCGCGTTCGGCGCACAAGCTCATCGCGGCCCTCGACGCCTTCGAGATCGACCCCGCCCAGCGGCTCGTCCTCGACGTCGGGGCCTCCACCGGCGGGTTCACGCAGGTGCTGCTCGAGCGGGGCGCGCGTCGCGTGATCGCCCTCGATGTCGGGCACGGGCAGCTGGTGTCGGAGCTGCGCGCCGACGACCGGGTCGTCGTGGTCGAGGGGGAGAACGCCCGCGAGCTCAGCGCGGAACGGCTGGCCGAGCTGTCCGGCTCGCCCGAGCAGCCCACGCTGATCGTCGTCGATGTCTCGTTCATCTCGCTGACGACCGTGCTGCCCGCGCTGGCGGCGAGCCTCCCCGCTGACGCCGACCTCGTGGTGCTCGTCAAGCCGCAGTTCGAGGTCGGACGCGGCGGCGCGCGGGAGGGCATCGTGCGTGACCGCGCCGCGCGCCTCGAGGCCGTCAGCACCGTGCTCTGGGCCGCCTGGGATCTGGGACTCGGCACCGCGGGCGTGATCTCGTCCCCGGTGCTCGGCAGCAACGGGAATCAGGAGTACCTCGCCTGGTTGCAGCGCGAGTGTGGGAGCAATCCGACAGAATGGGGGAGGGCGATCGATGCCCTCGCCTGACGGCCTCCGCCCTCCGGGGCGCAGCGCCCGACGGGCGGACGACTTCGAGGCAGGGAAGGGGCCGCGCATGGCCGAGGAGCGCCACCTGCTTGTCGTCGCGCATACCGGCCGCGACGACTCCCTCGCCGCCGGCATCGAGGTCTGCCGTCAGCTGATCGCCGCGGGGCTCACCCCCGTCGTCTCCGACGACGAGCACGCCGACCTGATGCGGGCGGCGCCCGAGCTCGCGCCGATCGCGCTGCTCGGCCGCGACGTCGCCACGAGCGAACTCGAACTCGTCATCGTCCTGGGCGGCGACGGCACGATCCTGCGCGCCGCCGAGCTCGCGCGCGGCTGCGGCGCCCCGCTGCTCGGAGTGAACCTCGGCCACGTCGGCTTCCTCGCCGAGGCGGAGCGCGAGAACCTGACCTCGACCGTCGAGCGCGCTCTCGCGCGCGACTACGAGGTCGAGGAGCGCATGACGCTCGCCGTGCGCGTCAAGGTCGGCACCGAGGTCGTCTACGAGACCTGGGCGCTCAACGAGGCGTCGATCGAGAAGGCCAGCCGCGAGCGCTCGCTCGAGGTGGCCGTCGAGGTCGACGTGCGGCCGCTCTCCACGTTCGGCTGCGACGGTGTCGTCATCTCGACCCCGACCGGATCCACCGCCTACTCGTTCTCGGCCGGCGGACCGGTCGTCTGGCCGAGCGTCGACGCGCTGCTGATGGTGCCGCTGTCCGCCCACGCGCTGTTCGCCCGTCCGCTGGTCGTCGGCCCCGAATCCGCACTGGCGGTGGAGCTGCTCGAGCGCTCCGACGGTCGCGGCGTGCTGTGGTGCGACGGCCGCCGCACGTTCGACCTGCCGCCGGGCTCGCGCGTCGTCGCGCGGCGCTCCTCGATTCCGGTGCGCCTGGCGCGGCTGAGCCCCGGCCCGTTCACCGACCGGCTGGTCAACAAGTTCCGACTCCCGGTGGCGGGCTGGCGCGGGCCGCAGAACGGCGACAACGGAGCGACCGAGGAGGCGCCGGCGTGATCGACGAGATCTCGATTCGCGATCTGGGGGTCATCGGCGAGGCGCGGCTTCCGCTCGGGCCGGGATTCACGGCTCTGACCGGCGAGACCGGCGCCGGCAAGACGATGGTCGTGACCGCGCTCGGGCTGCTGCTCGGTGAGCGCGCCGACAGCGGCGCGATCCGCTCTGGCCGCGGCCAGTCGGTCGTCGAGGGCAGCTGGGAGGTCGACGCCGAGGGGCCCGTCGCCGACCGCGTGCGCGACGCCGGCGGCGACGTCGACGTCACCGAGGGCGGACGGGCGCACCTGATCCTGGGCCGCTCCATCTCGAACGAGGGCCGCTCGCGCGCCGTCGTCGGCGGCCGCAGCGCCCCCGTCGGCGTGCTGAACGAGATCGGCCAGCAGCTCGTCGTCGTGCACGGCCAGTCGGATCAGATCCGGCTGCGCTCCGCTGCCGCGCAGCGCGAGGCCCTCGATCGCTTCGCGGGCCCCGGCTTCAGCGCCGTGCTGGCCGAGTACCAGGACGTGTTCCGCCGCTGGCAGACCGCGCAGTCCGAACTCGATGTGCTCGTCGCCGAGCGTGACCGCCGGGAGCGCGAAGCCGAAGAGCTGCGCAACGCGATGGACGAGATCGAGGCGGCGGCGCCGCAGCGCGGTGAGGACGCCGAGCTGGCGGAGCGCGCCGAGAGGCTGAGCAACCTCGAAGACCTGCGCCTCGCGGCGGTCGAAGCGCAGGAGGCGATCTCGGCGCAGTTGAGCGACGACGCGCGCGACGCGACGGTGCTCGTCGAGTCGGCGCGGCGTGCGCTCGACCGCGTCTCGGGACACGACGCCGAGCTCGCGCCCGTGATCGAGTCGCTGGCCGCGGCCCGGTTCGCGCTGGAGGACAGCTCGGCCAAGATCTCGAGCTACCTCGCGGCGCTCGACACCGACGGCGGTCGCGAGCTGGAGACGATTCAGGAGCGCCGCGCGACCCTGGCCGCGCTGGCACGCCGCTTCGGCCCGAGCATCGACGAGATGATCGACTTCTACGAATCCGGCAGCACCCGACTGCTGGAGCTCGACGGCGACTCGGATCGCATCGACGCGCTGCGCGCCGCCGTGGCCGCGGACTTCGCCCGCGTCGACCAGCTCGCCGAGCAGCTGAGCGTGCGCCGCCGCGAGGCGGCCGAGCGGCTCTCGGCCGCGGTCACCCGCGAACTCGACGCCCTCGCGATGCCCGACGCCCGTCTCTCGATCGAGGTCGCGCCGCGCGATCTTGGCCTCACCGGCCGCGACCAGGTCGCGATCCGCCTGCAGCCGCACCCCGGGGCCGAACCGCGCCCGCTGAGCCGCGGCGCCTCGGGCGGTGAGCTCTCGCGCGTCATGCTGGCGATCGAGGTCGTGCTGGCCGGAAGCGATCCCGTTCCCACTTTCGTCTTCGACGAGGTGGATGCCGGGGTCGGCGGCGCGAGCGCCATCGAGGTCGGGCGGCGACTGGCGCGCCTGGCCGAAACCGCGCAGGTGATCGTCGTCACCCACCTGGCGCAGGTCGCGGCCTTCGCCACCAACCACCTGACCGTGGTGAAGGGCAGCGACGGCACGATCACCGCGTCGAGTGTGCACCGGCTCGAGGGGGAGGAGCGCGCCGCCGAGATGGCGCGACTGCTGAGCGGGCTTCCCGACTCCGAGACCGGTCTCGAGCACGCCCGAGAGCTGCTCGGCATGGCTCGCGCGAGCTGATCTCGGCGACTCGCTCGGCGCGTTCCGGGCGACCTGGGCCAGCTCACGGTTTTGTGAGATACGCTGAAACCCCGTGGCGGACATCTCGGGAAGCGTAGTAACCAAGCACATCTTCGTGACCGGAGGTGTCGTCTCCTCCCTCGGGAAGGGCCTGACCGCCGCGAGTCTCGGAAACCTTCTCACCGCGCGCGGTCTGCGCGTCGTGATGCAGAAGCTGGATCCGTATCTGAACGTCGATCCCGGAACGATGAACCCGTTCCAGCACGGCGAGGTGTTCGTCACCGATGACGGCGCCGAGACCGACCTCGACATCGGGCACTACGAGCGCTTCCTCGACATCAACCTCGACCAGGCCGCCAACGTGACGACCGGGCAGATCTACTCCAACGTGATCGCCCAGGAGCGCCGCGGCGAGTACCTCGGCGACACCGTGCAGGTCATCCCGCACATCACCGACGAGATCAAGCGCCGGATGCGCCTTCAGGCGCAGGGGCCGTTCGACGGCGAGAACCCGCAGCCCGACGTCATCATCACCGAGATCGGCGGCACCGTCGGCGACATCGAGTCGCAGCCGTTCATCGAGTCCGCCCGCCAGGTGCGCCACGAGCTCGGCCGCCGCAACGTGTTCTTCGTGCACGTCTCGCTCGTGCCGTTCATGGGCGCCTCGGGCGAGCAGAAGACGAAGCCCACCCAGCACTCGGTGGCGACGCTGCGCTCGATCGGGATCCAGCCGGATGCCCTGGTGCTGCGCAGCGACCGCGTCGTCTCGGAGGCCAACAAGCGCAAGATCGCGCTCATGTGCGACGTCGCCGAGGAGGCCGTCGTCAACGCGGTCGACGTGCCGTCGATCTACGACATCCCCACGGTGCTGCACGAGCAGGGCCTCGACTCGTACATCATGAACGAGCTCGACCTCGAGGCGGGCCCCGTCGTCTGGGATGGCTGGCGCAGCGTGCTGAAGGCCGTGCACGAGCCCAAGCACGAGGTCACGATCGGCCTCGTCGGCAAGTACATCGACCTGCCCGACGCCTACCTCTCGGTCACCGAGGCGCTTCGCGCCGGCGGCTTCGCCCACGAGAGCAAGGTCAAGCTGCGCTGGATCCCCTCGGATGAGTGCGAGACGCACGACGGCGCCGCGAAGGCGCTCAGCGACCTCGACGGCATCTGCGTGCCCGGCGGCTTCGGCATCCGCGGCATCGAGGGCAAGCTCGGCGCGCTGAAGTTCGCGCGCGAGAACGGCATCCCGACGCTGGGGCTGTGCCTGGGCCTTCAGTGCATGGTGATCGAGTACGCCCGCGAGGTGGCCGACCTGCCGGGCGCCTCCAGCTCGGAGTTCGACCCCGACACCGAGTTCCCGGTGATCGCGACGATGGCCGAGCAGGTCGACATCCTCGCCGGCGGCGACCTCGGCGGCACGATGCGCCTGGGCCTCTACGAGGCGGCGCTCACGCCCGGCTCGATCGTCGAGGAGCTGTACGGCTCGCCGATCGCCCACGAGCGCCACCGGCACCGCTACGAGGTCAACAACCACTTCACCGAGCGGATCGCCGCTGCCGGGCTGCGCTTCTCGGGCACCAACCCGGAGCACGGTCTGGTCGAGTTCGTCGAGCTGCCGCGCGAGGTGCACCCGTTCTACGTGGGCACGCAGGCTCACCCGGAGCTGCGCTCGCGCCCGAACCGCGCGCACCCGCTCTTCCGCGGCCTGATCGGCGCCGCGATCGAGCGCCAGAAGGCGTCGCGCCTGTTCGAGGTTCCCGAGAACGACGAGGCCGACGAGACGCACGGCGCGCCGGTCGAGGCCTAGGCGACCGTGGACCGCGCGCGCTTCGAGTCCGGTCCGGTCGTCGACGTCTCCGACCCCGCCGAGGTGGTGGAGTCGGCCGCCGTCTTCGACGGCCACATCTGGGATGTGCGCCGGGAGTCGTTCCGCTTCGGCGACGCCGAGCTCACCCGTGACTTCGTCGACCACCCGGGCGCCGTCGCGGTGCTCGCGATCGACGACGAGGATCGCGTGCTGCTGATCAACCAATACCGGCATCCGGTGCGCGAGCGCGAGTGGGAGCTGCCTGCGGGACTTCTCGACGTGGCGGGCGAGCCGCCGCTCGAAGCCGCGCAGCGCGAGCTCGCCGAAGAGGCCGACCTGCAGGCCGCCGAGTGGAGCGAACTCGTCATCTTCCACACCAGCCCCGGCGGCAGCAACGAGCTCCTGCACGTCTTCGAGGCGCGCGGCCTGAGCGATTCGCCCGAGCCGTTCGCCCGCATGGACGAGGAGGCCGAGCTGGTGCCGCGCTGGATCCCGTTCGCCGAACTCGTGTCGGCCGTGCTCGAGGGGCGCCTGCGCAACTCGATCCTGATCGTCGCGGTGCTGACCGCCCATGCCCGCCGCACCGTCTGACGCGCGCGCTCAGCTGGAGCGCTTCCTGCGCCACCTGACGATCGAGCGCGGACGCTCGGCGCACACGGTCGCGGCCTATCGGCGTGACCTGGAGGCCCTGCTGGCCGACCTCGCCGAGGCGGAGGGCGCCGTCCCGGTCTCGACACTGACGCCCGAGACACTGGCCGCGCACACGACCGGGCTGCGCGAGCGCGCCGAGCCGGTCGCCGCGGCGACGCTGGCGCGCAAGGTCTCGGCGATCCGCGGGTTCACCGGTTTCCTGCTCGAGGAGGGGGTGCTCGAGACCGACCCGGCGGCGAAGCTGGTCGCGCCCAAGCTGCCGATGCGCCTGCCGAAGGCGCTCACCCTCGACCAGGTGGAGAAGCTGCTGGCCGCCTGCGCGGGCGAGGAGCTGAGCCGGGTGCGGGATGCCGCGCTGCTCGAACTGCTCTACGCGACGGGCGCGCGCGTCTCGGAGGTGGTCGCCCTCAACGTCGACGACCTGGTGGGCGAGGAGGGCGCCGCCGAGCACGTGCGGGTGCTCGGCAAGGGCGGCAAGGAGCGCATCGTGCCGGTGGGCAGCTTCGCGCGCGCGGCGCTCGACACCTACCTCGTGCGGGTGCGCCCCGAGCTCTCGCGCCGCGGTCACGCGACGCCCGCGTTGTTCCTGGGGATGCGCGGCGCCCGACTGTCGCGCCAGAGCGCGTGGCTGGTCATCCGGGCCGCCGCCGAACGGGCCGAACTCGGCGTCGAGGTGTCGCCGCACAGCCTGCGGCACTCCTTCGCGACGCACCTGCTGGAGGGCGGCGCCGACGTGCGCGTTGTGCAGGAGCTGCTCGGTCACGCGAGCGTCGCGACGACGCAGATCTACACGCGGGTGACGGCGGATGCGCTGCGCGAGGTGTACCTGACCTCGCATCCGCGCGCCCGTTAACCTTCAACCTCTGCTTCAGGTGAACCGCGCGCAACGGGCGCGTGGCAACCAGGAGGCGGGGGACACCGACTTAGACTCGACACCATGCCAGCGCCACGCGAGGATGTCACCGAGTTGCCGGGCTTCTCCGGCGATCTCGGCAACGCCACGCTCGGCCCCACGGGTCGACCGGTGACGGATTTCAAGCTGCCGAAGAAGCTGCCCTCACACGGCCCGGCGCGGATCATCGCGCTGTGCAACCAGAAGGGCGGCGTCGGCAAGACCACGACGACGATCAACCTGGGCGCGGCGCTCGCCGAATACGGCCGCCGCGTGCTCGCGATCGACTTCGACCCGCAGGGCGCCCTGAGCGCGGGCCTCGGCGTGCCGACCCACGACGTGACGACGATCTACGATCTGCTGCTCGGCCGCTCGAAGGACACCAAGGCTGCGATCATCGAGACGGCGACGCCGGATCTGCACGTGATCCCGGCGAACATCGACCTCTCGGCCGCGGAGGTGCACCTCGTCAACGAGGTGGCGCGCGAGCAGATCCTGGCCCGCGTGCTGCGTCAGGTGGCCGACGACTACGACGTCATCCTGATCGACTGCCAGCCCTCGCTCGGACTGCTCACCGTGAACGCGCTCACCGCCGCGCACGGCGTGCTGATCCCGCTGGAGTGCGAGTACTTCGCGCTGCGCGGCGTGGCGCTGCTGATCGAGACGATCGACAAGATCCGCGACCGGCTGAACCCGGCGATCCGCCTCGACGGCATCGTCGCGACGATGTACGACCCGCGCACGCTGCACAGCCGCGAGGTGCTGGAGCGCGTGGTCGAGACCTTCGGCGACGCGGCCCTGGAGACCGTGATCGGCCGCACCGTGAAGTTCCCGGATGCGACGGTCGCCGCCGAGCCGATCACCAGCTTCGCCCCGACGCACGCCGCCTCGGACGCCTACCGTCAGCTCGCGAGAGAACTGGTTGCGCGTGGCGCCGTCGCCTGAGGCGATGCCGACCACGGAACTGCTGTCGCCCGCGGGTGAAGGCGCCGAGTCCCCCGGCTTCCGTCTGACGCTGTCGAACTTCGACGGCCCCTTCGACCTGCTCGTGCAGCTGATCAGCAAGCACGAGCTCGACATCACCGAGATCGCGCTGAGCGCGGTGACCGACGAGTTCCTCTCCTACCTGCGCGCGCTCGACTCGGAGGACGACCTCGATCAGGCGAGCGAGTTCCTGGTGGTCGCCGCGACCCTGCTCGATCTGAAGATCGCGGGGCTGCTGCCGCAGGGCGAGCTCGTCGACGCCGAGGATGTGGCGCTGCTGGAAGCGCGCGACCTGCTGTTCGCCCGGCTGCTGCAGTACCGGGCCTTCAAGGAGGCGGCCGCGTGGTTCGGCCAGCATCTCGACGCCGAGTCGACCCGGCACGTGCGCAACGTGCGCCTCGAGGACCGGTTCCGCCGGCAGACCCCGGAGCTGGTCTGGAACCTCACGGCCGACGACTTCGCGGCCCTCGCGCTGCTGGCGTTCACCCCGCGCGAGATCCCGGTGGTCGGGCTCGACCACCTGCACGCGCCCCTGATCAGCATCCGCGAGCAGGCCGCGCACGTCGTGGCGATGCTGCGGCAGGGCGAGCCGTTGAGCTTCCGCCAGCTGGTCGCGGGTGCCGAGCTGAAGGGCGTCGTGGTGGCGCGCTTCCTCGCCGTGCTCGAGCTGTACCGCCACGCCGCGATCTCTTTCGAACAACTCGAACCGCTGGGCGAGCTGACGCTGCGCTGGACGGCGCAGCACTGGTCGGATGACCAGCTCGCCCACCTGGGAGCCGACTATGACAACTGATCCGAATCTCGACCTCGACCGCCGCCTCGAGGCGATCCTCATGGTGGTGGACGAGCCGCAGTCGGTGATCGCGCTCGCGACGGCGCTCGGCGCACCCGTGCCCGACGTCCGGCAGGCGATCGAACGGCTCGTCGCCGACTTCGACGGCACGGCTTCCGGCTCGGTGCGGCGCGGCTTCGAGCTGCGCGAGGTGGGCGGCGGCTGGCGCATCTACGTGCGCGCCGAGCACGACGAGGTGGTGCGCGACTTCGTGCTCACGCAGAGCCCCACCAAGCTGTCGCAGGCGGCGCTCGAGACGCTCGCGGTGATCGCCTACAAGCAGCCGATCTCGCGCGGATCGATCGCCTCGATCCGCGCTGTCAACGTCGACTCGGTGGTGCGCACGCTGCTCGGCCGCGGGCTCATCACCGAGGCGTTCACCGACTCCGAGACCGGCGCGATCCACTACGAGACGACGCCGCTGCTGCTCACCCAGCTCGGCATCAACTCGATCGAGGAGCTGCCGGCGATCTCGCCGCTGCTGCCGGACGGCGCCGACGGCTTCGAGGATGCGGCGGCCCTGCGATGAGCGGCGACAGCACCGACGCCAGCGCCGAGGGGGAGCGCCTGCAGAAGGTGCTCGCCGCCGCCGGGGTCGCCTCGCGCCGGGTGAGCGAGCAGTACATCGTCGCCGGCCGGGTGTCGGTGAACGGCCAGGTCGTCACCGAGCTGGGGCGCCGCGTCGACCCGCTCGTCGACGAGGTCGCGGTGGACGGCACGGCGGTGCAGCTGGACAGCTCGCGCCGCTACCTGATCCTCAACAAGCCGACCGGCGTCGTCAGCACGATGAACGACGAGCACGGTCGACCCGATCTGCGGCAGTTCCTGCCGGACGACGGCGAACGGCTGTTCAACGTCGGCCGGCTCGACGCCGACACCAGCGGCCTGCTGGTGCTCACCAACGACGGGGCGATCGCGCACGTGCTCGCGCATCCGTCGTTCGGGGTGACGAAGACCTACATCGCGACCGTGCGCGGCGAGGTGACGCCCGCCACGATGCGCAAGCTGGAGAAGGGCATCGAGCTCGACGACGGCCCGATCCAGGCCGACCGCGCACGCATCGTGGGCGAGGCCTCCCGCGGCAAGACGATCGTCGAGATCACGCTGCACTCGGGACGCAACCGCATCGTGCGCCGCATGCTCGCCGCCGTCGGGCACCCCGTGCTGGAGTTGGTGCGACGCCAGTTCGGGCCGCTGCACCTCGGCACGCTGCCGATGGGACGCACCCGCGAGATCACTAGGGTGGAACTCGGCGAACTGCTGACGATCGCGCGGAAGAGCGACGTCGGCACCGAGCGCCCGAGTGAGGATTCCGGAGAATGAGCGACCGTCGCGTGACCGATCAGGTCCGCATCGTCGGCAGCGGGCTGCTGGGCGCGAGCATCGGCCTCGCGCTCGGGGCGAAGGGCGTCGACGTCATCGTCGACGACGCCTCGCCGGCCGCGCGCCGCCTCGCGATCGACTACGGCGCGGGCCGGGCCCCGGCCGAGGGCGACGCGCCGGGCGTGATCGTCGTCGCCGTGCCGCCGGATGTGACCGCCGAGGTGGTGGCCGCCGAGCTGGCGCGCTTCCCCGACGCGCTCGTCACCGATGTCGCGAGCGTCAAGCTGGCTCCGCTCGCCGAACTGCGCGAGCGCGGTGCCGACCTCTCGCGCTACCTCGGCTCGCACCCGATGGCCGGGCGGGAGCGCGGCGGCACGATCTCGGCGCGCGCCGACCTGTTCGAGGGGCGACCCTGGATTCTCGCCGGGCACGACGGCATCAGCTACGGCCGCGCCCGTCCGCTCGAAGACCTCGTTCTCGATCTCGGGGCCGTGCTCATCGAGATGGACGCCGTCGAGCACGACCGCGCCGTCGCCCTCGTCTCGCACGCCCCGCAGCTGGTCGCCTCGATGCTCGCGGCGCGGCTCGACGCCGGCACCGACCCGGCACTGCGGCTGGCCGGGCAGGGGGTGCGCGACACGACGCGCATCGCCGCGAGCGACCCGGCGCTGTGGGTGCAGATCCTCGGCGCGAACGCGGCCGCGGTCGCCGACGTGCTGCGGCCGCTGCGCGACGACCTCGACGCGGTGCTGTCGGCGCTGGAGGCGCCGGAAGCCTCCGGCTCACGTCGCACGATCGCCGAGGTGATGGCCGCCGGCAACGCGGGCGTCGCCCGACTGCCCGGCAAGCACGGCCAGGCGAAGCGCTTCGCGACGCTCGTGGTCAAGATCGACGACAAGCCGGGCGAGCTGGCGCGTCTGCTCACCGAGATCGGCGAAGAGGGCGTCAACATGGAGGATCTGCGCCTGGAGCACTCGCCGGGCGCGCAGCTGGGCTTCGCCGAGATCTCGGTGGTTCCCGAGGCGGCGCACGCACTCGCCGCCGCGCTGGAGAAGCGCGGCTGGGCACTGGGAGAAGAAGACCGATGAGCACCCCGATCGTCGTCGCCGTGGATGGGCCGGCCGGCAGCGGCAAGTCGAGCGTGAGCCGTGCCGCCGCCACGCGTCTCGGCTACGCCTTCCTCGACACCGGCGCCGCCTACCGCGCCCTCACCTGGCTCGCGCTCGAGCGCGGCATCGACCTCGACGACTCGGGCGCGATCGTCGCCGAGCTGGCCGACTTCCCGTACCGCACCGAGGCGCGACCCGAGGGCTCGCACGTGCGGGTCGGCGACGCCGACGTGACGATCGCGATCCGGGAGCCGCGGATCAGCGCCGTCGTCAGCCAGATCGCACGGGTTCCGGAGGTGCGTGAGGCGCTCACCGCGGCGTTCCGGCGCATCATCGCCGAGACCCGTGCGCCCGGCATCGTGGTCGAAGGCCGCGACATCACCACGGTGGTCGCACCGGATGCTCAGGTGCGAATCCTCTTAACCGCCGATGAGACCGTTAGAATTGCGCGACGGTCCGCTGAACTCGCCTCCGCCGACGCCGATACGGCCCGGCAGCTGCGCGAGCGGGACCGCAAAGACGCCCAGGTGGTCGATTTTCTGACCGCCGCCGAGGGCGTGACCACGATCGATTCGACGGAACTCGACTTCGAGCAGACCGTCGACGCGGTGATCGAGCATGTGCGGCGTACCGCCGAGGCCAGCACCGCCCACCAGAACTGAGGAACCATGACCGAGCGTGACCCGGAGCTCGCGTCGTCGACGCCCCCCGAGGCGGACAGCGAATTCGACGAGCTCGGAAACGACGAGGGCGCCGTCGAGGCGCTCGCCGAACGACTCGCCGACCTGGACGACGAGGCGGCGGAGAACCGCGCCGCGAGCCTGCGTGCGGGCCTGTCCGACTACGACCTCGACGACGAGGACCTGGAGCTGCTGGATGCGGCCTCCGCCGGTCCCGACGGCATCACGTACCTGCCGGCGCTTCCCGTGCTCGCGATCGTGGGCCGCCCGAACGTCGGCAAGAGCGCGCTCGTCAACCGCATCCTGGGCCGCCGCGAAGCGGTCGTCGAGGATGTGCCCGGCGTCACGCGCGATCGCGTCAGCTACAAGGCCGAGTGGCTGGGCCGTCGCTTCACCCTCGTCGACACCGGCGGCTGGGAGCCTGACGCGCAGGGCATCAACGCCTCCGTCGCGGCGCAGGCCGAGGTTGCGGTCGATCTGGCGGATGCGGTGCTGTTCGTCGTCGACATCAACGTCGGCGCCACGGCGACCGACGAGCACGTCGTGCGCATGCTGCGCGCCTCGCACAAGCCCGTGATCCTGGTCGCCAACAAGTCGGACGACACCGTCAAGGACCCGCTCGCCGCGGAGCTGTGGAGCCTCGGGCTCGGCGAGCCGTGGCCGCTGTCGGCGCTGCACGGCCGCGGCGTGGCCGACCTGCTCGACCACGTCATGGAGGTGCTGCCGGAGGTATCCACGGTTGCGAAGCAGGAGATCGGCGGCCCGCGCCGGGTCGCGATCCTGGGGCGCCCGAACGTCGGCAAGTCGAGCCTGCTCAACAAGGCCGCCGGTGAGGAGCGCGTCGTCGTCAACGAGATGGCGGGCACCACCCGCGACCCCGTCGACGAGCAGGTCGAGCTCGGCGGTCGCATCTGGACCTTCGTCGACACCGCCGGCATCCGCAAGCGGGTGCACCTGCAGCAGGGCGCCGACTTCTACGCGAGCCTGCGCACCAGCGCCGCGCTCGAGAAGGCGGAGGTCGCCGTCGTCGTGCTCGACGTCACCCAGCCGATCTCGGTGCAGGACATGCGCATCATCGACCTGGTGCTCGAGTCGGGCCGCGCCCTCGTCGTCGCCTACAACAAGTGGGACCTGCTGGACGATGAGCGTCGCCGCTACCTGGAGCGCGAGATCGAGCAGGATCTCGCCCACATCACCTGGGCGCCGCGCGTCAACATCTCCGCCCGCACCGGCCGTCACCTGGAGAAGCTGGTGCCCGCGCTCGAGCTCGCGCTCGACAGCTGGGACACCCGCATTCCGACCGGCAAGCTGAACGCGCTGATCGCGGAGCTGACGGCGGAGCACCCGCACCCGGTTCGCGGCGGAAAGCAGCCGCGCATCCTGTTCGGCACCCAGGTGTCGACGCGCCCGCCGACCTTCGTGCTGTTCACGACCGGATTCCTGGACCCCGGCTACCGCCGCTTCATCACGCGCCGCCTGCGCGAGATCTACGGCTTCGAGGGCACCCCGATCAATGTGAACATGCGCGTTCGAGAAAAGAGGAAGCGCTAGCGGACGTAGGACCTTCGGCCCTGGGAAGCTGAGCGGGTCTCCGAGAAGCTGAGTCACATCAACCGATTCAGCATCGACAAGGGGACACCATGACTTCCGCCACCACTCCCGCCGAGACCACCGGATCTGACCGCGTCGTCGTCGAGTTCACTCGCGGCACCGCCCGTTTCGTTCGACTGTTCGGAGTGCTCGCGCTCATCGCCGGCATCGGCATGGTGCTCGCCGGAGGCGTCGTCTGGGGCATGGTGAGCAGCGAGCTCGCCGCCGAGAAGATCGTCGTCTCGGAGGACTCGGCCCTGCTTCCGGGTGCCGCGGTCGCCGGGCCGCTCACCGCCTACGCGGAGGCCGAGGTCATCAGCGGTCACGCCCTCGAGTCCAGCGGCGGGCTGACGTACGCCGAGCTCGATCGTGACGACCCGGTGCGCGACACGGTCATGAACGCGTCGTTCCTGCGGGCCTCGCTCTTCACCTCCGTCGTGTCGTTCGGTGTCGCCGCCTTCGCGATGGGCATGGGCCTGTTCGTGGCCGCGACCGGCTGGGTGCTGACGCGGATCGCGCCCAAGAAGGCCATTGCCTGACGACCACCACACGGCGCGGGTCGCACCTCCCGAGTAGGCTCGGGAGGTGTGACCCGCTCCGTTTTCAACCCGGTCGCGGCGCGCGCCGACTTTCCGATCCTCGACCGCACCGTGAACGGCAAGCCGCTCAACTACCTCGACGCCGCGGCGACGAGTCAGAAGCCGCGCGTCGTGCTCGACGCCGAGCGCCGCTACTACGAGACGGCGAACGCGGCCGTCAACCGTGGCGCCCACACGCTCGCCGGTGAAGCCACCGACCTGTTCGAGGACGCCCGGGCCCGCGTGGCCGGCTACCTCGGCGCGGGGGAGCGCGAACTGGTGTGGACAGCGAACGCGACCGAGGCGCTCAACCTGGTGGCCTACGCGATCGGCAACGCCACGCTGGGGCGCGGGGGAGCCGCGGCCGAGCGCTTCCGGCTGGCTGCGGGCGACGAGATCGTCGTCACCGAGGCGGAGCACCACGCGAACCTGATCCCGTGGCAGGAGCTCGCCGCGCGCACCGGCGCGGTGCTGCGCCCGATCCGGGTGCACGACGACGGTCGGATCGACCTCGACCACGCCGCCGAGGTCATCGGGGAGCGCACCCGACTTGTCGCCTTCGCGCACGTCTCGAACGTGCTCGGCATCGTCAACCCGGTCGAGCACCTCACGCGACTGGCGCACGACGCGGGCGCCCTCGTGGTGCTCGACGCCTGCCAGTCGGCGCCCAACCTGCCCGTCGACCTGCGCGCGCTCGACGTCGACTTCGCCGCCGTCTCGGGCCACAAGATGCTCGCCCCGACCGGCATCGGCGCCCTCTACGGCAAGGCGGAGCTGCTGGATGCGCTGCCGCCGTTTCTGACCGGCGGCTCGATGATCACCCGCGTCACCCTCGAATCGGCCGAGTACCTGCCGGCGCCGCAGCGCTTCGAGCCGGGCACCCAGCGCATCGCGCAGGCGATCGGCTGGGCGGCCGCGTGCGACTGGATGGAGGCGCACGGGCGCGCCGAGATCGCCGAGTGGGAACGCGGGCTCGGACAGCGGATGCTGCTGGGGCTCGCGCAGATCCCAGGCATCCGGGTTCTCGGAGTCGGGGACGGCACGGTGGAGCGGGTCGGTCTCGCGGCCTTCGACGTCGAGGGGGTGCACGCGCACGATTCGGGGCAGTTCCTCGACGACCGGGGCATCGCCGTGCGGGTCGGCCACCATTGCGCGCAGCCGCTGCACCGCCGTTTCGGGCTGACCGCGACCACGCGCGCGAGCGTGTCGCCCTTCACCACGGCCGACGAGATCGACGAGCTGCTTGAGGCGGTGGCGGGCATCCGACCGTTCTTCGGAGTGAGCGCATGAGCGGGCTTGAGGCGCTGTACCAGCAGCTGATTCTGGACCACTCGAAGACCCCGCACGGGCAGGGCTTCGTGGCCGTGAAAGCGCCCGGCGAGGGCGAGTCGCACCAGTACAACCCGGTGTGCGGCGACGAGGTGACCGTGCGCGTCACCCTCGACGAAGCGGGCACCCACCTGACCGGTCTGCGCTGGGAGGGGCACGGCTGCACCATCTCGCAGGCCTCCGCCTCGATGTTCGCGGCGCTGATCGACGAGGATGCGCCCGTCGAGTTGGGCGCGCTCCAGGCCCGGATCGACCGGTTCCGTGAGGTGCTGCGCTCGCGCGGCACGCTCACCCTCGACGAGGAGGAGTTCGGCGACGTCGCCGCGCTCTCCGGCGTCTCGAAGTACTCGCAGCGGGTGAAGTGCGCGATGCTCGCCTGGGTGGCGACCGAGGCGGCGGTGGCCGAGGCCTCCGGCACGGCGACCGCGCGCGAATCGCACTGAGCCATGTCTCGGTCGTCGGCCCCGACCCCGGCGTCGGCGCGCGCGCAGCTCGAGCAGCTGGTGGCTTCGGCGCCGGAGTGGGCGATCGACGGCCGCTTCCAGTTCCCTGATCCGGATCGTGCCCGCCGTGCCGCGGTGCTCATCCTGTTCGGCGTGCTCGACGCGACGCCCGCGACCGCCGACGACGGGGTCGCGCCGGAGCTCGACGTGCTGCTGCAGCGACGCGCCGACCGGATGCGCCACCACGCCGGGCAGGTCGCCTTTCCGGGCGGCGGCATCGATCCCGATGATGCGAGCCCCGCGGCGGCGGCGCTGCGGGAGGCCGTGGAGGAGACGGGGCTCGACCCGGCCGGTGTCGACGTGCTGGGAGAGCTGCCGGAGGTGCCGCTCGTGGTCAGCAACAACCTGGTGACCCCGGTGCTCGGCTGGTGGTCGACCCCGTCGCGCATCGCGGCGGCGGATCGGCGCGAGACGGTGGAGGTGTTCCGGGTGCCGGTCGCCGACCTGCTGGCGCCCGAGAACCGCGCGAGCGTCGTCTCGATTCGCGGCCAGCGGCGGCCGCCCAGCCCCGCGTTCACGGTCGGCGAGGTGTTCGTCTGGGGGTTCACCGCGATCGTGCTCGACCGCCTCTTCGACGAACTCGGCTGGACCCGCCCCTGGGATCCCTCCCGCGCCCTCCGCATCTGACCCCCAGCGGGTTGAGTAGCCGCGAAGCGGCGCATCGAAACCGCGCTGTAGCGGGTTGAGTAGCCGCCACTGGCGGCGTATCGAAACCGCAAGGCTCTGCGGGTTGAGTAGCCGCCACTGGCGGCGTATCGAAACCCAAGCCCCCTCCGCCCCATACCCCCTAGGGTATGCTCACCTCATGCCTGCGACCGCGACCCCCCGCGCGCCCGCGCTGCGCCACCTGCTCGCCCCGCTCGCGCGCCCCGACCGCCTCGCCGTCACCCTGATCTCCGCGGCCCTCACCCTTGCCGTCCTCGCGAGCTCCACCGGGATGCTCGCCCTCGCCGACGGCGCCACCGGGCTGCGCCTCGACGCGCTCGCCGCGACCGCCCTCGTCGCGGGCAGTCTGCTCGCCGGCGCCACCTTCGCGACCTTCCGCCGCCCGCCGCTCGGTGCCGAGGCAACCGTCTGCGACCTGCGCGGCCCGCTCATCGGCAGCCTGCTGCTGGGGCTCGGAACCGACGCCGGCGAGGCGAGCCTCGTCAGCGGCATCGCGCAGCCGGTGCTCGCCGTCGCGGGGCTGATCGTGCTCGCGGTGGGGCTCGTCGACCGGCTGCGCCGCGAAAGTGCTGCGGTGCGCCACGCCGAACGTCGGCAGGCCGCCGTGCTCGCGGGGCTCGTCGACGCCGACGATGCGGGCGAGGTCTGCCTCGACTGCCGCCCGCTGTTCCCCACACTGCTGTCGACCCCGAAAGCGACCCCATGAAGAAGCTCCTCGCCCTGCTCACCCTCGGTCTCGCCCTGACCCTCACCGGCTGCACGCCCGCCGAGCCGATCGAGGTCACCGCCGACACGATCATCATCGACGTGCGCACCCCCGAGGAGTTCGCGACCGGCCATCTGGAGGGCGCCCTGCTGCTCGACGTGCAGTCGGCCGAGTTCGACGCGCTCGCCGCGGAGCTCGACCCGGATGCCTCGTACATCGTCTACTGCCGCTCGGGCAACCGTGCGGGCACGGCGATCGAGCGTCTGGCGGCGCTCGGCATCACCGATGCGGTCAACGCCGGCTCGGTGCAGGAAGCCTCCGACGCGACCGGCATCCCGATCGTCACCGAGTAGCGCTCGCCGCCGCCACCCCGGCTGCCGCTACCCTCGTGGGATGGGACGCCTCCTCGCCGCCTGCGTTGTCGCCTCGCTGCACCCGGATTCGGGCTCGGTCGGCACGACCGCGATCGACAAGCGCGCCGTCGACGGGGCGGTGAAGGTGGGGCCGCGCGGCCTCTACGCCGACCTTCAGGCCGACCGCAAGCACCACGGCGGCGATGAGAAGGCGGTGTACGCCTACGCCGTCGAGGACGCCGAGTGGTGGGAGGAGCAGCTGGGCCGCGAGATCACGCCGGGGCTGTTCGGCGAGAACATCCGCGTCGAAGGGCTCGAGGTGTCGAACGCCGTCGTCGGCACCCGCTGGCGCATCGGCGCGGGGGAGGACGCCGTCGAGCTGGAGGTGACCGGCCCGCGCACGCCGTGCATGACCTTCGCCCGTTGGATGGGCGAGGAGAGCCGCGGCTGGGTGAAGCGCTTCTCGGATGCCCGCCGCCTCGGCGCCTACCTCAAAGTCACCCGCTCCGGCCGCATCCGATCCGGCGACGAGATCGCGGTCGTGCACATCCCCGACGACGCCCCCACCATCCTCGACCTCTACCGCGGCCCGTAGCCCGTCAGCGGGTTGAGTAGCCGCAAAGCGGCGTATCGAAACCGCAAGGCTCTGCGGGTTGAGTAGCCGCGAAGCGGCGTATCGAAACCCCATCGAAACGAACACAGTCCAAACTGTCCTTCATGACCCCACCCCTCACGATCCGCCCGCTGACTCTCGGCGAGGTCCGCATCCGCCCGAACAACATCGCCGGCACCGGAACCCCGATGCTGTGGTGGACGTTCACCTCGCGCACCTGGTCGCCGTGGCTGCCGGTGTTCGGGTTCCTGGTGGAGCACGAGCGGGGCACCGTGCTGTTCGACACCGGCCAGTCGGCGGCGTCGATCGACGACCCCGACTACTACCCGGGCGGCCTGGTGGGGCTGGTGTTCCGGCGTCAGGCGGAGTTCCGGGTGAGCGTCGAGCAGAGCCTGTCGGCGCAGCTGACTGCGGCGGGTGCCTCGGTCGACGACATCGATGTGGTGGCGATCTCGCACCTGCACCAGGATCACGCGGGCAACGTCGCCGAACTCACCGGCAAGAAGTTCCTGGTGAGCGCCGACGAGCTGGCGCTTCTGGATGAGAAGGCGCCCGAGATGCACGGCGTGCTGGCCGAGCACGTGAAGGTCGACGGCGTCGAGTTCTCCCCGGTCGTGTTCGAGCCGAACGATGACCCGGCGCTCGCCGCCTTCGGCGCGAGCTTCGACATTTTCGACGACGGAACCCTGCTGCTGCTGCCGACGCCCGGGCATTCGGCGGGCTCGATGAGCCTGCTGGTGCGCCGCGAGGGGGCGGCGCCGGTGCTGCTCGTGGGCGATGTCACCTACAATCCGGACCTGCTCGCGAAGGGTGTCGTGCCCGACACGGGGGCGCGCGAGGTGCAGCTGCAGACGGCTCGCAAGATCGTGGCGCTCACCGAGGCGCTGCCGGGGCTCGCCGTCGTGGCGGCCCACGACCCGCGCGTGCCGGAGCGTCTCGCGGCGGTGTCGTGACCGCATCCGAGCCGGAGGCGTGCCCCTGCGGTTCGGGGCGCGCGTATGAGCGGTGCTGCGGCCCGCTGCATGCGGGCGGCGCGGCCGAGACGGCGCAGCAGCTGATGCGCTCGCGGTTCAGTGCCTTCGCTCGGGGGCTGGATGCCTACCTGCTGGCGAGCTGGCATCCGTCGACCAGGCCGGCGACGCTCGAGCTGGACGAGGGGGTGCAGTGGCGCCGTCTGCAGATCGTGGATGCGGTGGCTGGGGCGGCCGGTGACGCCGAGGGTGTGGTCGAGTTCCGGGCCTCGTACCGCGACCCGGACGGCGCCGCGGGCCTGCTGCACGAGCGCAGCCGGTTCGTGCGCGACAGTGCCGGCCGATGGTCGTACCTGGACGGCGAGACACGGTAGAGTTGTCCATCGTGCTGTTCCGCTTGGCGGGCGCACAAGCCACGGGCTGTGGCGCAGCTTGGTAGCGCACTTGACTGGGGGTCAAGGGGTCGCAGGTTCAAATCCTGTCAGCCCGACGTACGGGTCGTCCAGATTACTGTCCAGAAAACAGGGTCTGGGCGGCCCACTTTTCGTTCCGAGGTCGAGGTTCTTCGCGTGGGTGCGCGCTAACCGGGCGGGTGCGGACTCCGCAGTCGTCGACCGGCCCGTTTCGGCGGTCATGGGCCGAACGGGTGAAACGCGAGTAGCCCCTCTGCCGTTCTCGGCGGGGGCGGAGCTGTCGTGCTATTCAGTTCGGGCGCGACGACCTGTCAGGTGCGCGTTGGCAGTGTGACCTGTCCCGGGTTTTCCGGACGCCTGAGTTGGGGCGATGATTGTCCCGGATAGGAGTCTGTGATGCCTGCTGCGAAGCCTGAGGAGTTTCGTCGTCGAGCGGTGGAGCTTGCCCAGTCGGGTGCGAAGCCGGTGGCGGAGATCGCGAAGGATCTCGGGATCAGCGAGTC
>Ga0207893_1000047_pt1 | contig 105167 bp, 90 predicted proteins | sample MalvirmetaMSP121_FD_184233 | JGI IMG/M metagenome (GOLD analysis project Ga0207893, IMG submission 184233) | Marine viral communities from the Deep Pacific Ocean - MSP-121 (SPAdes) | ecosystem: Environmental > Aquatic > Marine > Oceanic | place: Pacific Ocean | collected 2001-06-02 | reverse complement strand
CAAAGAACAGCACGATGATGGTTGTTTCCATTGCGGGCAGATGGAGCAGCCTGGCAACCGCATAAGCCAAGAGTGGAACCGCCAGCAGTCGCAGGGCGCTGTTCCAGCCGAGCGCGGGGATTTCACCACCGAGCTCCCGCGGCTTCAGCGCTGCACCGACGCACAACAGGCCCAGGGGCAGGCTGGCAGCGGCGAGCAGGCTCAACAAGCGATCGGTGCCGCCGGGCAACCCCAAGCCTGAGAGATTCACCAGCGCGCCGGTCAGGCAGGCGAGGATCAGCGGGTTTTTCAGGATCGGCAGCAGCAACGAGCGCACGCTGACGCCGCGCTCGGCGGTCAGCGCCCACACCGACATCACGTTTACCGTGGGTACCATAAGCGCCAGCATCAGCGCTGCCAGCGCCAGTCCTTCCTTACCAAACAGGCTGCCCACCGCCGCCAGCCCGAGATAGGTGTTGAAACGCAGGCCGCCCTGAGCAAAGGCACCGAAGCGGGCCGCCGGCCACTTGCGTACGCGTTTGAGCAGCAATAAAGCCACCCACACGAGCCCCAACGCGAGCATGACTGCCCCGGCCAGGCGAGGCAGCGCGGGGTTGTCCAGCGGAGCGGTGGCCAGGCTGCTGAATAGCAGTGCCGGGAACAGTACGAAGTAGTTGATCCGCTCGGCGCCTGGCCAGAATGCCTCACTGGGGAAGTCCCGCAGTCGCAGGAAGTAGCCGGCAATGATCAGGGCGAATAAAGGCCAGAGGGCGAGCAGAAGGGCGGTCACGCGATACATCCAACAATGTAGGTGACTCGATAGTGGCGCCTCGCGCCGATGTCGGCAAGAGACGCGCGGCGTATCTGGCGCTGCGTCAAAGCGGCTGTTGCACGTTCATCGGGAAATCAGTAGCAATGATGTCCAAGTGATATCATTGCCGGCGCCTTACCATGAGCCACCCTGATGCAACCCCTAGAACAGCAGTCCGCTGAAGATTTCCGCGATACCCCGCATGGCAGACAGCTGCTCGGGGGCTTTCGTGGTTTGCTGTTTGCGCCAGACCTGGAGCGCGAGTTTCGTCGTTACCTGGGACGTCAGGCACGCTTCGCACAGGTACTGGGCGCCTGCCTCCTGCTGGTCGTGGTTGCTGGCTACCACTATGTCGAATGGCAGCTGTATGCCGAGTCGGACCGGCAGTGGCTTCGTGAACTGGCGCTATTGCGCTTGGTGGAGGCGGCACCGGGCGTCGCGATTCTCGTGATGACGCTTTTCAACTGGCGAATCCGTCTGGTTGCCAACCGCCTGTTCCCGTTGCTGCTGGTGCTGGTTGGAATCGTCGCTGCGCGCATCGATATCCACTACGAGGTCTCCCAGCCAGAACTGGCGTTCCGCTACGGTGCGGGTCTGTTGATCGTCTGTTCGTTCTTCTTTCTCGGCATTACCTTCTGGCGCGCGCTGATCAGCGCGGCATCGATCATCGTGATCGATATCCTGATGGCGGCGCTCATCCTGTCGTCCAGCGAAATGCAGGTGCACTGGATCGCGGTCAGTTATTACGTCCTGCTGTTGTTGATCGGAGCAATCAGTCGCTATATCCACGAGTACTCGCAGCGTGAGCAATTCCTGGTGCGCCAGCTCCTCGGCTGGGTCGCTCAGCACGACTCGCTGACTGGCCTGGCCAACCGCCGTAGCTTTGATACAGCCTTGCGGCAGACGCTGTTGCAGGCCCGTCGGGACCGCCAACCGTTGGCGCTGATACTGCTGGATCTGGACAATTTCAAAGCCTACAACGACAGTCTGGGCCACCCGGCTGGCGATGCGCTGATCCGTGATTTCGGCGAGCTATTGGGCCGCTTCTCTCGGCGGCCGATGGACCTGGCGGCACGGGTTGGTGGCGAAGAATTCGCCTTGCTGCTGCTCAACTGCGATGCGAGTTCGGCGCAGGCCATAGCGGCGCAGCTGCTGTCGGCATTCACCGAACGTGGCATACCGCACCCCGCATCGGCCCAGGGCGCTTGCGCCACGACGAGCATTGGCATCGCAATGTGGCAGCCGGGGCAGACTGCCGAGCAGCTCTATCAGGCTGCCGATGCCGCGTTGTACCAAGCCAAGCAGGATGGAAAGAACCGCTACGTGCTGCGGTGACCGTCGCTCAGCGGCGCGGTGTGACGGGGCGGGTGCGTCCGCTGCCGTCAATGGCCACAAAGACGAACACCGCCTCGGTGACCTTGCGCCATTCGCTGGACAGCGGGTCGTCGCTCCATACCTCGACCAGCATGCGGATCGAGCTGCGGCCGACATCCAGCGTCTGGGTGTAGAACGACAGCTGCGCGCCGACTGCCACCGGCACCATGAAGGCCATGCGGTCGATGGACACCGTGGCTACACGGCCCGCGGCGACGCGGCTGGCCATGGCCGTGCCGGCCAGATCCATCTGGGACACCAGCCAGCCACCGTAGATATCGCCGAAACCGTTGGTCTCACGCGGCAGGGCGGTCAGCTGCAAGGCCAGGTCGCCCTGCGGGATTGGGTCTTCCTGTTCGTATTCGTTCATCGCTTGGACTCGCGGCGCGTTTGTTTTTCTTGCGCGAAAAAGCCCGCAGCAGTGCGGGCGGGGCGAGTATAGCGGCTGTGGGTAGGGACAGCGACCGGACAGGCCTAAAGTTCAGTATCGTCACCAGATTGTCATATTCAGTTCATAGAGTGTTCACACGGCCTGCAGACAATGGCCCCCGTTCCAAACACTGACACACCCCTGCTAGGAGCATGGAATGAAACTGAATCGTTTGATGGCGGCCTTGACCTTTGTTGCCGCTGGTGTAGGCGCTGCCAACGCAGTGGCCGCGGTTGACCCAGCACTGCCGACCTATGAGAAGACCTCCGGCGTTTCCGGCAACCTGTCCAGCGTCGGTTCCGACTCCCTGGCCAACCTTATGACCCTGTGGGCCGAAGACTTCAAGCGTGCCTACCCGAACGTCAACATCCAGATTCAGGCTGCCGGCTCCTCCACCGCACCGCCGGCGCTGACCGAAGGCACTGCCAACCTCGGCCCGATGAGCCGTCCGATGAAGGACAACGAAATTCAGGCCTTCGAAGAAAAATACGGCTACAAGCCGACGGCCGTGCCGGTCGCCATCGACGCCCTGGCGGTGTTCGTCCACAAGGACAACCCAATCAAGAGCCTGGACATCGAGCAGGTCGACGCCATTTTCTCCAGCACCCGCCTGTGCGGCGGCGAAAAGGACATCACCACCTGGGGTGACGTCGGCCTGACGGGCGAGTGGGCGAGCAAGCCGATCCAGCTGTTCGGTCGTAACTCGGTCTCCGGCACCTACGGCTACTTCAAGGAAGAAGCGCTGTGCAAGGGCGACTTCAAGCCTAACGTCAACGAGCAGCCTGGGTCCGCTTCGGTGGTGCAGTCGATCTCCAGCACCCTGAACGCCATCGGTTACTCAGGCATTGGCTACAAGACTTCCAGCGTCCGCGCTGTGCCCCTGTCCAAGGGCGGCGAAGCCTTTGAAGCCAACGAAGAGAACGCTCTGGCTGGCAAGTTCCCGCTGGCTCGCTTCTTCTACGTCTACGTCAACAAGGCGCCGAACAAGCCGCTGAGCCCGATCGACGCCGAGTTCCTCAAGCTTGTGCTGTCGAAGCAGGGCCAGGAAGTCGTGGTCAAGGACGGCTACATCCCGCTGCCGAAGAAAGTGGTCGACAAGACCCTCAGCGACCTGGGTCTGCAAAACGACTAAACCCAGCAGCGTTCAGGCCTGCAGCGACCGCTGCAAGGCTTGAGTACGACGCCCGCCACGCCCCTTGCGCCGGCGGGCGTCGTCACGTCACCTCGCTGTAATTTTTCTGTCACACAGCTGCATTAAATTAGGCGCCCGACCGGCCATCAAGCCAGGAAACGACTGGCGCCAACGCGGCGCAGCAGTTTTAAGCGGCCTGAGTGGCCAGGAACCTTCGCATGAACGATATCGAGACCATGAGCGCGAATTCCGATGTGCAACGGCTGGATTTCAATACCCCTGCCTTGCAACGCAAGCGCCGTATCCGCGCACTGAAAGACAAGCTGGCGCGTTGGTATGTCTCCATTGGCGGCCTCGCGGTGCTCGGCGCCATCACCCTGATTTTCTTTTATCTCGCCCAGGTCGTGGCGCCCATGTTTCAGGGCGCCGAACTGGAAGCGCGTGAAGCGCAGCAGCCAGCCTGGCTGGCCGATGCCGGCGAGCCGCTGCTGCTTGCAGTGGAAGAGCAGAACAAGGTGGCGATGCGCCTGGGTAGCGATGGCGCCGTGCGTTTCTTCAGCGTACCCACTGGCGAGTTGCTGCGCACCGTAGAACTGCCACTGCCGGCCGGCAGCCAGATCGTCTCGGTCGGCCAGGACACGCCTGGCAATCGCCGCATGGTGCTGGGGCTGAGCAACGGCCAGGTGCTGGTTGCCGAGCACAATTACAAAGTCAGCTACCCGGACGGCATAAAGACCATCACGCCGCAGCTGGACTATCCCTTCGGTGAGGAGCCGCTGAACCTCGACCCGCAAGGGCGGCCCATCGAGCATGCCGGCATCAGTCTCAACGGCTCGACCCTGATGGTCGCAGGCGCGACGAATGGCGCTTTGCATGCCTTGAAGATCGCATCCACCGAAAACCTGATGACCGGTGAAACAACGCTTGAAGAGGAGCGCATGGATCTGCCGCAACTCTCCGAACCGATCAAGGCGCTGCGTATCGACCCGCGGCACATGTGGTTGTTCGCGGTGAGCGGTCGCGCCAGCGTCGATGTCTTCGATGTGCGCCGCAAGCAACTGAACGGACGCTACAAGTTGCTGAGCGGCAAAGGTGAGATCACCACGGTGGCCTCGCTGCTGGGTGGCATCTCGCTGATGGTTGGCGACTCGACGGGCGGCATCGGTCAGTGGTTCATGGTGCGCAGCAGTGATGGCCAGGCCGAGCTGAAGAACGTTCGCAGCTTCCAGCTGGCCGATCAACCGATCACGCAGATTCTTCCTGAAGAACGCCGCAAGGGTTTCCTTGCCCTCGACAGCGCCGGCACCCTGGGGATTTTCCACAGCACGGCGCATCGCGAGCTGCTGACCGAGCAGGTCGCCGAGGGCGCCGCCGTCGCCGCCATGTCGCCTCGGGCCACGCGCCTGTTGGTCGAGTCAGGTGACCAGCTGCAGCGTTTCGTGATCGACAATCCGCACCCGGAGATTTCCTGGAGCGCGCTATGGGGCAAGGTCTGGTACGAAAGCTACCCGGAGCCTGACTACGTCTGGCAGTCGACCTCCGCGACCGGCGACTTCGAGCCGAAGCTGAGCCTTTCTCCCCTGGCGTTCGGCACGCTCAAGGCCGCGTTCTACGCGATGCTGCTGGCCGCTCCGCTGGCGATCTGCGCCGCGCTGTACACGGCCTACTTCATGGCGCCGACGCTGCGCCGCAAGGTCAAGCCGGTGATCGAACTGATGGAGGCGCTGCCGACGGTCATCCTCGGCTTCTTTGCCGGCCTGTTTCTCGCGCCCTACTTGGAAAATCACCTGCCCGGCATTTTCAGCCTGCTGTTGCTGATGCCCGTGGGCATCCTTCTGGCCGGCTGGTTCTGGAGCCGGTTGCCGGACAATATTCGCCTGAGCGTGCCGGATGGCTGGGAAGCCCTGCTGCTGATTCCCGTCATCCTGGCGGTGGGCTGGGGCTCTCTGGCGGTCAGTGGACACCTGGAGAACTGGTTCTTTGGCGGTGACATGCGCCTGTGGCTGTCCAACGACATGGGGATTCCGTTCGATCAGCGCAACGCCCTGGTCATTGGCATCGCGATGGGCTTCGCGGTGATCCCGACCATCTACTCGATCGCCGAAGACGCCGTGTTCAGCGTGCCGCGCAGTCTCACCCTGGGTTCCCTGGCGCTGGGTGCAACGCCCTGGCAGACGTTGACTCGCGTGGTGCTGCTGACGGCCAGCCCAGGCATCTTCTCTGCGTTGATGATCGGCATGGGCCGCGCCGTCGGCGAAACCATGATCGTGCTGATGGCCACCGGCAACACGCCGATCATGGAAGCCAACATTTTCGAAGGCATGCGCACCCTGGCGGCCAACGTGGCGGTGGAAATGCCCGAATCGGAAGTGGGCAGTACCCACTACCGGGTGCTGTTCCTCGCCGCGATGGTGCTGCTGATGTTCACCTTTGTGATGAACACCCTGGCGGAGCTGATCCGTCAGCGCCTGCGCCGCAAGTACGCCAGCCTCTAATACAGAACGCAGCCGGCGACGGCTGCGACAAGTTTTCGACAAAGGTATCGATCCGTGAAAAAGGATTCGCTGAAAACCTGGATCAAGAGCGGCAGCCCCTGGGTCTGGATGAACGCCGGCGCCGTTTCCATCGCCGTGATCATGACTCTCGGCCTGCTGGCGGTGATCGCCGTGCGCGGCCTGGAGCATTTCTGGCCGGACGACGTTATCGTCGCCGACTACCAGATTCCGGGTGCCGAGCCGCGGGTAATGGCCGGTGAAGTGGTACAGGCCGAAGAGGTACCGCGTGCACGCTTGGCGGCCAGCGGCTTGCCGGTGGACGTCGAAGGCGGCGAGTTCATGACCCGTGAACTGCTCAAGGTCGGTAACCGCGAAGTTTACGGCGCGGATTTCTCCTGGGTCGTTGGCGAGTGGCTGAGCAACTCGCGCAAGCCGGCCGATCTGGTGGCACTGGAGCGCCGCGAGTGGGGCAACTTCTATGGCGAGCTGTTGAACGTCAAGGAGAGCGGCCAGCTGGTTGCCGAGGGCGAGGCGGCATGGCCAGAGCTGCAAAAGCGGATTGACCGCATCGACGAGCTGCATGCTGACATTGCCAAGTTGGAGAAGGTCGACATCGGCCGCATCAACCATGGTCTGGAACGCCTGCGCCTGAAAACCCGCAAGCTTGAACTGGATGATCAGCTCGATGCGGCTGCCCAGGCCGAACTGGATGCCGAGCGTGCGCAATGGGACGCCGAGTACAAGGCGCTTGAGGGCGAGCTGACCTCGCTCTACACCGGCTTTAACCGCGACAGCATCACCATGCGCACCATGGACGGTCAGGAAAAGGAGATCAGCCTCGGCAAGATCGTCCGCGCCTATCGCCCGAACGCCATGTCGACGCTCGACAAGCTGGGCTTCTATTTTGCCAAAGTCTGGGAGTTCGTCAGCGACGAACCGCGTGAGGCAAACACTGAAGGCGGCATCTTCCCGGCGATTTTCGGCACTGTGCTGATGACCATCATCATGGCGGTGATCGTCACCCCGTTCGGCGTGATCGCCGCGGTTTACCTGCGTGAATATGCCAAGCAGGGCGTACTGACCCGCATCATCCGCATCGCGGTCAACAACCTCGCCGGGGTCCCCTCGATCGTCTACGGGGTGTTCGGCCTGGGCTTCTTCGTCTACGTCCTGGGTGGTTCGCTTGATCGGATCTTCTACCCCGAAGCAGCGCCTGCGCCGGTATTCGGTACGCCGGGCCTGATGTGGGCCTCGCTGACGCTGGCGATCCTGACGTTGCCGGTGGTCATCGTGGCCACCGAGGAAGGCCTGGCACGGATTCCGCGAATCCTTCGCGAAGGCTCGCTGGCGCTGGGGGCGACCAAGTCCGAAACACTGTGGAAAGTGGTCCTGCCAATGGCCAGCCCGGCGATGATGACCGGCCTGATTCTCGCCGTGGCCCGTGCCGCCGGCGAAGTGGCTCCGCTGATGCTGGTGGGTGTGGTCAAACTGGCGCCGAGCCTGCCGCTCAACGGCAACTACCCCTACCTGCACCTCGACCAGAAGATCATGCACCTGGGCTTTCACATCTATGACGTCGGCTTCCAGAGCCCCAACGTCGAGGCGGCGCGGCCATTGGTTTATGCGACGGCCTTGCTGCTGGTGCTGGTGATCGCGACGCTGAACCTCAGTGCGGTCGTGATCCGTAACCACCTGCGCGAAAAATACAAAGCGCTCGACCACTAACAGCCGACAGACCCGCTGGAGGCCCGGCGCTGCCACGATTGCAGCCCGCGCTTCTAGCCTCCAGCGATACGGAGACATCCATGTCACAAGCAAAGACGCATTCCATCGACATTTCGGCGCTGGGTCGCGACAAGCGCGCGCTGAGCCTGGCCAACGAAGCCGTGGCCATCGAAGTGCCTGACCTGAGCCTCTACTACGGCGAAAAGCAGGCGCTCTACAACGTCAGCATGAACATTCCGCGTCAGCGCGTAACGGCGTTCATCGGTCCGTCCGGTTGTGGCAAGTCGACCCTGCTGCGCTGCTTCAACCGCATGAACGACCTGGTCGACGGTTGCCGCATCGAAGGCGCCATCAACCTCGACGGCCACAACATCTACCGCAAGGGCGAAGACGTCGCCGACCTGCGTCGCCGCGTCGGCATGGTGTTCCAGAAGCCCAACCCGTTTCCCAAGAGCATCTACGAGAACGTCGTCTACGGCCTGCGCATCCAGGGCATCAAGCAGAAGCGCGTGCTCGACGAGACCGTCGAATGGGCGCTCAAAGGCGCGGCGTTGTGGGAAGAGGTGAAGGACCGCTTGCACGAGTCGGCTCTTGGTCTTTCCGGTGGTCAGCAGCAGCGTCTGGTGATCGCGCGGACCATCGCCGTGCAGCCCGAAGTGCTGCTGCTGGACGAACCCAGCTCAGCGCTCGACCCGATTTCCTCGTTGAAAGTCGAAGAGCTGATCTACGAGCTCAAGGCCAAGTACACCATCGTCATCGTCACGCACAACATGCAGCAGGCCGCGCGGGTATCCGATTACACCGCGTTCATGTACATGGGCAAGCTGATCGAATATGGCGACACCGATACGCTGTTCACCAATCCCGAAAAGAAGCAGACGGAAGACTACATCACCGGCCGCTACGGCTAGTCTGGCCATGTCAGAGCGCGCCAGGCGGCGTCGGCGGAACTTGCCGTACAAATCGTACTGTCTGCGTTCCGCCTCCTTGCCTGACACACTCTGCCAAAGCCCAGACGGGTTTGGGTGGAATCCAATTTACAAGGGTGCGCTGCGCACCAGAGCCGCCTAGCGGCAGCCTCCTCGGAGCGAAATACATGATCAGCAAAGACAGCCACACCCAACACATTTCCCAGCAGTTCAACGCCGAGCTGGAAGAGGTGCGCAGCCATCTCCTGGCCATGGGTGGCCTGGTGGAAAAGCAGGTCAACGATGCGGTCACCGCGCTGATCGATGCCGATTCCGGGCTCGCGCAGCAGGTGCGCGACGTAGATGACCAGATCAACCACATGGAGCGCGACATCGATGAGGAGTGCATCCGCATCCTCGCGCGCCGCCAGCCGGCAGCCTCCGACCTGCGCCTGATCATCAGCATTTCAAAGTCGGTCATCGACCTGGAACGCATCGGTGACGAGGCCACCAAGATCGCCCGTCGCGCCATCGAACTGTGCGAAGACGGCGAGTCGCCGCGTGGTTACGTCGAAGTGCGCCACATCGGCGATCAAGTGCGCCGGATGGTCCAGGAGTCGCTGGATGCTTTTGCCCGCTTCGACGCCGAGCTGGCGCTGTCGGTGGCGCAGTACGACAAGACCGTCGACCGCGAGTACAAGACTGCGCTGCGTGAACTGGTCACCTACATGATGGAAGACCCGCGCTCGATCTCCCGCGTGCTCAGCGTGATCTGGGTGCTGCGCTCGCTGGAACGGATCGGGGACCACGCACGCAACATCGCCGAAATGGTGATTTACCTGGTGCGTGGCACCGACGTGCGCCACCTGGGCCTGACCCGCATGGCTGAGGAAGTCGCCAACAAGCGCAGCTGATCTGATTGCTCGACGGTCCTGGCTGGTGGGCTGAAGCCCGCCCTACATGGAGTAGAGCCAGTGGCTGGTTGCGTATCGACGGCAGAAAGAAAGATGGGGCGGGGCGCTCGACTTCATTCTGTCCGTTAGTCCGACCGCCCGCCGGTAGGGTCGGCTTCAGCCCACCGAGGGCATGCCCGCTGTCGTGTGCTCAGCGCGATGCCAATGTCTCGCTCAGGTAATCGATCAGCACCCGCTGCTTGGGCGGCAGGTGCTGGTTCTGCCGCCACAGCAGCCAGGCTGCGCCCTGGTACGAGCCGGTGTAGCGCCACTGCGGTAGCACCTCACGCAAGCGTCCCTCCGCCAGTGCCTGCGCTGCGGTGAACTGCGGCAGCACGGTGAGACCGATATCGCTCAGCGCCGCCTCCAGCCGCGCTTCGCTGTGATTGCAGATGTAGCGCCCCCGCACCGTCACCACTTCCTGCTGTTCGCCGCAGCTGAAATGCCAGCGGTTGTCGCCTGCACTCTCCCCCAGATACAGGCAGCTATGGCGCAGCAGTTCCTGCGGGTGCTGGGGTTCACCGTGCACGCTGAGATACGTCGGGCTGGCGCACAGGATTTGACGCACCGCTCCGAGTGGCTTGCCAGCCAGTTCTTCGGGCGGTTGATCGGTGACTTTTACCAGCAGGTCAAAGCCGTCTTCGATCAGGTCCGGGCTCTGGTCGTCGATGTGCAGCTGTACGTCGACATCGGCGTATCGGCCCAAGAAGCCGGGCATCAGAGGGCTGATCACGAATTTTCCGTAGGCCTTGGGCACGCTCAGGCGTACCAGCCCACGCGGGCTGCTCATCAGGCGTTCCCCGATGGCCAGTGCCTGATCGGCAGCATCCAGCATCGTGCGGCAATGGGCGTAGAACTCGCTACCGGCTTCGTTCAATCGCAGCTGCCGTGTGGTGCGCTCCAGCAGGCGCAATGACAATTCCTGCTCCAGCCGCGCTATCTGGCGGCTCACTGCCGAAGCGGTGGTTCCAAGCTGCCGCGCCGCGGCGGAAAAGCTGCCGGCCTCCACCACGCGCACAAACACCGCCATTCCCGCTAATAGCGATGCCTTTTCATTCGTTCTCATCATGAACAAGTCCTTTGCGGAATCGCAGGATTATCGACCTCAGCGTATCAATGGACAATCGCCTTGATCTGAAGAGGGGTGATGGGCATGCATGACTGGCGCGGTGTCACACAACGCAATCTCTGGCTGGCCGATGCCATGCTGCTGATGGTGGCGATCATCTGGGGCAGCAGCTATGCGGTGGCCAAGCAGGCGCTGTGGTTCTATCCGGTGCTGGGGTTTCTGGCCATTCGCTTCGGGCTGACCTTCATCCTGCTGCTGCCGCAGTTGCGCGGAGAAGGGTTACGCGCGATTCGTCCGGGCTTGCCGTTGGGCTTGATGATGCTGTGCATCTTTCTTTGCGAGACCTGGGGCGTGATGCTGACAACGGCCAGCAATGCCGCGTTTCTTATCAGTTTGTGCGTGGTGTTCACGCCCTTTGTGGAATGGGCAATGCTGCGCCAGCGCCCGAGTAATCTGTTGTTTGGCGCCTGTGGGCTGTCGCTGGTCGGCGTCTGGTTGCTGACCGGAGGCATGGGGATATCGCTCAATCTGGGAGATGGGCTGATGCTTGCAGCCGCGCTGTTTCGCGCCGTGCTGATCTGTCTGACGCGACGCCTGACTGCCAATCTCGACGTGCCGCCCCTGGCATTGACGGCGGTGCAGAGTGGAGTGGTCGCATCGGGTTGCCTGGTGCTGGGCCTGTCGTTGCCGGGAGGCCTGCCGGCCTTGCCGCAGAGCCCAGCGTTCTGGGCCGCCGCCTTGTATCTGGTCGGCTTCGCAACCTTGTTTGCGCTCTATGTACAGAACCTGGCGCTGGGCCGCACCAGTGCAACACGGGTGTCATTACTGATGGGTTCCGAACCGCTGTTTGGCGCCCTCATCGCGGGGCTCTGGCTTGGCGAACGACTGGGCATGCAGGGATGGATTGGCGGGCTGCTGATTATGATTGCGACACTGGGCACCTTGTGGCTCAGCCGTTCGGATTCGCCTGCGCCGCGTTCGTCTACCGTTGATGGTGCGTTACCGGCAGGGACTGATCGCCAAACGGTGGGCTTAAGCCCACCCTACGACCATTCACCATTCACCATTCACCATTCACCATTCACCATTCACCATTGCTGCGGTTGGCCTGCATGCGCGGGTTGGTCTTCTCTCACTCTGCAGGCTCCGCTTTGTAGGGTGGGCTTCAGCCCACCACAAACAACCCGGAAGCATATCGCCCTAAACCGCTGTTCGGCGGGCTAAAGCGGAGCGCTGCCTGGCCCCGCCATGCCGGCGAGCGCTCTTCAGGGCGCCAACCGGGCTCAGTCTTTGCGTAGGTTGGCTAGTAATCCCTCAATCGCTATCTGTCGCTCGCTGTCTTGCAACCGTGCGCCAGGATTCAGTGATGACCATTGCGGATGCGCGCGACAGCGGTGCAGCGCCTCGGGCAGCTTGCCTTCGCGCCAGGTCTTGTCGTCTGGTGCATCAAGACGGATCGCCTCCATCGCGGCGTGCCCACGGGCGGCGAGGGCGATCAGCAACTGGCGCTGACGCAGGGCAAGCAGGCGCAGGACCGCATCATCAACCGTCAGCTCGCGCTGGCCCTTGAATTTGCCCAACAGACGGTTGCCATAGTGCCTGGCGGTCTGCGCACCGCCGCCGGCAAGTGCGCCCAGCAGCGCCGCGGCACCCATGGTGATGCCGCCGACCATCAGGTCGACCCCGGCACCGGCGGCGGCGCCGGCCGCCATCCCGCCGCCGATTTTTACGCCCAACTCCTTCAGCGTTTCGGGATTGAACAGGTCGTCGCCCCAGCGTCCGTCGAGCAGGGGTAGATCGGCCGCCGCGGCATCCTGCGAGCGAAAGCCATAGAGCCGCAGCAGGGCTTCGACGCAGCCCTGTTCGCGGGCGCGTACCGCGTCATGCAGCTCACGGATGGCGCCGCGCTCGAGGTCTGGCTGCGCCGCCACGCTACGGCGGCAGGCGGCAACGTCGACCAACAGTTCGGCGATCAGGCGGTTGCCTTCGCTCAACCGCGCCGCGGCTTGGGCTTCATGGTCATCGATCAGCCGCTGCAGCTTGGGCCGCGACTGTTCCAGCAGCAGCGCCAGGCTTTCATAGAGCCGGCGCTCGCCATCGATCGGCGGAGCCACGCTGTCGAAACGCACCAGCGCATGCAGGCCCAGCCGCGCCAGGGCTTCACGCCACTGTTCCTCTCGATGGCCAGGCTGCGCGACGAAATTGAGCACCGGCAGCAGTGGTTTGCCGCAGCCGGCCAGCACCGCCAGCTCATCTTTGTATTTGGCAAGCACCGGCTCGCGCGCATCGATCACGTAAAGCCCGGCGTCGCTGGCCAGCAACTGGCGCAGCACCTTGGCTTCCTGCTCGAAACGCTGACGTGCTTCGCTGCCGTCGAGAAACCGCGCAGTGCGGGCTGGACCGTCGAGTCGCTCGCCGGGGCGTTCGATTCGCTCCAGATGGTCGAGCAGGGCAATGGCGTCTTCCAGGCCGGGCGTGTCATAGAGCTCCAGCAGTGGTTCGCCATCCACAGACAGCCGCGCACCCTCAACGTGACGGGTGGTGCTCGGCCGATGCGAGACCTCGCCAAAGCTGACGTCCCGGGTCAGGGTACGCAGCAGCGAGGTCTTGCCGACATTGGTGTGGCCGACCAGGGCGAGTTTTAGCGGTGCGCTCATGGTCGAGACTCCAGTCTGGCTGTGGTGCGGCAAGGGACGTATGGAGTGGCTCCAGCAGACATCCGCTGCTGTTGTAATAGCCCGCGTGCAGGCGAAGCCGTCGACGTTGCCACCGCTTTGATCGGCAGCACGCTGGGCCTTACCAGAATCGAGCCAAGCTCAATCATGGCCAGTCTCCAGCCAGCTCATGGGGGCGCTTCCCGAATGGGGTAGACCGAGGCCATCCAGCGCCTGGTGCCAATCCTGCAGGCGATGGCTGTCCAGCGCTTCGCCAGTGGGCGGCTGCAGCAACCAGATGCGACTCTCAGCGGCGCAGCGGCTCAGCTCGCCGATCAGCGCCAGCGTGCCACGGTCTGGTGAGCGACGCGGGTCGCAAGCGATGGCCAAACGCTGCGGTGGGAAGCGGGTCAGCTGTTCCAGCAGCCGTCGGCGTTGCTCGCGATCATCCAGCACGCCCGCATCGGCGACCGTTTTCGGCAGCTTGGGCGGCCATGGATGGCTCTGGTCCAGCTCGATGCCCACCAGCACTGCGCCCTCGCTGCCGTCCAGTTGCGCTCCGGCGCTCGGCGTATGCAGCTGTGGCGGCGCAGCATCGTTGATGCCGAGACGTTCAGTGGGTGGCTGAAGCCGCTCACGCAGCAGGCGGTAGGCCGGAAGCTGCAGGTCAAGCCGAAGCTGTGCCCGTCCACGCCGCCAGCGCCAGTGGCAGAACAGCGCCAGCAGCAGGCGCGGAAGCAGACCGTAGATCAGCACTACCCCGACCAGCCAGCCCGCCCAGCTCTGGCGTGCGCTTTCCGCGTCACTGGCAAGGTCGCCGCTGGCGCGGATCTGAGCGATGTCAGGCACGCTGAAACCCAGCAGCGACGGCAGCGCGCCGAGCGCTTGGGTCAGGCTGACAAATGTGCTTTCGCCGAGGATGGTGGTTTCCCAGACGAAGCCGTAACGACGTGTCGCCAGCAGCGCGAGCAGGGTCAGCAGCGCGCTGGCCATCGCCACCAGCCATAAACCGTGCACCCCTAGTCCCAGCAGCCATCGTCCGAGACGCCGTTGCTCCAGCACCGCCAACAGCGCCGGGGCCAACTGCACGGCGCGGGCATCGCGGGCCAGCTTTTCGCTGAGCCAGAGCCACAATCGGCCCAGCGCACCGCCGGCATCGCCAGCAAAGACGAAGCTCAGCAGCCAACCCAGCAGGGTCAGCAGGTTCAGCCCGAGCAGGCTGCCCAGCGCCCAGAACACGTTGACCGGCCGAATACCGTCACCCAGCGCTGCAAATGCCAGCCCGGCGCCGGTCAACAGCGCCAGCAGAACCAGCGCGAAACCCGCCAGCCGCGCGCCCTGACGCCAATGGCGCAGTGCGTCGATCAGGCCGTCACGGCGTGCCAGCCACAGTGCGCGGTGCTCGATCAGTTCAGGCAGTTCACCGCCCTGTGCTCGGGCCTGGCGATTGGCTTCGGCGTCGTCCAGCGGGCCGGCGTGTTCTTCGCGCAGCCGCACGGCTTCGGTCAGCCAGAGACGGTCAAGGGGATTCGGTGATGGCGGAGGAGGTGCGGGCACGCGGTTTCTCGGAGAAGGGCTCGGTCCTGAGGATAACCGGTGCCGGCCACAAGGGCGAACAGCTCAGCGCGCCCGGATACGCTCCTGCCAATAACGCCTTACCGCGAAGAAAAGCGACAGCGCGGTGAGCACGATGAAGATCCAGGTGATGGGGCCGCGGAAGAAGATCATGGGGTCGCCGCGGCCGATCAGCAGCGTGCGCCGCAGGTTGTCCTCGAACATCGGCCCGAGAATGAAGCCCAGAAGGAAGGGTGCTGTCGCGAAGCCGGTACGGTTGAACAGATAGCCGATCACGCCGAAGAGCAGCATCAGGCCAATGTCGAACAGGCTGTTATTCACGGCGAAGGCACCGTAAACACAGAACATCAGCACGATGGGGAGGAGGATAGCCTTGGGAATCTCGGCGATCAGCGAGAAATACTTGATCACGCCGTGACCGACGAACAGCAGCACCGCCGAGCTCAGCATGATCCCGCAGAACAACGCGTAGACCAGCGTCAGGTTCTCCTGGAACAGCACCGGGCCAGGCGTGAGGCCATGGATCATGAAGGCGCCAAGGATGATCGCGGTGATGACGTCGCCGGGGATGCCCAGCGACAGCAGCGGAATGAGGGTTGCGCCAGCCACGCCGTTGTTGCCTGACTCGGCCGCGGCGACGCCTTCAAGCTCACCCTTGCCGAAATTTGCCCGGTTGGTCGATCGGCGTTTGGCTTCGCTGTAGGAAATGAATGACGCGGCGGTGGCTCCGGCGCCCGGAATGGCACCGATGATCACGCCGATAAACGAGCCGCGCACGATGGTCACCAGGCTTGACTTGAGCTCGCCAAGCGTCAGGCCAGCTCCGCTGGAAGCGGCGCGAATATGGGGGCCGGCTTTCTTCAGGTAGAAGTCGATCACCTCGGGGATGGCGAACAGGCCAATCAGCAACGGCACGAAGGACACCCGGTCCATCAGGTTGTAATTATCGAACGTCAGGCGCTGGCTGCCGTACACCGCATCCATGCCGATCATGGAGACGATGACGCCGAAGCTGGCGGCGATCAGACCCTTGACTGGCGAGTCGCCCGCGATGGAGACGATGATGGTCAGCGAAAAGCAGATCAGCCAGAAGAACTCTGGCGGCCCGAAATTGAGCGCAACCTTGGCCAGGTAGGAGGCAAACAGGATCAGCGCCAGGTTCGATAGCACATCGGCAATACAGGACGAGTAAAGCGCCATCTGCAGCGCCTTCTTTGCCTTGCCCTGTTGCGTCAGTGGATAGCCGTCGAGCAGGGTGCAGGCAGCGGCCGGAGAGCCTGGTGTGTGAATCAGGATGGCGGTGATCGAGCCGCCATACATGCCGCCCTTGTAGATGCCGACCAACAGCAGAATTGCCGTCACCGGCTCCAGGGAAAAGGTGAAGGGCAAGGCCAGTGCTACGGCCATGGTCGCGGTAAGGCCAGGAATCGCTCCGATGACCACCCCAATCAATACGCCGATAAAGATGGCGATGAAATTGTCGACGCTGAGGAACAAGTCCAGGACTTCGGAAAAACCTTCCATTCGGTAACTCGCGTGAGGGCGCTGTCAGTTCCAGAGCGTGCCGGAGGGCAGCGGGACATTCAGTACGTGGATGAACAGCAGGCTTACCAGCCACGGCAACGCGATCGCCAGCAGGTAAAGCCAGGGCTTGCGCACAGGGTGGGCGGCAAACAACAAGAGCGTGCCAAGGATGCCAGCAGCGATGGCGCCGAGCAGATCGAACAGCAGCCAGTAAGCGCCCAACCCGGCCAACATCAGAAGCCAGCGCCGGGCCGGTGCACGTTCGGATTGGTCCTCTGCCGTTTGGTCCGGCGGCCGCAAGCAACCCTCGACGATCAATGCCAGCGACAACGCCGCGATCAGCCAGCCCGCCACGCTGGGCAGCCAGCGTGGCGACTGCATGGGGTTGTCGACCATGGGGGCTTCGTCGATATGGTTCGGCACCAGATAGAACAGGAACACCAGCGCCGCGATCAGCCAGAACGCGCCCAGCCATGTGTTGAGATTGGCCCAGCGCGGGCGGCGCAGCGCAGCGTCGGTGGTCATGGCCGGCCTCCGATCAATTCAGCTCGGCCTGGCCTGCGACGCGCTGCCAGCGTTGAACGTCTTCAGCAACGTAGTCGCGGAAGCTATCGCCTTCCTCGGTCGCCGGCTCTCCGCCGATCTGTGCGGCGAAATCCTTGAAGCCCTGATCGTCCATGACCTTGTCCAGCGCGGTCTGTAGCGTCTCGACGGCCTGGTCGGACATCTGGTCGTCGGCGATCAGCCCGAACCAGGCGGTGGTGACGAATTCGCCAAGACCCAGGTCCGCGCCGACCTTCGACAGCGGCTCGACATCGGGCAGGTAGGGCGAGGCCTCTTTCGAGGTCACGGCCAGTGCCTTGAGCTTGCCGGACTGGATGTGCGACAGCACCGTCGGCATGTTTTCGAAGGAAACGTCGACGTCACCGCTGAGCAGTGCCGGCAGCGCTTCGCCGCTTCCGCGGAAGGGCACGTGGGTCATTTTGGTGCCGGTCATGGTCTTGAACAGCTCGCCGGACATATGGATCGAGCTGCCGATGCCGGCAGAGCTGAAGGTCATCTCCTTGGTCTTGGCCGCCTCGACGAATTCTTCTACCGAGTTGTACGGGCTGTCGGCCGGTACCACCATGACGTTGGGGATTTCGATGATGTTGCGGATGAATTTGAAGTCTTTTACCGGCTCGTAGGGCAGCTTCTTATAGATCACCGGGCCGATGGTGTGTCCCGGAGACGCCATCAGAATGGTGTGATCCGCGCCACGCCCGCCGCGGGCCAGTTGTCCGGTGGCCATGGTCGAGCCGGCGCCCGGCCGATTCTCGACGACCACCGTGCCGATCTGTTGCTGCAACAGATCGGCGACTTTGCGCGACAGCACGTCCGTCGTACCACCCGGCGCGTAGGGCACTACCAGGCGAACGGTGTCGGTCGGCCATTCGGCGGCCTGGGTCAGCGAGGCGAGGGGGAGCGTGGCAGCCAGGAGGAACAGGCTCAGGGTGCGCTTCATAGTCAGGGGCATGGTGGTGTTCTCTTCTTGTAGTTGTTGTAAGTCTGCACGTGTAGCGATCAGCCGACGCTGCCACCTTAAAAGGATCGAACCCTGACGGGAGTCCGATGAGCGAAAAACGGTTCGGTAATCGCACAGATGTTTGCAGGCCATCTGTTGTGGTTTCGACCCGCTTGCGCCAATTTCGTCGCCATCGCCCGTTCAAATATGTAGGAGAGTCGATGAGCGTTCTGCAAGGCATCAAGGTACTGGATCTGACTCGCATCCTCGCCGGGCCCTGGTCGACCATGGCCCTGGCCGACCTTGGCGCCGAGGTGTGGAAGATCGAAAGCCTGGAGGGTGATGACACCCGCAGCTGGATGCCGCCGGCCAAGGCCGGCATCTCCACCTACTACCTCAGCGCCAATCGAAACAAGCAGAGCCTGGTGGTGGATATGCGCAAGCCCGAAGGCCGCCAGTTGATCCTCGACCTGGCTGCGCAGGCCGATGTGGTAGTCGAGAACTTTCTGCCGGCGAGTCTCAAGCGCCTCGGGCTGGATTACGAAACACTGGCCGCGATCAATCCACGGCTGATCCATTGCTCGATCACCGGTTACGGCCGCGGTAACCCGATGGAGAACCGTCCCGGCTACGACTTCATCATTCAGGCCGAGAGCGGCTTCATGTCGATCACGGGTGACAAAGAGGGCGAGCCGATGCGCCTGGGCGTGGCTTTCATCGATCTGGTGACCGGCATGAACGCGGTTCAGGGCATTCTCGCGGCGCTGTACGAGCGCGAAAGATCCGGGCTCGGCCAGTCGGTGGACATTGCCCTGTCCGACAGTGCGCTGCATTTTCTGGCCAACGTCGCCTCTGGCTATCTCAACACCGGCAAGGTGCCGCAGCGCTACGGCAATGCCCACGCCAGCATCGTGCCCTACCAGCTGTTCAACACCGCGAACGGCAGCATCGCTTTGGCGGTGGGCAACGACGAGCAGTACCGGCGCTTGTGCCTGGAGGTACTCAAGCGTCCTGAACTCCACAGTGATCCACGCTTCACCCAGAACAAAGGCCGCACCGAGCATCGCGAGCTGCTGATTCCGCTGTTGCAGCAGGCATTTGCGCAGTGGCCCAGCGAGGCTTTGATCGAAGCCCTGCGCGCGCAGGCGATCCCGGTCGGCGAAGTGAAGGATGTCGCGCACGCGCTTGAATCGGAAACGGCACGCTACCGGGATCTGGTAGTCAGCGCCGAGCATCCGGTGGCAGGCGAGGTGCGCATGGTACGTAGCCCGCTGCGGCTGTCGCGCACGCCGACGGTCGCGGCAAAGGCCCCGCCGTTGCACGGCGAGCACACCGACTCGGTGCTCGGGCGGGTGCTGGGTAAGGATCAAACCAGCCTGAATGCATTGCGCGAAGCCGGCGTCATCCGCTGACACCGGCTGCTTGTCACCTACCCACAGCCAGGGGCGATCAACCCGTGGCTGTATCGGTCAGTTCTGCTGTTCGCGCAGGCGTACGGCAATGTCCGGCTGGTCGATGAACAGCCCGTCGATACCGGCATCGAGGAAGGCCTGGATGTCAGCCTCGACATTGCCGCGCTCGGCTGGCGAATCGCCGTTGCGCAAGTTGGTCGGCAGGAACACGTTCTCGGCGCGGAAGGTGTAGGGATGCACCTTCAGGCCCGCCGCATGGGCGTTCGGCACGAAGTCGGTGGGCTGGCCGAGGTTGCCGTTGGCATCGCGCGGGATGATGTAGCTCTTTTCCGGGCCGACGCCGGCTGCATAGCGGGAGATCGCCTCGAGCCCGTCGGCCGTTGCCATCTGTGCGTAGGTCAGGTCGCTGCCGCGAACCTTTTGATCGTAAGGCTGACCGCCGCCAAACAGCTGGACCAGGCGCAGCTGCGTCATCCGGCTGAGGGTCTTCAGGTTTTCCACTTCGAACGACTGGATATAGACCGGCGCGTTACGGCCCGCGTAGCCGTTGCGATGAAGAATGCTGACCAGAGGCTTTTCCATCGCCAGGCCAAGTTTCTGGAAGTGCGTCGGGTGCTTGGTTTCCGGGTACAGGCCGATACGGCGGCGCTCGCTCAGCTGCAGGGTCTTCACCAGATCGATGATTTCCTGCAGCGTCGGGATTTCCAGGCTGCCGTCCATTCGCGCGTTACCCGGACGGATCGTTGGTATACGCTCGATGGCGCGCAGTGTCTTCAACTCGGCCAGGGTAAAGTCTTCGCTGAACCAGCCGGTGAGCTTCACGCCATCCACCCTCTGCGTGCGCTTGCGGTCGGCGAACTCGGGGCGTTGCGACACGTCGGTGGTCAGCCCCAGCTCATTGTCATGACGGGCTACCAGCTGGCCGTCGCGGGTCATCACCAGATCGGGTTCGACGTAATCGGCACCCTGCAGGATCGCCAGCGCGTAAGAGGCGAGCGTGTGCTCGGGCACGTAGCCGCTGGCGCCACGGTGGGCGATGATCAGCGGATGGGGTTCATCGCGCCCGTGCTTGGCGGCAACCGAAGCATCGGGTGTGGCGGCAATCGCGGCGACCGGCAGCAGCAGGCTGCAGGCGGCAAGCAGGTGGCGCAGGGTAAGGCGGCTGTGGCGGGCCATTGCGGGCGTCTCCATGGAAGGGGAGCGGTTAGCCTGAAGTTTGATAATGACGACAGCTTGACGCTTCGGTAAACCGGATATGACCGTTCGATAATGCTGACGTGTATCTGGCGGCGCTGACTGCCCGGCGGGCGCTCTGCTATCCTCGCGGCCATGAATCAGACCTCTCTTCCCCTCGCAATGATCGCAGCCCTGGCGGATAACCGCGTCATCGGGCTGGACAACAAAATGCCCTGGCATCTGCCGGCCGACCTTAAACACTTCAAGGCCACGACCCTCGGCAAGCCGATCATCATGGGTCGCAAGACCTGGGATTCGCTTGGCCGCCCACTGCCGGGGCGCTTGAACCTGGTGGTCAGCCGTCAGCCCGATCTGCAAGTCGAAGGTGCTGAAACCTTCACCACGCTGGACGCTGCGCTGGTTCGCGCCGAGCAGTGGGCGCGCGAGCAAGGCGTCGACGAGCTGATGCTGATCGGCGGCGCGCAGCTCTATAGCCAGGCCCTGGGTCAGGCGCAGCGGCTCTATCTCACCCGCATCGAAGCCAACCCCGCGGGCGACGCCTTTTTCCCCGCCTATGACGAAGCTGACTGGGAACGTGTCGACAGCGAGGCACACCCGGCCGAGGGTGAAACGCCGGCTTACCGCTTCGAGACCTGGCAGCGGCGCTAAGCCCGTCACCCTACGCTTCCTTGACTGACGCCAAGTCCTGACCTGGCGTCAGTGCTTATGCTTTCCGTCCGCTCCACACGAGACACTTTCCATGCACAACGACAAGCCGAGCCCAGTGCAATGCGACGCTGAGCAGGCGGAAACCATTGCGCCGATATTCGTCCGCCATCCGCTCTGGGAGGACGCCCTCGCGCTGCTCTTGGGCACCGCGATGGTGGCGCTGGGGATCGCCTTCTACAGCCACGCCGGGCTCTTGACCGGCGGCACGGTCGGTCTGGCCTTTCTGCTCAAGTATTTCGCCGGCTGGCCTTTCGGGCTGGTGTTCTTCACCCTGAACATTCCGTTCTATCTGTTGGCCATCTGGCGCATGGGCTGGAGCTTCACGTTGCGCACCGTGATCGCGGTGGGACTGGTGTCGCTGCTGGCCGAGCTGACGCCGAACTGGATCCGCTTTGCCGAGCTGAACATCTACTACGCGGCGCTGTTTGGCGGTTTCGCCATGGGCGTCGGGCTGCTGATGCTGTTCCGTCATCGGGCCAGCCTCGGCGGGGTAAACATCCTTGCGCTGTTCCTGCAGGAGCGCATCGGCCTGCGCGCCGGCACTTTTCAAATGGGCATCGATGCATTGATCGTGCTGGCGGCGGTCTTCATCGTGCCGCTGGATAAGGTTGCGCTCTCGGTGCTGGGCGCGGTGGCACTGAATCTAGTGCTGGCGATCAATCACCGCAGCGACCGCTACATGGGCGTGAGCTGAGCGCTTAACCCAGCGTCACCAGCTGCGCACGCGGCTGGCCGTCCTCGATGTCCAGCAGCGCCAGGCTGATAGGTAAGGTGAAGCGGCGGCGGCCTGCGCTTCCCGGGTTGAGGTAGAGCACGCCGTTGACCTGCTCGATCTTTGGTTGGTGCGAATGGCCGGCAATCACCACGTCGACCTGCTCTGCAATCGGGTCGATGCCCATCGTCTTGACGTCGTGGGTGACGTAGACGCGCAAGCCGCCGATTTCCAGGTCTAGATGCTCCGGGACCGCCGCCGCCCAGTCACCGCTGTCGACATTGCCGCGGATAACATCGAGCGGCGCCAGTGCGCGCAGCGCCTCCAATACCTCGGGTTTGCCGATGTCGCCCGCGTGGATGATGCGCTCGCAGCCTTGCAACGCCGCGAGGGCCTCAGGGCGCAGCAGGCCGTGAGTGTCGGAGATGATGCCGATGCGCATGGTGGCTCCCGTTTTCGAAATTGCTTGAGGGTTGGGCAAGCGAGACTTGGCCCTGGTTCGATCTTGCGGCAGTCTGGCGCTCGCCTAATCGAAGGGGAAACAAATGGAGCAGGTCGATTGCGTCGTGATCGGGGCCGGCGTGGTGGGGCTCGCAGTCGCGCGGGCACTGGCCCTGGCCGGGCACGAGGTGTTGATACTGGAAGCCGAAGCGGCCATCGGCACCGGCACCAGCTCGCGCAACAGCGAAGTCATTCATGCCGGCATCTACTATCCGCAGGGTTCGCTGAAGGCAAGGCTGTGCGTGGCCGGGCGCGACGCGCTTTATGCCTTCTGCGAGAGCCACGGCGTTCCCTACCGGCGCTGCGGCAAGCTCATCGTTGCCACCGATGACTCGCAATTGGCGGGACTCTATGCGTTACAGGCGCACGCCTTGGCCAATGGCGTAGACGATCTGCAGCGGCTCAATGGCGCTGAGTTGAAGGCATTGGAGCCGCAGCTCAACGCCGTGGCTGGCCTGCTGTCGCCCAGCACCGGGATCGTCGACAGTCACGCCTTGATGCTGGCGCTGCAGGGTGATGCCGAAGCCGCGGGCGCGTTGCTGGCCTTGCTGGCACCAGTGGAAGCTGTTGAGGTGATGGATGACGGCTTGAAACTGGACGTCGGCGGAGCTGAACCGATGACCTTGCTCGCCAAGACGCTGATCAATTGCGCAGGCCACGCAGCTCCTGCGATTGCGTTGCGTACCAAAGGGTTGCCTGTCGACAAGGTGCCGCCGCGCTATTTCGCCAAGGGCAGTTATTTCAGCCTGGCGACTGCCACGCCGTTCCGCCATCTGGTCTATCCGATGCCCGAGCCTGGCGGCCTGGGCGTGCATCTTACGCTGGACCTCGGCGGGCAGGCGCGTTTCGGCCCGGACGTGGAGTGGGTCGACAGCCTCGATTACAGGATGGATGAAAGCCGCGCTGAAAGCTTCTACGCGGCGATCCGACGTTACTGGCCGGTATTGCCCGATGGTGCGCTGCAGCCGGCGTACACCGGCATTCGGCCGAAGATCAGCGGGCCCGGCGAGCCGGCAGCGGACTTCTATATCGACGGGCCTGCCGAGCATGGCATTGCGGGGCTGGTGAACCTGTTCGGCATCGAATCACCAGGACTGACGGCTGCCCTGGCGATTGCCGATGAGGTCTGCCGGCGCCTCGCTAAGGAAGCGCGGACCGGTTGATCAGACGGGATCCTGCTCCGCACTTGCTGGCGACTCGGGCAGGAACCAGTTCATCACCAGGGCGCAGATGCCGCCGGTGGCCACGCCGGATTCCAGCACGTTGCGCAGCGCTACCGGCAGGTTCGCGAGGAACTCCGGCACCTGAGAAAAGCCCAGGCCCAGCGCCAGCGATACGGAAATGATGAGCAACGCGCGACGGTCCAGCTTGATGCCCGCGAGGATATTGATGCCAGCGGCCGCCACCGCCCCGAACATCACCAGGGCGGCACCGCCCAGCACCGGCTCCGGAACCGCCTGCAGCACGCCGGCGACTGCCGGGAACAACCCGAGGATCACCAGCATCACCGCGATCCACATGCCGACGTAACGGCTGGCGATGCCGGTGAGCTGGATGATGCCGTTGTTCTGCGCGAACACCGAGCTGGGGAAGGTGTTGAAAAAGCCCGCCAGCAACGAGTTGGCGCCGTTGACCAGCACGCCGCCCTTGATGCGCTGCATCCATAGCGGGCCTTTCACCGGCTGACGCGAAAGCTTGCTGGTGGCGGTGATGTCGCCGATGGCTTCAAGAGATGTGACCAGGTAGATCACCACCATCGGGATGAACAGGCTCCAGGAAAAGCCGAGGCCGAAGTGCAACGGCATTGGCACCTCGAACAGTTCGGCTTCGCGCATGCCGGTGAAGTCCAGTCGACCCAGGTAGGCTGCCAACGCATAGCCGATGGCCAGCGCGATGATGATCGCGCAGCTGCGCATCCACTGCATGGGCAGGCGGTTAAGCACGACGATGGCGGCCAGCACCACGCCGGAGAGCAGCAGGTTTTCGCGGCTGGCAAAGGTGCCGTCGCCCATGGCCGAGTAGCCGCCACCCATGCTGATCAGCCCGACCTTGATCAGCGTTAGCCCGATCATCAGCACCACGATGCCGGTCACCAGCGGCGTGATCAGCCGCTTGATGAAAGGCAGCACTCGCGAGACGCCCATCTCAATGAACGAGCCTGCGATCACTACGCCGAAGATCGCTGCCATCACGCCTTCGACCGGCGTGCCCTGCTTGACCATCAGCACGCCGCCTGCGATTAGCGGGCCGACAAAGTTGAAACTGGTGCCCTGAACAATCAACAACCCGGCGCCCAGCGGGCCGAAGCGCTTGCACTGCAGAAAGGTGGCGATGCCGGAGATCACCAGCGACATGGAGACGATGATGTTGGTGTCGCGCGGCGATACGCCGATGGCCTGGCAGATCAGCAACCCGGGCGTGACGATGGGCACGATGATCGCGAGCAGATGCTGCAGCGCGGCGAGAAAGGCAATCCATGGGCGTGGCCGGTCATCGAGGCCATAGAGTAGCGCTTCGTTCGTGTCGCTCGCGTTGAGCTGTTCGGGGGCGTTCATGGGCATCCTTGCGGATTGAAAAGGAGCGCGATTCTACTGAGCGCTGCCGGTCTCGCACAGGGCAAGCAGCCGGCAACCCGCAACGATCCACGTCGTGAGGTGGCCGCAGTCCACTGCGCCAGCACGGCAGAGGCACCCGTCGGGACGTTGGGTCGCCGTGCATGCCGACTGGGGGCTGTAGGCGTGTGCCCGGCGGACCAGATGGTGGCTCGAGCGCTGGAGCCTCGCTCGCTGTACAGCAGGCATAAAAAAGCCCGACACGATGGCCGGGCTTTCATTGTTGCTGTAACGCGGACGATCAGCCGTCCAGCATCGCCTTGTTGCGCACCGCACCCTTGTCGGCGCTGGTGGCGAGCAGGGCGTAGGCCTTGAGCGCGGTGGTCACCTTGCGCGCGCGTGGCTGAGCCGGCTTCCAGCCCTTCTTGTCCTGCTCGATACGGCGGTGGGACAGTTCTTCATCGCTGACCTGCAGCTGGATGCTGCGGTTGGGGATGTCGATCAGTACCTTGTCGCCGTCGCGCACCAGGCCAATGGCACCGCCCGCTGCCGCTTCCGGCGAAGCATGGCCGATGGACAGGCCCGAGGTGCCGCCAGAGAAGCGGCCATCGGTGAGCAGCGCGCAGTCCTTGCCCAGCCCCTTGGACTTCAGGTACGAGGTCGGGTAGAGCATTTCCTGCATACCGGGGCCGCCTTTCGGACCTTCGTAGCGAATGATGACGATGTCACCGGCCTTCACTTCGTCATTGAGGATGCCTTTAACGGCGCTGTCCTGGCTTTCGAAGATCTTCGCCGTGCCTTCGAACACGTGGATGGATTCGTCCACGCCGGCGGTCTTCACCACGCAACCGTCCAGCGCGATGTTGCCGTAAAGCACGGCAAGGCCGCCTTCCTGGGAATAGGCATGCTCGACGCTGCGGATGCAGCCGTTTTCGCGGTCGTCATCCAGGCTGTCCCAACGGGTCGACTGGCTGAACGCCGTCTGCGTCGGAATACCAGCCGGGCCCGCCTTGAAGAAGGTATGTACCGCTTCGTCCTGGGTCTGGGTGATGTCCCACTGGGCGATACCTTCAGCCATGGTGCGGCTGTGTACGGTTGGCACGTCGGTGTGCAGCAGGCCGCCACGGGCCAGTTCGCCAAGGATGGAGAAAATGCCGCCGGCGCGGTGCACGTCTTCCATGTGGTACTTCTGGATGTTCGGTGCGACCTTGCACAGTTGCGGCACCTTGCGTGACAGGGCGTCGATGGCGCGCAGGTCGAAGTCCACCTCGGCTTCCTGAGCTGCTGCCAAGAGGTGGAGGATGGTGTTGGTGGAACCGCCCATGGCGATATCCAGGGTCATGGCGTTCTCGAACGCGCGGCGGCTGGCGACATTACGCGGCAGCACCGACTCGTCACCTTCACCGTAGTAGCGCTGGCACAGCTCGACGACGGTACGGCCGGCGCGCAGGAACAGCTGCTCGCGGTCGCTGTGGGTCGCCAGGGTCGAGCCGTTGCCGGGCAGGGCAAGGCCCAGGGCTTCGGCCAGGCAGTTCATCGAATTCGCGGTGAACATGCCGGAGCAGCTGCCGCAGGTAGGGCAGGCGCTGCGCTCGTATTCCGCGACCTTCTCGTCCGAGGCGGTTTCGTCGGCGGCGATGACCATGGCGTCGACCAGGTCCAGGCCGTGGCTGGCCAGCTTGGTCTTGCCGGCTTCCATCGGGCCGCCGGAGACGAATACCACTGGGATGTTCAGGCGCAGCGCGGCCATCAGCATGCCGGGGGTGATCTTGTCGCAGTTGGAGATGCAGACGATGGCGTCGGCGCAATGCGCGTTGACCATGTACTCCACCGAGTCGGCGATGATTTCGCGCGACGGCAGCGAATAGAGCATGCCGTCGTGGCCCATGGCGATGCCGTCGTCGACCGCGATGGTGTTGAATTCCTTGGCGACGCCGCCGTGCTTCTCGATCTCGCGGGCGACCAGCTGGCCCAGGTCCTTCAGATGCACGTGGCCTGGCACGAACTGGGTGAAGGAGTTGGCGATGGCGATGATCGGCTTCTTGAAGTCTTCGTCCTTCATGCCGGTGGCGCGCCACAGCGCGCGGGCACCAGCCATGTTGCGGCCGTGCGTGGAGGTTTTCGAGCGGTAATCGGGCATGACGGTTCCTGCGGCTAATCAGCTGGTCGAGTGGTGCTAATGGTGAGCGTCACCTGTGCCGCATGCAACGGCAGGTAGCCGTGCGTGCGCAGGGGCCGGATCGAGGCGGGGTATCGCTCGGGCGGCCTGGGCTCATGGCCCGCCGGGGGATAGCGGCGAGGAATGCGGGCGATTCTACGCGCGTTACTGTCAGCGAGCCAAACGGCGCGATTACCGGCGCCCAACCAGGCTGAGCTGACCGCATCAACACTGGAGCTGATGACGCGTTATTCAGCCAGCGCCAAGCGAAGCCGTTCATCCGCTTAACCGGTGCCTGAGGTGGCGCAGTGAGTTTTGCTGGCTAGGGTTGGTTCGGGCTGGCTGGCCACCCGCAGTTCAGGATTCGGGCGGGTGGCCTGGGCGGTGCCTTGCGTCGGCTCGGATTTCGAGCAGGCGCCAACGTAGCTTCAGATAAATAGAACAAGAAGAGGAATACACATGCTCGACATCAAACTCGGCGGTATTGCCGCTGCGCTAGCCCTGGCGTTTTGCGGGTCTGCCATTGCTGCTTCGCTGCCGGACACACCCGGAGCGCCGTTTCCGGGCGTGACCAGTTTCGACCGTTCCGGCCCCTACGCCACCACCAGTCGCAGCGAAGGCCCGAACTGCCGAGTCTATCGGCCCGCCACGCTGGGGCAGGGCGGCGTGCGGCATCCCGTGCTGCTGTGGGGCAACGGGACCGGAACGGGGCCATCCGCGTATTCGGGCCTGTTGTCGCATTGGGCCAGCCATGGCTTCGTCGTCGCCGCGGCAGAGACCTCCAACGCCGGAACCGGGCAGGACATGCTGGCCTGCCTCGATTATCTGGTGCAGGAGAGCAACCGCAGCTTCGGTACCTACGCAGGCGTGCTCAATACTGGCCGCGTCGGGACTTCCGGTCACTCCCAAGGCGGCGGTGGTTCGATCATGGCCGGGCAGGATGATCGCGTGAGCGTGACCGCGCCCATCCAGCCCTACACCATTGGCTTGGGGCACGACCCGGCGTCACAGCAGAACCAGAAAGGCCCGATGTTCCGATGTCCGGCGGTGGCGACACCATTGCCTTTTCCCTATCTGAACGCGCAGCCGGTCTATACCCGGGCCAACGTGCCAGTGTTCTGGGGAGAGCGGCGTTATGTCACTCACTTCGAGCCGGTCGGTGATGGCGGGGCGTACCGCGGACCGTCGACGGCCTGGTTTCGCTATCACCTGATGGATGACGAAACGGCCCGCAGCACCTTCTATGGTCGCTTCTGCGGGTTGTGCACCAGTTACTTGTGGAGTGACCAGCGCAAGGGCATCGAGTAAGCGTCCGTCGAAGCCCTCGTACGCGTCTCGGTGCGAGGGCTTCGTCTGTCGTCAGACGCTGATCAGCTGTTGGGCAGGATGCGGCAGGTGATGCTCTTGATGTAACGGGTTTCAGGGATCGCTGGATGAACCGGATGGTCCGGCCCCTGACTGCCGCGTTCGAGCAGTTGGATATTGCGGTCCAGATGCCGCGCGCTGCCGAGCAGGATGTTCTGCAGGTTGTCTTCTTCCAGGTGCATGGAGCAGCTGGCGCTGACCAGGATGCCGTCCTTGTTCAGCAGACGCATGGCGGCTTCGTTCAGGCGGCGGTAGGCGGCTTCGCCATTCTTGATGTCCTTCTTGCGCTTGATGAACGCGGGCGGGTCGGTGATGACCACATCGAAGCGCTCTTCGGCGTTCTTCAGCTCCCGCATCGCTTCGAAGGCATCGCCCTCGACGCAGGTCATCTTCTCGGCCACGCCGTTGAGCGCAGCATTGCGCTCGACGCCATCGAGCGCAAACGCCGAGGCATCCACGCAAAATACTTCGCTGGCGCCGAAGGCCGCGGCCTGCACGCCCCAGCCGCCGATGTAGCTGAACAGATCGAGCACGCGCTTGCCTTTGACGTAAGGCGCCAGGCGCGCGCGGTTCATGCGGTGGTCGTAGAACCAGCCGGTTTTCTGGCCTTGCAGCACCGGAGCTTCGAATTTAACGCCGTTCTCTTCCAGCGCGACCCATTCCGGGACCACGCCAAAGGCGGTGTCAACGTAGCGCTCAAGGCCTTCGGCGTCGCGGGCGCTGGAATCGTTTTTCCACAGGACGCCGCGAGGCTTGAGCACCTGTACCAGCGCCTCCAGCACGGCGTCCTTGTTGCGCTCCATGGTGGCAGAAGCCAGTTGCACCACCAGATGATCGTGGAAACGGTCCACTACCAAGCCGGGCAGCAGGTCCGAGTCTCCGTAAATCAGGCGGTAACAGGGCTGGTCGAACAGGCGATCTCGCAGCGAGAGGGCGACCTGGATGCGATGCACCAGCAGCGATTTGTCCAGGCTGTGCTTGAGGTCGCGGGACAGCAGGCGGGCGCAGATCAGGTTGTTCGGCGATACGCCGACAATGCCCAGCGGCTTGCCCCCAGCCGCTTCGAGAATGGCCTGATCACCGGCAGCAAAACCGCTGAGCGGGGTGGCTGCGGTATCCACCTCGTTGCTGTAGACCCACAGATGGCCGGCGCGCAGGCGGCGGTCGGCATTGGCTTTGAGGCGCAGGCTGGGCAGGCTCATCGGGAGGCTCCGGGAAAAGGGCGCGATTATAGGCGAGCGGGCTGACAAAAGCGCTGGCAGGATGCAGAACGGGCAGCCGGTTGGTCCAACGTTGCTGGACGCGGTTGCGTCCAGCAGTGGGGTCTGATGAGGTATCGGTCAGGTCGCGCCGACCGGATTCGCGATGCCTCTGCGCGGCGAGGCTGGCGTCAGGCGGCGAGGGCTTTGACCAGGGCTTCGCTGAACGCCGGGATATCGTCCGGCTTGCGGCTGCTGATCAGATGACCATCGACCACGACCTGCTCGTCGACCCACTGAGCGCCGGCGTTTTTAAGGTCGTCGGTCAGCGATGGCCAGCTGGTCATCTTCTTGCCCTTGACCAGACCGGCCGAGACCAATAGCCAGGCGCCATGGCAGATCACTGCGATGGTCTTGTTTGCTCGCGCCGCGTCGCGGACCAGCGCCTGAGCCATCTCGTCGGTGCGGATGGTGTCGGAATTCACCACGCCGCCAGGCAACAGCACGGCGTCATAGTCTTCCATGCGAATGCTGTCGAAGGTTTTGTCGACGTGAAACTTGGTGGCCGGTGTGGTGTGGTTCCAGCCGGTGACCTCGCCGCTCGATGACGAAACGATCTCAGCAGTCGCGCCGGCGTTTTCCAGCGCTTCCTTAGGGCCAGTCAGCTCGACCTGCTCGAAACCATCGGTTACCAGGATCGCTACGCGTTTGCCTTTCAGCGAATCGGCCATCTTGTTTCCTCCTCGTCGGATTGCAAAGTGATCTACTTGAATCCGACCATGAACTCGGCCAAAGTTCGCACTCTTTACTTAGTGGCCTTGTGCTATTCGCAAGGCCTGGCCGCCTTCATGTCCATCGAACTCACCGACGAACAGATCCGCAGCGTGCTGCAGGGGATCAGTGTTCCACCGCAGCCGCAGATCATGGTTGACCTGCAGATGGAACAGGTCATGCCTGATCCCGATCTGCGCGCGATTGCGCGGCTGATCAGCCAGGATCCGGGGTTGTCGGGCGCCTTGCTGAAAACCGTGAACTCGCCGTTTTTCGGCCTTGCCAACCGCATCGCTTCGATTCAGCAGGCCGTCAATTTGCTGGGTTGCCGTTCGGTGATCAATCTGATCAACGCGCAATCGATCCGCGGCGAGCTGACCGATGCCGCCATCGTCACGCTCAATCGTTTCTGGGACTCGGCGCAGGACGTGGCCAGCACCTGTCTGGCGCTGGCCAAGCGTATCGGTCTTCCGGCGCCTGATGAGGCCTATACCCTCGGTCTGTTTCACAACTGCGGCATCCCGCTGATGCTGACCCGCTTCCCCGGCTATATGGCCGTGCTGGAAGAGGCTTACGCCAGCGTTGGTCCCGAGACGCGCATCACCGATATCGAGAATCGGGTGCTCAATACCAACCATGCCGTGGTGGGTTATTTCGTCGCGCGCTCCTGGAAGCTGCCGCTGCACCTGTGTGAAGCCATCGCCAATCACCACAACGCCATGGCTCTGTTCAGCGACGAGTGGAGCGATCCGCAGATCAAGACGCTATTGGCGATCCTGAAGATGGCCGAGCACATCTGCGCCTGTCATCGCGTATTAGGTGAGCAGCCGCAGGACCATGAGTGGGATGCCGTGGCGCAGCTGGTGCTCGAATACGTCGGCCTGTCGGAATACGATTTTGAATGCCAGCGCGACATCATTCGCGAACTGGGCGTCGGCTGACCCGGCTGCGCGTTAGCTGCTAAGGTCGCCATCTGTTCCACACTGCATATTTCTCTGATGCCCGAACTCCCAGAAGTTGAAACCACCCGCCGCGGTATCGCGCCGCACCTGGTTGGCCAGCGTGTCAGCCAGGTCGTCGTGCGAGAGCGGCGGCTGCGCTGGCCGATTCCAGACGATCTCGATGTGCGGTTGTCGGGCCAGCGCATCGAAGGCGTCGAGCGGCGCGCCAAATACCTGCTGATCAAGGCGGAAGTCGGCACCCTGATCGCACACCTGGGCATGTCCGGCAGCCTGCGTCTGGTTCCGGCGGATCAGCCGGTCGGCAAGCACGAGCATGTCGACATCGTGCTGGAGTCCGGCATGGCGCTGCGCTACACGGATCCACGGCGCTTCGGTGCGCTGCTCTGGAGCGATGATCCGCTGAGTCACGTGCTGCTCGCCAGCCTGGGGCCGGAACCGCTGAGTGATGCGTTCGATGGCGAGCGTCTGTACCAGATGTCGCGTGGACGCAGCATGGCGATCAAACCCTTCATCATGGATAACGCAGTGGTCGTAGGCGTCGGCAATATCTATGCGAGCGAGGCGTTGTTCGCTGCCGGAATCGATCCGCGGCGTGCCGCCGGCGCAGTGTCACGGGCGCGCTATATGAAGCTGGCCGTAGAGATCAAGCGCATCCTTGCCTACGCCATTGAACGTGGCGGCACCACGCTGCGTGATTTCGTCGGCGGCGACGGCAAGCCGGGCTATTTCCAGCAGGAGCTCTTCGTCTACGGCCGGGGCGGGGAGTTTTGTAAGACCTGTGGCTCGACCTTGCGCGAAATTCGCCTCGGCCAGCGGGCCAGTGTTTATTGCGTACGCTGCCAGCGATGATCTCGCCTGAGTGCGCAGGCGTTGACGTTGTTCACGATCAATAACCGACGGCCGCTGCTATAGTGGCCAACACCACAATTACCTGCCTCGTATCGCCCAGCTGAAGGACCACACCATGAATCTGTTTCGCTCCACTGCTGTTGTCTTGGCCCTGACCACAGGTCTGCTGACGATGCCCGTGCAGGCGCAATCGGTACAGCAGAACGCCAGCGGCGATCCGATGTACACCGTCGAAGCTCCCAAAGCCTTTTCCATCGTTGGCGATCTGTTGATTGCGCGCCCGTTGCTGATCGCAGCCACCGCCATTGGCGCAGGCCTGTTCGTGGTCAGCTTGCCGTTCAGCGCCATGGGCGGCGGCATCAAAGAGGCGGGTCATGCGCTGGTCGTCGAGCCAGGCGCTGCAGCCTTTGCTCGCTGCCTGGGCTGCACCCGCGTCGGCTACAACCGCCAGGACTGAATCCCCGGCCAGCATCGGTCAGTCTGAACTGCGATGACCTGCCATTCACGGCTCCGCCGCTTCACTGCGTGCGGAGCCGTGCTGTTTCCGGGGTTCGATTTGTTTAGCTGGATTGCCTGCAGACGCAGCCAGGCGTGTGAGTGCCAGCCTGTAGCGAGATCGTTTGGAGTTTTAGGCGAGAGGGAGTGCTGACCTCACCGTTCGGGTGAGGCCGCAAAAGATAAATCAGGCCTTTCCGGTGATGATCATGTACTTCTGCATCAGCTCGTCCTTGCTCTCGACATTGCTCTCGTCGAGGGGGATGCAGTCCACCGGGCAGACCTGCTGGCACTGCGGTTCGTCGTAGTGGCCGACGCACTCGGTGCAGAGGTTCGGGTCGATGACGTAGATTTCCTCGCCTTGGGAAATTGCGCTGTTCGGGCACTCGGGCTCGCACACGTCGCAGTTGATACAGTCATCGGTGATTATCAGGGACATCCAGCTGGCTCCAGCTGCGGCATCTGCCGCAGCGCAAGTAATAACGACGCGCCAATTTTGCCGCATCGACTCGCCCGGTGCACGCGGCAGTGATCACCCTTTTGTCGCTGAGTGTCTGCCGCGCAAAGGCTGGAGTGCTTCAGCGCGAGCCGTAGCGCTCGGTCAACGCCTTCATCACCGAGGGGTGAACGAATTTGCTGACATCGCCGCCAAGCCGGGCGATCTCGCGGACCAGGGTCGAGGAAATATAGGAGAATTTTTCCGATGGCGTCAGAAACAAACTCTCCACGTCCGGAACGAGCTGACGGTTCATATTGGCCAGCTGGAACTCGTATTCGAAGTCCGAAACCGCCCGCAGGCCGCGCAGCAGCACGTTGGCTTTCTGTTCGGTGACGAAGTGCGCCAGCAGAGTGGAAAACCCCATCACCTTGACGTTCGGCAGGTGCGAGGTCACTTCCTTGGCCAGTGCAACGCGTTGTTCCAGCGGGAACAGCGGATTCTTGTTGGGGCTGGCAGCGACGGCAATGATGACTTCATCGAACAGGCGCGAGGCGCGCTCGACCAGGTCGGTATGGCCCATGGTGATCGGGTCGAAGGTTCCCGGATACAGCACTCGATTCATCGCGGCGTCCTGACGCTTGCGTGGGGGGTGGATGGTAGCGGCTCGGTGTCGGCAGCGTAAAGCATCAAAGCGGATGGCTGCCGAATGTCAGCACAACGAAGCCGTTCATGGGTTTTTCAACCTTTCGGCCAATTGACTCGAGAGGTTCGCGGCAATGCCATAGATGGACAATTGCGGGTTGGCACCGATGCTGGTGGGAAAAAGCGAACCGTCGTGGATCGACAGGTTGTCCAGCTGATGATGCCGGCCAAGGCTGTCAGTGACCGCCTGATGCGGGTCTTCGCCCATGGCGCAGCCTCCCATCACATGGGCGCTGCCGAGACGCGTGCGGTACAGCTCCAGACTCAGCCCATCGATCATCTGGCGCGCGTGTTCGAGGCTGGTTGCATGACTGGCGTCGCTGTGCAACGGCAGGACTGTTCTGGCCCCCGCAGCGAACTGGACCTCCGCCATGCTGTGGTAGGCGCGGCGAATCCCATCCCAGGTGTAGGGCGTCATCCGGTAGTCGAGGGTGGGGGTGCCGTCGCTACGTAGCTGAACCGTGCCCTCGGCGCTGTCAGGGTGAAAGCCGTCGCGCATCAGCGCAATCATGGCATTGGTATGCGGCAACTGCTCCATGCGCAGGGCATTGTCGATCCCTCCGCGGCCGAGCAATGTTGCGGCCAGGGCTGGGTGGATGGGCGGCACTTCCAGCTTGTAGGACATGCGCCCGGCGGCGCCGTCATCCCATTGGAACTGATCGGAATAGATCGACTGAGGCGCGCCGTAAAACGGGTTGATCACCTGCTCGAACTGAGCGGCAGAGAAATTCACCAGATGCAGAAAGGTGCGTTTACCGACGCGCTGATGTGGGTCGGGCGCGTCTGAGCGCAACAGGATTGCCGGTGTGTTGATCCCGCCGCCGGCAAGGATGTAGTGGCGAGCACGCACCCGAATCTTGTGGCCGGTCGGGGCGACGCTGCGCGCATCCATGGCGACGCACTCCAGTGCGGTGACGTGCGACTTGTCCAGAACAAGGCGTTCGGCGCGGGCGAGGTAAAGCAGCTCGCCGCCGGAATCCAGAGTGGCCGGGATGGTTGTCACCAGCATCGACTGCTTGGCATTGGTCGGGCAGCCCATGCCGCAGTAACCCAGGTTCCAGCAGCCTCGCACGTTGCGCGGGATCACCGCCCAGCTGTAACCGAGCGCTGAACAGCCATCGCGGATCACCTGATTGTTGGCGTTGGGCGGCAGTGGCCATGGCTCGATGCCCAGACGCTGTTCCATGCGTTCGAACCAGGGCGCCATGGATTGTTCGGAAAGCCCTTTGACGGAATGTTCACGAGCCCAGTGCTCCAGGGTGGCAGCTGGGGTGCGGAAACTTGATGTCCAGTTCACCAGTGTCGAACCGCCGACGGCGCGGCCCTGCAGGATGGTGATGGCGCCGTCCTTGCTGGTACGGCCGATCGCCTCCTGATAGAGCGAGGCGTAGGCGGACGGCTCCTGCATGTCGAAGTCGCGGCTGCTGCGCAACGGGCCCTCCTCGATCAACAGTACCTTGTAGCCGGCTGCGCTGAGGAGCTCGGCGCTGGTGGCACCGCCAGCCCCGCTGCCAACGATGGCAATGTCGGCGTCAAGCGTAAGGTCCCGTTCGAGCTGCGAACCGTCATGGGTCTTCCAAGCGCGGGCTATACCTTCGGCAAAGGGGTCGGTAACAGGCATTGCGGATTCCTCAAGTCGGTCGAGCGGTCACTGCATTCATCGCTAGATAACCGGCGGGCCGGGGTAGCCGCAGTGACGCCAGGATTCCGGTCGGCCATACCAGGCCATCAGGATCATCTGCTGAAGCGAGGCATGACCCTGGCGCAACAGTGCGACCGAGCTGTTCTCCCATCGCTGTAGAAACGCCTGTACCTCGCCATCCTGCGCCTGTTCCCAGGTGCCCCATATGCCAGTCAGCGGGCCGCGGGTGAGGGTAAGAGAGAGCAAATCAAACAACTGCTGCACCTGTTTCAACACGGCGGGCGACAGATGGGCGAGCCCTTGATCGAGGCTCGTCAGGGTGCCCTGCACGGCGCTGGGCATGGTCGATTCCGGCGCGGCACCCTCCAGCAGGACTGGCGTCAGGCGCTGTAGCATCGGCAGGTCGCTGTCGCGCAACTGCGTGAAGCCCGCAGCAGACCGCTCGGCACGACAGCCGGACAAACTGCCGAGCAGGCCTGCGCCGGCCAAGGCGGCGCTGCCAAACAGCCCAACCCTGAGAAGGCTGCGGCGGGAAAATGATCGCTCGGTACTGGTCATTGTTGTTGTCACCGATTGCGCTTTTTCAACGCACGAAGAACTTGTAGACCAGCTTCTGTAGCGCCTTGCCGTAAGGGGGGTAGATCATCCGGGCAGCATTGAAGCGCTGCTTGATGAATACGCCTTTGGCCTTGCTGAACGTAAGGAATCCGTCGTGCCCGTGGTAGTGGCCCATCCCTGACGGGCCTACGCCACCAAAGGGCAGATCATCCTGTGCGACATGCAGCAGCGTGTCGTTGAGGCAGACACCGCCAGAATGGGTATGACGCAGCACATGGCGCTGCTCGCTCCGGTCGTAGCCGAAGTAATACAGCGCCAGTGGGCGTGGACGTGCGTTGACATAGGCGAGCGCCTGGTCGATCCCGTCATATGGCACCACCGGCAGCAGCGGGCCGAAGATCTCGTCCTGCATGACCTGCATCTCGTCGGTGACGTCGAGCAGCAGGCAGTGCGGCATGCGCCGGTCCTGTCCCTGTTCGAACAGCGGGAGCAGGCGCGCACCCTTGGCCTGGGCATCGTCCAGATAGCCTTGCAAGCGGGCATGCTGCCGCCGGTTGACGATGGAGGTGTAGTCCGGGTTGTCCGCCAGCTGTGGATAAAAACGCTGAACGACCTTTCGATAGGCCTCGACAAAGTCATCGATGCGCTGCCGTGGAACCAGCACGTAGTCCGGCGCGACACAGGTCTGCCCGGCGTTGAGCGTCTTGCCAAAGGCGATGCGCTCGGCAGCGTCGGCGAGCGGCACGTCGTTTGAAACGATAGCGGGCGATTTGCCGCCCAGTTCGAGTGTCAGCGGGGTCAGGTTTTCTGCGGCGGCTCGCATGACGTGCCGGCCTACGCTGGTACTGCCGGTGAACAACAGGTGATCGAAAGGCAGCTTGGAAAACGCGATGCCCACATCCGCCTCGCCAAGGACAACCGCGACCTGGTCCTCGGGAAAGATCTGTGCGAGCAAGTCCTTGAGTAGCTGGCCGGTAACCGGTGTCGACTCGCTCATCTTCAGCATCACCCGGTTGCCGGCAGCCAGCGCGCCGATCAGCGGGCCGATGGCCAGATACAACGGGTAGTTCCACGGCACGATAATGCCGACCACCCCGAGTGGCTGGTAAACGACGCGGGCGCTGGCGGGTTGAAAGGCCAGCCCAACACTGCGCCGAGAAGGCTTCATCCAACGCGGCAGGAGGCGTTTGGCGTGGCGAATGCCATGCAGGCTGGGCATGATCTCGGCGAGACGAGTCTCGTCAGCCGAGCGATTACCGAAATCCTCACTGATGGCATCGATCACCGGCTGCTGATGACTGGCGAGCAAGTCATACAGCGCTTCTAGCCACTGCAGACGATCCGCTGCAGTAGGGCTGGGATAGGCCTGAAAAGCACTGCGCTGACGCTCGAATAACGCCTGCAAACGCTCGGTTTCGAGATGGGTGGGATGCGAATACACAGCGTCGGCAAGCATGAACGATGCTCCGGAAAGGCGACAGATCGAAGATTTCTAGAGTAAAAACTCTAAACTGTCAAACCTGTGCGAGTCTACGGCGGTCGGGTTACCTTTGCGTCCCGGCTCTAGCACGACGAAAGTAGCTTTCCGCAATGTCCCCGAAACCAAGAACCCGCGAGCGAATCCTGCAGGCCAGCCTCGAGCTGTTCAACGCCCAGGGCGAGCGCAGCGTGACCACGAATCACATCGCTGCGCACCTGGAGATTTCGCCCGGCAACCTCTATTACCACTTCCGCAACAAGCAGGCGATCATCGCTGAACTGTTTGATCGCTATGAGGGGGCAGTCGACGGCTTTCTGCAGCTCCCCGAGGGGCGCGCAGTTACCATGGAAGACAAGACCTTCTATCTCGAGTCGCTGCTTTCGGCAATGTGGGACTATCGCTTTCTGCACCGGGACCTAGAGCATCTTCTGGACGGCGACGAGGCGCTGGCGGAGCGGTATCGAAGCTTTGCGGAAAGCCATCTTAGGGTGGCTCGGCGCATCTATGGGGGGTTTGTCGATGCCGGTCTTTTACATATGACGGAGGCACAAGTCGAAGCAGTCGCTCTCAACGCCTGGATCGTCGTGACTTCCTGGGTACGTTTTCTGTGCACCGCTGGGTGGGGGCAAGGTTGCTTGACCGAGCCTATGTTGCGCCGCGGCATTTACCAAGTGCTTGCACTTGAGGATGGGTTTGTATCCGATGGCGCCAGGCCGGCTTTCGATGAGCTGCGTCGACGCTTAAAGGTGCCATTGATGGCGCTTTTCTCAGTAGTCTAGAGACAGCTGTTACCGATTACAGGAAAGGGATTTTTTTGGCGGTATCAGTTGTCAAGGTATTGACTTTTTTCGGGTTGGGAGTCAGCCGTCTGTCGCGCATAGTGGCAATTTGATTGTAATGGCATTTTGGTTATGAGCTAATGGGTCCGTTGTAATTCTCCGTTGGTAACGTCATGCGGAATGTCCAAGCCCTTACCTGCCGTCCTGGCCTAACGTGTCAATCGCTGTGTTTGCGTAGGCGCTGGTGCCTCGTAGCGCTGCTGCTTAGTATGCTGATGCCTAGCGGTTATTCTATTGCTAGCGCCTCGGCAGCACCCGGAAGCGTAGCTTTCTGGTACGCAGACAATCCGCCACTGGCTGAGCTTTCGCAATTTGAATGGGCGATACTCGAGCCCGCTCACGCAATCCCTTCAAACATCGATTTTCTTCGCTCGCAGGGTAGCCAGCCCTTTGCCTATCTTTCAGTCGGTGAGTACGACGGTGACATCAATGAACTAGAGAGTAGCGTGGCGCGGGGAGCAAGCGAGGTCCGCAACGAGGCGTGGTCCAGCCAGGTCATGCTTTTGACCTCTCCTGCTTGGCGACACCACCTTCTGCGCCGTGCGGAAGAGCTGGCCAATCAAGGCTATGCCGGGCTTTTTCTAGATACGCTGGACAGCTTTCAGCTACTGCCTGAGGGCGCTAGAGAGGCCCAGCGACAGGCGCTTCGGGATTTCTTGGCTGAGCTGAGTCAGCGACAGCCTAACCTCCTATTGATCTTCAATCGTGGATTCGAGGTACTCCCTGAGCTGCCGGGTGTTGCTGCGGCAGTGGCAGTCGAATCGATCCACTCCGGATGGGACGCCCATACCCAGCGTTATCGAGCGGTCCCCCAAGAAGACCGAGACTGGCTTAGTCTCCATCTTGAGCCACTGCGCGCTCAAGGCGTGCCCTTGATTGCCATCGATTACCTTCCTTCGTCGCGACGTGAAGAGGCGCGCGCGCTTGCCAAGCGGTTGCGGCAAGAGGGCTTCGTCCCGTTCGTGACAATGCCGGACCTTAACTATCTTGGTATCAGTGGTGTCGAGGTCCAGCCCCGGCGGATCGCGCTGGTTTACGACCCGCGCGAGGGCGCGTTGACGTCCAATCAAGGCCATACAGTGCTAGGTGGTTTGCTGGAGTATTTGGGCTACCGAGTGGACTATCTGCCGGCTGACCAACTGCCTGGTGATCCATTTGCAGGCCTGTACGCAGGGGTGATCACTTGGATGACCAGCGGCCCGCCTGATGACGCGGCAGCGTTCAATCAATGGTTGGCTAAGAGAATGGATGAGTCCGTTCCGCTGGCGATCATGGCTGGATTGCCGGCCTCCAATGATGGGCTCTTGAAAAGAATGGGGCTGCGCCGTGTTCAATCCCCGGCAAAGGGGGAAGTGATCGTTGCCTATCACGACGAGACCCTCTTGGGTCGCTTTGAGGCGCCTGTGGTCGTTCGTACTCGCGACCTCGTTCCGCTTACGCTGATCGACGGCGGTGATGCAGCTGCGGCGCTTGCGCTAGTAGATAGCGATGGACGGCAGTACGTGCCTGTAGCTATTGGGTCGGCTGGCGGCATCGCGTTGAACCCTTACCTCATCGAAGAAGGCCGAGACAGTCAGCGCTGGATAATCGATCCATTTGCCTTTCTGCAGCGCGCCCTTCGACTGCCTGCTTTACCGCGCCCGGATGCCACTACCGAAAACGGCAATCGCATCGCCACGGTACATATCGATGGCGATGGTTTCCTGTCGCGTGCTGAAGTGACAGGGTCTCCGTACACGGGGCGCGAAGTGCTCGACGCGTTCATCAAACCGCACCCGTTTCTAACTTCAGTGTCGGTGATCGAAGGGGAGGTTGGACCCAAGGGTCGCTATCCGCATCTGGCCAGGGAACTTGAACCTATCGCTCGGGAAATCTTCGCCGAGCCGAAGGTTGAGGTGGCAACCCACAGTTTCAGTCATCCATTCTTCTGGCAGCCAGATCAGGTACGAAAGCGTGAGGGGTTCACGGCGGAATACGGAATGATGATGGCCATCCCCGGCTATGAAAAAATCGACTTCACCCGAGAAGTGGTGGGGTCCACAGCCTATATCAACGAGCGCCTGACCAGCGCGAAGAAACCGGTGAAGATGATCTTCTGGTCAGGCGATGCTTTGCCGGATGCGGCGACGATCAAGTTGGCTTATGACGCTGGCTTGGCGAACGTCAACGGCGGCACTACCGCACTAACGAATGCTTACTCGTCGCTGACCGGTCTGTCGCCTTTGATCAGGCCCACCGCAGGAGGCATCCAGTACTACGCGCCGGTCATTAATGAAAACCTATATACCAATCTTTGGAATGGCCCCTACTACGGGTTTCGAGGCGTACTGGAAACTTTCGCCCTTACAGACAAGCCTCGACGCCTGCGCGGGTTGCACCTCTACTACCACTTCTATTCCGGCACCAAGCAGGCTTCAATCCGTGTCATGCAGGACATCTATCAGTCGATGGAGGCCGAGCAGCCGATTTCGTTATGGATGAGCCAATACATCCAGCGGATGCACGGGTTGCATCAGGCGAGTCTGGCGCGTTTGCCAGATGAGCGATGGCAGCTTCGTGGTATGGATGGATTGCGCACCCTTCGGCTGGATCCGGCCTTGGGGTGGCCAGATCTGGCGCGATCTCAGGGTGTCGCCGGTGTTCGAGATCTGCCTCAAGGGCGATACGTTCACCTGAGCAACCCCAACGCAGTGCTCGCGCTTCGTGAAACGCGTGATCCGCGTCCTGCCCTGGAGCAGGCGAACCTGCCATTGCTCGCCTGGGACTATGTCAGCGACGAGAAGGTCAGGTTGTCATTCGAGGGCGAGATGCCTTTGCGTTTCTCGGTGCGCGCGACGAGCAGCTGCTCGCTTGATGTCGCGGGTAAGCGGTATCAGGCGACCGGTAAGAATGGCCTGTGGCAGTTTGATCTTCCCATGACGCGAGTGGCTAATGCGCAACTCTACTGCCGCTAACTCCACTCGATTGCTGAGTCCCTGGGCGCTGCTCTTAATCGTAGTGCTGCTGGGTGCATTGCTGGTTCTGACCTACACCGGCGAAGACGTTTTCATACCGAGTGAGAAGCAGCCTGACGCCGTGTCCATCAGCTATGCGGAATTGCTGCTCAAGGCGCACCCGGACGACACCAGTCTTCGGCTCAAGCTGATCGAGCAACTTATCGAACTAGGTGATTTGTTACGGGCTCGCTCGCATGTATACCAACTGACTGAGAGCCAGGCTGGCAATGTACGGTTCTACCTTGCCGAGCTAGCCGTACTTGAAGCGCAGGCACACCCGGAAAGCTTGACGCAGAGTGCTCGCGACGCGCTGCAAGATCAGCTGCGTGCAGTGGACCGCGGCAGCATCACGACTGAGCAGCTTGGCCGATATGCCCGCTATGCACTGTCAATCACTGATCCCGGGTTGGCAGCACGAGCCTATCGTGACCTGGCTGATCGGGACAGCACACGCCGTGATGTCTGGTTAAGTGAGGCAGCTCAGGCTCACTTGGGCGCAGGTGAGGCCTCAGCTGCCGCTGGAATATTTACCGAATTGCTCAACAGTGCGCAGACAGCTGCCGACCAGCGTCGGTATCTGCAGGAAGCGTTTTCTGCACTGTTGTCGGCAGATATGAGCGAGCAGGCGGCAGAGCTGATTCATCGCAACTTAGCGCTGATGAATGCCGTCGACGGAGAGCTTTTCGAAGCCGCGGTACAGGCGGGGGTAGGTAGTCATCGTTATGACCTGGCGGCCGACACGGTCACGTCATGGCGCAAGCTCCAGCCGAATGACCTTGGCGCCCTTAACGCAGCGTTTCGTCTGCGTCTTGTTGCTGGCGAGCTGGAGCAAGCATGGGATGTCGGGCAGCGCCTGGCCACACTAGGTCCATTGGATACTGAGCAGCTCGAAGCAATGGCGCGGCTCGGAGAATGGACGGGCCATACCACTGCGGCTCTGGATTTCTGGCTGCAGCTAATTCAGTTGAAGGATGATCCTGCTGTTCGGGAGCATGCCTGGCGGTTGGCCGCGCAACTTTTCGATTTTGACAACACCGTTTTCTTGTTGGCCGGTATGGGCGCGCGTCGTCAGTTATTGGACGTAGAACTGGACGCCCTCATCTACAGCCATAACGAGCGAGGCACACCGGAGCAGGCGGAGCAATGGCTGCGTGAATACCTTCGAGGACATCCAGGCCACCAGCTTGCTTGGATGCGCCTGCTGCAGATTCTTGAGCTAACCCAGCAGCTGGCTGCCCAGTCCGAACTCTGGGCCCAGATAGAACAGCGTTTCGGGCTAACCATCGCCCAGCGCGTCGACTGGGCGGAAATTGAATGGCAGTTGTTCAACCAGCTGGCTGCGTGGCAAGTACTCAACTCCATCGATAGCGACTCGGTGACCGACGAGGCGTATTGGCGCCTGCGGGGCGAGCTGGCGTGGGAGTTGGAGCGAGACGCGGATGCGCTTGAAAGCTACCTCCGGCTGGGCGTACTGGGCGTTACCCCAGACAGTACGACGGAAGAGCGGCTGATTTCGTTATACGAGCGCAGCTCGCCCGAGCGGGCTCTGGACGTCATGATTGCTAGCTGGAAGCGTAGGCCAACGCCGGCGATCCTTAGTCGAGCGCTGCAGATGGCTATGCAGCTCGGGGATATGACTCGTCTCGATGTATTGATACGAGAGGGTCGTATGCTGCCCAGCAGCGACAGTATCAGTGCCCTTTGGAGTGCTCGCGCACTGCAAGCTTCGGAGGCCGGAGACAGCAAAGAGGCGGAGCGGCTTTACCTCGAAGCGCTGGCGCGGTTCCCTGAAACCGGCGAATTTCGACCTCAATTGCTCTGGCATTACATCGACCAAGGCCAGCAGGCACCGCTCGTTCCTTTGTTGCGGCAATGGGAGGGCCTTGCAATTAAGCGGAGTGCTCTTTGGTTGCCCTTCGCCAATGCCAATCTACTGCTTAATCGCAGCGATCAGGCATTGCGCTGGTTCGATCTTTACTTGCGGCTCAATCCCGACGACAGCCTGGTGCAGGCAGCCTATGCAGACGCCCTTGAGAGTGCTGGTTATTCTGACCGCGCGCTGCGCTTGCGGCGCCATGTGCTACGCAATCTCGGTATGCCCACCCAGGGAGCGGATCCTGCGCAGTATCAGATTTATTCGAGGCTGATGTCCGCACGAGGCGCAGGCTTAGCGGCAAATGCATTGGCGCTACGCTGGCGCGATGGTTCTCGGCCAATGTTGCAGCTTTGGTTCGACCAGTTCAGCGAGCAGCTCGACACACTCAATCAGAGTTCGTTGAAGGGCCAATGGCTGGCATGGGCTCGGCGCAACGGGCTGAAAATCAGCCGCTACGCCGAGTTGCAGGAAGCGCTGCAGGCGAACAATCGCCTGGTCCTGGAACGCCTGCTTGCTGATGAAGGACTGGACCCGGCGCAACGTGTCGAGGCGTTGCAGCGACTGGGGTCTAACGGACAGGCGATGGCAGAAAGCCTCGCTGCGCTCTCTCCCGAGCCACCTGTCATCGTTCGCCAGCAGTTGCTTCGGCAGGCGTTGGCACTGCAGGAACTCAATCCGCAAGGGATGCAAGTCGGCATGCGTCGACAGGATTTCGGCTCAGTGAAGCTTCAGGGCCCAACCGCCCTGGTTGCAGGGCAGCTGGATAATGATTGGCATGCGAGCCTTTCGCTCTCACGGTTGGACTATTCAGGAAGCGGCCTGCTGAATGCTCAGCCTGGCGTCGAGCAGGCGGCCGAACTCGAGTTGACCCGAACACTGGATAAAGGCTCGTTGAGTATCGCAGTGGACACCAGTGACCACGACGAGGGCGATCGCTTTGGCTTCGGTATTTCTAGACGACTTCAGCTTACGAGTAAGGATGCCCTTGAGTTTCATGCTGACTGGCAGCGTCAGGCCGAAGAAAGTGGGCTCCTGCGAGCGCTGGGACAACGAGATGGGTTTGGTGTAAGCGGCGCTCATGCTATCAGCGCGCGCGATCAGTTCAGTTGGTCGCTGGCCCATCAACGTTACAGCTTGTTGGACGGCAAAGCGGTGGGTAGCGGACAACAGGCAAATATCGAGTTAAGCCATGCGGTGTTCTTCGAAGGGCCTGCCTGGACGCTACGCAGCGGACTCACCTATTCGAAATATCAATTAAAGAATGACCCGCTTCCAGACGATACGGATTCTGCTGCCGGCGAGTCCCTGTTAACGCCAGCCGCGCTTCTACAGGAGCGATTCGGTCAGCTTTACGTAGGTAGCACCTGGCGTCGCGGTTTTCCCGGTGCTTTGAACCGCGGTACAGCGCAATTCAGCTGGTTGCTTGATGTGCAGGCGGGCTGGCAATGGACAGAACAACAAACCAACTACGCGATTACTACGGGCGTCGGCATGGAAGTGCTCGGCGACGATGAGTTGGCGTTCACCTTTGGTTACCAGTCTGCACCGCGCAACGGTGACGGCGAGCCGGGTGGAACGCTGGGTGTGACTTATAGCGCCCGTTTCGGGCGTTGATGCGGAACTTACAGGGAGAAACAACCATGTCGTCCATCCGCTTGCTGGCATTGCTAGCCGTGGCATTTTTCGTTGGTGGCTGCACCACCTTTACCGACCAGGACGCGTCGGCCTTGCCGCGTGCTGCTGCCTGGGGACTCGTGCCCATCGTGAACTACTCGCAGGCACCGCAGGCGGGCGAGCGCGCCGAGCAGATCCTGCTGAGTGTTTTGGCCGAGCAAGCTTTGCAACTGCGTCATTACCCTATCGTGACCCAAGCAGACGTGCCGCTGCTGGATGATCGCGAACGTCTTTCCCAGGCGCTGTCCTGGGCCGGGTCCGAGCGCCTCGACTACGTCATCAGCGGTAGTGTGGAGGAGTGGCAGTACAAGAGTGGTCTTGATGGCGAGCCTGCTGTGGGCATTACCCTTCAAATAATTGAGCCGGCCACTGGGCGGGTCATCTGGAGTAAGAGTGGTGCGCGTGCCGGCTGGTCCCGTGAAAGCCTAGCGGGCACCGCGCAGAAGGTGCTGCGTGAGCTTGCCGGCGCGATGCGTCTCGAGTAATGGCACTCAGCTCGGCACATAAGGACTTCACGCTGGCGCCACGTGCTAGCGGCGCTGTTTCCTGGCTGGAGACTTGGCTTCTCAGCGGCTTGGCAATTGCACTCGGCTATTGGCTGACTCCTGACGACCCGCTGATGGTTGACGGATCTTTCCCCTGGCCGGTCATGGCACCGCTGTTGCTGGGCATGCGCTATGGCTTCATGCGCGGCCTAGTCAGTGCGGTTCTGCTTATTCTGGCGCTGATTGCCTATCACCGTTACGGCTACGGGCTATATCCCGAAATGCCAGCGTCGTTCATCGTTGGTGTGTTGATCAGCGGGATGCTGGTAGGAGAGTTTCGCGACATCTGGGAACGTCGGCTCGAGCGCCTTGATATGGCCAATGATTACCGGCAGCTTCGGCTCGACGAGTTCACCCGCGCTCACTACATTCTGAGGATCTCGCACGATCGGCTTGAGCAGCGAGTCGCAGGCAGTGACCAGAGCCTGCGTAGCTCATTGGTTGGCTTGCGCAATCAGTTACGTCGTTTGCCGCGTGGTAATGATCCGCTTGTTGCGCTGGCCGAGCCCGTGTTGAGCCTACTTGCGCAATACGGCGCGTTCCGGACAGCAGGGCTATATCGGGTAAGCGAAGGCTTAGTCGCGCCAGCGCCACTGAGTGCCGTCGGTGAAGTCGGCCCAATGAGCGGGCAAGACCTGCTGATGCGCATGTGTCTACAGCGTGGTGAGTTGGTCAGTATTCGAGAGCAGCTGCTTGAGCGCGGCGAGCATCGACAACACTCGCAATATCAGCTTTGCGTCCCGCTCATCGACACCGAAGGTCGTATCCTGGCCGTACTGGCTGTGGAGCAGATGCCGTTCTTCGCTTTCAATGATCGCGTCTTCGGCCTGCTGGCGATCCTCGCCGGACACATCGCCGATCTGATCTTGAACGATCCCAAGACGCTTCAGCTTCAGGATTTGGATAGCCAGGAGTTCAGCAAGAACCTTAAGCGCTCGTTGATCGATGCACAGCGACATGGGCTGGATGCCAGTCTTTTTGCCCTGGAGGTGACTGACTCCTCGCATAGTGATGAACTGCTACGGCTAATTGAGGGAAGCCGGCGCGGGCTTGACCTGCAGCTCAAAGTGATTAATCAGCGGGCTAACACTTGCGTTCTGGTTTTGCTGCCGCTGACCTCAAGCGAGGGCGCTCAAGGCTATCTGTTTCGCCTTAGTACGTTGCTCAGCGAGCGTTTCGGCGTGGGCAATACGCTTGAAAGTCTTCAGGTGCGCGTATCCGCCCATGATCTAGGTGCTGCCAAAGGCAACGATGCTTTGCACCATTTTCTCTATAACGAGTGCGCACTGAATGATCAGCAAGTGGCTATTTAGTGGTGCACTGCTGTTCGAGGTAGGCAGTTGGGCGGCTTTTCACGAGCAACTTAGCGTCGCACAGGCGACATCGCTTTATCTCGGCGCCCACCTGCTGAGCAGTGCCATGCTCAGTGCAGGCATATGGTTGCTGCTGCCACAACGCTACAAGCATCCACTGCCCTGGAGTCCCTTGTTCGTCTTCAGTCTTGCTTTCTTCGTGCCTGGCTTGGGAGCGGTAGGTGTAGCTGCGTCCCTTTTCCCAGCACTCTATCTGCCTCGTCGCCAACAGGAACAGAGCTGGGATTCTATGGGTGTGCCCGAGCTACCTTTCCGCCCGCAAGAACGCGGCAAGGCGCTTATGTTCAACGATGGAGGGCTACAAGATGTACTGCGGCATGCCCCCGATACTGAGAAGCGACTCACTGCATTGTTCGCTACACGCCGGATGCCAGCTCGCGAGGCTATACCCATCCTAAAACTGGCATTACGCGATCCGTCCGATGATGTACGCCTATTAGCGTATTCAATGCTCGATAAGCTGGAGAGCGAGATCAACCATCGCATAGAAACCACGTTGCAAAAGCTTTCAGCGGCCGAAGGCATGCACCGAGCGGCACTGCATGATGCACTGGCACGCTGGTACTGGGAGCTCGCCTATTTGGGGCTCGCGCAGGGCAGCGTACTTGAACACGTGCTCGAGCAGGCCCGAGAGCATGCGGAGCAGACCCTCAGCGCTGCCAGTAACCCCTTTGCACATGTACTGGCAGGACGGATTGCGCTTGAGCAGGCGCGGCTGGATGCAGCAAAAATTCATTTCAACCAGGCAGAAGCGGCAGGCACTGGGGTGCAAACGCTAGCGCCCTTTCGCGCCGAGATCGCCTTCGTCGAAGGCCGCTACGAAGATGTTTCTAAGCAGCTGCAAAAGTTGCCCGAGGATGTCCTGCAGCGCCCACCTTTTGCTGCTCTAGCGAAGTACTGGCTGTGAGCAAAACACTACCTGAAACGCCCACCGCCGATGTCTGCCTTCTACTGGAAGGAACCTGGCCCTACGTACGTGGCGGCGTATCCAGCTGGGTCAATCAACTGATCCTGGGCCTTCCTGAACTCACGTTCTCAGTGTTCTTCATCGGCGGTCAGCGCGAGGCTTACGGAGAGCGCCAGTACAAGATACCGACGAATGTGGTGCACATTGAGGAGCATTTTCTCGAGACTGCCTGGCGTCCGGGAGATGCAGTGGTCGCTGCCAAGCGAGAGGGGGCTACGGGCAACATGCGAATGTTGCACCAGTTCCTGCATCATCCAGAGGAGCCCAGCATTGAGCTGGGTGAGTCAGTCTTGGACCTGTTGGCCTCGGGGCAAATGAGCCTCGATGACGTCCTGCACAGTCGCTCCAGTTGGGAGGCTATAACAGACGGCTACACACGGCACTGCAGTGATCCTTCGTTCATCAACTATTTCTGGACGCTGCGCACCATGCAGGCGCCGCTTGTCATGCTTGCGCAAGCGGCGGCCCGGTTGCCACGCGCAAGGGCCCTGCACTCGGTGTCGACAGGGTACGCAGGGTTGCTGGGAGCGATTTTGCAGCGCCGTTGGCAGTGCGCTTATCTCCTCAGCGAGCACGGTATCTATACCAAGGAGCGCAAGATTGATCTGGCGCAGGCCAGTTGGATATCAGAAAGTCCGGACGAGGCGCTGCGCACCGGGCTGGATACCGAGTTCAGCTATATCCGCAAGCTATGGATACGGTTCTTCGAACGCATCGGGCTGCTCACTTATAGAGCGGCCGATCCGATCATTTCCCTGTATGACGGCAACCGTCAGCGGCAGATCGCCGATGGCGCCGATCCAGCGCGCACGCGCGTGATTCCCAACGGAATAGCCATGGCTCCATGGGGCGACGCTTTGCAGCGTCGGCCTTCAGGCATAGCACCGGTTATCGGATTGGTTGGCCGAGTGGTGCCCATTAAGGACGTAAAAACCTTCATTCGCGCGATGCGCGGCGTGGTCAATGCCATTCCCGATTCAGAAGGCTGGATCGTCGGCCCTGAAGAAGAAGACCGCGCTTACGCCGCCGAATGTCGAAGCCTGGTAATCAGCCTTGGGCTTGAAGGCAAAGTGAAATTTCTCGGCTTCCGTCAGATACACGAGCTTTTACCCAGCCTCGGGTTAATGGTGCTGACCTCGATCAGCGAGGCGCAGCCGCTAGTGATCCTAGAAGCCTGGGCTGCCGGTACGCCGGTGGTGACGAGCGATGTCGGCTCATGCCGTGAGCTGATCGAAGGCGCACCTGACGAGGAGCCGCCACTGGGTAGCGCAGGCGAGGTGGTGGCTATCGCAGATCCCCAGGCTACATCCCGAGCCATCATCGAACTGCTGAATGACCCTGAACGTTGGCGATCAGCACAGTCGGTTGGTCTTCAGAGGGTGAATCGCTACTACACCGAGGCGATCATGCTCGACCGTTACCGCAACCTTTATCGCAACGCCACGGGAGAAGCCTGACATGGCCGGGATAGGATTCGAGCTGCGCAAGATTCTGTCGAGGGACTCCTATACGGCCACACTCCGCGCCTATGTTTACGCTGGGCTGATCAGTTCTGGGCCATGGGTACTGTCGATCATCAGCGTCATGGTCATCGGGGTGATGAGCCTTGGTGTGGTCGTGCCAGAACTGCTGATTCGGCAATTCTTGGTGAGCGTGACCTATTTAATGGCTTCGTCGCTGATTTTCACTGGAGGGGCCCAGCTGTTGTTCACCCGCTTCATATCTGATCGCCTGTTCGAAAAGCGGCAGGAGCTAATTCTGCCGAATCTGATCGGCATATTGCTCGTGATCACGATTTCTTCGGGAGTGCTTGGCTTTCTCTTGCTCAGCCTGCTGTTTGACCAGCCGTTTCTCTATCGCTTGCTGATGCTGGCTAACTTCGTGGTGCTTTGTAACCTTTGGCTTACGATTATCTTCTTGTCCGGTATGAAGGCCTACAACCGTATTCTGTTGGTCATGGTGGCGGGCTATTCACTGATGGTGCTGTGCTCGTTCCTGCTGCGCTTTTTGAAGCTCGACGGGTTGTTGCTGGGCTTGCTAATAGGGCATGCCAGCCTGTTCTTCATGTTCCTGTTCGATATCCTGCGTGAATATCCTGCCAAGCAACTGGTGGCGTTTGACTTCTTCAAGCGCAAGCAGGTGTACGTCAGTCTGATGTTGACAGGGCTGTGTTACAACCTTGGGATTTGGATAGACAAAATCGTTTTCTGGTTCAACCCCAGTACGTCCAGTCACGTGATTGGTCCGCTGCGTGCCTCGATGCTTTACGACTTGCCGATCTTCCTCGCTTACCTCGCGATTATTCCTGGCATGGCGGTGTTTCTTGTACGCATCGAAACCGATTTCGCCGAATGGTATGACCGGGTCTTTTCGGCCATACGCGGTGGCGAAACGTTGCAGCATATCGGTCAGCTCAAGCAGCAGATGATCCTGTCAGTGCGTCAAGGGCTTCTGGAAATCTGCAAGGTCCAAGGGTTAACGGTGGTACTACTGTTCCTGATCGCACCGAAGCTGCTGGCCTGGCTGGGGATATCGGCTTATTACTTGCCACTGTTCTACGTTGACCTCATCGGTGTGAGCATCCAGGTCGTGTTCATGGCGCTTTTAAACGTGTTTTTCTACCTGGACAAGCGCAGCATTGTGCTCGAGCTGTGTTTGATCTTCGTGTTACTCAACGCTGTGCTGACGGTTGCCAGTCAGCACCTAGGGCCGAGCTTCTTTGGCTACGGATTCACGTTGTCGGTATTGACTTGCGTGTTGCTAGGGCTGGTCCGCTTGTCTAGCTCTCTTGAGGATCTTGAGTACGAAACTTTCATGTTAGGCCGCTAGCTTTGATCGCACCTAGCGAGCGGCTGACACCAGCCACTCCGGTATCCGCCGCTCCAGGTAATAGCTTGGCTTTAACGGCGAGCCCTCGACGAAGCCGACGTGCCCGCCGGTCTTATGCAGTTCCAGCGTGGTGGTGGCTGAAAGCTCATCGGGTTCTGGCACGCTGTGGCGAAATACAAACGGATCGTCCTCGGCCTGGATTAGCAGGGTAGGGATGCGGATGTCCGGCAGGAAATAGCGGCTCGAGGCGCGGCGATAGTAGTCGCGGGCATCGGTATAGCCGTGCAGCGGGGCGGTGAAGCGGCCATCGAAGTCCCAGAAGGTGCGCATGCCCTCCAGCGATCCCAGGCGCTTCAATGCCGAGAGATGGGCGTCATTACCCGTGCTTGCGAAGAGTCGCTGCTTGTCCCTGACATAGGCGACCATCTCGCGCATGAAATGCGCCTGATACACCCGCGAAAAGCCCAATCCGATACGGTCAGCGCACTGGTCCAGGCGAAAGGGTACGGAAACCGCCACGGCCCTTTGCAGCGGCGCGGCCCGGCCGGTCTCGCCGAGGTATTTGAGCAGCACGTTGCCCCCTAGCGAATAACCCACGGCATAGAGCGGCGCCAATGGCCGTGCGGCCTGTAGGTGAGCGATCACTTCGGTCAGGTCATCGCTGGCGCCGGAATGATAGGCGCGCGGGAGCAGGTTCGGCTCGCCAGAGCACCCTCGCCAGTTGATGGCGACGCTTGCCCAGTTTCGGCTCGCCAGTTGCCGTTGCAGGCCGAGCACATAGAGCGAATTCGATGAGCCGGTCAGGCCATGCAATACCAGCACGAGCGGTGCCGCGGGATCATGTGGGCCGTGCCAATCGAGATCGATGAAGTCTTCGTCTGCCAGCCATAACCGCTCTCGCCGGCGCTGAAGCACAGGCGTTCGGCGCCAGAACGGGTTCCATAGCGTTTGCAGGTGGCCGCCGGGCAACCACCAGGCCGGGGCGAAGGGGGGATCCATTTCAGGTGCAAAGTCTGTATCGGGAATGGTGGCGGACATGATCACCCTGGGTCGATTGCAATGCGATCCGTGTGGCCTGGTTGCCTTGGTCCAACCAGGCCACGGTGCGGCCCGAGCCTTACGCTTCGCCGGTGCGCTCCCACAGCGCATAGTTCACCTTGCCCGCCTGTTTTTCGCGGTGCAGACGCCAGTTGCCAGGCAGGCCGAGGCTAGAAGGGGCGGCTTCGCTCTCGGTATAAACCCAGGCGTGCTTCGCCAGCCAGCCCCGGTTCTCCAACAGTTCGCAGGTGGGCTGCAGCAGGTTCTTGTTGAACGGCGGATCGAGAAACACCAGGTCGAAGGGGGTCGGGCTCTGGGTTTCGAGATAGCGCAGAGCATCGCTCTGTAGCAGCTGACCCTGGCCACACTTGAGCGTGTCGAGATGCTTGCGCAGGTTGGCAATGGCATTGGCGTTCACATCCAGCGCGAGGGCCATACTGGCACCGCGCGAGAGGGCTTCTAGGTAGAGCGCGCCACTACCGGTAAAGGGGTCGAGCACGCGCGCACCGGAGAGGTAGGGTGCGAGCCAGTTGAACAGCGTCTCGCGCACCCGATCAGGTGTCGGTCGCAGGCCCTCGGCGTCGGGGAAACCGAAGCGACGGCTGCGCCATTCACCGCCGATGATACGCAACTGGCCTTGGCCCCCATGGGCGGAGGGGCGGACGGGTGGATTGGCCATCAATGCTCCGGAACGCTGCTGGGTTGTTCGAGGGGCTTCGTGCTCGGCGGGGGCAGCGGCTTCTGCTCAACCTGCGGACCTGCGGTGACAATCACGAAGTCGTCCGGGCTCAGATGCTTGTTCATCGCGGCCTTGACGTCTTCGACCGACAGCGCCTGGACCTGTTGCATGAAGTCTTCAAGGTGGGTCAGCGGCAGATCATAGAAACCGATGCTTCCCAGCTGGCCGACAATGTCGCTGTTGCTTGCCGTCGACAGCGGAAAGCTGCCAGCGACTTCGCGCTTGCTGCGCGCCAGCTCAGCGTCGGTTGGACCCTTCTCCAGATATTCGGCCACCAGACGCTGAACCAGCTCCAGCGTACCTTCAGCCAGTTCGGCACGAGTCTGCAGATTGATCATGAACGGGCCGGCGACCTGCATTGGACTGAAGCCGGAATAGACGCCGTAGGTCAGCCCGCGTTTTTCGCGCACCTCCTCCATCAGACGCGTGCCAAAACCGCCGCCGCCGAGAATCTGATTGCCTAGATACAGCGCGGCGTAATCAGGATGGCCACGAGGAATGCCCAGTTGCGCCAACATCAGGTGGGTCTGGTTGGAGGGGAATTCGATGTTTTGAGTGCCAGCGGTTGGCTCGCTGGGTGACGGCGGGGGCGCCAGGGCGGGGCCCTGTGGCAGCGCTGCGGAGACCTGGGCGGCGATGGCCTCGGCTTCCTCGCGGCTGAGGTCGCCAACAATCGCGATCACTGCATTAGCGGCGGTGTACCCCTTTTGATGAAACGCGCGTAGATCTGCGACGCTGATGCCGGGGATCGACTCGGGCGTACCTTCGCTGGGATGAGCATAAGGATGGTCGCCATAGAGCTGCTTGAAGAGTTCGAGACTGGCGAGCTTGCCCAGGTTCTGCTTCTGGAATTCAAAGCCTGCCAAGACCTGGTTCTTGATTCGCTGTAGCGAGTCGTCGGGAAAGCTCGGTTGGCCCACGACCTGACTGAATAGCTGCAGCGCCGGCTCGCGCTTGTCCGGCTCGCTGAGACTGCGCAGGCTGGCGATCGCCATGTCGCGATAGGAGCCGTTGCCAAAATCTGCGCCAAGGCCTTCGAAGCCTTCGGCGATGGCGGTGACGTCCTTACCTTCAACGCCTTCATTGAGCATGGCGTTGGTCAGCATGGCTAGCCCGGGCACGCCATTATCATGGCTGCTGCCAGCGGCAAAGGACAGGCGCAGGTCGAACATCGGCAACTGATGCGCCTCGACGAACAGCACCTTGGCCCCGCCGTCGGTCTGCCAGCTCTGGATGTCGAGTTCGCGACGGGCCAGCGGCTTGTCGCCGAGCTCGGCCAGTGATTCGATCTGTGTGCTGGCGGCTTCGGCCTCTTTGGCCTCTTTGGCCTCAATGGCGATGGCCTGTCCGGACTCGGCCGGTGTGGCGACGGTTTCTTCGGTCGGTACCGGAATGGATGCGACGGCATCGCCGGCTTCTTCGTTGCAGGCGGCCAGGCCGAGGCAGGACGCCAGCGCCAGGCCGAGCAGGCCGCGACGCAACAGGTGGCGATCACTCATCGCTGGACTCCTCGGGTAGAACATGGGCAGCGCTCAGGCGCGAGCGAGTGAAGTAGGTGCGAGCGGCCTGCTGGATGTCCTCGGGCGTAACGGCTTCCAGGGCGCTGAGCTCTTCGTCCATCAGCCGCCAAGAGAGCCCGACAGTTTCGAGCTGACCGATGGTGGTCGCTTGCTGGGTGATGGAGTCGCGCTCGTACACCAGCCCGGCGATGACCTGAGCGCGGACCCGCTCCAGCTCCTCGGCCGATGGTGCGGTTTCCTTGAGCTGTTCCAGCTGCTTCCAGAGACCGGCCTCGACTTCTTCCAGCGTTCGGCCTTTCTGCATGTTTGGCGCGGCGCTCAAGGCGAACAGCGTGTCGCCGCGGGCGTAGGCGTTGTACCAGGCCGAGGCGCTGGTCACTAATTCCTCGCCTCGTTCGAGTTGCTGGGGCAGGCGCGCGCTGTAGCCGCCATCGAGCAGCGCGCTGATCAGCCGCAGCGCATGGATTTGCCTTGGTTTCTCACTGGTGGCCAGGCTCGGCGTGTTGAAGGCCATGATCAGACTGGGGACCTGGGTTTGCACATGCAGGCGCAGCCGGCGCTCACCGGGCTCGTCCAGTTCCAATGGACGATTGGCATTGGGTACGTCCTGTTTCTTGATCGGCCCGAAGTAGCGTTCCGCCAAGGTGCGGACTTCATCGACCGTAACGTCGCCGACCACCACCAGGGTTGCGTTGTTGGGCGCATACCAGCGCTCATACCAGGTGCGCAGGTCCTCGACCGTCATCCGCTTGAGATCGGCCATCCAACCAATGGTCGGGATGTGGTAGCCGCTGGCTGGATAAGCCATAGCCTCGAAGCGCTCGAAAGCCAGCGCGCTGGGCTTGTCGTCGGTGCGCAGGCGGCGCTCCTCCATGATCACTTCTATTTCGCGCTCGAATTCCTCTGCCGGCAGTTTGAGGCTCGCCAAGCGATCGGCTTCCAGTTCGAAGGCCACGGCAAGGCGGTCGCGCGCCAGTACCTGGTAGTAGGCGGTGTAATCGTCGCTGGTGAACGCGTTTTCTTCGGCGCCCAGTTCGCGCAGGATGCGCGAGGCCTCGCCAGGGCCAAGCTTGCGACTACCCTTGAACATCATGTGTTCGAGGGCGTGGGACAGGCCGGTCTGTCCGGGCGACTCATAGCTGGAACCGACCTTGTACCAGAGCTGGGAGACCACTATCGGCGCCCGGTGATCTTCTCGCACGATCACCTTGAGGCCGTTATCCAGAAAGAACTCGTGGGTGGGCTGGGCTTCGGCAGCCATGACCAGCGGTAGGTACAGGGTGCCGAGTAGCAGGGCTGCGGCGCGGCGTAGCATCAGAGGCATAAGAAGAAAGGCTCGTTCAGTGATCGATCCCGCCCGCGAGGACGCTGGCTGGTGAGGACACGCGGGCCATGGTACTGGGGCACTTGTGTCAGGGCAAAGGCATATGGAGATGCTTGCCGGTGCGGCAGGCTGGGCGGATGGCCACGCTTAGCGAAGGCCGATGCTCAATGCTAGGATAGCGCCCGTCTGGCTGGTGGCATGTCCACCGGCGTATCGCCCTCTTGAGAAAATCTTCTCCATGTTTGGTTCAAACGACGATAAGAAGGCGCCGGCCGAGGCTGGCGAGAAGAAAGGCTTGTTTGGCTGGTTTCGCAAGAAGCCGCAGTCACCAGCGGCCGAACCGCCGCCTGCCGAGCCGCTGGAAGACAGCCAGCCGTTCGCCGACGAGCCCGATACCGCATTGCCCGACGAGGCAGAGACGGTCGAAGAGTCCCCGCCTGCGGAGCCGGAGCCTGCCCAGGCGGAGCCCGAGGAGGAGCCGCAGATCAAACCGGCCGCTGAATTGCAGCTTGAGCCCGAGGCAGAGCCCGAGCCTACGCCGGAGCTGGTTCAGCCTGAAGAAGTGCCCGAATCGCCAGTGTTGGCCGAGATTGCCGTAGAGCCTGCCCCGGCACCGGTTGTCCAAGAGCCCCCGGCCAAGCTCGGCTTCTTCGCCCGGCTCAAGCAAGGTCTGTCGAAAACCAGCGCCAGCATTGGCGAAGGTATGGCCAGTCTGTTTCTCGGCAAGAAAGCCATCGACGATGACCTTCTTGATGAGCTGGAAACCCGCCTGCTGACTGCCGACGTTGGCGTAGAGGCCACCACGGCGATCATGCAAAACCTGGCGCGGCGAGTCTCGCGCAAGGAGCTGGCTGACAGCGGTGCGCTGTATAAAGCGTTGCAGGAAGAACTCGCCAGCCTGCTCAAACCTGTGGAACAACCGCTGCTGATTGACGGCAGCAAGCAGCCGTTCGTGATCCTCGTGGTAGGTGTCAACGGCGTTGGCAAGACCACGACCATCGGCAAGTTGGCGAAGAAGCTGCAACTCGAAGGCAAGAAAGTCATGTTGGCCGCAGGCGACACCTTCCGTGCGGCTGCAGTCGAGCAGCTGCAGATCTGGGGTGAGCGCAACAACATCGCGGTGATCGCCCAGCACACGGGGGCGGACTCCGCTTCGGTGATCTTCGATGCGGTGCAAGCGGCCAAGGCCCGTGGCATCGATGTGCTCATCGCCGACACTGCCGGGCGCCTGCATACCAAGGACAACCTGATGGAGGAGCTGAAAAAGGTCCGTCGGGTGATGGGCAAGCTCGATGAAACTGCGCCGCACGAAGTGCTGCTGGTGCTCGACGCCGGAACCGGTCAGAACGCGATCAACCAGACCAAGCAGTTCAATCAGTCGGTCGAGCTGACCGGCCTGGCACTGACCAAACTCGACGGTACCGCGAAGGGCGGCGTGATCTTTGCTCTGGCCAAACAGTTCGGCACGCCGATCCGCTACATCGGCGTTGGTGAGGGCATCGATGACTTGCGAACCTTCGAGGCGAACGCCTTCGTCGACGCCCTGTTTGCCGAGAAGGGGACGGGCGGAGCCTCGTCATGATCCGTTTCGAACAGGTGGGCAAGCGCTATCCCAACGGCCACGTCGGATTGCACGAGCTTTCCTTCCATGTGCAACGCGGCGAGTTCCTCTTCGTCACCGGGCACTCCGGCGCCGGTAAGAGCACCTTGTTGCGTTTGCTGCTGGCGATGGAAAGGCCCAGCAGTGGCAAGCTGCTATTGGCCGGCCAGGATCTGTCGCGAATCAGCAATGCGCAGATTCCGTTTCTCCGTCGGCAAATCGGCGTGGTGTTCCAGAACCACCAACTGCTGTTTGATCGCACCGTGTTCGACAATGCCGCCTTGCCGTTGCAGATCCTCGGGTTGAACAAGCGCGAAATCGGCCAGCGCGTAATGACCGCGCTCGAGCGCGTCAGTCTGAAGGACAAGGCGCTGCAGTACCCCTCCGATCTCTCCACCGGTCAGCAACAGCGGGTCGGCATTGCCCGCGCCGTAGTGCACCGCCCGGCATTGCTGCTTGCCGACGAACCGACCGGCAACCTCGATCCGCGTCTTGCGGCTGAAATCATGGGTGTGTTCGAAGACATCAACCGCCTCGGCACCACGGTGCTGATCGCCAGCCACGACCTGGCGCTGATTGCCCGCATGCGTCACCGCATGCTCACGCTGCAACGTGGCCGATTGATCGGCGACGGGGAGGCCACCCGATGAGCGCACCCGAGCAGAACCCGAATCCAGCCGAACGCGCGGGCGGTGTACGCAACAAGCCTGAGCAGCCGAAGAGCGATGAGCCGGACTTCAACACCCTGTTTCATGCCTGGGTTGAAAGCCACCGAGCCAGCGTAGTGGACAGCGTCGGCAGGCTGATCAAGCAACCGATCGGTAGTTTCTTTACCTGCCTGGTCATGGCGGTCGCATTGAGCTTGCCGATGGGGCTGGCGCTGTTACTGGACAATGTCGAGCGGCTCGGCGGCTCCTGGCAGCGGGCGGCGCAGATTTCGCTGTTCATGCAGCTGGATGTCGACGGGGCGCAGGGGCAGGTGCTGCGCGAGCAAGTCCTGGCAATGCCCGACGTGTCCGAAGCCAGCTGGATCAGTCGCGAGCAGGCGCTGGAAGAGTTTCAACAGCTGTCGGGGCTCGGCGAGGCCTTGCAAGAGCTGCCGGAGAACCCGCTGCCAGGGGTCATCCTGGTGACGCCCAACGAAGTTGATCGCGATAACCTCGAAGCGCTACGCCAACGCTTGGCGGAGTTACCCGGCGTCGAGCAGGCACAGCTGGATCTGCTCTGGGTCGAGCGGTTGACCGCAATTCTCAAATTGGGCGATCGGTTCGTGTTCGGGCTTAGCCTGTTGCTGATCGCGACGCTGCTGCTGGTCATCGGTAATACCATCCGCCTGCATATCGAAAACCGGCGCACCGAGATTGAAGTGGTGAAGCTGGTCGGCGGTACCGACGGCTACGTGCGGCGTCCGTTTCTCTACATGGGCGCGTTGTACGGGCTGGGAGCAGGCCTGATGGCCTGGGTCTTGTTGGCTTATGGCCTCGGCTGGTTGAACGAGGCGGTCATAGGCTTGGCTGGCTTGTATAACAGTGACTTTGGTCTGGCAGGTGTGCCAGCCGATGACGGGCTCTCGCTCGTGCTGGGTGCCGTGCTGCTGGGTTATATAGGCGCCTGGCTAGCCGTGGCGAGGCATTTGAGCGAGCTTTCACCTCGCTAAGTTATTGATTTAGATGGAGTTATTAGGCTGTAAGGAAACTTTTCCACAGGCTTGCAGTCTTATGCGGCAGTGCTAAACTGCTGCAGCTTCATTTTTGGAGGACCTGCATGACATCTAATCTCCAACCTGTTCAAGCCCTGGTCCCGGGAGGCAATCTCGAGGCCTATGTGCAGACGGTCAACAGCATTCCGCTGCTCACGGTCGAGCAGGAACGCGACTTGGCTGGACGTCTGTTCTACCAACAGGACCTCGAGGCCGCCCGTCAGATGGTGCTGGCCCACCTGCGCTTCGTCGTACATATCGCCCGCAGCTATTCCGGCTACGGTCTGGCACAGGCCGATCTGATCCAGGAAGGCAACGTCGGCCTGATGAAGGCGGTCAAGCGCTTCAACCCGGAAATGGGTGTGCGTCTGGTTTCTTTTGCCGTGCATTGGATCAAAGCCGAAATCCACGAGTTCATCCTGCGCAACTGGCGCATCGTCAAGGTCGCCACGACCAAGGCGCAACGCAAGCTGTTCTTTAACCTGCGTAGTCAGAAGAAGCGTCTGGCCTGGTTGAACAATGACGAGGTCGAGCGGGTTGCCGACAGCCTCGGTGTTGAGGCTCGTGAAGTCCGCGAGATGGAAAGCCGGCTCACCGGGCACGATATGGCTTTCGATCCCTCTGCCGATGCGGATGATGACAGCGCTTATCAGTCTCCAGCGCATTATCTTGAGGATCATCGCTACGACCCGGCGCGGCAACTCGAGGATGCCGATTGGAGCGATAACTCCAATTCGAACCTGCACGAAGCGCTGGACACGCTCGATGAGCGTAGCCGCGATATCCTTCAGCAGCGTTGGCTGAGCGATACCAAAGCAACTCTGCATGATCTCGCTGCCAAGTATGGGGTTTCTGCTGAGCGGATTCGTCAGCTTGAGAAAAATGCGATGAACAAGCTCAAGGGTTCCATTCAGGCTTGATAGTCCTAGCCTGAATCGTCATCCCGAGCCTAGAGGCGCTGCAACTGCAGCGCCTTTTTTATAGTCGACCGAAAGGAAGGGGTCGCATTCGGATTACCGCTGGCATCAGCGGCAGTGCCTGGAGTGCTCCAGGCTGTCGGTAAGGGCAATCAATAACTGGGCCGCGCTGATGGGTTTGTGTAGCCAGGTGATCCCCGTGTCCTCGGCGTTCTGCTCGAAATGGCTGGCCGCCGATATCACGATAATCGGCAGGTCACGCGTGTCAGGGTTGCGACGCACTTCGTCAATCAGATCGCGTCCGCTGCCGTCAGGTAGATGTAAATCTAGCGTCATGGCCTCGTAACGGGTGCTCGCCAGCTTGTCTCTTGCCGCATGCAGGCTCTGCACGCGATCGACCGCGTAACCGGCATCGCGCAGCATCAGCAGTAGCAACCGGCCAGTGTCCGGCTCGTCTTCGATCACTAGCAGGCGAGGCTGGCCTTGGTCCGGCGCCATGGTGGCCGACTCGAGGATTGGCAGCTCGCACCAGAACGTTGTGCCTTGGCCTTCGGCTGTATCAAAGCCGACACGGCCGCCCATCCGCTCGATGAATTCCTTGGTAATGGCGAGCCCCAGGCCTGTGCCGCCCTTCTGGCGACTGTCTGAGGCATCAGCTTGCGCAAATTTTTCAAATACCCGCGTCTGGAAGCTTGTCGGGATGCCCGGCCCCTGATCGGTCACGCTGATGCGAACATGGGTGGGGTCAGGCTGGCTGCAATGCAGAGTGACCTGACCTCCTTCCGGGGTGTATTTGATCGCGTTCGAAAGGAAGTTGGTCAGAACCTGCTGCAGGCGCAAACCGTCGACCCATACCTGCACGTTGACCGGGTCACACAGTATGCAGTCCACCCCAAAATGTGCGGCGAAGGCCTGGTTGCTGGTCATCGCCTCATCCAGCAATTGGCGCAGCGAGTGCTCGCGCATATCGAAGGTCATCTTGCCTGCGGTGATCTTCTCCATGTCCAGCAGGTCGTTGATCAGGTAACCCAACCGCAGGCTGTTCCGGTGCGCGATCTCCAGCATCTGCTGGATAGCAGGCGGAGTGTCGCCCAGGGCGCCGCCGGTGATAAGGCCCAAGGCACCGCTGATCGATGTCAGCGGGGTGCGCAGCTCGTGGCTTACCGTCGAGACGAACTCGTCTTTCATTTGTTCGATGCGCTTGTGCTCGGTCAGATCCATGCTGGTGCCGCTGATTCGCAGCGGCTGGCCATCGCGGTCGCGCTGGATGTAGCCGCGGATGAGCACAGGCGTGATCTTGCCGCTTTTGTGCTGCAGACGTAGCTCGGTGGTGAAGTGATCGACCGCCGAGAGCATGGTCTGGGCCAGTTGGGTCCGCTCCTGATGCAGATCCTCAGCTACGATGAGTCGCTCCCAGAGCTTGAGATCCGAACTCAACTCGCCGGGACGGTAGCCGAGCATGTGCCAGGCGCGCGGCGATGCATAGAAGGTTCCCGCTTGCAAGTTCATGTCCCACAGCCCGTCATTGCTGCCTTTGAGGGCAAGGCTGAGGCGTTCTTCACTGAGCTGAAGGGCGCGTTTGTTTTCGCGGATGTCTTCGGTCATCTGCTGGGCCAGTGCTTCGGCACGGCGGCGTCTGAGCAGCAGCGAAGACGTCAGCAGGAACAGCAGCGCGCTCAGGCCGGTGCCGAGGCCCGTTATCAGTCCTTTGTTGGTATGGAAAAACTGCTCAAAGGCCGGGCGACTCTCCAGGCGCAGCGTCCATGTCTGGCCATAGAGATTCAGCTCTACCACCTTGCTGTATTGGGCTTGCCCGATATCAGGGGCATCTTGACTGGCAAAGATCAGCTGCTCGACTTGCTCGGTATCGCCTGCGTAGATGTGCAAGCTCAGGTTGGGGTTGGCTGCGCCTAGGATTCCTCGCATCAGGTCGTCCAGGCGGTAGGGGCTGTAGACGAAGCCCTTCAACGCTTGCAAACGCTGAGTCACCGGCGTTAACGGCTCATCAGGATGGTAGAACGGTACATACATGAGGATGCCCGCCTGTACCTTGCCGTGAGTTTCCTGACGTAATGTGACTTTCCCTGTGATCTGGGTTGATCCGGTTTCGGCAGCGCTGAGCATGGCCTGCCGGCGAACCGGCTCGGAGAACATGTCAAAGCCGAAAGCGGCCAGGTTGCGGTCACGGAAAGGTTCGAGGAAGACGATGGGGGTGTATAGCGAGCGGTCCGTCCCTTTCGGGTAGACATCGTAGTCGGTATAGCCCTCAGCCCGGACGCTCTGCACATGGCTCTCGAGATCAGACGGAAGCAGCGCCTTGGCAAAGCCGACCCCCTGAATGCCCGGGTAGCGCTCGGCCAGATGCAGTCGCTCGTTGTATTCACGCCACTCCGCGCGCGATACCTCTCCAGAGGCATCAAACAGTCCAGCCGCCCCGAGCAGGATCTGCTCGTGGTCCGTCATGCGTTTATGAATGGCTTCTATGGTGGTGTTTACCAACAGGTCGAACTGCTTGAGCGCGGCCCGCTCCTCTTTCATCTGCAGATGATTGAGAAGGGCCAGCTGTACCAACAGCGCCAACCCGAGAACGAGCCACGCGATGCTGTTACGCCAGTGAAAGAATTGCCGCACCTTGCTGAACGGTGCACTTGTTTCGCTCATGCTATCTGCCGTGCGTGAGTGACGAATGGCGAGAAGGTATCGTCGCCCGGTTCGGCGACCTTCCTCACATGCGGGGCGCAGCCCGGCATTCACCCCATATATTCATCGCAGCTTACTCGCTGGGATGGCGTACTGCCATAACGCCCCGACAGAGCGCACCGGCTGTTACCCTGGTCTTTGGAAGGGCGCTAAAGCCGGCCCGTCACGGTATGTTTCGAGTTGCCTTCAGCGCGACTGGCTCGCTGATAGTTTGTTCAGGTATCCGCTGCCGCCCAGTTGCCTCACCTGCTTCCGTATCCAGGCGGCGCGACTGCGCACATGCGGACCGGGTCGACCGGCATTCCACTCGCGAGGATTAGGCAGTACAGCGGCCAGTTGGCTGGCCTGGCTGGCAGACAGGTAGGGTGCGCCAATGTCGAAATGATGCTGTGCGGCGGCTTCGGCGCCGAATATCCCATTGCCCCATTCGACGCTGTTCAGATAGACCTCCAGAATCCGCTGTTTCGGCCACAGCAGTTCTATCCAGCCGGTGAGCCAGACTTCCAGTCCCTTGCGCAGCCAGCTGCGTCCGGACCAAAGAAACAGGTTCTTCGCCACTTGCTGGCTCAGGGTGCTGGCGCCACGGAGCGAGCCGCCACGTTCGTTGTGCTCGAATGCGGCGCGAATCGCAGCGATATCGAAGCCCCAGTGGTCGGCGAATTTCTGGTCTTCGGCTGCGATGACCGACATCTTCAAGTCGTCCGGTAGTTCTTTCCAGGGCCGCCAGTTGCGTTGCAGGTCAATGCTTTCACCGCTGGTCCAGGATTCGATCTTGCGTTCAACCATCAGCGCGGTGAAGGGCGGCGGCACCCACCGCAGCACCAGCACCAGCAATACGGACAGAGCCGTCAGCCATAGCAGCAGTTTGGTGAGTCGGCGTAGCAGGGCTCGAAGCATGGGGCGTGGTCGCAACCGGGGAGAACGGGCATTATAACGGTGCATACAGTCCCTGACCGGAAGGCCCCCGAATGATTCGCCCGTTTCTTATGCTAGCTGGATTCTTCGGCTTGACTGGCGTCGCGCTTGGCGCCTTTGCAGCCCATGGATTGAAAAGTCGTCTGGCTGTTGACTACCTCGCCGTGTTTCAGACCGGCGTGCACTACCAACTGATCCACGCGTTGGCGTTATTCGGCATCGCCTTGCTGGCGCTGCATGCGCCGAGCCGTCTGCTGGTCGCCGCAGGAGGCTTGTTTACGCTGGGTATCCTGCTGTTTTCCGGCAGCCTCTATCTGCTGACCCTGACGGGCGTCGGCAAGCTTGGAATCATCACACCCATCGGTGGCACGGCGTTTCTGGCCGGCTGGATCTGTTTGATGGTGGCCGCCTGGAACCTGCGCGTCTAATGCGGACCGCATGCATGCGGCGGAGATGAATGGTGGCTGCGGCTGCCTTGGTGGACCGAGTCGATCGGGCTAGAATGCTGGCCCTTTTGCAATGGTGGCGATCACTATGCACATCCAGTTGAACGGTGAGCGCTTCGAGCTCCCTGACGGTCAGTCGGTGGCCGATCTGCTGCAGCGCCTGGAGCTGACTGGGCGCAGACTGGCGGTCGAGCTCAATCGCGAGATCGTGCCGCGTAGCCAACATGCCGCGACGACGCTGGTCGAGGGCGACCAGATTGAAGTCGTACATGCGATTGGCGGCGGCTGACGAGCCCGCCGCGTCGATAATTCCCGGACGTCGCCCGTGCAGCGGCGTATTTCACGCTTCATTTGATCTGTACAGGATGGTCGCATGAGCCCAGTTCCGCACGACAAACCCTTCACGCTTGCGGGCCGCACCTATCAGTCGCGCCTGCTGGTAGGCACCGGTAAATACAAAGATCTCGACGAGACCCGAGCCGCCATCGAAGCTTCCGGTGCGCAGATCGTCACCGTTGCGGTGCGCCGTACCAACATCGGCCAGAACCCAGGCGAGCCCAATCTGCTGGATGTGATCTCGCCGGACCGCTACACGATCCTGCCGAACACTGCTGGCTGCTATGACGCCGAAGAGGCCGTGCGCACCTGCCGCCTGGCCCGTGAACTGCTCGATGGGCACAAGCTGGTCAAGCTGGAAGTACTGGCGGATCAGAAGACTCTGTTCCCCAACGTGATTGAAACCCTCAAGGCCGCGGAAGTGCTGGTCAAGGATGGTTTCGACGTCATGGTGTACACCAGCGACGACCCGATCATCGCCCGTCAGCTGGCCGAGATGGGTTGCATCGCGGTCATGCCGCTGGCTGGTCTGATTGGTACGGGGTTGGGTATCTGCAACCCCTACAACCTGCGCATCATTCTTGAAGAAGCCAAGGTTCCGGTTCTGGTTGACGCCGGGGTAGGCACGGCCTCCGACGCGACCATCGCCATGGAGCTCGGCTGCGAAGCCGTACTCATGAACAGCGCCATTGCCCATGCGCAGAATCCGGTGCTGATGGCAGAAGCCATGAAGTACGCGATTGATGCCGGCCGCCTGGCTTATCTGGCCGGCCGCATGCCGAAGAAGCTCTATGCCAGCGCCTCGTCGCCGCTGGAAGGCCTGATTCGCTAGTTCTCCCTTTCCTGTTTCTGGCCGCGTGATCGCTCGATCACGCGGCCAGCCTTTTTAACTGTAGGTTCGTTCATGAGTGACATTCCAACCCCGGCCGATGGCCAACGGCGCATGCGCACCATCAAGAGCTTTGTGATGCGTGCAGGTCGCATGACCGAAGGGCAGCAGCGTGGCCTGGATCAGGGCTGGCCCCGGTTCGGCCTGGAGCTGGCGGACGGCCTGCGAGATTTCGATGAGGTCTTCGGGCGACAGGCACCGCGTACGTTCGAGATCGGCTTTGGCATGGGCCACTCCACCCTGGAAATGGCCGCGGCGGCTCCTGAGCAGGACTTCATTGCGGTTGAAGTGCACTCGCCAGGCGTTGGGGCGCTACTAAGCGGACTTCTGTCACAAAAGCTGAACAACGTACGCATCTACAGTTGCGATGCGCTCGAAGTGCTGCGTGAATGCGTCCCCGATGCCAGCCTGGACCGGGTCCTGCTGTTTTTCCCCGATCCCTGGCACAAAAGTCGCCACCACAAGCGGCGCATCGTTCAGCCGGCATTTGCCGAACTGGTACGGCAGAAACTCAAGGTCGGTGGTGTGTTGCACATGGCGACCGACTGGGAAGCCTATGCGGAGCACATGCTCGAGGTCATGAGCGTTGCACCTGGTTATCGTAACCAGGCAATGAGTGGCAGCTACATCGAGCGTCCCTCGGAGCGTCCAACGACCAAGTTCGAGCGGCGCGGTGAGCGACTCGGCCACGGCGTCTGGGACCTCAAGTTCGAGCGCATCGACTGATCCATTGAAATACGCGTCACCGTTACATCCGGCAGAGCCGCGACCCAGCGGCCCAGGGACGATCCAATAACGAGAAATGCCAGGAAGGCACGATTCCCAACGCCTCAACGAGCGCTCTGCCTGCGGGTCAGAGCCGTCATCTGCCGCGCCAGCCGCGCTGCAAGGAGCAAACAGATGTACAGAAAATTCGGAATTCTGCTGCTGGCGGCCTGCGCCAGCCAGGCTCAAGCCAAGGTCGACGACATGCAGGCTGTGCGCCTGGGCCAGGATCTGACCCCGCTGGGTGCCGAACGCGCTGGCAACGCCGCTGGCACCATTCCGGCCTGGACGGGGGGCGTGCAGCCACCGGCAGGCTACGAAGTGGGCATGCACCACCCGGACCCTTATGCGGCAGACCCGGTGCTCTACCAAGTGGATCAGAGCAACGTCGGGCAGTACGCTGCCTTGCTGCCAGAGGGGCTGCGAGCGCTGGTCGAACAGTATCCTGACTTCCACCTGCGGGTATTTCCAACACGTCGCAGTGCCAGCAACCCGCAGCGCATTTATGACGCTACACGGCTGAACGCGGTCAATGCCGAGTTGATTGCCAACGGCAACGGGATCAAGGGTGCCTTCGCTGGCATTCCATTTCCCATCCCGCAGGACGGGATGGAAGTGATCTGGAACCATGTCTTGCACTACAAAGGCGACCAGACTCACTTCGTCAACAATCAGGCCGTCGTCATCAATGGCAGCCCGACCTATATCAAGCGTGATCGCGAGATCTACTACGTCTACAACCGTGAAGGCATGACCCAGGCCGACCTGGACAATACTTCGCTGTACTACAAATACCGTGTGACCGCGCCGGCCAAGCTCTCGGGAACTGCTCTGGTGGTTCAGGACCCGCTCGATCAGGTCCTGGCGGTGCGCAAGGCCTGGCGCTACAGCCCGGCTGACCGCCGCGTTCGGCGGCTGCCGTCGCTCGCTTACGATTCGCTGCAGCCCGACACCAGCGGTCTGGCCACAGCGGATGTGGTGGACTCCTTCAACGGCGCACCGGACCGCTATGAGTGGAAGCTGGTCGCCAAGCGCGAAATGCTGGTGCCGTACAACAGCTACGCGGTCCACCAGCAGGGCATTCCCTACGACAACATCGTCGGTCCGCGTACCTTGAATCCGGAACTGCTGCGCTATGAGTTGCATCGGGTCTGGGTCGTCGACGCCACTCTACGCAAGGGCTACAGCCATCCCTATAGCAAGCGCCGGTTCTATGTCGATGAGGACAGCTGGTCGATCCTGGCGGTCGACCTGTACGACGAACAGGGGGAGCTGATCGGCCTGCAGGAGAGCCATCCGATCAGTTACTACGAGCTTCCGATGTTCAACAGCACGGTCGAAACGCTATACCACCTCAAAGAGGGCAACTACTTCGTCGATGGGTTGGATAACAACGAGCCGATGTATGACTTCGGCGCCAGGCTTGGTCCGCGTGACTTCTCGCCGGCAGCGCTGCGTCGTGGTGGCAACTGACAGATTGCCAGTAAACAAGAAGCCGCCTAATGGCGGCTTTTTTGCGTCTGGATCCGGCGGCTTTGCTTGATCAGTTGCGGTCGGCAACGACGCCGATAATGAACAACACCAGCAGTAGCACCGGCGCTAGGGTGTAGTTGTTGAACTGCGCCAAACCCTTCGCCAGCCAAGGGCTGAGATAGATGATGCCCAGACCGTAGACCAGCGCGCAGAAGATCACGAACGCCAGTGTTCGAAGGACGAAGTTGAGTCCGCCAATGTTTTTCTGCACCCACGCATTCAAGGCGGGGCCGAACAGGACAAACAGCGTGGCCATGATCGCCAGGGAGATATCAAACAGGTGGTGGCGACTCCAGCGCGACAAGGTGGCGATGAGGTCCAGTACGAGATCCATGCAGGGTCCTTAGGGCAGGAAAAGTTGCAACAGGTCGTTGAGAAAAAGCTGGCCTTTGGCGGTAGCCACCAGCCGCTGCGGGTCAGGTTCCAGCAGGCCGCGCGCTTCAGCGTCGCGTCGTCCGGCGGCCAGCCGGTCCAACGAGAGGCCGGTGCGCTGAGTGAACATCAATGAAGGCATGCCGTCGGTGAGGCGCAGCACGTTCATCAGGAATTCGAAGGGTAATTCGTCCTGTGCGAGCTGCTTGTGGTCCGCACGGAAGCGTTTATCCGGGTCGAGATAGTCTTTGGGCAGGCGGGTTTTCCAGTGCCGGTAGATCTCGCCGTCTGCTGCGGTCCACTTACCATGGGCACCCGCACCGAGGCCGAGGAAGTCGCCGAAGGTCCAGTAATTGAGGTTGTGCCGCGCCTGCCGACCCGGTTGCGCATAAGCCGAGGTTTCATACTGGCGATAGCCGTGTTCGGCGAGCAGCGCCTGTCCGGCTTCCTGGATGTCCCAGAGGGTTTCGTCTTCCGGCAATCGGGGCGGTTTGTTCCAGAACTCAGTGTTCGGCTCGACCGTGAGCTGGTACCAAGACACGTGCGTTGGCTGCTGGGCGATGGCGATGCGCAGGTCGCTCAGCGCGTCTTCCAGGCTCTGCTCGGGCAGGCCGTGCATCAGGTCCAGATTGATGTTGTCGAAGCCCGCTGCGCGCGCCATGTCGGCGGCCCGGATCGCTTCGTCGCCATCATGGATGCGACCGAGGGCCTTCAGCTTGGCGGGCTGGAAGCTCTGGACGCCGATCGACAAGCGGTTGATGCCGAGACTGCGATAGTCACGGAATTTTGCCTGTTCGAAAGTGCCGGGGTTGGCCTCCAAGGTGATTTCGATGTCCTCGGCGAACCCGACCCGCTGCCGCATGCCGTCAAGGATTCGCGCCAGCGCGCTGGCGGAGAACAGACTCGGCGTGCCGCCGCCGAAAAAGATCGATGTCAGCCGGCGGCTCTGGATCTGCTCCAGATCGGCATCCAGGTCAGTCAGCAGCGCGTCGACATAAGCGTCCTCGGGCAGCGAGGCGCCGGCAGCATGGGAGTTGAAATCGCAGTACGGGCATTTGCGCACGCACCAGGGGATGTGGATGTAAGCCGCCAGGGGCGGCATTTCCAGGCCCGATGCCGCAGGCGGCTCCGGAGCGCCGCCGCTGGGAACTGCGGTCATGCCATCCCCAGCCGCTGCTTGAGCAGGGCCATGGCGCGGGCGCGGTGGCTGAGCTGGTTCTTGTCCATCGGTGCCAGCTCGGCGCTGGAGCAGTCACGTTCCGGAACCCAGAACAGGGGGTCGTAACCGAAACCATGCTCTCCTTGGGCGCTGTGCAGAATACGACCCTGCCAGAGCCCTTCGCAGAGAATCGGCAGCGGATCGTCGGCATGCCGCAGCAACGCCAGCGCGCAGACAAACTGAGCGCCGCGCTCGGCGTCCGGCACGTCTTTCAGAACATCGAGCAGTTTGGCATTGTTTGCCGCATCGCCCTGGCCATTGGCGTAGCGTGCCGAGTAGATGCCGGGAGCGCCGCCCAGATGATCCACAGCTAGCCCGGAATCATCGGCCAGCGCCGGCAGGCCGGATATGCGCGCCGCGTTGCGTGCTTTGAGAATGGCGTTCTCGACAAAGGAAAGCCCGGTTTCCTCTGGTTCGATGTCGCTGAATTCACCAATCGAGCGCACACGCACGGCGTCGCCGAGCATGGCCTGCAGCTCCTTGAGCTTGCCGGTGTTATGGCTGGCCAGCACCAGTTCGTTGAAAAGCATCATTCGTCCGGGAAGACTTCTTGGCTGAAGTCGAAGTTGATCGCCGGGGCGCCGGCAGGCTGCACGTTCAGGTTGAAGCGCAGGGTTTCTTGCGAGTCGAAAGGGAACTGAGCCAGGTAGTAGATGGCCTGCTCGCCTTCTTTCAACTGCTTGAAGTTCAGGGAGTAATCCTGTCCGAGGAGGTTCTTCACCGTGCCACTGACCTGCGCTGCGGTCGGTTTGCCGGACTTGAGCACCGATATGTTGAGCACGCCTTGAGTCTTGCTGCGCACCAGGCCAGCTGCGGCGGCAATGTCAGGCTGCAGGAAGCCGGAATTGAAAGCGATATAGTGCACATCGTATTCGCCGACGCTGTGTTTGCGCTCGGCCACGGCGGGCAGAGCGAATAGCAGGGCGAGCAGGCATAACAAGCTAGATTTCATGAGTTACCTCCAGCAATAGCGGTCAGCGGACGGCTCCGGTGACACGATAGATACCGATTTCACCAATCAGATTAGGCCACAAGCGACTCGCCATGCCGTGCTTGTGATGGCGATCCACGGCCAGGCGCTCAAGCACCCGTGCGCCGAGTTCGTGGGACAGTCGCTCGAAGTCCTCGAAGGTGCAGAAGTGAATGTTCGGCGTGTTGTACCAGGTGTAAGGCAGAAAATCCGACACCGGCATGCGGCCTTTGCTGGCCAGGTACCAGCGGCAGCGCCAGTGACCGAAGTTGGGAAAGGTGATGATGCATTCGCGGCCGACCCGTAGCATTTCCTTGAGCAGCTTGTCCGGGTAGTGGACCGCTTGCAGCGCCTGGGTCATGACAACCATGTCGAAGCTATCACTGGCGAAGTTGCCGAGGCCCTTATCGAGGTCTTGCTCGATGACGTTGACACCTTTCTCGACGCAGGCGGCAATGTTGTCCGGGTCGATTTCCAGGCCATAGCCGCTGACCTGCTTGTTGTCCCGAAGCCAGGCCAGCAGGTCACCGTTACCGCAGCCCAGGTCGAGCACGCGGCTCCCCGCCGGGATCCAGTCTTGGATGATGTCCAGGTCGGCGCGCATATGGGTTCCTTATACGGCTATACGGTTCATGTAACCGCGAAAGGCCTGTAGATAACGAGGGATCGGAATCAGGAAGGCGTCATGGCCCTGCGGAGCGTCGATCTCCAGGTAACAGACGTTTTTTCGCGCCGCCATCAGCGCGTCGACGATTTCATGCGAGCGTTCAGGCGAGAAGCGCCAGTCGGTGGTAAACGAAATCACGCAGAAGTCTGCCTTCGCCGTCGACAGTGCCTTGGCCAGGTCATCTTCGTAGGCTGCGGCCGGGTCGAAATAATCCAGCGCCTTGGTCATCAGCAGGTAGGTATTGGCATCGAAGCGGCCGGAGAACTCTTCGCCCTGATAACGAAGATAGCTTTCGACCTGAAATTCTACGCTGTTGAAATCGTAGTTCAGCTTCTCGCTCTTGAGCCCACGACCAAACTTGGTGCCCATGGCGTCGTCGGACAGGTAAGTGATGTGGCCGACCATGCGTGCCAGCATCAGGCCCCGCTTGGGAATCACGCCCTTCTCTTGAAAGTGGCCGCCATGAAACTCCGGATCGGAAAGGATGGCCTGGCGTGCGACCTCATTGAACGCAATGTTCTGCGCTGACAGCTTGGGTGCAGAAGCAATCGCCACGCAATTACGCACGCGCTCGGGGTAACTCATGGTCCATTGCATGGCCTGCATGCCACCTAGGCTGCCACCGACTACAGCAGCCCACTGCTCAATGCCGAGCATGTCGGCCAGGCGGGCCTGGCTGTTGACCCAGTCCTCGACAGTAACAACCGGGAAATCCGCGCCATAAGGTTTGCCCGTGGCTGCATTGATGCTGCTGGGGCCCGTTGAGCCATTGCAGCCGCCGAGGTTGTTCAGGCTGACCACAAAGAAACGGTTGGTGTCGATGGCTTTGCCCGGACCGATGCAGCTGTCCCACCACCCCGGTTTGCGGTCTTCCGCGTCATGGTAACCGGCCGCGTGGTGATGGCCTGACAGCGCGTGGCAGATGAGCACGGCATTGCTGCACGAGGCGTTGAGCTCGCCGTAGGTTTCGTAGATCAGCTGGTAATCGTTCAGCGTGCGGCCACAGGCGAGTGCCAGCGGCTCGGCGAAATGCGCGACCTTCGGACTCACCAGACCAACGGAATCGGTTGGGATAGCTGTGGGCATCGACCCTGGCTCGTACTGGAAGAAGGCGGCAAAGTCTAAAGGTTAGCGCGCCTCAATTCATCCTCAATCGCAACGCCGGTGTCAGCCCAAGTTGGCGCTGGTGAGGCTGACGACCTTGCCTTGGCGGCGAATCGGTGCCGGTTTTCGCAGCACTCGCAGCATTTCACCCGCCTGGGCCAGCTGTTGCTCCAGCTCCAGGCTGTACCGCGCGAGCGCGCGCCCGCGCTGGCTGCTTTGCTGGCTATCCTGCGCCAGACTCTTGAGGCGCAGCATGTGTGCTTCCAATTGCTGCTTGTGTTCCAGCGAATGCTGCATCAGCGGCAGCAGCGCTTCATTGGCCCAATGCTCGGCTTCCTGGCGTAAGCGCTGATGCATGGCGACCACCTCCTGAACAAGGGTGGCGAAGAAGCGACGGGTCAAGGTGCGCTGCTCGGTGAGCAGCGTCTTGAGCTGCAGGCGGAACTGGTCGGCCTTGCTTTGCAGGTCCTTGAGTTCTTTCTGGTACTGCGCCAGACGGAACAGCGGGGCGTCCACGCCGTGCAGCGGATTCTCGTCGTTATGTCGCCTGTAGATGGCCGAAACCATCTTGTTGGCCAATGCCGCCTCGTGCTCAAGCGCAGCGATATCCTGTTCTACGGAGCGGAAAAAATGCACGATGCTGAGGTTGATTCCCAGAGTGGTCAGGCTGCCGGTCAGGCTGCGTCGCAGGCGAGAGAGGTGTTCCTCGAGCCGTTCCGGGCGCACCGTCGAACGCAGAAGCTCGCCCTGGCGTTGCAGTAATCGCTGGTTGGTTTTCAGCTGCAGCAGGCGCTTGTGGTGCTGGTTATGGTCATGGCGGGTACGGGCTGTCAGCTCGAGGAGCATCTGGCCGCTGTCCTGGCGATGGCTATCGAGCAGGTGGCATTGCTCGCGGACCTTGGCCAGCCGCTGGGTCAGGATATGCTGGCTGTTTTGCAGCAAGGCGAGCACCTGGCGCACCACCTGTTGTTCCAGCAGATGCTCCTTCTGAGCAAGGATGCGCTCGCTGAGCAGATGTTCCAGTGCAACCAGTTGACTGCGCTCGAGCAGACTTTGATCGCCGCGAATCTTGGCCAGCAGGGCCTGCTTGGCTGAGAGAGGAAGCACATCCTCCACTGCGATGCCCAACTGTTGCGCCGTAGCGGCCTGCATCCGTTGAATCGCCTCACTGACAAAGGTCTCACCGGAGACGTCGTCCCACAGAACATCGATCTTGTTCAACACGGCAAACAGACGGTTTCGTCCACCGTCGTTGAGCTGGCGAATGTGCTGTTGCCAGATACCCATGTCGCTGGCCGTCACGCCGGCATCGGCCGACAGCAGGAAAATTACCGCGTGGGCGTTAGGCAGCATCGACAGCGTCAGCTCCGGCTCGCTGCCGAGCGCGTTGAGGCCGGGTGTATCGAGGATGCGCAGGCCTTGGCGCAGTAGCGGATGGTCGAAGCTGACCATGGCGTGTCGCCAAGCCGGCACCAAGACTTCACCGTTAACTTCGGACGCTTCCAGCACTTCGGGGTGGAAGCCCAGCTGGATAGCCTGCTCGGCGGGCATGGATTTCGCGGAAGCTACCTGGCCGAACGCTTCGACCATGGCGTCAGGATTCGCGGGATCCAGCGCAATGTTCGTCCACAAGCGTGGGGCGCGCTTGAGCTGGGCGATGCTGGCGTCTTCAAGGCGGGATTCGATCGGCAACAGGCGAATGTAAGAACGTTCCGCGCGGGGATCGAAGAACAGCTCGGTCGGGCACATGGTGGTGCGGCCGGCACGCGACGGCAGGATGCGCTGGCCATACTCCGAGAAGAACAGGCTGTTGATCAGCTCCGTCTTGCCGCGGGAATACTCGCCGACAAACGCGAGGGTTATATGGTCGGTGCGCAGCAGTTTCAGCGAACGGTCCAGGCGGGTTTCAACCACCTCCGAGTTCAGCCGGTTGTGCGCCAGCCAGCTGCGGTAACGGGTTATTTCGCGGATAAGGTCGCGTTTCCAGGAGACATAGGCATCCACCTGCCGGTCGAGTCGTTCCATGGTCGTGGTGCTTCCTGAAAGGCGTAGGAGGCGATTATCCCCGCCACCCGGTGCGGGTCAATCGAGCCTTTTGTGAGCCACCGCCCAAAGCCTGCACAAGGCTTGGGGCGGTTTCAGGCTCAGATGAGCGAGCGCAGGATGTTGGGCATGTGGGTCATCATTGCCAGGTTATTGATGACCAGCATGTCGATCAGCTTGATCGCCAGAAACGCGAAAATCGGCGAGATATCCAGCCCACCCATGCTTGGCAGCAGACGGCGGAAGGGTGCCAATGCCGGTTCGCAGATCTGGCTGACCAGTTGAGCGCCAGGGTTGTGACTGCCAGGTGCGACCCAGGACAGGATCACGCTGATGATAAGCGCGTAGAAGAAGATGTTGATGAACAGCCCGGTCACGCCAATGACGGCCCAGACCAAGAGCTGCAGCGGGTTTCCGATGGTGCCGAACGCGATCATCAGGATCGCCGCCATCAGTAGGATCTGGACGATGATCGCCAGTACCAGTGAGGACAGGTCCAGCCCGCCGATACTGGGGATGATGCGGCGCAGCGGCTTGAGCAGCGGGTGCGTGACGCGGACGATGAACTGGCTAAGCGGGTTGTAGAAGTCTGCCCGGACCAGCTGCAGGATGAAACGCAGCAAGACGATCAGCAGGTACAGGCTGCCCAGCGTCTGGACGATCAGGATCAGGGCTTGCGAGAGTTGCGACATGAAGGCTCCTTAGTTGCCCAGTTGTTCGGCGAGTTCGGCCGAGCGTTGTGCGGCTGCAGTCATCGCTCGCTCAACCAGGCTTTCGAAACCGCCCGCTTGGAAGGCTTTGATCGCCGCTTCGGTGGTTCCGTTCGGCGAGGTGACACGACGTCGCAATTCGGCCGCTCCAACATCGCTTTCGCAGGCCATACGTGCAGCCCCCAGCGCGGTATGCATGGTCAGCTGCGCGGCCGTATCGCGCGGCAAGCCCATACGCTCACCCGCAGCGGTCATCGTCTCGATCATCAGGAAGAAATACGCCGGGCCGCTGCCCGACACGGCGGTCACGGCGTCGATCAGCGACTCCTTGTCCAGCCAGAGTGCCAGTCCAACCGCCGACAACAGCTGTTCGGCTTGCTGCTTTTGCGTATAAGTCACCTGATCGTTGGCGAACAGCCCGCTCACACCCTGACGCAGCAAGGATGGTGTGTTCGGCATGCAGCGAACGATGGCCCGTGGTGTTGTTTCACCCAGCCAGGCCTGCAGGCTGGCGCAATCGATGCCCGCGGCAATCGACACGACCAGCTGATTCGCTTGCAGGTGTGCAGCCAGGTCGCGGCAGACCGCTTGCATCACCTGCGGTTTGACCGCGAGGACCACTATGTCCGCGCCTGCAACAGCCTGGGCGTTGTCGGTAAAAGCCTCGATGCCATGAGCTGCTTCGAGTTCGCTGCGTTTGTCGGCGCCGGGATCACTGGCGCAAATCGAGGAGGCCGGGATGCCTTGGGCGCGTAGGCCGCCAATCAGACTCGCGGCCATGTTGCCGCCACCGATGAAGGCGATACGGGGAGTGCTCATGTGGGATTCCTTGTTAGTCATGCGGTGGGGCGTCTGCAGCCACCTGTGAGGGGTAGGCACGGGCGCCGAACAGGGCCGTGCCTATGCGAACCCAGGTGGCACCCTCGGCAATGGCTGCCTCCAGGTCCTGGCTCATGCCCATGGAAAGGGTATCCAGATCCAGCGGCAGCTCGGACTGCAGTTGGCGTAGGCGGGCGAACGCTGCGCGCTGCTCGGCTGGATCGTCAGTTGGTTCGGGTATCGCCATCAGGCCGCGCAGGTGCAGGCGAGGTAAGGCGGCGATCGCCTGGGCCAGTTCGTGAGCCTCTTGCGGGTCGCAGCCGGACTTGCTGGCTTCACCGCTGACGTTGACCTGCAGGCAGAGGTTCAAAGGCGCCAGATGGTCGGGACGCTGATCCGAAAGACGCTGGGCGATTTTCAAACGGTCCACCGAATGCACCCAGTCGAAATGCTCGGCGATCAGCTTGGTCTTGTTCGATTGGATGGGGCCGATGAAATGCCAAACCAACGGCAGATCGGCGAGTTCGGCCTGTTTTTCCAGCGCTTCCTGCAGGTAGTTTTCACCAAAATCGTGCAGGCCCGCTTCGCTGGCCTCACGGATGGCCTCGGCCGGTTGGGTCTTGCTCACCGCGAGCAGCAGCACCTCGTCGGGATCGCGCTCTGCAGCTTGCGCCGCCTCACGGATGCGCGTTCCGACCTTTGCAATATTCGTCGCTATCGTGGACATTACCTGCGCCTGCCACCTTAGGGTCTGCGCGGCATTCTACCTGCTTGCTTGTAATTGGGGAGTCCCATGGATATCACAGAGCTGCTGGCCTTCAGTGCCAAGCAGGGTGCGTCGGATTTGCACCTGTCTTCCGGCTTGCCGCCGATGATCCGCGTCGACGGCGATGTGCGCCGGATCAATCTCCCCGCGATGGACCACAAGCAGGTGCACGCGCTGATCTACGACATCATGAACGACAAGCAGCGCAAGGATTTCGAGGAGTTTCTCGAGACCGACTTCTCGTTCGAGGTGCCTGGTGTGGCGCGCTTCCGGGTCAACGCCTTCAACCAGAATCGCGGTGCTGGTGCAGTATTCCGGACCATTCCGTCCAAGGTGCTGACCATGGAAGACCTCGGCATGGGCGAAGTCTTCCGCAAGATCACCGACGTGCCACGCGGGCTGGTGCTGGTCACCGGGCCGACCGGTTCGGGCAAGTCGACCACCCTGGCGGCGATGCTCGATTACCTGAACAACACCAAGTACCACCACATCCTCACCATCGAGGACCCGATCGAATTCGTTCACGAGTCGAAGAAGTGCCTGGTCAACCAGCGTGAAGTGCATCGTGACACGCTCGGCTTCTCCGAGGCGCTGCGCTCGGCGCTGCGTGAAGACCCGGACATCATTCTGGTCGGCGAGATGCGCGACCTTGAGACGATCCGCTTGGCGCTGACCGCTGCGGAAACCGGCCACCTGGTATTCGGCACCCTGCACACCACCTCGGCGGCCAAGACCATCGACCGGGTAGTCGACGTGTTCCCGGCTGAAGAGAAGTCCATGGTCCGCTCGATGTTGTCGGAATCCCTGCAGGCCGTGATCTCCCAGACCCTGCTGAAAAAGGTCGGCGGTGGTCGGGTGGCGGCGCACGAAATCATGATTGGCACCCCTGCGATCCGCAATCTGATCCGTGAAGACAAGGTGGCGCAGATGTATTCGTCTATCCAGACCGGCGGCTCGCTGGGAATGCAAACGCTGGATGCCTGCCTTAAAGGCTTGTTGGCCAAGGGGCTGGTCTCCCGCGACAGCGCCAAGGAAAAAGCCAAGCAGCCGGAAAACTTCTAAAACCTATCGGGGCCTGGCGCTAAGCCGGGCCTCTTCGCATTGCTATAGCGCGGCTACGCCCGGACTACGAGAACGATAATGGAATTCGAGAAACTGTTGCGCCTGATGGTCGAAAAGGGCGGCTCCGATCTGTTCATTACCGCTGGTGTGCCGCCTTCAATGAAGGTCAACGGCAAAATCCTTCCGGTGAACAAAACGCCGATGTCGCCGGAGATGACCCGCGAGACGGTCCATGCGGTGATGAACGAGCAGCAGCGTCGTGAGTTCACCGAAAACCACGAATGCAACTTCGCCATCAGCGCGCGCGGTATCGGCCGTTTTAGGGTCAGCGCCTTTTATCAGCGCAACCTCGCCGGCATGGTGTTGCGCCGAATCGAAACCAACATTCCAACGCTGGAAGACCTGAAACTTCCCGAAGTGCTGAAAAAGCTGGCGATGACCAAGCGCGGCCTGGTGCTGTTCGTCGGTGCGACTGGTACCGGCAAATCCACCTCGCTGGCCGCGATGATCGGCTACCGCAACAAGAACTCCAGCGGCCATATCATCTCCATCGAAGATCCGATCGAGTTCATTCACCAGCACCAGAGCTGCATCGTCACCCAGCGTGAAGTGGGGATCGATACGGATTCCTTCGATGTGGCGCTGAAAAACACCCTGCGCCAGGCGCCGGATGTGATCCTGATTGGTGAAGTGCGGACCCGCGAGACCATGGACTATGCCGTGGCCTTCGCTGAAACCGGCCACCTGTGTTTGGCGACCCTGCACGCCAACAACGCCAACCAGGCGCTGGATCGGATTATCAACTTCTTCCCCGCCGATCGGCAGCAGCAGGTCTGGATGGACCTGTCACTGAACCTCAAAGCCATCGTTGCCCAGCAGCTGATCCCGACGCCCGATGGCAAAGGCCGCCGCGCGGTGATCGAGGTGCTGATCAACACGCCGCTGGCGGCTGATCTGATCCGCAAGGGCGAGGTTCACGAGCTCAAGTCGCTGATGAAACGCTCCACCGACCTTGGTATGCAGACCTTCGATCAGGCGCTGTACAACCTCTATGTCCAGGGCGAGATCACGTACGAAGACGCCTTGGCGCATGCCGACTCCTCCAACGATCTGCGACTGATGATCAAGCTGGGGTCTGAAACCGACGGTGAACACCTCACCAGCGTTTCACAAGGGCTGACGTTGGAGGTCAGCGACGACGATCCGGGGCGCAGCTTCCGTTGATATGGCTAGCCAGGCCGGCTGATTCGCTTGCCTGGCTGGTTGGCCACGCGCTCGGCCTGACCGTCACGTTGTGCTCCGGCGCGCGCTTGGCTCATCAGTTGAGGAATCAGGGCGCCCTCCGGCAGGTTCTTCCAGAATCGGACCGGTAGGTTGCTTTGCATGACGTTGCGGTTCAACCGCGCTGGGTTGAAGGTGCTTTCGTAATAGGTCTTCCACAGTTCCGCCCCTGGATCCTGCGCATTTTGCGCAAGCCGTCGCCAGGCGGGCGGGCACGCGACGGCATGGTGCATGACCACTCCATCCCAAAGCACCGCATCGATTGGCGTTGCGATCAGCCAGGAATTTAGCCCCATCCGTTCTGCAAAGTGTGGTGCTGCACTTACGAGAACATCATGAGCAGGCTCGAACCAGGCGGCATAGTTCGGCGACTCGCCGCAGCCTGTCGGGCTGAACCGCAGAAAGGCATGCATGTGGTGCGCTTCACGGCGCACGGCCTTGATCCGTGCGTGCAGCTCAGTTCCGTCGATGTCGCCGACCAGCCTGGCTGTTTGATCGCCTTTTGCGACCCGCCAGAGCACGCGATACAGCAAGCTCCACCGATCTGCCGTACGAAAGCGGGCAGCGCTTTCGAGCTCTTCGACCAGTTGTCGCGGAATGCGAACTGGCGGTCCTGCATCGACTGGTTCGGACGTATCTGGCTCATCGAACAAGCCACCTAGCTCGTCCTTGCCAAGCCACTCGACTTGATGCGGCGCGACGCCGCTTTGGAGCAGTTCACGGGCCCTGTCGCGCCAGCCATCAAAGCTCCCATCAAACCGCACCTGCATCACCACAGGCCCATTTGTACCGGGCCGTCACTGAGGCTCCGGCGCAAGGTTGCAGACTCCCGATTGGCAAGGCTTGGTCGGTAGTCTTGTGTGATGACAAAGGGTTTAGCCTTTTCAAGCGAGCAGCGAAGCCGTGTCAGGTCTTCGAAGCGGATGCGCTTCTGCCGCCGCAGGGCGACCAGCCGTTTGGCACTCAGGATCCCGATACCGGGGATGCGCGCGATCAGTGTCGGCTCGGCGCTATTCAGGTCAACTGGAAAATGCTCACGATTGGACAGCGCCCAGGCCAGCTTCGGATCGATGTCCAGCGGCAGGTTGCCTGGGCCCGCCAGCAATTCGCTGGCCTTGAAGCCATAGCCGCGCATCAGGAAGTCCGCTTGGTACAGGCGATGCTCGCGCAGCAGTGGCGGTGCCTCAAACGGCACGGTTTTGGGGCTGTGTGGGATGGGGCTGAAGGCGGAGTAATAGACGCGCCGCAGTCTGAAGTCGCCATACAGTGATTGGGCGGTGTGCAGAATGGTGCTGTCATCGGTGGCGTCAGCCCCGACGATCATTTGCGTACTCTGACCGGCCGGTGCGAAGCGTGGTGCGCGCTGTTCTGCTTTGGCTTCAGTCTCGCTTTCATGAATGGCGTGCATCGCCTGCTTGATGGTCACCACCTGTTTCTCTGGCGCCAGGCGGATCAGGCTAGCCTCGGTCGGCAGTTCGATATTGACGCTGAGGCGGTCAGCGTAACGGCCCGCCTCCGCGATAAGTTGCGGGTCGGCATCGGGAATCGTTTTCAGATGAATGTAGCCGCGAAACTCGTGCTCTTCGCGTAACAGCCTGGCCACACGGTTGAGCTGCTCCATGGTGTAGTCCGCCGAGCGGATGATCCCGGAGCTGAGAAACAGGCCGCTGATGCAATTGCGGCGGTAGAAATCCAGTGTCAGCGTTACCACTTCTTCTGGAGTGAAGCGTGCTCGCGGAACATCGCTGGAGCGCCGATTGACGCAGTACTGGCAGTCGTACAGGCAAAAGTTGGTCAGCAGAATCTTCAGCAGCGCGACGCAGCGACCGTCCGGCGTGAAGCTGTGACAGATGCCCATGCCATCCGTGGCGCCAAGTCCGCTGCGGCCTTTTGAGCTGCGTTTGGGCGCGCCGCTGCTGGCACAAGACACATCGTATTTGGCGGCGTCGGCCAGGACGCTGAGCTTCTCGATCAATTGCATAGATCACCATGATACTGGTTGGGCATACAGTATCATGGCGGCTCAAGTGCGTGGTGTCCGCTCGGCAGGCGCTGCAATTGAGTGGGAATCGGATAAGCTCACGAAATACCCAAACCGGACTGCGAGGCTCAGATGCGTCAAAACACCCATAGCACCCTGATTGGCTATCTTTTGTGGATCTTCGGCTTTCTTGGCTCGCACCGCTTCTACTATGGCAAGCCGATCACCGGCACCATTTGGTTCTTCACGCTCGGATTGTTTTTTGTCGGTTGGATCATCGACCTGTTCCTGATTCCGTCAATGGATCGTGAAGCGGACATGCGCTTCCAGCCTGGTCCGATCGACTACACCGTCGCCTGGATTCTGCTGACCTTTCTGGGGATATTCGGCGTGCACCGGATGTACCAGGGCAAATGGATCACCGGGCTGATCTATCTTTGCACCGGTGGGCTGTTTTTCGTCGGCATCCTTTATGACTTCTGGACGCTGAATAGCCAGGTGTCGATGCAGAACATGGAAAAACGCATTAATTAGAGTTTTACCGTTCGCAGCCCTGCTCGGCTGCGAACGGCTGGGTAAGCGGCCTAGCCTTGGAAAGCGACACGGCCGTCAACCAGGGTGTAGCGCACGGCCCCGGGCAGGCAATGCCCGATGAACGGGCAATTGCGGCCTTTCGAGTGCCAACGCTCGCCGGCCAAGGTCGAACTGCTAGGGTCGAAAAGGACCAAATCCGCGGCTCCACCAATCGACAGTTGGCCGGCCGGCAGCTTCAGCGCCGCGGCCGGGCCGCTGCTCAGGCGAGCCAGCAAGGTCGGCAGGTCCAGCAGGCCGTCTTCAACCAGGGTCAGGGCGAGAGGCAGGAGAATCTCGGCGCTGCTGATGCCCGTCTCGGTCTCGCCGAACGGGGCCTGCTTGGCGTCCGCTTCATGCGGTTGATGATGGCTTGAGATCACCGAGATGACACCGCTCTTCACCGCCTGACGAAGGCCCTCACGGTCGCCGGCACTGCGCAGAGGCGGCTGCACATGGTAGAGACTTGAGAAGCCGTGCAGCGCTTCGTCGGTGAGGATCAGCTGATACATCGCCACGTCGGCGGTGACCGGCAGGCCACGAGCTTGCGCCTCGGCAATCATCTGGGCGCCGCGGGCCGTAGTGAGTTGGCTGAAGTGCGCGCGCACACCAGCTTGTTCCACCAGCAGCAGGTTACGCGCCAGGGCGATGGTTTCCGCCGTTTCGGGAATCCCGGCCAGGCCGAGAAAGGCCGCGGCGGGGCCTTCATGGGCCAGGCCACCCTCGGACAGGTCGCTGTCCTGAGAATGGATGACAACGGTGAGGTCGAATGTTGCAGCGTATTCCAGCGCTCGGCCCAGGTTGCGGTTGCTGGTGAAATTGGCCAGGCCATTGCCAAAGGCGACGCAGCCTGCGTCTCGGAGGGCGACCAATTCCGATAGTTGTTCGCCTGCCAGGTTGCGCGTCAGTGCGCCGATCGGGAAAACCTTGGCATGGCCGGACTCGCGGGCACGGTCGAGGATCAGTTCGGCAACTGCTGCGGTGTCCAGTACCGGCTTGGTCTGCGGTGGGCAGCACAGACTGGTGATACCGCCAGCGGTTGCCGCAAGCGTTTCGCTGGCAATGTTGCCTTTGCGGCTATAGCCCGGTTCGCGAAGTGCTACCGATAGGTCGACCAGGCCGGGCGCAGCAATCAAGCCGCGTGCATCAATGGTCTTTGCCGCGCTGAATCCCGAAGGCGCCTGGCCGAGAGCGATGATCTTGCCGTCCTGACAGTAAATATCAGTGATTTCGTCGCGTCCATTGGCCGGGTCGATCAGGCGAGCACCGAGGATATGGGTAGGCATCAGTTCTGCTCCTCGGCCGCGTATTCCTGTTCGAGTTGCCGTTGTGCGGTCTGCCCGCTCATCGCCATGGACAGCACCGCCATACGAATCGCGATGCCATAGGTGACCTGGTTGAGGATGACCGACTGGGCACCATCGGCCACGGCCGATTCGATCTCGACGCCGCGGTTGATCGGGCCGGGGTGCATGACGATAGCGTCCGGTTTGGCCAGCGCCATGCGCTGGGTGGTCAGGCCATACAGGCGATAGAACTCGCCCTCGCTGGGCAGCAGGCCGCCCTGCATGCGTTCACGTTGCAAGCGCAGCATGATCACCACATCGACATCGCGCAGGCCTTCGTTCATGTCGTGGTAGACGTTCACGCCGTACTGCTCCAGGCCAACGGGTAGCAGCGTCTTCGGGCCGATGACACGAATGTCGGGACAGCCCAGTGTTTTCAGCGCGAGCATATTGGAGCGGGCTACGCGCGAATGCAGGATGTCGCCGACAATGGCCACCGAGAGTTTCTCGAAGTCACCCTTGTGCCGGCGAATGGTGAGCATATCGAGCATGCCTTGGGTCGGGTGCGCATGGCGCCCATCGCCACCGTTGATGACTGCTACATCCGGGCACACATGTTCAGCGATGAAGTGGGCGGCGCCCGAATCAGCGTGGCGCACTACGAACATGTCGGCGGCCATCGCTTCGAGGTTGCGCAGGGTGTCGGTAAGTGTTTCGCCCTTACTGGTCGAGGAGGTCGAGACGTTCAGGGTGATGACGTCCGCCGAGAGTCGCTTGGCCGCCAGCTCGAAGGTGGTGCGCGTTCGCGTCGAATTTTCGAAGAACACGTTGCAAACGGTTTTGCCTCGCAACAGCGGAACCTTTTTTACCGCTCTGGCGCCGACCTCAAGGAACGAATCGGCAGTGTCCAGGATTTCCGTTAGCAGGGCACGGGGCAGGCCATCCAGCGAGAGGAAATGGCGCAACTGACCATTATCGTTCAGCTGTAGCGGGCGCTTGGCGTCGGTAGGCGTCATCGCGAGGGTCTCAATTGGCGGAGGCGAGGGTCTGGAGCTCGAGCGTTAACGGGGTCGGCCCAAGTAGCTTTACGCGTTGGTCAGGAGCCAGGGAGAGTGTCGCGCCGACCACATCCGGCCGGATTGGCAGTTCGCGGGCATTAAGGTCCAGCAGGCACACCAGGCTGACGCTGGCTGGCCGGCCGTAATCGAACAACTCGTTCAGTGCAGCACGAATGGTGCGGCCGCTCATGAGCACATCATCGACCAGGATCAGATGCTGGCCTTCGATTTCGAATGGTAGCTCCGAGGGGCGAACCTGGGGATGCAGACCGTTTTGGGTGAAGTCGTCGCGGTAGAACGAGACGTCCAGTATCCCCAGTGCTTCGTTCTTCGCCCGTTGTTCAAGAAGTGCCTGGGCGACCCAGACGCCACCCGTGCGGATGCCGATGAAACGAGGCTCGCTTATCTTCCGGCTCTTGAGGTGCTGATCCAGGGTTGCAGCCATTTCCGGGAGCAACTGGTCGAGGTTGGGCAGGGTCATGATTTCTCCTGGGGCCGCTTCAGGCGGATTGCTGGGCACTCAGCCAGCCTTCGAGTAAAAGAGCCGCAGCGAGGGCATCGACGGGGCGTTCACGGTAACCGCCGCTCTGACCGCCACGCAGGCGCTCGCCTTTGGCTTCGTATGTGGTGAGGCGCTCGTCATGAGTATGCACTGGCAGGTTGAAGCGACCGTTGAGGCGGCGTGCGAACTTTTCTGCACGAGCGCTCATCTCGCTGCTACTGCCGTCCATGTTTAGAGGCAGGCCGACCACCAGCGCATCCGGTTGCCACTCGCGTAGCAGCGCTTCGATCTGTGACCAATCAGGTACGCCGTTTTGCGCCTTAAGCACACAGAGCTCGCGCGCCTGGCCGGTCACCGCCTGGCCGACGGCGACGCCGATCTGCTTGGTGCCGTAGTCGAAGCCGAGCAGTAGCCGCAGCGTACTCATGCGTGGCCGACCTGGCTGCTGAGCAGCCTGAGATCGACACCCAGCGATGCGGCAGCGGCCGTCAAACGCTGATCGTAGGGCAGGTCGAAAAGGATTTCAGGCTGCGCCGGGCAGCTCAGCCAGGCATTTTCCGCCAGCTCCGCTTCCAGCTGACCAGCCTCCCAGCCCGCATAACCGAGAGCAATGAACTGCTGCTTTGGGCCGTAGCCGTCGGCGATGGCGAAGAGCACATCTTGGGAAGTCGTCACACCGAGCGGGCCCAGATCAAGTGTTGCCTGGAATTGCGCATCGGCAGGATGCAGCACGAAGCCTCTATCGGTCTGTACCGGTCCGCCCGAAAAGATCGTCAGGTGCTGGCTGCTGGCATTTCCTGGTTGCTCCGGGCGGAGCTGCTCAAGTATGTCCGCCAGGTTCAATCCGCTCGGGCGGTTGACAATGAGCCCCATCGCCCCATCCCGGTTGTGTTCAACCAGATAGATCAAGGTTTGGGCGAAATTGGGGTCCGCCATATGTGGCATGGCGATTAGAAAGTGATGCTTGAGGTAGCTGGGCGAGGTCGCGTTCATGGGTGCTAGCTTAAGCGTTGCGGCCTGGGCCGTGAAGCGGCTGCACCAAATGCGATAGCCGACGCGGCGCCCGCGTCCCTTGTCAGCGGCTTGACAGGCGATCGCCGCGCTCGAAGCGCCAGGTTCGAATGATTTCGACCTGATCGTAGTTCTGCGCCAGCTCGCCGGCAAAAGGCGCAAAGGGCGCCGCAAGTCTGACGATGCGCATGGCGGCCTCGTCGAGCATCGCCTGGCCTGAGGATTCGAGTACTCGGAGCTCCTGTACCGCGCCGTTTCGGTCAACCACCACCAACATCCGCAGACTCCCGTAGATGCGTTGACGGCGCGCCTCATCTGGATAGTTCAGGTTGCCGATGCGCTCGACTTTCTTGCGCCATTCGTCGCGGTACCAGGCACTGATGTCGCGCATGGTGGCAGCGCTGTTCTGGCGGCTGACACGAGGCCGCTTGGCATATTGCTCGACCTGCTGGGCAAGTTCGGCTTCGAGGCTGGCGATTTCTGCGCTGAGCTGCGAACTGTCATAGACGGGCGCCGGTTGCGCCTGTGGCTGCGGCTTGTTCTTTTGTGGCTTGGCCGGTGTCTTTTCAGGTTGCGGGGCGCGCGTCGCAACGGCTGTCTTGGGCGCCTCGCTAGGGTTGCTTGGCGGGGGCGACGAAGCGGGCGAGACCTTGCGTACCTGTGTGTCCTGGAATGGCGCTTGCTCAGTTGTTTTTGGCGAGGCCTTATGCTCCAGCGTGCCGCTGCCTTGCTGATTGTCCTGAGCCAGGAAATCCGCTTCCTTTGGCTTGTTTTCGCTCTTAAACGTGGACAAAGTGATTTCCAGCGATTTGCTGGTCTGCTTTGGTTCTGAGAGCGTGAAGCCGAGCCCTAGGATCAGGGCACCGTGAAGCGCGGCTGCGAGAAATATCGTAAAGCCGAGACGGTCTGCCGGACGGACTCCGGTAGGGGCAAGAGAGGGTTGGCGTGTAGCGGCGTTCATCGCATTTCAGTCGGCTTGAAGTGCGCGCAGTCTGCCCAGCGTGACTGTAAAAGTCTATGAACCAGGCGGCAGCTTTGATGGGTGGCTACGACGATGCGTCGACCGAAGCGCAGCAGGCAATATGAAAGAGAGGCGGTTGGCGCTGCGCCAACCGCATTTGAGCTAAACGTTGGATCCGCTCAGTTTTGCTGCGATGGCGTCCATCAGGCGCTCGCCGATGCGAGTATCGAAGGCACTGTCAATCTCGCGGATGCAGGTCGGGCTGGTGATGTTGATCTCGGTGAGGAACTCACCAATCACGTCCAGTCCGACGAAAAGCAGCCCGCGTTTGCGCAGCTCCGGCCCCACAATCGCGGCGATCTCCTTGTCGCGCTCAGAAAGTGGCTGCGCGACGCCGCGTCCCCCAGCAGCGAGATTGCCGCGGGTTTCGCCCACTGCGGGTATGCGCGCCAGGCAGTAGGGCACCGGCTCGCCGTCTATCATCAGGATGCGTTTGTCGCCTTCCGTGATGGCCGGAATGTAGCGCTGCGCCATAATCTGACGGCCGCCATGCTCGGTCAGTACCTCGAGGATCACTGATAGATTCGGGTCGCCTTCGCGGTGGCGGAAAATCGATGCGCCACCCATTTCATCCAGCGGTTTGAGAATGATGTCACGCTGCTCGCGAGCAAACTCCCGCAGAATGTCGGACCGCCTGCTGACAAGGGTCGGTGGGGTGCATTGCGGAAACTGGGTGGCAAAGAATTTCTCGTTGCAGTCGCGCAGACTCTGCGGGCGATTTACCACCAGCGTGCCGGCCTGCTCAGCAAGCTCCAGCAGATAGGTGGCGTAGACATACTCGCTGTTAAAGGGCGGATCCTTGCGCATCAGGATGACATTAAGTTCGGCAAGAGCGCTGTCTACTTCTTCCCCTGTTTCGTACCAGCGCTGGGGGTCGTTGAAGACCTGGATCGGGCGCATCCGGGCCCGCGCCTCGCCGGCAAGCTGGTAGAGATCGCGTTGTTCCATGTAGTAGATCGTCCAGCCGCGGTCCTGGGCTGCCAGCAGCATGGCCAGGGAACTGTCTTTCTTGAATGCGATCTGCGCGATTGGGTCCATGATGATCCCGACGCGAACAGTCATGTGGTGGTCTCCAACGAGGGGCAGGCAAGCGCTGCCAGAGGCTTGAAATACCGACGCAGATTGGCGGCGGTTGTGCGCTGGGTCAAGGAAAATCCCGCTGCTCCGGCGGCAGATAGCTTGCATTTGAGGAGTGTGCTAAAAAGGTCCGGCGATTGGGTGCAGCCCATCGATGACAGGGCCTCCAGCGCACTGACATAACGATAAACTACGACTCACCGAGGCGATGGTAGGGCGAAATGGAACAGCACTCCGAGGGCTTGAAGGTCATGGTGATCGACGATTCGAAAACGATTCGTCGCACCGCCGAAACTCTGCTGAAAAAAGTAGGTTGTGATGTGATCACGGCGGTGGATGGCTTCGATGCGCTTGCCAAAATTGCGGATAGCCATCCGCGCATCATCTTCGTCGATATCATGATGCCCAGGCTTGATGGTTATCAGACCTGCGCGCTGATCAAGAACAACAGTTCGTTCAAGTCCACGCCGGTGATCATGCTGTCCTCGAAGGATGGTTTGTTTGACAAGGCCAAGGGGCGGATTGTGGGGTCTGATCAGTACCTCACCAAGCCGTTCAGCAAAGAAGAATTGCTCGGTGCTATCAAAGCACATGTGCCTGACTTTGCACCGGTAGAGCAAGTATCCTGAAGTCCGGCCCATTGTGCCGCTGAAGCCTTTCCTACGGAGAAACCATGGCTCGCGTTCTGATTGTTGATGACTCGCCGACCGAAATGTACAAGCTGACGGCCATGCTGGAGAAGCACGGGCACGTCGTTCTCAAGGCCGAAAACGGCGCCGATGGCGTAGCGCTTGCGCGCCAGGAGAAACCAGATGCGGTGCTGATGGATATCGTCATGCCCGGCCTGAACGGTTTTCAGGCGACTCGTCAACTGACCAAAGATGCTGAAACCAGTCACATTCCAGTGATCATTGTGACGACCAAGGACCAGGAAACCGATAAGGTCTGGGGCAAGCGTCAGGGAGCCAAAGATTACCTGACCAAGCCGGTGGACGAAGCGACATTGCTGAAGACCCTGAGCGCCGTACTTGCCGGTTGATTAGCGGTTTCGGGATTCGGACGAAGGAAGTTACCAGCATGTCGGATACGCCTACGCCTTTTGAGCGACTCCTGGATATCGACAGCCGTTGCAGGGCTTCGGCTGCCGGATTGCCGTCGCAGCAAGAAGCTGTCCAGACATGGGCTGGTATCGGTTTCCGAATGGGAGGCCGACTGTTCGTTGCGCCGATGGGAGAGGTTGGCGAAATACTCCATGAGCCGCGTTATACCCTGCTTCCCGGCGTGAAGGCGTGGGTAAAGGGAGTGGCCAACGTCCGTGGCAGGCTTTTGCCGGTCATGGACCTGTGCGGCTTCCTAGGGCTCGAGTTGTCGCCTTTACGCAAGCAGCGGCGTGTGTTGGTGGTGGACCACCAGGAAGTGTTCGCGGGACTGACGGTCGATGAAGTGTTCGGCATGCAGCATTTTCCGGTAGATGCATTTTCCGAACAGTTGCCTCCTGTCGAAGCCTCGATTCAACCATTCATTCACGGTGTCTTTCAGCGCGAGCAGCCCTGGCTGGTTTTCAGTCCGCACGCGCTTGCTGCGCATCAGAAATTTCTGGACGTGGCGTATTGATTTAGGTGGGGTCGGCTGATGCCGGCCTTTTGGTTCTTGGAAGGAAACGTACAGGTGGTCCAGGCGGGGGCCGGAAAAATGAAAAAAATGAACGCGAATGCATTGCTGGCAGGGGTACGTAGCAATACGTTGATCGCCGGCCTGTTTATCCTTCTAATCGTCTCGATGGTGTTGCTGTTCGTGAACTTCGCGTACATCAATACACAGGCCGACTACGATAACGAATACGTTGGACACGCAGGTGAGCTGCGAGTTCTCTCCCAGCGCATCGCGAAGAACGCGGTTGAGGCGGCCACCGGTACCCCCGAGGCATTCGACTCGCTGAAAGATGCTCGCAACGACTTTAGCGAGCGTTGGAGCTACCTCTCGGTTGGTGATGAGCGCATCGGATTGCCTGCGGTACCGGAAGCGCTGCAATCCGAAGTGGCTGCAGTGCAGCAGGATTGGGATACGCTGCGGCAGAACACCGACGCGATCCTTGCCAGCGAACAAACAGTACTGTCCTTGCATCAGGTGGCAGCCACCCTCGCCGAAACGATCCCTCAGCTGCAGGTTGAGTATGAGGAGGTCGTGGACATCCTTTTGGAGAGTGGCGCTCCAGCCGCTCAGGTTTCCGTGGCCCAGCGTCAATCGCTGCTCGCGGAACGTATCCTGGGGTCGGTCAACAAGGTGCTTTCCGGTGATCAGGACTCTGTGCAGGCCGCAGACATGTTTGGTCGCGACGCCAGCCTGTTCGGTCGCGTGCTCAGCGCCATGCTGGAAGGCAACGAGGCTATGGGCATTACCCGGGTCAGCGACGTCGAAGCATTGGATCGGTTGGCCGCTATTTCAGAGCTGTTCCAGTTCGTTTCCGGATCGGTAGACGAGATTCTGGAAACCTCACCGGAACTGTTCCAGGTACGTGAGTCATCGAACAGCATCTTCGAGGTTTCGCAGACGCTGCTCGACAAAACGTCCGAGCTGACCCAGGGGCTTCAAAGCCGTGCCGAAGCCCGTTACGTCAATACCCTCGCTGGCTATGTCCTTGGTGCATTGGCACTGGCTTCGATTCTGCTGATCGGCCTGGTCATGGTCCAGGTTACGCGTCGTCGGTTGAGCGAAACCGCGGAAAAGAACGAGCGTAACCAGACAGCGATTTTGCGTCTGCTTGACGAAATCGGCGACCTGGCTGACGGTGACCTGACGGTAGCCGCCACTGTTACGGAAGACTTCACTGGCGCTATCGCTGACTCGATCAATTACTCCATTGACCAGTTGCGCGACCTGGTTGAAACGATCAACCAGACCGCCGTACAGGTGTCCGGTGCGGCCCAGGAAACTCAGGCAACTGCAATGCATCTGGCCGAAGCATCCGAGCATCAGGCTCAGGAAATTGCTGGTGCGTCCGCGGCGATCAATGAAATGGCTGTGTCGATTGACCAGGTATCGGCTAACGCCGCCGAATCCTCGGCGGTAGCCGAGCGTTCTGTAGCGATCGCGAACAAGGGCAACGAGGTGGTGCATAACACCATTACCGGTATGGATAACATCCGGGAGCAGATTCAAGACACTTCCAAGCGAATCAAGCGTCTCGGAGAGTCCTCGCAGGAGATCGGCGATATCGTCAGCCTGATTAACGACATCGCCGACCAGACCAACATCCTCGCACTGAACGCCGCGATTCAGGCCTCTATGGCCGGAGACGCGGGTCGAGGCTTTGCGGTCGTTGCGGACGAAGTACAGCGTCTTGCGGAGCGCTCTTCTGCAGCAACCAAGCAGATCGAAGCCTTGGTTAAGACCATTCAGACCGATACGAACGAAGCGGTTATCTCGATGGAGCAGACCACTTCCGAAGTGGTTCGAGGTGCCCGCCTGGCCCAGGACGCAGGGGTCGCTCTGGAGGAAATCGAAAAGGTATCCAAGAGCCTTGCGGCGCTCATCCAGAACATTTCCAACGCGGCTCGCCAACAGGCGTCGTCGGCTGGTCATATTTCCAACACCATGAACGTCATTCAGGAAATTACCTCGCAGACCTCTTCCGGTACCACAGCTACCGCGAAGAGCATCGGTAACCTGGCCAAGATGGCCAATGAGATGCGGCATTCGGTATCCGGCTTTACTCTGCCGGAAACGCAGGATCAGGCCTGATTTGAGAGCGCGGCGGCCTGAAACGGGCCGCTGTGGAATTTCATGGATAAGGGGCAGGGTATGCAGCCAGGTGTTGATTGGTCACTGAGACCCTTGGCTGATATGTCGGCAGCGGAATTCAATGACTGGCAGACCCTACTCGAGGAGCGTTCTGGCCTGGTTGTGACCGAGCAACGACGGATCTTTCTCCAGACCAATCTGAGCCGCCGCATGCGCGAAGTCGGGGCGCAGGATTATGCGAGTTACTACCGCCAGGTCACCGACGGTCCTCGAGGGGCTGTTGAATGGTCCACCCTGATGGACAGTCTGACTGTACAAGAGACCCGTTTTTTTCGTCATCCGCCGTCGTTTGCAATGCTTTCCGATTACATACAGCAGCGTGTGGAGTCGCGGAATGCTGCTCGGCCCTGGTCGCTGTGGAGCGTTGGTTGTGCAAGCGGCGAGGAAACCTACTCGTTGGCGATTTGTGCAGCTGAGGCGCTTAAGTGCACCGACGGCGAAACACAGTTTGGTGTGATAGGAAGCGATATCAGTCTCAGTGCGTTGAGCCGTTCACGTGAGGGCCTCTATGGTCTACGTCGACTCGAACATCTGGACCCCGACCTACGCGAACGGTATTTCCAACCACTGGCGGGTGATCGTTTTCAGGTGGTACCCAGTCTGGCAGCGAGGGTGTGCTTTGCCCGACTTAACGTGCTGGAGCTGGCCGGTGCACCAATGTCCGATGTGGACGTCATTTTTTGTCAGAACCTGTTGATCTACTTCCGTCGCTGGCGCCGCCGCGAAATCCTCAATCGACTTGCCGAGCGCCTGGCGCCGGGAGGGTTGCTGGTCATTGGCGCGGGTGAGGTGGTCGGTTGGCAGCACCCGGAGCTGGTTCCGGTGGCTGATAGTCAGGTTCTGGCCTTTACCCGGAAATGTTTATGAGCGGAGTCGCTATGGGTGATCGGCACGATTATGTCGCCCTGGAGTGGGTGAAAGGCGAGATTGCCGAAACGCTGAAGCAGGCACGGCAGGCCTTGGAAGCGTTCGTCGAAAACCCTCAAGACTCGACGCGGATGCGCTTCTGTCTGACCTATGTACATCAGGTGCATGGCACCTTGCAGATGGTTGAGTTCTATGGCGCTGCACTGCTTGCCGAGGAAATGGAGCAGTTAGCTCGTGCGCTATTGGATGAAAGCGTTGCCAGCCAGGCCGAAGCGCTTGAAGTGCTCATGCAGGCGATTCTGCAGATGCCGGTTTATCTGGATCGTATCCAGAGTGCTCGGCGCGATCTACCCATGGTGGTCCTGCCGCTGCTCAACGATCTTCGAGCGGCACGTGGCGAGAAGCTGTTATCGGAAACCAGCCTGTTTTCGCCAGACATGTCCGTGCGAGCGCCGGCCCTTTCGGGCGAATTTTTGGCGCAGCGACAGACCGAGGATTTGCCAACGCTGCTTCGAAAACTACGGCAGATGTTGCAAGTCGCGTTGGTCGGGGTCATTCGTAACCAGGATCTATCCACCAATTTAAGCTACATGGCACGTGTCTTTGCGCGCCTGGAAATGCTCTGTAAGGATGCGCCCTTGGGCGCGCTATGGCAGATCGCATCCGGTGTGGTGGAGGGGCTCGCCAGCGGCGCTGTCGCTAACGGAACCACGGTTCGAAACCTGTTACGTCAGGTAGACAAAGAGCTCAAGCGTCTGGTCGCGGAGGGCGCTGAGGGCATCAATCAGGCAGCTCCTGACGAGCTGACCAAAAATCTTCTGTTCTATATCGCCAAAGCGCCGGCCCAGAGCCCGCGAATCCAGGCGTTGAAGGCTGAGTACAGCCTGGATGATGCGCTACCCGATAGCACGCTGGTCGACGAAGAGCGGGCCCAGCTTGCTGGACCGGACCGCGGCGCCATGCGCTCGGTGGTGGCTGCATTGTGCGAGGAGCTGGTTCGGGTAAAGGACAGCTTGGATCTGTTCGTGCGCAGCGATCGTACGGGCCTTACGGATCTCGGAGCGCTACAGTCGCCGCTCAAGCAGATAGCCGATACGCTCGCTGTGCTCGGTTTCGGTCAACCACGGCGGATCATTCTGGACCAGATCAGCCTGGTCGAAGGTTTGGCGAATGGGCGCCAGCAGCCTGACGATGCAGCTCTGATGGATGTCGCAGGCGCGCTGCTGTACGTCGAAGCGACGCTCGCCGGCATGGTTGGCGGCACCTCAGCTGAGCATGGTGGCGAGGACAGTCACCTCCCAACCACCGATGTCGGGCAGATCCATCGCCTGGTTATCCGCGAGGCGCGTACGGGGCTGGAGCAGGCGAAAGACGCCATCATCGAGTTCATTGCCTCCCAATGGAATCATCAACATCTGGCGCGTGTTCCGGAGTTGCTGACCCAATCCCGCGGCGGACTTGCAATGGTTCCCCTTGCCCGCGCCGCGGCCTTGCTGGATGCCTGTAACCAGTACATCCAAGAACAGCTGCTCGCTAAACAGGCAATCCCTGATTGGCAAAGCCTGGATACGCTTGCGGATGCAATCACCAGCGTCGAATACTACCTGGAGCGCCTCAGTGAAGACTGCGGCTCACAGGGTGACCTGATTCTCGATGTGGCAGAAGAAAGTTTGCAGGCGTTGGGCTATCCGCTCAGCGTGCAGGCTCCAAGTCAGTTTGAACAAGCGGACTCGGAGACGAGTTTCGAGCTGTCAGATCCGCTCGATGAAATCGAAGTGCTCTCTCCCGAACCGGCATCAGAGTCTATAAGTACCCCTGAGACTCAGGACGCGAGCTCGCTTTGGTCAGACCCTTCGCAGACCGGGTTCGACTTGCAGACCAATGTCGATCTGATCCACGACGAAGAGTTGAACGTCGCCGATGTCGTTGAGGTTGAAGCGTTCGACTGGTCGGGAGAGGATGCCGAGCTGACCGAGGCAGAGCCGTCGCAGGCGATTAGCACTGAGACTGTCGAGACGTTGAGCGATTCCCAGGGTCAGCCTGCCGATGACGAGATCGGCTACGAAGTCGATTGGTGCGAAGCGGAGATGACGGCACTCGATATGCCCGAAGTCTCGTTGCCCGACCCGGTGACTCAGTCGGCTAACGACGAGCCGGTCATGACCGTGGCGGACGTATTGGCAACACCTGTTGCTTCCGTCAATCCCCCGGCACGGGATGTTCCGCCAAGCCTTCTGCCGCCTCCTGAGGGTGAAGAGGCAGTCGATGATGACTTGCTGGAGGTGTTCATCGAGGAGGCTGCCGAGGTTCTCGAAACCATCAGTGAGTACCTGCCGCGCTGGTGTGAAGATCCCATGGACAAGGAGGCGCTCGGCGAGGTGCGGCGTGCCTTCCATACCCTCAAGGGCAGCGGGCGAATGGTCCGTGCTTTGGTCATTGGAGAACTTGCCTGGTCTGTCGAAAACCTGCTCAACCGGGTTCTGGATCGCAGCATTGAAGCTGGCGAGCCAGTCAAAAAGCTGGTGAGAGATGTGGTGGCGTTGATGCCGGCGCTAGTCGAAGAGTTTGCAGCCAAGGCCCAACGCCAACGCGACGACGTCGACCTGCTGGCCGCAAACGCTCACGCCTTGGCCCGAGGGCAGTTGCCAGAACCTGACCCGCAAGGCGGCGTCGCACAAGACCAGCTGGCCCAAGAAGAAGCAGATGAAGATGTGCTAGATCCGCAGTTGCTGGAGATATTCCGTAATGAGGCTGAAGCGCATCTGGCCACACTCGTCGACTTTCTCGCCGATTGCGCGCAACGCTTGCCGCAACCAGTAACCGACCCTTTACAGCGTGCGCTGCACACCCTCAAGGGTAGCGCCCATATGGCGGGCATTCTGCCCATGGCTGAAGTTGCCACACCATTGGAAAGAATGGTCAAGGAGTTCAAGGCCAACCTGATACAGATGGATCTGGCCGAGGCCGAGCTTCTACACACCGCTGAGCAGTTGCTCAGGCGTGGACTGGAAAATCTCGAGCGTGAGCCGCTGGCGGCCATCGAGGGAGCGGAGGCGTTCATTGCTCGCGTGCATGAGTTGCATCAGGCCCGACTGGCGGATGCCGGTGAGCGAGGCGACAGAGAGCACGGCGAGCCACGCGACCCTGGCATGATTGCGCTGTTTCTGTCGGAAGGCATGAACATCCTGCTTGACGCCGAAGCGCTACTGCAGAGTTGGCGCGAGCATCCAGCCGAGCGGCAAGAATTGACCGCGCTGTTGGAAGAACTGACGACGCTGGGTCTTGGCGCCCAGATGGCCGAGTTGCCACAGATCGACACACTGTGTCAGGTGTTGCTTGATCTCTATGCCGTTGTGCAGGAAGGGTGTCTAGCGGTCAGCGCCCGGTTCTTCGATGACGTCGAACAGGCACATGAAGCCTTGGTCGGCATGATGGATCAGGTCGCGGCAGGTCTGCAGGTGACCGGGCAGCCCGAGCTAGTGGCCAGACTTGAGAGTTTGCTCGCCGAGGCGATTGATCCGCTTACGTTGGAACAGCCGGTCAACGAAGTTTCCGGAGAGGGTTCTGTCACATTTGCGTCAGCAGACAGTGTCCCCGAGCCTGTGGCCGAAGCCGAAGCCGAAGCCGAAGCCTGGCCTGTCGAGCCTGGCTTGGGCGAGGACGAGCTGGACGGAGAAATGGTCGAGATCTTTCTCGACGAAGCCGTCGATTTGCTGGATAGCGCCGGCGGCGCCCTGGAGCGCTGGCTCGGAGATCCGTCTAATCAGTTGGCGCTATCGGCATTGTTACGCGATCTGCACACGCTCAAGGGCGGCGCACGCATGGCTGAAATTCGGCCGATCGGCGATTTGGCACATGAGCTTGAAACGCTCTATGAAGGCCTTTCCGATGGTCGCTACGTGCATACCGATGACCTCGCCACACTGTTATTACGCAGTCACGATCAGCTAGCGGTGCAACTTGAGCAGCTTCAGGCACACCAGCCGATGGATGCCGCTACAGGGCTCATCGAGCATATTCGCGCGTATCGGCAAGGTGTCTCGCCGAACTTTGGTCCGGTTGCTTCGACCGACGATGAAGTACCAATGGCCGAAGAGGGCGCGCAGAGCACGGATGCTGCTTTTGAAGAGGCTGAGCCGCTGGAAGCTGTAGAGCGGCTTGATGATTCCGTGTTGGCGCTTGAAATGGACAGCGATGACCTTGAGCTGGAAAGTCCTTCAGCTAACGACCTCCCGTTTGCAGCGTCAGGCCAGCCTGAGGAACAGTTTGTCGCAGCGTTGCCCGAAGAGTCGGAGGCGGTCGCGCGGCCGGAGTCGATGTCGGCGGACGAGCCTGGCAAGGCCGGAGAAGGCAGCTGGGAAAGTCGTGATCCGGAGCTGGTGGAAATATTCTTGGAGGAAGGCTTTGACATCATCGAACGCGCCGGAGTATCGCTTCAGCGTTGGATGGAAGATGTAGGCAACAGTTTTGAAATCGAGGCGTTGCAGCGAGACCTGCATACCTTGAAAGGCGGTGCGCGGATGGCGGATATCCGCGAGATCGGCGATCTTGCTCATGAGCTGGAGTACTTGTACGAAGGACTGTGTGCCGGTAATTACCGCGCAAGTGAGACCTTGTTCACTCTGCTTCAGACCTGCCATGACCGGCTCGCCGAGATGCTTGACGCCGTACGCGCTTTCCGAGATCTGCCTAACGGGAAAGACCTGATTGGGACCATCCAGCGGTTTCGCGCGAACCCTGAAGAGCAATTGAGCATGCCGAGCAGCGTTGCTTTGAAGGCAGCGGAGGATGCTGCTCAAGACGCCGCCGAAGCCGAGATTCTGGATATTTTCGTCGAGGAAGCCGACGAACTGCTGGAGGAAATGGAAAGCGCTCTTGGACGCTGGGAAGCCACGCAAGATAGTACGGCCCCTCTGGGCGACATGATGCGCGTGCTGCATACGCTGAAGGGTGGCGCGCGGCTGGCGGCCCAAGGTCGCCTGGGCGACATGGCGCACGATCTGGAGCAACGTCTCAGTGAGGCGCAACTCCAGGCTGATCCGTGGACTGACAGCATGTTTATGGACGTGCAGGGCGGCTACGACGCGTTGCTCAAAGAGGTTGAGTCGATGCGCGCGCGGCTTATACCTGAGCCCGACGTGCCTACAGACCATCAGGTTGAGGAAAGTCTTCACGGCGACCACCCCGACTCATCGGTAATCGTGCTCGAAACGCCTATCGTAGCTGCCAGTGCCCAGGCTTCGGTCAACAGTGCGCCGGCCAAGGTTCTGCCGTTCATCCGACGCGCCGAACAGGCCGCACTGGATGCTGCATCACGTCGCGCGCCGCAGGAACTGGTCAAGGTACCTGCTGAACTCCTGGAAGGTTTGGTTAATCTGGCGGGGGAGACATCGATCTTCCGCGGCCGGGTTGAGCAGCAGGTCAGCGATGTCAGCTTCACCCTGGGTGAGATGGAAGCCACCATCGAGCGGGTGCGCGATCAGTTGCGGCGGCTGGATACCGAAACTCAGGCGCAAATTCTCAGCCGCTATCAGGCTGAGGCGGAGCGTGCGGGGTATGACGATTTCGATCCGCTGGAAATGGACCGGCACTCCCAGCTGCAGCAGCTGTCACGCGCGTTGTTCGAGTCGGCATCTGACCTGCTGGATCTGAAAGAAACCCTGGCCGCACGTAATCGTGACGCGGAAACCCTGTTGCTGCAGCAGGCGCGCGTCAATACGGAACTCCAAGAAGGCCTCATGCGCACCCGCATGGTTCCCTTCGATCGTCTGGTGCCGCGTTTGCGCCGGATCGTTCGCCAGGTAGCGGGCGAGTTAGGTAAACAGGTCGAGTTTCTGGTCGGTAATGCGACCGGAGAAATGGACCGTAGCGTGCTGGAGCGCATCGTTGCACCGTTGGAGCATATGCTGCGCAATGCCGTTGATCATGGGATCGAAGTAGGCACTAAGCGTGTCGCGGCGGGTAAGCCCGAGCAAGGCAATATCCGTCTCGATCTGAGCCGTGAAGGCGGTGACATTGTGCTGGCGTTGAGCGATGACGGTGCCGGTATCAACCTCGAAGCCGTCCGCCGGAAAGCGATTGAGCGCGGCTTGATGCAACCGGGTAGCGAACTATCCGACCATGAGGTGCTGCAATTCATTCTGGAGGCGGGGTTCTCCACTGCCGAGCAAGTGACGCAGATATCCGGACGCGGCGTCGGTATGGATGTGGTGCACTCGGAAGTCAAGCAGCTCGGCGGCTCCATGAGCATCGAGTCGACTCTCGGCAAGGGAACACGTTTCCTGATCCGCCTGCCCTTTACCGTGTCGGTCAACCGGGCGCTGATGGTGTACTCAGGTGAGGATCTTTATGCGATCCCGCTCAACACGATCGAAGGTATCGTACGTGTGTCGCCGTACGAACTCGAAGCCTATTACCAGCCTGGAGCATCGCGCTTCGAATACGCTGGCCAAACCTATGAGTTGCGTTATCTAGGCGGGCTGCTGAACAACGGACAGCGTCCCAAGCTGGTCGGACAGAGCCTGCCTTTGCCTGTCATCCTGGTGCGCTCGAACGAGCACAGTGTCGCGGTGCAGGTCGATAGCCTCGCCGGTTCCCGTGAAATTGTGGTGAAGGGTCTGGGGCCGCAATTTGCCACTGTCCCAGGGATCTCCGGTGCGACCATCCTCGGCGATGGCCGGGTGGTGGTGATCCTCGATCTGCTCGCGACCATTCGTGTCCTGCATGCTCACTTACTTACCCAGCAGCAGCCTTTGCGCCTGCTGGGCGAAGACGAGCCGGTCGATGTCGAAATCGATCGGCCTACGTTGGTGATGGTCGTGGATGACTCGGTGACCGTGCGTAAGGTCACCAGTCGTCTGCTCGAGCGTAACGGTATGAATGTGCTGACAGCTAAAGACGGCGTCGATGCGATCACGCAGCTGCAGGAACGCAAGCCGGACATCATTCTGCTGGACATCGAGATGCCGAGAATGGATGGCTTCGAAGTGGCAACGCTGGTGCGCCACGATGAGCATTTGAAGGATCTGCCCATCATCATGATTACCTCGCGTACCGGCGAGAAACACAGAGACAGAGCCATGGCCATTGGCGTTAACGAGTACCTAGGGAAGCCCTATCAGGAGTCGCTGCTACTCGAGACGATCCAGCAGTTGGTCACGCGTCATGAATGAAATCAGCCCCGCCCGCATTGGCGTTATCGCAGACACCTCTCTGCAGCGTCATGTGCTGCAGCAAGCGTTGAGCGCGAACGGTTACAACGTCGTGCTTAACTGTGATCCGGCACGAATCGAGGAAGCAGACCTGACGGCGGCGCAAGCCGACCTGTGGCTTGTAGATCTGGCGCAGACGGAAGACTCCCCTCTGGTCAACGCCTTGCTCGAGCGGGACAGCTGCCCGGTACTGTTCGGCGAGGGCCATGCGCCGGAGCGACACTCCGAACATTATCCGCGCTGGGAAAGGCGCATGTTTGGCAAGCTGAAGCGCTTGGTCGGTGACCCTTCCCGGATCGTCGGGCCGCGTCTTGAGGTGCTGCATGGAGATGCAGAGCGTGCTACCCGTCTGTCGTTGCCCGGCCCGCTACTGGCGGCGGCTGAGTCGATCTCCGGCGAGCCCGCTCGAGAGGTCTGGCTACTGGCGGCGTCGCTGGGCGGCCCCGAGGCCGTAAAAGCGTTTCTCGATGCGCTGCCGGTAGGGCTGCCGGTTGGTTTCGTCTACGCCCAGCATATCGAGGCAAGTTTCGAGTCCGCCCTGTCGCAAGCGGTTGGGCGACACAGTGAGTGGAGCGTCAATCAGAGCAGGACTAACGACTTGATTCGCTGTGGCGAAGTCGTCGTTGCACCTATCAGCGAAGAAATGGGCTTTGACAAGGATGGCGCTATGTCGCTCTCCGGGCGCTGCTGGCCGGAGCCTTACAGCCCGTCCGTCGACCAAATGATGCTCAATCTGGCTCAACAGTTCGGTAACCGTTGTGGTGTCATCGCGTTCAGCGGCATGGGCAGTGATGGCAGTGCTGCTGCCGCTTATGTTCTGCGCCAGGGCGGCAGGGTCTGGACCCAGCGTGCCGATTCCTGCGTCTGCTCAAGCATGCCGGACAGCCTGCGCGAGGGCGGCTACAGCTCGCTCAGCGGTGATCCGCGCGAACTGGCCCAGGCTTTGGTCAATCACTTTGCGCAGCAGGCCAGCCGGCCCGTTGCGGCATTGCAACTGGATAACCCATGAGTCAATCCGCTATCACTCAAGACGCCTCTGCCAGCCTGACCGGGCTTCTGGTCCCTTTGGCCGACCGCACGCTGCTTTTGCCCAACGTTGCAGTAGCCGAGCTGATTCCATATCGCGCTCCGAACTCGGCGCAGGGCAGTCCGGCCTGGTTTCTCGGACAGGTGGCCTGGCGAGACCTGACATTACCTCTTCTGTCGTTCGAGGCGGCTTCTGGTGGCCAGCCTGAGACAGGTTCGAGGGCACGCGTGGCCGTGCTCAACGCCCTGGGTGGCCGCGATCATGTCAAATTCATCGCCTTGCTCGTTCAGGGCATCCCGCGCTCGGTCAAGGTTGACTCAAGCTTGGCACGTTCGGATGTCGCCTTGGCGCCTCTGGAATTGGATGCGGTCAATCTCGGCGACGTCCAGGCGCGCATACCGGACCTCATCGCGCTGGAACAGAAACTGGCGGATGCTGGCCTGATCTGATCCCGCCCAGACCGGCCGACGACTGTTGATCGATCACTCAGGCATCAGGCTGGAAATCGCCCCAGAGCTGCTGCGCGAGACTAAGCGCAACCACCGGTGCGGTCTCCGTGCGTAGCACGCGCGGGCCCAGCCGCGCCGGTTGGAATCCGGTGCTGTGCGCCAGGTCGATCTCGGCTTCGTTCAAGCCGCCTTCAGGGCCGATCAGAAACGCTAATGTGGCCGGCGGGGTATGTGCTGATAACGGTTCAGCCACAGGATGCAGGACCAGCTTCAATTCCGCTTCCAGCGTCACCCAGTCCGGGAGCGACATCGGGGGATGGATGATTGGAATGACCGAGCGACCGCACTGCTCGCACGCGCTTATGGCGATCTGGCGCCAATGAGCCAGGCGCTTGTCGGCCCGCTCATCTTTCAAGCGGACTTCGCAGCGCTCGCTGACGATCGGTGTGATCTCCGCGACCCCTAGCTCGGTGGCTTTCTGAATCGCCCAGTCCATCCGTTCGCCTCGCGAAAGGCCTTGACCCAGATGAATGTGCAGCTTTGATTCAGGCAGCCCGGCCAACTGATCGCGCAACATTACCGCGACTTGTTTCTTGCCTACCTCGGCCAATTCGCCGCGATACTCCGTTCCACTACCATCGAAGAGCTGCACCGCTGCGCCAACATTGAGCCGCAACACTCGGCTGATGTAATGAGCAGAGGCCTCCGGTAGCTGTTGGAGGCCAAGCGAGAGTGGCATGTCGATGAAAAAGCGGGAAAGGCGCATGGCTGGGTACGGGTTAGAAAGGGAGACGCAGTTTAATGGTTTACCGGGTACACCTGTAGCCTGCTAGCCGGGATCGCGGAACTCATCCGGCGCGCCAGCTGAAACCGCAACGCTGATGTCTGCTCGCGTGGCAATGTCGATGCCTTCGGTCGCCACCTCGGCAAGAAAATCGATCTGTTCCTCGGTGATGGTGTACGGCGGCAGAAAGTACACAACGCTACCCAGCGGTCGTAGCAGCGCCCCCCGCTGCAGTGCGTGCTGATAGACCTTCAGGCCGCGACGTTCTTGCCATGGATAGGGCGTTTTGCTGGCTCGGTCCTGAACCATTTCGATGGCCAGAGCCATTCCGGTCTGACGCACCTCGGCGACCTTCGGGTGGTCGCTCAGGTGGGCCGTAGCGGTTTTCATGCGTACGGCCAGTCGCTTGTTGGCTTCGATGACATTGTCTTGCTCGAAGATATCCAGCGTGGCTAGGGCTGCTGCGCAGGCCAGCGGGTTGCCGGTGTAGGTATGCGAATGAAGGAAGGCGCGCAATGTGGAGTAGTCGTCGTAGAACGCCTGATAAAGCTTGTCTGTGGTCAGCACCGCAGCCATAGGCAGGTAGCCCCCGGTCAGGGCTTTGGACAGGCAAAGGAAGTCCGGCGTTATGCCCGCTTGCTCGCAAGCGAACATGGTGCCGGTACGGCCAAAGCCGACAGCGATCTCATCATGGATGAGGTGCACGTCGTACCGGTCGCAGGCCTCGCGCAGCAGCTTGAGGTAGATCGGATGATACATGCGCATACCGCCAGCGCCTTGAATCAGCGGTTCGACAATCACCGCTGCGATCTCACCATGATGCTCGGCCAGCGTCTGTTCCATATGGGCGAACATGGTGCGTGAATGTTCTTCCCAGCTGACGCCGTCCGGGCGCAGGTAGCAATCCGGGCTCGGGACCTTGAAGGTATCCAGAAGGAGCGGCTTATAGGTGTCGGTGAACAGTGCGACATCGCCCACTGACATGGCAGCAACCGTTTCGCCGTGGTAGCTGTTGGTCAGAGTGACGAATCGCTGCTTGTCCGAGCGTCCGATATTGCGCCAGTAGTGGAAGCTCATCTTCAGCGCAACTTCGATGCCGGTCGATCCATTATCGGTGTAGAACACTCGATCAAGGCCCGCAGGTGTGATGCTTACCAGTCGTTCCGACAGTTCGACGACTGGCTGATGACTGAAGCCGGCGAGCATGACGTGTTCGAGCTGATCGAGTTGGTCTTTGATGCGCTGATTGATGCGTGGGTTGGAATGCCCAAACACATTGACCCACCAGGAGCTCACGGCGTCCAGATAACGCTTCCCGTCGAAGTCCTCAAGCCACACGCCCTCGCCACGCCGGATGGGAATCAGAGGAAGTTGCTCGTGATCTTTCATCTGGGTGCAGGGGTGCCAGAGTACGGATAGGTCACGCTGCATCCAGCTGTCGTTCAGGCTCATCATTGCTCCTTGGCATAGGCGTCGGCGCAGCCTAGCAGAAACAGCACGGCGGTCCGTTCAACGGAAACGGATCTATCTACCAGGCCGATATTTTGAAACGAAAAAATGCGATTCATTTCGATCTGTTAGCCGTTAGGCTAAGCGCGTTCATCATTTGAGACTTTAGCAATGCAATGGCGGAATTCTTCCAGTAACTACGGGCTAGTCAGTATCACGATGCACTGGCTGGTGGCGGTCGCTGTTGTAGTGCTGTTTGCGCTGGGTTATTGGATGGTCGGGCTGACCTATTACAGCAGCTGGTATCGGACCGCTCCGGACATACATAAGAGCATCGGTCTGCTCCTGCTTGCCCTGATGGTCTTGCGCGTCATCTGGCGCTTTCTCAATCGCGGTCCGACGCCACTCGCAAACCACGGGCAAATGACTCGGCTGGCGACCAAGGCGGGTCATGGCGTTCTTTATCTTGGCCTGTTTGCAGTCATGATTTCTGGCTATCTCATCTCCACCGCGGATGGCCGCAGCATCAGCGTGTTTGGATGGTTCGAGGTGCCCGCGTTGATTACCTCGATTCCCGATCAGGAAGACATAGCCGGCCTGATCCACGAATACCTCGCCTGGGGGCTGGTGATTTTCTCCGGTCTGCATGCCCTGGCGGCTCTCAAGCACCATTTCATCGATCGCGATCCGACGCTCAAGCGGATGATCGGGCGCGCCGATGCCTGACAAACCTCAAAAAGGAGTACTCCATGTTAAAGAAAAGCTTCGCTGCATTGGCCCTGGGTTCAATGCTGTTTGCAGGCCAGGCGCTTGCTGCTGACTACGCGATTGATACCAAAGGCCAGCATGCCTTCGTCAACTTCAAGATCAGCCACCTTGGTTACAGCTGGCTGTGGGGTTCGTTCAAAGAATTCGACGGCAACTTCAGCTTCGATGCCGCGAAGCCCGAAGCAAGCAGCGTGAATGTCACCTTGCAGACGGACAGTGTGTTTTCCAACCACGCTGAGCGCGACAAGCATCTGCGCAGCGAAGATTTCCTGAATGTCTCCGAGCATCCAACCGCGACCTTCGAGTCCACCTCAGTCAAGCCGACTGGTGACGGTACTGCTGACATCACTGGCAATCTGACCCTGAACGGTGTGACCAAGCCGGTCGTGATCGCCGCCAAGTTCCTTGGTGAAGGCAAAGACCCATGGGGCGGCTACCGCGCTGGCTTCGAGGGCACAACGACACTCACGCTGAAAGACTTCGACATCAAGATGGACCTGGGTCCGGCTTCGCAAACCGTTGACCTGATCATCTCCGTGGAAGGCGTACGCCAGTAACTGAACGTGGTTCACCGAACGCCGGCGCAAGCCGGCGTTCTGGTTTCTAGCCACCCGACGCCGCTCTTCTCGAAACGCAGCGGCCTACGCGCGTGGTTTGCTCAATCAGCGCAATAGAGCGCCTGAGACGCTATTGGCTGTTTACAGACACTGATGAATGTAAGTATATTCCCCGCATTATGCCATTCGAGTCTGCCCAGGCTGTTCTCCCCCTAGGGCTGGCTGTTCAACGAGGTCACTTCCGATGCCAATCAAGCCAGCCAGTGCTGTTCTGATTCCACTCTTCGTCGCCGTAGCATTGCTGAGCGGCTGTCAAGAAGAACCAGCGGCGGCGCCAGCGAAGCAGCCGGCTCCACAGGTGGGCATCGTGACTCTCGGGGCCGAGCCGTTCGAATTGACTACGGAACTGCCAGGCCGAACCACAGCCTTCCGTGTCGCCGAAGTCCGCCCGCAGGTCAGCGGGATCATTCAGAAGCGCCTGTTTACCGAAGGCAGCGAAGTGAAAAAGGGGCAGCAGCTCTATCAGATTGATCCGGCCGTCTACGAGGCCACTTTGAAAAGTGCTCAGGCGAAGGAGGTCTCGGCCAAGTCGCTGTCGGATCGCTATGCGTTGCTGGTCGAGGAGCAGGCGGTGAGCCAGCAGGCCCATGACGAGGCCCGGGCTGCGTCGTTGCAGGCCCAGGCCGAGCTTGAGCGGGCGAAGATCGATCTGCGTTATACCAAGGTGCTGGCGCCCATCTCCGGCCGCATCGGCCGCTCTGCGGTGACCGAGGGCGCACTGGTCAGCAATGGGCAGGCGCAGGAACTGGCGACTATTCAGCAGCTCGATCCGATCTATGTCGATGTGACCCAGCCGGTGCAGGACCTGATCGCCCTGCGGCGTGATCTGGAAAGCGGCCGCCTGCAGCAGGCCGGAGAGAGCGCGGCGAAGGCTCGGTTGATCCTGCCCGACGGATCTGAGTATCCGCATGACGGCACGCTGGAAGTAGCCGAGGTGGCCGTGGACGAAGGCACGGGCTCGGTCACCATCCGCGCCAAGTTCCCAAACCCTGAAAAAGACTTGCTGCCCGGAATGTTCGTCCACGCGCGGCTGCAGGCGGGGGTGCGTGAGCAGGCCTTGCTGGTGCCTCAGCAAGGCGTTACCCGCAACGCTCGTGGCGAGCCGACGGCGATGGTGGTGGGCGCCGACAACAAGGTCGAGCTGCGCCAGATCAAGACCGAACGTGCAGTGGGTAATCGCTGGCTGGTCAGCGAGGGTTTGCAGCCCGGTGATCGCGTGATCACCGAAGGCCTGCAATTCATTCGCCCGGGTGTCGAGGTCAATCCGCAGCCAGCCGGCAACGTCAAGCAGGCCGGGCAGAGCGGTGCTCAGGCTGGCAC
>Ga0207893_1000038_pt1 | contig 114135 bp, 93 predicted proteins | sample MalvirmetaMSP121_FD_184233 | JGI IMG/M metagenome (GOLD analysis project Ga0207893, IMG submission 184233) | Marine viral communities from the Deep Pacific Ocean - MSP-121 (SPAdes) | ecosystem: Environmental > Aquatic > Marine > Oceanic | place: Pacific Ocean | collected 2001-06-02 | reverse complement strand
CGAGCAGCGAAGCATGATTGATCCGGTCTTCCAGCACCGTATCGCCCTGCCCCACCAGCGCGGTGACGGCTGCGAGGTTGGCCATATAACCGGTGGAGAACAGCAGCGCCCGCGGTCGACCGGTGAACTCAGCCAAAGCCTCTTCGAGCTGGTGATGCGGTGTGCTGTGCCCCATGACCAAATGCGAGGCACCGCCGCCCACGCCCCAGCGCTCGGCGCCCTGCCGCATGGCGAGGATCACATCAGGATGGCTGGCCAGCCCGAGATAGTCGTTGGAGCAGAACGCCAACAACGGTTCGCCATCGACCGTCACATCCGGCTGCTGCGGTGTTTCCAGCAACGGGCGATGGCGATAGAGATGGGCGGCGCGGCGCTCCGCGAGACGGGAAGCAAGATCGAACGGCATGGCAGAAGGGCTTCTGTAGGAGCCAGCTTGCTGGCGAACCTGTAGCCGCGTCGATGCATCGGGCGCTTCGCGGCTACGGGGGTCGTACTTTCGTTGGCGCTAATCAGGCCGACGCGGCGTCGTAAAACAGCTTGCTGTCGCGTTGCTCGACCAGCGCCTGCTCAATGGCAGCCTGGTGGACCTCGTCGTCGTGCTCTTCGCGCGCTTCGGGCTGAATGCCCAGGCGCTTGAACAGCAGCATGTCCTTGTCGGCCTGAGGGTTGCCGGTGGTCAGCAGCTTCTCGCCGTAGAAGATCGAGTTAGCGCCGGCGAGGAAGGCCAGGGCCTGCATCTGCTCGTTCATCTGCTCGCGACCGGCGGACAGCCGCACGTGGGATTTCGGCATCATGATCCGCGCCACGGCAAGCATACGGATGAAGTCGAAGGGGTCGACGTCCTGCTCCTCGGCCAGCGGCGTGCCCTTGACCTTCACCAGCATGTTGATCGGCACCGACTCGGGATGCTCGGGCAGGTTGGCCAGTTGAATCAGCAGGCCAGCGCGGTCGTTCAGCGACTCGCCCATCCCGAGGATGCCGCCTGAGCAGATCTTCATGCCCGACTCGCGCACATAGCTCAGCGTCTCCAGACGGTCGGCATAGGTGCGGGTGGTGATGATGTTGCCGTAGAACTCCGGCGAGGTATCGAGGTTGTGGTTGTAATAGTCTAGGCCCGCGGCGGCCAGCGCCTTGGTTTGTTCCTGGTCGAGCTTGCCGAGGGTCATGCAGGTTTCCAGCCCCAGGGCTTTCACGCCTTCGACCATTTTCAGGACGTAAGGCATGTCCTTGGCGGAGGGGTGTTTCCAGGCGGCGCCCATGCAGAAGCGCGTCGAACCGATCGCCTTGGCTTCGGCAGCCGCTTCCAGGACCTTCTGCACTTCCATCAGCTTTTCTTTATCGAGGCCGGTGTTGTAGTGGCCTGACTGCGGGCAGTACTTGCAGTCTTCCGGACAGGCGCCGGTTTTGATCGACAGCAATGTCGAAACCTGGACACGGTTGGCATCGAAGTGCTGGCGGTGCACGCCCTGAGCCTGGAAGATCAGGTCATTGAAGGGTTGTTCGAAGAGCGCCTTGACTTCAGCGAGGCTCCAGTCGTGACGGGTAACGGAAGCGGCAGTGGCGCTCATGAGTGATCCTTGTAATGAATGGCGGCTCGGTAGCCAGGCACGGATGCGAAATGGTTAGCCAAGGCCGAGGCGCTGTCAACCAGGAAAGGAATCATGGTTTACAACTGGTTAAATATTGAGCATTACTGTGCGCTGTGTGATGAGCGCTGCGAAACAGGTCAATCGGTCTGCGGCCCGTGCGAGGCCGAGCTTCCCTGGTTGCGAGAGCACTGCTCCCGTTGCGCCTTGCCATTGCCGACCTCCGGACTGATCTGCGGCGAATGTCTGAAGCGACCGCCCGCGTTCGATCAGGTCAGCGTGCCGTGGCGCTTCGCCTTTCCGGTAGACGCCCTGATCACCCGCTTCAAACACCAATCCCAATGGCCACTCGGCCGACTGCTGGCGGAGCAGCTTTCACGTCATTTGCAGCATGGGTTCGATGAGGGTTCACCGCGTCCCGACGCCTTGCTGCCGGTGCCCCTGGCCCGCAAACGTTTGCGTCAGCGCGGCTTCAATCAGGCGCAGATGATCGCCGACTGGCTGAGCTCGGCATTGGCGATCCCGGTCGATACGAAGATTCTGCAGCGAGTCCAGGACACCCAGTCGCAACAGCAGCTCGATGCGGCGAGTCGGCGCCGAAACCTGCGCCAGGCGTTTGCTCTGAGTGACGACCGGAGCCTGACTGGCCGTCATCTGGCGATCGTCGACGATGTGCTTACCACGGGCGCAACCGCCGAGGCACTGGCCCGCCTGCTCAAGCGCGCTGGCGCGTCGCGTGTGGATGTGTATTGCCTGGCGCGAACACCGAAGCCTGGCGAGTACTAAGGCACTGCGCGGTTGTGTAAACACACCAGTGCAATACACTGGTTGCCCGCCTGCGGAGCCGACTATGAGCCACCCCTTCGACACGCTTACGCCTGACCTTGTGCTCGATGCGGTGGAAAGCACCGGCTTTATCAGCGACGCCCGCGTACTGGCATTGAACAGCTACGAAAACCGCGTCTACCAAGTGGGCATCGAGGACGAAACACCCATCGTGGCGAAGTTCTATCGCCCCGGCCGCTGGAGCAACGAGGCCATTCTCGAAGAGCATCAGTTTTCCAAAGAACTGGCCGATCGGGAGATTCCGGTCGTGGCGCCATTCGAGCGTGACGGCAAAACCCTGTTCGAGCATGCTGGTTTTCGCTTTGCGCTGTTTCCACGCCGCGGCGGCCGCGCCCCGGAACCGGGCAATCTGGATCAGCTCTACCGCCTCGGCCAGCTGCTGGGTCGCATGCACGCGGTCAGCGCCAGCCGCCCGTTCGAACACAGGGAAACGCTGAACGCCCAGCATTTCGGCCATGAGTCACTGGCGACGCTGCTCGACGGGGATTTTGTGCCCAAGAGTCTGCTACCGGCTTACGAGTCGGTGGCGCGCGACCTGCTCAAGCGCGTCGACGATGTCTTCGCCCGCACCGAGTTTCAGCCGATCCGCCTGCATGGCGACTGCCACCCCGGCAACATTCTCGCCCGTGACGATGCGTTTCACCTGGTCGATCTGGACGATTGCCGCATGGGTCCGTCCGTACAGGACATCTGGATGATGCTTGCCGGCGAACGTCACGAGCGACTCGGACAGCTGTCAGAACTGGTGGATGGCTACAGCGAATTTCACGACTTCGCCCCACGCGAACTGCCGCTGATCGAAGCCTTGCGCGCGCTGCGCCTGATGCATTACAGCGCCTGGCTGGCGCGCCGCTGGGATGATCCGGCCTTCCCGATGAGCTTTCCCTGGTTCGGCACCGAACGCTACTGGGGTGATCAGGTGCTGATCCTCCGTGAGCAGATGTCGGCGCTGCAGGAAGAGCCGCTGAAGCTGTTCTAGCTGAAGCCTTGATCACCGAGCGACTGGCGCATCCTACGACGCTCGGGGCGCTCCTCCGATGGGCTGAAGCCCACCCAACAGACATCGTTTCGCAGGGTGGATCACGCTGCACCGATCCACCAAAGGCGTCATGGTGGATGTAAGAGCTACATCCACCCTACAAGCTGTGGACGCTTCTCCTAGGTTGGGCTCCCGCCGCCGCATCAGGCCTCTTCGATCAGCCAATCAAGCCGCCAGCCGCCCTCGCTCTGGCCTAGCAGCTTGGCCAGCCAGGGCAGCAGCTCGCGCAGTTCCTCTTCTAGCCCCCACGGCGGATTGCTGATGGCAAGACCCGAGCCGTTCAGCCGCAGCGCCTCGTCGGTGGGATGGACGAACAGCTCAGCACGCAGCAATTTAGGTGCGCCGCTGCGTGACAGGTCCTGATAGAAGCGCTTGAGCTGACGCTCATCCTTGATTGGATACCAGATCACGCCGATGGTCTGGCGCATACGCCCCAGCGCTTCTTTCAGCGCTGACACGCAGCGGCTCAGCTCGTCGGCCTGCTCGAAAGGCGGATCGATCAGCAGGACAACGCGCTTTTCGGCGGTCGGCATCAAGGCGCGTGGCACGTGCCAGCCCTCCCCCAGGTGCACCGCCACGCGGCGGTCGCCTGTCATGTTGTCTTTCAGCAGGCGACCGTCTTCCGGATGTTTCTCGTTGAGCTGCAGGTGATCCTGCGGGCGCGTCAGCTGACGCGCCAGCTCCGGCGAGCCGGGGTAGTAACGCAGCGCGCCGTCAGGATTGAGTGCCCGGATCACATCCAGATAGCCCTGCGCCATCGCCGGGACATCCTCTGCCTGCCACAGGCGGGCGATGCCCTGCAGCCATTCGCCGGTGCGGCTGGCCTGATCGCCAGCGAGGTCATACAGGCCGACGCCCGCGTGGCTGTCAAGGTAGGCGAACGGCGCCTCCTTGCGAGCCAGCATGGCGAACAGACGAGACAATACGAGGTGTTTGAAGACGTCGGCATGATTGCCGGCGTGGAAAGCGTGGCGGTAGTTCATCGGGTACTCCTGAAGTGCGCACAGTCTAACTGCGCAGCGAGGCTATTCGCAGGGCCTCGCTAAGCTGAGACGCAACCTGAGAGGCGAATCCACGACAAACGGCTGATACAGTCAGCAGTCTTGCCCAGCCGCTCAAAGGAATTCCGATGGATATCCGCACCTTCTTCGAGATCAGCTTGCCCATCATTCAGGCACCGATGGCCGGCTCGCAGAACCATCAGCTCGCAGCAGCAGTATCCAACGCCGGCGGGCTGGGTTCGGTTCCAGCCGGCATGCTCAATGCAGAGGCGCTTGATGCCGAGCTGGCCGCTATCGCAGCACTGACGCGCAAACCCTACAACGTGAACTTCTTCTGTCATCAGACGCCTGCCGACGACGCCGCACGAACCGAGGCCTGGCTGGCAGCGCTGGCGCCTTACTTGAAAGAACTCGCAATCGACCCGACGAGCATCCCCAGCGGCGCAACCCGCAAGCCGTTCGATGCTGCAATGGCGGAAGTGGTGGAGCGGCATCGTCCGCCGGTGGTCAGCTTCCACTTCGGCCTGCCAGCGCCAGACCTGCTTCAGCGTGTCAAATCGACCGGCGCGAAGATCCTCTCCAGCGCCACGACTTTGGAAGAAGGCCGCTGGCTGCAGGCACAAGGCGTCGATGCGGTAATTGCCCAAGGCGTTGAAGCGGGCGGGCATCGCGGCATGTTTCTTAGCGAAGACATCAACGGACAGCTCGGCACCTTTGCCTTGCTGCCGCAGCTCGTCGCCGCGCTGGACGTGCCGGTGATTGCGGCCGGCGGGGTTGCGAGTGCCCGCTGCGTATCCGCCGCACAGGCGCTTGGCGCAGCGGGGGTCCAGGTTGGCACCGCGTATCTGCTGTGCGACGAAAGCCGCGCCAGTCCGCTGCACCGCCAGGCTTTGCAGAGCCCGTCTGCCGAGCATACCGTGCTGACCACCTTGTTCTCCGGACGGCCCGCGCGGGGCATCGTCAATCGCCTCATCCGCGAACTGGGCGCTCGGCCAGACGCCGTGCCGGCCTTCCCGCTGGCGGGCAATGCCATCGGCAGCTTGCGCGCCGCAGCCGAGCCTCAGGGCATCGATGATTTCTCACCGCTGTGGGCCGGGCAGAACGTCAGCGGTTGTCAGCCGATCCCGGCGGCACAGCTGACCGAAACGCTTGCATCCGGATGGAAAAGTTAGGCGACAATCAGGGCGGCACCAGGCGTCGGAGCTGGGTCCATTACGGCGACGTAGCGCGTAAACTGGCGCGACCTGCAGATGAACAGATCGGATATGACCGTGCTGACTAACACACTGGTATTTCTAGCCACCCTGGCCGGCATGGAGCTGTTTGCCTGGTGGGCGCACAAGTACGTGATGCATGGCTGGGGCTGGGGCTGGCACAAGTCACACCATGAGCCGCGCACCGGCTGGTTCGAGAAGAACGATCTGTATGCGGTGGTCTTCGCGGGGGTCGCGATCCTGCTGATCGCGCTGGGCACGGCGGGCTACGGCCCGCTGGAATGGATCGGCGCCGGGATGACGGCCTATGGCTTTCTCTACTTCGTCGCCCATGACGGGCTGGTGCATCACCGCTGGCCGCTGCGCTTCGTACCCCGCAATGGCTACCTAAAGCGTCTCTATCAGGCGCACCGCATGCACCATGCCGTTGAAGGGAAAGAGCGCTGCGTGTCCTTTGGTTTCCTTTATGCGCCGCCGCTGCCGGTGCTCAAGCAGCAGCTGCGCGAGCTGCATGACGGGCCGCTGCGCAAGACAAACGCTAAGCCCGACGCGGACGTGTCCAGAGGGAATCAGGACGCGGCGTGAGTTGCATCCGACGCGAAGCCAACGCCAGCAGTCCCCCGCCCAGCAGAAACTGCAATTTCTGCGCGCTGGTCGTCGATACACGCGTGTCCCAGGCCGCAGCGCCTCGCGCTTTCACTTCCACACCAATCTGCCGATAAACGCCGTGGGCCGTAGCAATGGACCAGGCCGAACGCAATGGCAGGTCGCGCAACCCCTGCGAGGCCGACAGGTAGTAAGGCTCCGCCAGGTCGACCAGGCGCGCCGCGAGCAGCGCCAGCGCTGGCCGGTTGTACGGCATGCCTATTTGATCAGCCGGGATTCCCACTTCCGCGAGCCAGTCGGCCGGCAGATAGACGCGACCGATCTCTGCGTCCTCGACGATATCCCGCGCAATATTGGTCAGCTGGAACGCCAGCCCCAGGTCGCAGGCCCGGTCCAGGGTCGCCTCCGCTTCGGCGCCCATCACCTTCGCCATCATCAAGCCCACCACCCCGGCGACGCGGTAGCAGTACAGCAGCGTGTCGTCGAGAGTCTGATAGCGGTAGTCCTGCACATCCATGCGGAAGCCCGCCAGATGCTCCAACGGATAATCTAGCGGGATCTGGTGGCGTTGAATGACCTGCTGAAACGCCGCGAATGCCGGATCGCGCATCGACTCGCCGGCATAGGCACGCTCGGTCAGGTCCACCAGCTCGGCCAGGCGCGCTTCTCCGGTGGAACGGTCACCTTCGACCTGGCCGTGCCCGAGAGTCTGGCCATCGATCACGTCGTCGCAATGCCGGCACCAGGCATAAAGCATCACCGCGCTCTGACGGGTGCGCTCGTCGAATAGCTTGGCCGCCGCTGCAAAACTCTTGGAGCCGACGTTGATCGCCTGAGTCGAGTGATCAATTACCTGATCGTTCATCCGGAGAGATCCTCCAGCATAAGGCCGGCCGTGGCCTTGGCCGAACCCACCACGCCCGGCACACCCGCGCCGGGATGCGTGCCGGCACCGACGATGTAGAGGTTGGAAATCACGTCATCACGGTTGTGCGTGCGAAACCATGCGCTCTGGGTGAGGATCGGCTCCAGCGAAAACGCCGAGCCGAGATGGGCGTTGAGCTCGTCGCGAAAATCGAACGGGGTGAAAATCCTGTGCGTGACCAAATCCTCGCGCAGCCCGGGAATGTAGTGACGTTCGAGGTATTCGAAGATGCGGTCGCGGTACTTTGGCCCCTCCACGGCCCAGTCGATGTCGGCCGTGCCCAGGTGCGGCACCGGCGCCAGAACGTAATGACTGGCACAACCTTCCGGCGCCAGCGAGGGGTCAGTGACGCAAGGCGCATGCAGGTAGAGCGAGAAGTCATCAGCCAGGGTCTCGCGCTTGAAGATCTCATCGATCAGTTCGCGGTAGCGCGGTCCAAAGCACACCGTATGGTGCTGCAGATGTTCGTGACGGCGCTTGAGGCCGAAATGAATCACGAACAACGACATGGAAAAGCGCTTGCCGGAAAGCCGTTTGGCTTCGTCCCGACCACGCTGTTCATGCCCGAGCAGCTGCTTGTAGGTATTCACCACATCGGCATTCGAAGCCACCGCATCGGTGACGAAGCGGCGCCCGTCCCAGGTGACCACTGTCCTTGCCAGCCCACCGAAAAGCTCGATGCTCGCGACCTCGGCGTTCAGTTCCAGCTTGCCGCCCAGGTCTTCGAACAGCCTGACCATCCCCTGTACCAGCGCTCCAGTGCCACCGCGTGGAAACCACACGCCACCCTGCCGCTCCAGCGCGTGGATCAACGCATAGATGGAGGAGGTCTCGAACGGGTTGCCGCCCACCAACAGCGAGTGGAATGACAACGCCTGGCGCAGGCGTTCGTTCTCCACGAAGCTCGACACCATGCTGTACACGTTGCGCCAGGCCTGCAGCTTGGCCAGCTGCGGCGCGACGCCAATCATGCTGCGGAACGACAGGAAGGGCACGGTGCCGAGCTTGACGTAGCCCTCCTCGTACACCGCACGTGAATAGGCGAGAAAGCGCTGGTAGCCGGCAACATCCTTCGGGTTCAGCGCATGGATCTGCTTGTCCAGCTCGGCCTGGTCGTTGACGTAATCGAAGCTGTAGCCGTCTTCCCAGCACAGCCTGTAGAACGGGCTGACCGGCAGCAGTTCGACGTAATCGGCCATGCGCTTGCCGGCGCCGGTGAAGAGCTCTTCCAGCGCAGGCGGATCGGTGATGACCGTCGGCCCCGCATCGAAGGTGAAGCCCTGGTCGTGATAGACGTAGGCGCGGCCGCCCGGCTTGTCGCGCTTTTCCAGGACCGTGGTCTGGATGCCGGCACGTTGTAGCCGAATCGCCAGCGCCAGTCCGCCGAAACCGGCCCCAATCACCACCGCCCGCTTCACAACGCCAGTTGCCTCGTTCATTGCTTTTCCTTGTGGTGCAGATTGCCGGCGGCCAGCGCGCGCAGCGCTTCGCCCACCGGCACGGGAGGTTTGCCCGAGACGATGCGCAAGCGGTCCCAGGTGGTCAGGTCTGCTGCGTAGAAGCGCTGGATCAGCGATTCCCGCAAACCGTAGAAACGCTGCATGACCGCCCAGCGTCGATCCGCCGGCCCAGCCATGAACAGCATGCGATTGAGCAGGCGGAAGAACCCGCGCTGCCGCCACTGCAGCATCGAATAGTCGCGAATCGCCGCGAACAGGCTGTCGGCATCCCAGCGGTCCAGCGCGACCAGATGATCGGCCAGACGCACCGCATCAGGCAGGGAATAGCCAGTGGTGGGATGGAACAGGGCGGCGGACAGGCCCGTCTGCGGTACGCCGCAGGCCTCATCCCAGAACGCCGGCAGGTCGCCTGACAGCACGATGGGCAACACGCCCTGCTCTTCGCGCAGCATCTCGGCGATGCGCCAGTCCCGTGCCTCGGCATAGCGCCGGATGTTGTCTCGCAAGGTGCCCGGCGCAACGGCATCGCCGTCGGCGTAATAGGTGTCCTCGATCAGGAGGGTGTCGGCGCTGAGCGGCAACACATAGACGAACCGGTAGCCATCCTGCTGAGCGACGCTGGCGTCCATGATGATCGGCTCCTGCAAGCCATGCGGCTCATGCAGGCGCAGCTCCTGCCCGAGAAACTTCTGGAAGCCCAGCGCCAGCTGATCGGTCCGGCGCACGCCGCGCCCATCAATCACCGCCCCGGCGCGCAGAACATCGCCGCAACCCAGTCGCACCTGGCGCGGCTCTGCCCGGGTGACCGTGGTGTTCAGGCGCACCCCGTCTGCCAGTTCCGACATCAGCAGCCGATGAAATCGATCAGAAAAAATGCTGGCGTAGCCACTGCCCAGCCGGCGCTGCAGATCCGGGAAAATCACTTCATAGCCAGGCCAGCGATTGCCCACCAGCGGCTCCAGCCAGGCCTGCTGGGTTGGCGTCAGGTCGTGCTCGTGAAAGGACCAGGTATGGTTGCCGCCGAGGGTTTCGCCCTGCTCGATAATCAACAACCGCAAATCCGGACGCGCCTGGCGCAAGCGCAGGGCAAGCAGCCCGTTGGCTAGACCGCCACCGACCAGGATCAGGTCCGCATCAGCCATGTTCTACCCTCTGCAAGGCCGGTGCTTCAGCGTCGAGCGCCGCCTCGATCAATTGCGCGGCGCGCGGCGCCCCGCCGGCCGTGCGTACCTCGTCGCCCAGCTTCTTGGCACGCTCGGCAAAGCCAGGCTCGCGTAACAGTCGCCGCAGCCCCTGCACAATGCGTCGACGACTGGCCAAGCGCGGGTCGAGTTTCAAGCCCACGCCCGCATGCACCACCCGAGCAGCCACACCGGGCTGATCGAAAGCAATCGGCAACGCAAGGCTTGGCACCCCTGCTTCTAGCGCGTCGAGCACGGTGTTGAGCCCGGCATGGGTAATAACGGCATCCGCTCGCGCCAGCACCGCACGCTGCGGCGCGAAATCGGTGACCCAGCTGGCGCCTGCCTTGAGCAGCCGTAGCTCTTGCGACGCATCCAGACGACCACAATGGGCGATCAAGAGCTGCAGATCCAGCTCGCGACAGGCTGCAGCGATGCGCCGGAACAGGCCGAAGCGATCGCCCTGCAGGGTGCCCAGCGAGGCGAATACGAATGGCCTGCCGGGCGCGACCGGAGTATCCATCGGTGACTCGTCACTCAGCGCCGAACGCAGCGGGCCGATGCCGTGGAAATGTTCGGGCAGCGACGTACGCGGGAAATCGAAACCGGGAGTCGTCTGGCTCAGCTGCAGCAGCGGCGACAAGCATTCATCGAGGCGTTGGCGAGGCGGCAGGCCAAACGCGGCCGCATGGCGTGCGATGACCGCGGCGTGCGCTTGCATAGCGCGGTCATAGACACCACTGCTGTGCAAGTTCAGCTGCTCGCCCCAGGGCGTCGCACGATAGCGCCAGGGCATGACCGGCAGCGGCACCAGCGCTTCGCGATTGACCGGCAATGCGCAGGCCACCGACACGAACGGCAGCCCGAGATGCTCGGCCACAAGCCCACCGGCCGGCTCCATCTGATCAGCGATTATGCAGTCTGCACCGATGGTGCGGAGCACGCCTGGTGCCTCTCGGCAGTACATGTCGGTCGCCGAGGCCATATCGGCAATCACCCGGCGTATACCCCAGGGGCCGCCAGGCCGCGCCGCCCGATCGATCACCGACTGAAGAGAGCCGGGCGGATGCGAGCCCGCACCGACCTGGGCAAATCCCAGGCGAGGGTCGCGCAGCATCGCGGCAACATCGGCCTGCTGCACAACCGTCACACGGTGCTCGCGTGCCAGCAGCTCACCGGCGACCGCCTCCATGGCCCGCACGTGGCTATGAAACGCCGGCCCGATCACGGCGAAATGAGTCATTGAAGCGAACCTCGTCGGTCGGCCGGTTGGCAGTCGTGCCGCTGCATCACAGCTTCGAGGGATCGAAGGGTGCCAGCAGCGGCGCCTTGGCCAGCGCCGTCAGACTGGCCGAACCGGTGCAGAAGCAGGAGATGCGCAGCTGCTCAATCAACACCTGGAAATGCGCGACCACGGCGTCCGGACCGATCAGCGCCGCGTCCAGCACACCGGCGGCCTGGCCCACCAGGTTGGCGCCGAGGCGAATCGCCTTGGCCACATCAATGCCGTCCCGAATGCCCCCTGATGCAATGAGCTGCGCGTCCGGGCAGGCGCGGCGAACGTTCGAGATAGCCTGCGCGCTGGGTATGCCCCAGCCGGTAAATGCCTTGGCGATGGCGCGCTGTTGCGGGTCCAGGGTGCGCTCAGCCTCCACCGCTGCCCAGCTGGTGCCCCCGGCACCAGCAACGTCGATCACTGACACACCCGCATCGAGCAGTCGCTGCGCCACGCTCGGCGAGATACCCGCACCGACCTCCTTGGCCACCAACGGCACTGGCAAGCGCGAGGCTAGCGCTTCGAGCGCTGCGTACACACCGTGCCAGTCGCGATCGCCGCCGACCTGCACCGCTTCCTGCAACGGGTTGAGGTGAATGATCAGCGCATCGGCCTCGATCATGTCGACGGCTCGCTGCGCCTCGTCCAACCCGTAACCAGCGACCAGCTGGGCGGCGCCGAAGTTGGCCAGCAATGGGATCGAAGGCGCCAGCTCCCGCAACTGCCGGGTCAACCCCTGATCCGCATCAGTTTCCAGCGCGATTCGTTGTGAGCCAACCGCCAGCGCAATGCCAAGCACCTGCGCCGCCTCTGCCAGGTTTCGATTGATCTGCGTGGCCCGTGCCGCGCCGCCCGTCATCGAGCTGATCAGCAATGGGGCCGAAAGGGTCCGGCCAAACAACGAGGCGCGAATATCGATGTCGTCCAGACGCAACTCCGGCACCGCGCAGTGCTCGAAGGTCAGGGCGGCGTAGCCCGGGTCTACCATGGAACAGGCGCGACGCGGGTCGAGAACGATGTCCAGATGGTCGTTCTTACGTTCCGCAATAGTTTCTTTAGTCATGCAGCGCCTCGTTTGATGACCTTATGTGGACGGTAGTGGTCATTAAAAGTGCCAAGACTTATACACTCTGTACAGGTATTGTCACGATATCTAACGAAAAACGATACAGGAGGTCGTCATGGCCATCGCTTTGCCAGACACGCAACACGACTTCGAAGCGACAGTCAGTACGCTGCGTGCACAGGTGGACGAGCGGCTAGGCCAGTGGCTACCGCTAGCGCCCCCACAGGATGCGATCGCCACGGCCATGCGCGAAGGCACCCTCGCGCCGGGCAAGCGCGTCCGCCCACTGCTGCTGCTGTTGACCCTCAAGGATCTGCAGCAGGAAACTACGGTGTCCGATGCCGGGCTAGACCTGGCTTGCGCCCTGGAAATGGTGCATGCCGCCTCACTGTTTCTTGATGACATGCCGTGCATGGACAACGCCGAGCTGCGCCGCGGCCGGCCGACCATCCACCGCCAGTTCGGCGAGGATGTCGCGGTCCTTGGGTCGGTCGCACTGCTCAGCCAAGCCTTCAGCATAGCGGCCTCGACAGCCGGCATCGACGCGCCGACACGCAATCAACTGGTGCGCCTGCTGTCGCAAGCCACCGGTGCGCAGGGTCTGGTTCGCGGCCAGTTTCACGACCTGCGCGAGGGACAGCGCGCCCGCCCGCTGGAAGCCATCGCTCATACCAATCGCCTGAAGACCTGCCCGCTGTTCACAGCGGCGGTGGAGTCCGCTGCGTTACTGGCCGGCGCCAGCGCCAGCCAGATGCGCCATCTCTCCGGTTTTGCCACCGAGCTTGGGCTGGCCTTCCAGCTGCTGGATGACCTGTCCGACGGGCTCAGCCCGCAACAGATCGGCAAGGATTCCGGCAAAGACGCCGGCAAAAGCACTGTGGTTGCCCTGCTCGGCCCCGAGGCGGCTCGCCAGCATGTCGAAGAACACCTGGCACGAGCCGAACAGCACCTGATCGACGCAGACATCGGTAATGGTCACCTCGCCCAGTTACTCGAATATTTCTGCGCAAGGCCACACTGAGCCCGCCGGGGCAAGCCCTAGAAGAGGCTGCTGTGTCGACCCATCACTCGAATGTATGGTGCTAGGCAGCCGTCTCGTCGCCTCCTTAGACTCGATTGCATGTAAACGGAGGATTTTCCATGCCCGAGACTCTGCTCTGCCCGCGCAACCTTGCGTTCGAACTCTACGAAGTACTGGACGCAGAAGACCTGACTCAGCGCGAACGCTTTGCCGACCACAGCCGCGAAACCTTCGACGCGGCCATCGACACCGCCCGCAGCATCGCCGAGAACCTCTTCGCCCCGCACAACCGCAAGGCCGACGAGAACGAACCGATCTACAAGGACGGCGAAGCCGTACTGATCCCGGAAGTGAAGCCTGCCGTCGATGCTTTCATCGAGGCCGGCTTTCACAATGCCTCGCGCAGCTTCGACGACGGCGGCATGCAGTTGCCGAACCTCCTGTCACGTGCCTGTTTTGCCCACTTCCAGTCGGCCAACATCGGCACCTCTTCCTACCCGATGCTGACCATGGGCGCCTCGCACCTAATCGAAGTGTTCGGCAGTGACGAGCAGAAGCAGCGCTTCCTCCAGCCGATGCTCGAAGGCCGTTTCTTCGGCACCATGGCGCTGACCGAGCCGCACGCCGGCTCTTCCCTGTCCGACCTGCGCACCCGCGCCGAGCCGGCCGGTGACGGCAGCTATCGCTTGAAGGGCAACAAGATCTTCATTTCCGGCGGCGACCATCCGCTGTCGGAAAACATCGTGCACATGGTGCTGGCCAAGCTGCCGGACGCTCCGCCCGGCGTAAAAGGCATCAGCCTGTTCATCGTGCCCAAATTTCTGGTCAACGATGACGGATCGCTGGGCAAGCGCAACGATGTGATCCTCGCCGGACTGTTCCACAAGATGGGCTGGCGCGGCACCACCTCTACTGCATTGAACTTCGGCGACAACGGTGAGTGCGTCGGCTATCTGGTGGGCGAGCCGCACAAGGGCCTGTCGTACATGTTCCAGATGATGAACGACGCGCGCATCGGGGTCGGCATGGGCGCGATCATGCTCGGTTACGCCGGCTACCTGTACTCTCTAAACTACGCCCGCGAGCGACCGCAAGGCCGTCTGCCCGATGGCAAGAATCCAGCATCGGCGCAGGTGCCGATCATTCAGCACACTGACATCAAGCGCATGTTGCTGATGCAGAAAGCCTATGTGGAAGGATCCTTTGATCTTGGCCTCTATGCCGCGCGCATCGTCGACGAAGAGCAGACTGCGGCAACCGAGGAAGAGCGCAAGAATGCCCACGAGCTGCTGGACCTGCTGACGCCCATCGTCAAATCCTGGCCGTCGGAGTTCTGCCTCAAGGCCAACGAGATGGCGATCCAGATTCTCGGCGGCCACGGTTACACCCGTGAATACCCGGTCGAACAGTACTACCGCGACAACCGGCTCAACCCGATTCACGAAGGCACCCACGGCATCCAGTCGCTCGATCTGCTGGCACGCAAGCTGACGCAGAACGGCGGCGCGGGGCTGCGTCAGTTGCTCGGCCTGATCCAGGGCACCTGCAAGCGCGCCGGCGAGTTCAGCTCGCTGGATGCACTGCGTCAGCCATTGGAGAAGCTTCTGGCCGGTCTGACCGAGGTCACCCAGGCCCTGCTTGGCGATCTGATGGCTGGCAAGATCAACCAGGCACTGGCCAACTCGGCGCTGTATCTGAAAGTCTTCGGTCATGCCGTGATCGGCTGGCGTTGGCTGGAACAGGCAATCCGCGCAGAACAAGGGCTGACCAAGGGCAACGAGGCGGACGTGGATTTCTACCGCGGCAAGCTTCAGGCTGCACGCTACTTCCTGACCTGGGAGGTGCCGAGCTGCCATCACGACCTGGATCTGCTGGCCGGTCGTGACGACACTTGCCTGAGCATGCAGGAAAACTGGTTCTAACCGGGCACCCGGCACACGCTGCAGTGGCGCGTGTCGGCCTCTCACCACTCGCCTGCCGCCTAGCAGCGGCACTGCGCCCTCTTCGAAACGCCCGTGGCTCTGCCGGGCTTTTTTGACAGCACGTCAAAACCGCGGGTTAGAATCGCTGGCATGCAGTCTGCATGCTTGCCAGCGTCACTAACCTCGGAGAGCGCGTTTGGATATCGGCGACATTAACCAACTGTTCTTTGTCGGTGCCCTGTTGGTTGCGGCGAGCATCCTTATGAGCTCTCTGTCGACACGCCTCGGCGTGCCGATTCTGGTCATCTTTCTTGCGGTCGGCATGCTGGCCGGCGTCGACGGTATCGGCGGCATCGTCTTCGACGACTACTCGCTGGCCTTTCTGATCAGCAACTTGGCGCTCGCGATCATCCTGCTCGACGGCGGTATGCGCACCCGCGCCGCCACCTTCCGCGTCGCGCTCTGGCCAGCCTTCTCGTTGGCGACTGCAGGTGTCGTGGTGACTTCCGGCCTGACCGGCCTGGCCGCGGCCTGGCTGTTCGACCTGCCGCTGATGCAGGGGCTGTTGATCGGCGCCATCGTGGGCTCCACCGACGCTGCTGTGGTGTTCAACCTGCTCAACGGCCGGGGGCTCAACGAACGGGTCGGTTCGACGCTTGAGATCGAGTCGGGCAGCAACGACCCAATGGCGATGTTTCTGACCGTCGCGCTAATCGACATGATCGCCTCCGGTCAAACCGGCTTCGGCTGGGGCTTCTTCCTCAGCCTGCTGCAACAGTTCGGCATCGGCACCCTCCTCGGCCTGTCCGGTGGCTGGCTGTTACTGCACTTGATCAACCGTCTTTCGGTGGCCGATGGTCTTTATCCGCTGTTGGCGGTGGCCGGCGGCATCATGATCTACGCGCTGTCCGGCGCCATCGGCGGCAGCGGCATTCTCGCGGTCTATGTCTGCGGCCTGCTGTTGGGCAACCGGCCGATCCGCAACCGCCACGGCATCCTGCACATGTTCGACGGCCTTGCCTGGCTCAGCCAGATCGGCATGTTCCTTGTGCTCGGCCTGCTACTCACACCCAGCGAGCTGCTGCCCATCGCCCTGCCGGCACTGGGCTTGTCGCTGTGGATGATCCTGTTTGCCCGCCCATTGGCCGTGTTCATCGGCCTGGCACCGTTTCGCAGCTTCCACTTGCGCGAGCGCCTGTTCATTTCATGGATCGGCCTACGCGGCGCAGTGCCGGTGATCCTCGCGGTCTTTCCGCTGATGGCCGGGTTGGAAAACGCTCAACTGTTCTTCAACGTGGCGTTCTTCATCGTGCTGGTTTCGCTGCTGCTTCAAGGCACCACGCTGACCTGGGCGGCGAAGAAGGCCAAGGTCGAGGTGCCGCCCTCGCCACTGCCGATCTCCCGCGCCGGCTTGCAGATTCACACCACCAGCCAGTGGGAAATGTTCATCTATCGCCTGACCGCCAAGAAGTGGTGCATCGGCGCCGCACTGCGTGAGTTGAAGATGCCCACCGGTACACGCATCGCCGCGCTGTTCCGCGGCAAGGCCCTGCTGCACCCATCCGGCAGTACCCGGCTGCAGGTGGACGACATTCTCTGTGTCATCGGCCACGAAGAAGACCTGCCGGCGCTCGGCAAACTGTTCAGCGAGGCGCCACAGCGCGGGCGAGACATGCGCTTCTTTGGTGATTTCATCCTCGAAAGCGAGGCCGAAATGAGCGCCCTTGCGGCGCTGTACGGTTTGAAACTCGGCGATGTCGCCGGCGACCAGACGATCGGGGAATTCATGGCCGAGCGCGTCGGTGGCAAGCCGGTCACCGGCGATCAGATCGAATGGAATGGCCTGACCTGGACCATCGCGACCATGGAGCACGGCCGGGTGCGCAAGGTCGGCTTGAAGTTTCCCGAGGGCAACAAACCAGGTCCTTCGCTGCATTTCTGATCGCTGAACGAGCGCAACGCCCCGCGCCAGAGCGTTCCGATCTATGGGCTCGCCTCGGCCTCCTGCAGCCCTTAGACTCCGCACTCTTTTCTTCACTCGATAACGTTCATGGCACCCTTGCGTACCCTGTTGCTCGCGACCTTGCTCGCCTTCGCTCCCGCTTCGACCTTCGCCCAATCCATCCCCGGGCTGACCGGCAGCAAGCCGGCTGCCGAGGAGGCGAAACCCGCACAGCCGAGCGCGGACGACCGCGCCCAACGCCTTGCCGAGCAGGCCGCTACCGCACAACAACGGTTGACCGAACTGAAGGCCGAACTGGCCAGTGCGCCGAAGGAAATTGTCGAGTCCCAGCGGGCGCTGAGCAAACTCAAAGGCATCGACACCAGCGACCTGGCCGACAGGCTGGCCAAGCTGAAGGTCCCGGCACTGGAGCAGCGCCTGGCCGAACGCGTCGAGGAGCTATCGACCTGGCAAACGGCTCTGACCGCCGCCAACAGCATGATCATCAGCGCGCAAACCCGCCCCGAGCGCGCCCAGGCCGACATCAGCAAGTCGCAGACTCGGATCGACGAGATCAACAATCTGCTCAAGACCGGCCGTGAAGGCGGTAAGCCACTGAGTGATGAACGCCGCGAACTGCTTGCCGCGGAGAAATCCGCACTCAATGCCCAGATCGACTTGCGCCGCAACGAGCTGGCCGGCAACAGCCTGCTGCAGGACTTGGGCATCGCCCGCCGCGATCTGCTGTCAGAACGCATCACCCGCGCCGAGCGCGAAACCATGGCGCTGCAGGCGGCCATCAACAACAAGCGTCGCGAGGAATCCGAACAAACGGTTGCCGAGTTTTCACTGAAAGCCGAGAAGGCCGGCTCCGACAAGCTGCTGCCGGCGGAAAGCGCCGAGAACAAGCGCCTGTCTGGCTACCTGCTACGCGCCACCGAGCGGCTCAACGACCTGACCCAGCTAAACCTGCAGACCCGACAACAGCTCGACACACTCAACCAGGCCGATCAGGCGCTGGAAGAGCAGATCGCCGTGCTTGAAGGCAGCCTGCTGCTGTCGAAGATTCTTTATCAACAGAAGCAGGCCCTGCCGCAGCTGACGCTGGACAAGGACCTCGCCGATGAAATCGCTGACATTCGCCTCTACCAGTTCGAACTGAACCAGCGCCGTGAAACCGCGGGCAACGTCGAGGACTATGTCGAGCAGCAACTCGCCAACCAACCCCCCGGCGAGGTGACGCCTGAGCTGCGCAGTGCGCTGCTGGAGCTGGTTCGCACCCGCAGCGAGCTGCTTGATCGGCTCAACCACTCACTGAACGCCCTGCTCAGCGAATCGATCACGCTGCAGCTGAATCAGCGCCAGCTACAGAGCAAGGCAGAAGCCTTGCGCAACACGCTGGACGAGCAGATGTTCTGGATTCCCAGCAACCGCCCGCTGGATCTGGACTGGTTCAAAAGCGTGCCGACGCTGCTCGATCGCCAGTTGCGCGCAATGCCGTGGGGCTCGGCATTCGGTGCGCTGGGCGCCGGTCTGATCGAGCGGCCGTTGTTCTTCGTGCCGCTACTGCTGCTGATCGGCGTGCTGCTCTGGCGCCGCAACGCGATCAACGCCAAGCTCGACTCGTTAAGCGCTGACATCGGTCATTTCCGCCATGACAGCCAGCTACACACGCCCTTGGCACTGCTCTTGAACCTGCTGCTGGCACTGCCGGGAGCCCTCTTCCTCGCCCTGTGCGGCTATCTGCTGCAAATGGACGGCCGCGGGCAGAACATCAGCCTGGGTGCCGCGTTCTATCAAATGGCCCAGGCCTGGCTGGTGTTCTACAGCGCCTACCGCATGCTCTCGCCCAATCGCGTCGCCGAGGCGCACTTCGGCTGGTTCCGGCCGCAGGTGGCCTTCCTGCGCAACGAAATCCGGCGGCTGGGCCTGGTGGTCATGGCGCTGGTGGCCGTGGTGGCAATTGCCGAGCATCAGCCGGCCGGCCTGGTCGACGACGTGGTCGGCATCGTCGTGGTACTGGTCTGTTTTGCGCTGATGAGCTGGCGCCTGATGCGCCTGCTGCGCAAGGGCCCGTCGAGCCAGAACGCGCCGCCGGTGCGGCGTTTCATCGGCCTGCTGTTCAGCGTGTTGCCCCTGGCGCTGATCCTGGTGGTGGGTTTCGGCTATTACTACACGGCCTTGAAACTGACAGGTCGCCTGATCGACACCTTGTATCTGCTGCTAGCCTGGATCGTCATCGAAGCGACGCTGATCCGCGGCCTGACTGTGGCCGCACGACGCCTCGCCTATCAGCGTGCGCTGTCCAAGCGCGAAACCCAGACCGACGAGGCGATGGACAACAGCGAGTCAACCGGCGACACCGCGCTGGATATCGAGCAGGTCAACCAGCAGTCGCTGCGCCTCACACGACTGGCGATGTTCGGCCTGTTCTTTGTGGTGCTCTACTGGGTTTGGGCCGACCTGATCAGTGTCGTCTCGTACCTGGATAATGTGGTGCTCTACGAATTCGTCAGTGGCACCGGCGATGCGGCCACCACCAACGCGATCACGCTGAACAACTTGCTCGGCGCCCTGCTGATCGTCGCCATTACCATAGCGGTGGCGCGCAACCTGCCGGGACTTCTGGAAGTGCTGGTGCTGTCGAAAATGCAGCTGGCGCAGGGCAGCGCCTATGCCACCACGACCCTGCTGTCGTACCTGCTGGCCGGTATCGGCATCGTATCCACGCTGTCGACCCTTGGCGTCAGCTGGGACAAATTGCAGTGGCTGGTGGCTGCGCTTTCTGTGGGCCTCGGCTTCGGCATGCAGGAGATCTTCGCCAACTTCATTTCCGGCCTGATCATCCTCTTCGAACGCCCGGTACGGATCGGCGACGTGGTGACCATCGGCAACCTGTCGGGTACGGTCAGCCGCATACGTATCCGCGCCACCACCATCACTGACTTCGACCGCAAAGACATCATCGTCCCGAACAAGACGTTTATCACCGGCCAGCTGGTGAACTGGTCGCTGAGCGACACCGTCACCCGCGTGACGATCAAGGTCGGCGTGGCCTATGGTTCGGATCTGGATCTGGCCAGGAAACTGCTCTACAAAGCCGCCCAGGAAAACCCGCGAGTGCTCAAGGACCCGGAGCCACTGGTCCTGTTCCTCAACTTCGGCGAAAGCACGCTGGATCACGAGTTGCGTATCCACGTGCGCGACCTTGGCGACCGCAACCCGGCAACCGACGAGATCAACCGCTATATCGACCGCGAGTTTTCCAAGGCGGGGATCAATATCGCGTTCCGTCAGGTCGATGTGTTCCTGAAAAACCTTGACGGCAAAGTGCTGCAGCTGGGTACAGCGCCGCGGTTGAATCAACCTGACGACAAGCCAAGCGCGCCGCCAGCCGACAGCCAGACCTGAGGAACATCAACGGCGGCCTGGCACTCCAAAACCTGAGCGCGCCCGTAACTGGGCGCCGACCCGCACATTGCCGGAGCCGCTGTGAAGACGCTTACCGAGCTGCATTTCGACAATCGCTTCGCCCGCCTTGGCGACGTGTTCTCCACCGAGGTCACACCCCAGCCGCTGGAACAGCCGCGACTGGTGGTCGCCAGCGAAGCCGCGATGGGCTTGCTCGATCTCGACCCACCCAGCCGCGACGATCCGCTGTTCACCGAGCTGTTCTCAGGCCACAAGCTCTGGGCTACGGCGCAGCCGCGGGCGATGGTCTATTCCGGCCACCAGTTCGGCAGCTACAACCCGCAGCTGGGTGATGGACGTGGCCTGCTGCTCGGTGAAGTGGTCAACGAGGCCGGTGAACACTGGGATCTGCACCTTAAAGGCGCCGGCATGACGCCCTATTCCCGCATGGGTGATGGCCGTGCTGTGCTGCGTTCATCGATCCGCGAATTCCTGGCCAGCGAACACCTGCAGGCGTTGGGCATTCCCAGCTCCCGCGCGCTCTGTGTGACCAGTTCGGATACGCCGGTCTACCGTGAGCGCCAAGAGCGCGGCGCGATGCTGATGCGCCTCGCGCCCAGCCATGTGCGCTTCGGCCATTTCGAATTCTTCTACTACACCAAGCAGCACGACGAGCTGAAGAAGCTGCTCGATCATGTCGTCGAGAGCCACTTCTCCGAATGCCTGGAGCATCCGGAGCCTTACCACGCCTTCTTCCGTGAAGTGCTGGAGCGCACCGCCGAGATGGTCGCCAGATGGCAGGCGTACGGCTTCTGCCACGGCGTGATGAACACGGACAACATGTCCATCCTCGGCATCACTTTCGACTTCGGGCCCTACGCCTTTCTCGATGACTTCGATGCGCGCTTCATCTGCAACCATTCCGACCACGCCGGTCGGTACTCCTACGAGAATCAGGTGCCGATTGCGCACTGGAACCTCGCCGCGCTGGCGCAGGCACTGACGCCCTTTATCGCCATCGAACAACTGCGCGCAACCATGGATCTGTTCCTGCCGATCTACGAAGCAGCGTGGCTCGATTTGATGCGCAAGCGGCTGGGCTTGCAGACCGCCGAGGACAGCGACAAAGAGTTGATTCAGCGCTTGCTGCAATTGATGCAGAGCAGCGCCATCGACTACACACGCTTCTTCCGCGAACTCGGCGACAGCCCGGCAGAGCTGGTCCTCGCGCGGCTGCGCGAGGATTTCATCGACATCAAAGCATTCGACGATTGGGCCGCTACTTACAGCCAACGTAGCGAACGCGAAGGCAACGATCACGAAGCGCGCCGGGCACGCATGCACGCGGCCAACCCGAAGTACATCCTGCGCAATTACCTGGCGCAAAAAGCAATCGAGGCCGCGGAAACGGGCGACTACAGCCCGGTGCGCGAGCTGCATCAGGTGCTCAGCCGACCCTTCGACGAGCAGCCAGGCATGGAGCGCTACGCCGAGCGTCCGCCGGAATGGGGCAAGCACCTGGAAATCAGCTGCTCATCCTGAGTCCGGGACTGCGCAATATGCTGCGCATTGTTTAACCGCTGAACCTGGCTACCCCAGCTGCAAGGCGCACAATCGCAGGGCTTGAGCGCACTTGCGCCAAACCTTGCGCAGCGCTCGGCAGAAAGTTGCCCAGCTAAATGTGAGCCGTCCCCCACTCGCGCTGAAATAGAGGATGGAATCTCCCATAAGCCACTGATCTACATATGCTTTTATTATTTGGCATGCACCTTGTACTAGTGTTTGGGCCATTCCGGCATTCAACAAGGCAAGGAGAGCGTTCATGCCAACACCAGCGTATCTGTCCCTCGAAGGCACCAAGCAAGGCCTGATCACTGCAGGCACTTTTACCGAGGACTCGGTCGGCAATATTTTCCAGGAAGGACACGAAGACCAGATTCTGGTGCAGGCCTTCCAGCACCAGGTCATCATCCCGCGTGATCCGCAGTCCGGCCAACCAACCGGCCAGCGCGTTCACAAGCCGCTGATGATCACCAAAGTATTCGACAAGTCGTCGCCGCTGATTTTCAACGCACTGACTTCCGGCGAGCGGCTGAACAAGTGCCGCCTGGAGTGGTATCGCACGTCTTCGACCGGTACTCAGGAACACTACTTCACCATCGAACTGGAAGACGCGGTAATCGTCGACGTGCAGTCGCGCATGCCCAACTGCCAGGATCCGAACATGTCCCACTTCACCCACCTGGAAGACGTGTACTTCACCTACCGCAAGATCGTCTGGACTCACGAAGTCTCCGGCACTTCCGGCTCGGACGACTGGCGCACCCCGATCTCGGCATAAGCCCTGATCAGGCCTCGCGGCCACGGTTAATTCACATCGGCCAGGGTTACCTGGCCGATGCGTTTTCAGCCGACGGATGCGGTAAACAACGTAGTGCTTCACACGACGGTTTCACCAAAGGAGCGAAAATAGCTCCAAGATTTCTGCGGAGCTGGATGCTTTCCAATCCGCTGCACAGCTTGCATGTAATACATGCATTGCCGCCTTGCGAACCGTTATCGGGTCGCTGCCATGGACTGGTTACAAAGGAACAGGGAATGTTCAATCCGGCCAACGAAACGCATTTCAGCCTAATTGTTGAAGGCGTCCAACATGACCTGCAGGTACTCGAACTCAAAGGGCGAGAGGCCATCTCGCAGCCCTTCGCGTTCGATCTCGAACTGGTCAGCGAATGCCCCGATCTCGATCTAGAAAGCCTGCTGCACCAGCGCGCATTTCTAACCCTGTCTCCAGCCGGCAAGGGTATCCACGGCCTGATTTACAGTGCAGCGCAAGGCAATTCAGGCAAACGTCTGACGCGCTATCGCGTCACCTTGCGTCCACAGCTCGCCTATCTGTCACACCGCACCAACCAACGCATCTTCCAGCAACTCTCGGTACCGCAGATCATTGCGAAGGTGCTTGATGAGCACGGCATCCTTGCTGGCGATCGCCATCGTTTCGACCTTGGACCGGTGCTCTATCCCAAACGGGACTACTGCGTTCAATACGATGAAACGGATCTGCGCTTCATCCAGCGCCTCTGTGAAGATGAAGGCATTCACTACCACTTTCAGCACAGCGAAACCGGCCACCTGCTGGTATTTGGTGATGACCAGACGGTGTTCCCGACGCTTGCCTCCGTTGCCTATCAGCAGGACAGCGGTATGGTCGCCGATAAGCCGGTCATCAAGCGCTTCGGCGTGCGCGTCGAGACCCGCACCAGCCGCGTTACCCGGCGCGATTACGACTTCGAGAAACCTCGTCTGACGATCGAAGCGGAGGTTAGCAGCAGCACTCAGCCGGACCTTGAGGACTATGACTATCCAGGCCGCTTCGTCGATCGCGAGCGAGGCAAACATCTGTCCCGGCGCACTCTGGAGCGGCACCGCCACGATTTCGAGCTAGCCGAGGGCGTGAGCGACCAGCCACTGCTGGCCTCCGGACAGTTTCTGCCCCTAGCCGATCATCCCCGCGCCGACTGGAACCAGCTGTGGCTGCTTACCGCTATCCACCATGAAGGCAAGCAACCGCAAGTCCTCGAAGAGTCAGTCACCGAGGCATCGCTCCCGCACGCACCAACCCTCTCTCCCCTTAGGGAAGAGCGCTGGGGCGCCGGACTTAGGAATGAGGGGCTAGAGGGTATCGCCCAAGGATTCGGAGCCAGTAATTTCACCCAGGGCTACCGCAACCACTTCACCGCCACGCCCTGGGCTGTCCCTTTCCGCCCCCCACTCGACCATCCCAAACCCCGCATTCTCGGCAGCCAGAGCGCGGTAGTGACCGGCCCGGCTGGCGAAGAGATCCATTGCGATAAATACGGTCGAGTGAAGGTGCAGTTCTTCTGGGATCGTGAAGGCCAAGCTAATGAACACACCACCTGCTGGCTGCGCGTCTCGTCCAGCTGGGCCGGCGACCGCTACGGCGGCATTGCCATCCCCCGCGTCGGCATGGAAGTGCTGGTCACCTTTCTCGAAGGCGATCCCGACCAGCCATTGATCACTGGCTGCCTGTATCACAAGGAACACCAGGTCCCCTACGACCTGCCGGCAAACAAGACCCGCAGCGTGTTCAAAACCCTCAGCAGCCCGGGCGGCGACGGCTATAACGAACTGCGCATCGAAGACCGCAAGGGCGCCGAGCAGATCTACATCCATGCCCAGCGCGACTGGGACGAAAACATCGAGCACGACCAGAAGATCCGCGTCGGCCACGAGCGCCACGACATCGTCGAGGCCAACAGCTACAGCGAATTCAAGTCCGAAGAACACCGCACCACCCACGCCGACCGCAAGACAGAAATCCGCGCCAACGACCACCTCACCGTGGGCAACAACCAGCACCTGAAGATCGGCATAGGCCAATTCGTCGAGGCCGGCCAAGAGATTCATCTCTCCAGCGGCTTGAAAGTCGTCCTCGAAGCCGGCAGCGAACTGACCTTCAAGGCTGCGGGCAGCTTTGTGAAGCTCGACGGTAGCGGCGTGACGATGGTGGGGCCGGTGATCAGGATGAACTCTGGCGGCGCGCCGGGCAACGGGTCAGGGGCGGCGCCTATCTCACCGGTATTGCCCAAACCAGCAGATACCGCTCCGGTGGGGGAGAAAACCAGCACCGCCAATCCGAACCAGTTACCAGCCCCAATAGAGAAAGTGGCCCAGACACCGCGACAATTGATCGTGGATGTCTGGGGCGACCCGGAGCAAGGCGGGCAAGTTGACTTGCTCGACCCGGAGGAAGACGCATGAGCGAATTGAAGGATCAACCCATTGAGCAGGGTGTTCGCAAGCGTGCCGAGTACAAAAATGCGCAGCGCAAGAGGCTCGTGCTGAATGTCGACCGGGAGGACGGTGGCAAGCTGTCTCTGCCCATCGCTGTAGACATGCGCAGCCATGAGGAAGAAGAACACATTCAACAGAACACCTTCCTGGCCATCATGCCGCTGGCCAAGCTGCCAGGACATGACGCCTACAACGAGGCACCCCGGGGAGCGCTACCACGTCCAGGGCGAATCTACGTATTCCAGAATGGCAAGCTTTGGCGTGAGGTCTGGTGCGACGGCAAAGGCAACATGAAGGATGTCGATCTCGCGCTTTGGCGCAAACAGGCCGAGAGCGGGACGGCTGCCGATGATCGACCATCCGTCGGCAAGCAGCAGCAAGTGCTGCTGATTCCTATCCTTGTGCAGGGGCAATCTGTCGCCAACAACTACCTGATGGCCTACAGCGAGAAGCCCTGGACGTGGGAATATATCCGCTGGCTTGAGGCAGATCGGAATCGAGTCAAAAGCCGCGCCCAGATCGTCGCGTTCGCCTGGTCGGCGGCGGTCGTTGGGATGGATCAATGGCGGCCGACGCAGGCCATGCCGGCCGTGGTGATCAGCGCGCAGGCGGACGGCTTTCGAGCGCGCGACTTCAGTATCGAGAGCCTGCTGAGCGATCCGTCCCTTTTCACCCCCAGCCTGAGCAGCATTCCATCGAACGAAATGAGCAGTCGCATGCAGATGCGCCTGGAAGAGCTGGCAGCCGCCACCCGAAGTGCCGCTCCGCAACCGCTACCCGCCTTGGCGGCCGGCGCCGACGTGCTTGCCAAACGCAATATGCGGGCCTATCCGAAGCTGGTAGGGCTGATGCTCGACGACCCTTTGTTCGCGCTCAGGCATGCTTGTGCGCAAGCGCGTCTGGCGGAGTCCTACCTACTTACCCTCAATGCGCTGGTACCGCATCGCCCCAATGGTCGCTACGCCCATGCGCTGTACAGCTCGGTCATGCAGAGCCCTAGCAGCCCTCTGGGCAAGTTCAAGAAGCACCTGCACCTCGAGCAACTTCACGACGCTGTGTTCGACGGCGAACGCAAGCTGGTAAGGACCGCCCTGTCATCCCAACTGCAACGCCTGGTCAGCCTTCTATCGGATGTTTCGCTGGCGGCAGCGCTGTGGGACTGGCAATACACCCACGACGAACGCCTGCTGGAACCCTACCAGTTGCTCAGCGAGATATTTGGCACCTTGGGCAAATTACCCGAGCATATCGATGCCTTAGCTCTGATCAATGCCAGCGACTCCTTGCGCACCCGCATCGCCCAGTTGAGCGAGCGGCTCCTGACCGGCCAGCACCCCATTAGCAAGCCCTTCCTGGCGCAAGCGCACGGCAGCCTGCCCGAGACTATCAAGCGGCTTATCGCCCTGGCCGCGAAAAAGCGCGAACCCGACCCGCAACGCATGGGCATGAATAGCCTGCTGCACATAGCCGACATCGACCCGCAGGATACGGACAAGGGCTTGGTCTACAAGAATCTGCACGCCCTGATCGGCGACTTCATGGACACCTTCTCCATGGCCGTGCTTTCCCAGGTGCAGCGCCTGAACGACGCCGACGTGAAAGTGGCCATCGAGTTCCGCCGCCTGTTCGCACCGACCCACGGCGTGCTCGAAAAACTTTCACCCAGCTGGCGCGGCATACAGCTGGTCAGCGAGGCACAGGCCCAGGCCTCGAACCTGCGAATTCTGGGGGTTCAAGGGGAAGGGCTGAGATATGGCCTGACCGCCACGGAGCGGGCGGCCATCACCCGCAAGAACTACATGTATATGAACGTCGTCAACCCGGAGGGCCAGGTCATCGGCTCCACCAGCCCGCGTCAGGTGGGACGAGGGCTGCCCAACCAAGGGGTCGGGGTCGTAATCGCGGCCCCTGCCGACCACCCGGAAGTAGTCAAGTACAGTGCCTGGAAACATGCGGTCGCCAGCAAACTCGACACTGTCGCGCAGTCTCCTTCCCTGCCTGGAGTGGCGGTGGCCTGCGCCCTGTACAACCTGAGTGCTCAGGTTGAGGGGATGAAGAGTTTGCAAAGGGAAGCGGGAAATGGTGACGCACGCTATACCCTCGGTAAATTTTCCGCTCTGACTGATCTCGGCGTTGCTTCAGGCAACCTTTCCAAATTTATTCTTGGCGGTGAGCACCAACTCGTAACCCTGCTGAATAAACCACGCCTCGATGTTTCCAAAATCTCCACCCGTTGGGCAACAAATCTGGCAGAGCAGACGGGCAATCCGCGTCTACCAGTACTTCGCGCTCTTTCGGGGGCAGCTATGTTCGTCACAACCCTTATTACCGTCTGGGACGCCAAGCGCGCCTGGCACCAGGGCGACCGCGATGCCGCCCTGGCCTATGGAGCGGCCGCGGCGGGTGGGGCGGCCTGGACGGCCTATGCCTTGGGTATGTGCATCAATCCGGTGGTGCTGCTGGCCGGGGCGGTGCTGTTTATCGGCGGCAGCATCCTGGCCGGCTGGCTGGTCGACAGCGACGTCGAGGCACTGATGAAGAATGGGCCTTTCGGCAAGGTACATGGCCAGGTCGGCATGCTCGACACAGTATTTGGTGATGACCAGCGCTTCGCTCACCTTAGCGCCCCGCATATCGCCTACCAGCAACTGCTCGGCATTCTCGGCCGGCCCATGATCCAGGTCAGCCGCCTGGGCGACTGGCTGGACCAGGCGCCGCCGGACGTGCGGGCAGGCCTCGGCGGCCTCAACCGACAGCGCGCCCCGCTAAACGCGGCCTTGGAATGCCGTCGTACCTCGGCCCAGCCCTTCGAGCGCGACGACTGGGCGGTGCGTATCCACTCGCCTCTGTTGGGCCTATTCGACGCCCAGCACTTTCAGTTCTTTGCCCGGGAAGAAGTTGGGGTGCTTCCCCTCAATGGCGCCTTCAATGCGGAGCGCACCGAGCGGCGCCCGATCGACGAGGCCAAACTGATTGCGCACCCCCTGGACGATGCCTCGGTGCTCTATATTTTGCCGAAGCAGTTTCCCGTGATGACGCTTACCCCATTGCAACGTCATGGGCAGAAGGTCACCCAGCGCCTCAAGGTCTTCGGGCAATTCCGCCTCGCCAAGGAGGCCGACCACTCTGACGAGCTGGTGCTGCCACAGCCCAACCCAAAAATCTGGCAACCTTATCAAGCCGCCTTCGCCAAGCCGCCGGCGCTAAGTGCTAGGACCGACGAAGTTCCCTACTGGCAAATCGAAACTCTGGAATTCAAGGTATGACTGAAACCTACGGCCCTGCCGCCTATCGTGGCCAAGCCTTGCCCCTACTGCCGCCACCGATTCGCGACAAGCAAGGCCTATTCGATACCGCCTTGAAATGGGGGCAATACGCCAACCTGGATTCGATATCCGAGATCGAAGGCCAATTGATGGGCGAGGCCCATCTGACCTATGAGCGGCAAGCGAAGGAAAAACGCAAACAGCATATCTATTGCGATGCTGAGCGCTGGAATTTCGAAAACAGCGGCAAGCTATTGCATTTTCTTTTTATATTAAAAATTCTTTGCGTAGCGCTCTTTTCAGTTCCGTGGACTGTCAAGGTGAGTATGGTTCTTGATAGTGACTATGCAGTTTTGATAATGGGCGTTATAGCAATGTTCGCCAGCCTAATGCTCTTTAGCACATCAAGGCATTGGCTGTCTTATATATTGGGTGGGGTACTTGCCGCAATTACTATCGTAGTTATCGCCTGGGACCAAAGCGCTCTCTCGGGCTATTGGGGAGAACAAACCGCATTCTGGTTCGGTGCCGTAGTACTCTTTATGGCGGTAATCGGCACCGACCTGCTGATCGGCCTCTATTCCCTGATCTACACCCACGACGGCAGCGGCTTCAACCGGCGCGACGGCATGCTGCGTATCGGCCGGCGCTTCCGCTCGCCCTTCGTCGCCCCGTTCTACGAATTCGACCCGGTCATGCAGCTGCAGGTCACCCCACATGGCGGGCGTGACTACGTGCTTTGGCTACATCATCGCTATACCGACACTAAAGTCTGCCTAGGCATGAAAATGCACAGCCTGGGCCTCGACAAACGTAATCTTTATGCCTTTTGGGATACCTTGCAACGCTACATGGATGTCGAGCAGCCGCTACCTGATCTGCCCGTACTGGAACAGAGCCGTCAACTCGATCCCGTCACCGCGGCCCACGATGCCGCCATCGGGCGCCCCGAGCGCTACTGGCGTGATCGCACGTTCGAGGATTGGAAACGCAGCTCAGCTCCGCGAAAGCTGAGGGAGAAACTGGCCAACCATTCCTGGCAACAGCAACCTTGCGTCCTGCGCGCCAGGATCGACCCGGGTTTATGCATCGAAGCCTATTACCGTAGCCAAGAGGCCAAGCACATCCACGCCACTCCCAAGGGCGATGACTTCGATAGCCTCCAACCCCATAGTGCCGGTATCGAGCCAAGCTAATCAGAAGTGTTGTCTGTTGGGACCTACTGAGCGTCCCAGAAAGCGGCTGTATTCGGGGGAATGCCGTCTGCGCAGTACCTTTACGCCGCAGCAGCACGGCGCAACGACCAAGGCAGATGCTTTAAAAATATTTGCGACTAACTAGGCGCCCACTTCGCTGCTCGATAGCCCAGCCACGCGCGCCCAGCATATGGCCAGGGCCATTCTCAACGAAGCCAACCGTCATCTCACCCCGTTGCGATCTGGCGACTTGATTTGCATAGGACAGACCAGTGAATCGGCTCCGCCCCTCACTCCGGCACCTCCACGCACACATGAATCGCATCGTGCCGCCAGTACTCCACGTCGCAATCGATCAACCGATCATGCTGGTCGCGGTTGAGCCGGGTGATGCGCAGGGCTGGGCTGCCAGGGGCGGTGCGCAGGGTTGTGGCGGCTTCGGGGTGTAGCGCCGTGGGGACCATATCGAAGCGGACTCGGCCGTAGTGGATGTCGTATTCGCTGGCATAGAGTTCGGTCAGCGAGCGGGTCAGGTCGAAGTCGAGGATGCCCGGGAAGTAGCGGGGGTTCAGGTAGTGCTCGACGTAAAGCACCAGCCGACCGTCGATGCGCCGAGCACGGCGTATCTGGATCACGCTCGACAGCGCGGGTAGCGCCAGGCGCGCGCAGATGTCCGCGGTCGCGGGTTGCAATCTGGCGGAGAGGACTTCGGTGGCCGGTGACCGGCCCTGCTCGCCCACCATGGCGTGGAAATGGCTGCGCACCAGCGGGTTGTACAGCACCCGAGGGGGCGATACGAACCAGCCGCGACGGTCCTCGCGGTAGATCAAGCCGAGGGATTCGAGCTGACCGAGCGCTTCGCGCAGCGTAATACGGGTGGTATCGAACAGCTCGCTAAGCTTGCGCTCGGACGGCAGCTGCCCGGCAGGTGGCAGCAGGCCGTGGCCGATCTGCTCCTGCAATGCGCGACAGATCGCGGTGACCGTTCGCGGCGCCTCATCACTCATCAGCGTGTCTCCTGCTGGACTAGCCCAGCACCAGAACAGCACATGTCTCGCTACCTTTCCTCTATTAATTCACGGCCCAGCCTAGGTTGGGCAGATGAACAGCTCATGACAACCGCCCTGCAGCCGGCGTTGAAGGTGCCACCGATCGCCCCGGCCAACACGCCATAAAAAAGCCGTAAACCCGACAGGGCAAGGCCTTCAGCCTGAGCTAGGCTTGCTACGGCACTCCTGTCGCGGTGTCGCCCTAACCGGCGGCGGCGGAGGCAACGACATCAAATTGTCATTTGCACCCCCTAGATTGGCTCACGTCTTGCTGATCTAGACCAACGACCTGCGAAAGGAGCTTCTGATGAAACGACTGCTGCTGGCTTCACTGCTGGGATCAGCGATCGCCCTGGCGACATCGGCGAACGCTGCACAAACGGACCTGAAAAGCCTCGAAGAGGCGGCACGCGCGGAAGGTGAGGTCAATAGCGTCGGCATGCCGGACAGCTGGGCCAACTGGAAGGACACCTGGCAGGACCTGGAGCAGAAGTACGGCCTCAAGCACATGGACACCGACATGAGCTCGGCGCAGGAGATCGCCAAGTTCGCCGCCGAGAAAGACAACGCCACGGCCGACATTGGCGACGTTGGCGCCGCGTTCGGGCCGATTGCTGTCCAGCAGGGCGTCACCCAGGCCTACAAGCCAAGCACCTGGGAGCAGATCCCTGAGTGGGCCAAGGACAAGGACGGCCACTGGATGCTGGCCTACACCGGCTCGATTGCCTTTATCGTCAACAAGCAACTGGTCGACAAGGCGCCGACCTCCTGGGCCGAGCTGAAGGATGGCAAGTACAAGGTCGCCATCGGTGACGTCAGCGCGGCTGCTCAGGCTGTTAACGGAGTACTGGCGGCCGCCATCGCCAACGGTGGTGACGAAACGAATATCCAGCCGGGTCTGGATTACTTCGCCGAAATCGCTAAGCAGGGCCGCCTGTCGTTGTCGAACCCAACGATCCAGACGCTGGAGCGCGGCGAAGTGGAAGTCGGCGTGGTCTGGGATTTCAATGGTCTGTCCTACCGCGACCAGATCGACCCGAGCCGCTTCGAAGTGCTAATCCCCTCCGATGGTTCAGTGATTTCCGGCTACACGACCATCATCAACAAATGGGCCAAGCACCCCAACGCCGCCAAACTGGCGCGTGAGTACATCCTCTCCGATGCCGGGCAGATCAACCTGGCCAAGGGCAACGCGCGGCCAATCCGTGCCGAGCACCTGACCCTGCCGGCCGATGTGCAGGCCAAGCTGCTGTCGAACGAGCAGTACGCCAAGGTCAAGCCCATCGAGAATGCCGAAGCCTGGGAAGCGACCTCCAAGGCGCTGCCGCAGCAGTGGCAGGAAAACGTGATCATCGAGATGGAGTGAGGCATCGACGGGGAGGGTGGGCTGACGCACACCCTCCCCATCTACTCACTTCCTTCAACAGGAACGCCTCATGCGCAAAGCCATCCTCGTGATCCTCGACGGCCTGAGCTATTCGGTAGCCGAGCACGCGCTGGGGCACCTCCAAGCGTATTGCATGGCCGGGCGCGGCGCCTTGTATCGGCTGCAGTGCGAGCTGCCCGCGCTGTCTCGACCGCTGTATGAGTGCATCCTCACCGGCGTGCCGCCCATTGAAAGTGGCATTGTGCACAACGATGTGGTACGGCTGTCCACCGAACGCAGCATCTTCCACTACGCGCAAGATGCCGGGAAAAGCACGGCGGCCGCGGCTTATCACTGGGTCAGCGAGCTCTACAACCGCGCGCCGTTTCACGCCGCGCGCGACCGTCACAGCGAGACCCCGGAGCTGCCGATCCAGCACGGGCATTTCTACTACGAAGACCATTACCCGGACTCACATCTGTTTGCCGACGCGGAAAGCCTGCGACTGCGGCATAAGCCTGACTTCCTGCTAGTGCACCCAATGAATATCGACGATGCCGGCCACAAGCACGGCCTGGATTCGTCTCAATACCGCAACGCGGCGCGGCGCGCCGACATCCTGCTGGCGGAGTATCTGCAGCGTTGGCTGGATGACGGCTATCAGGTGCTGGTCACTGCCGACCACGGCATGAACAACGATCGTTCCCATAACGGCTTGTTGCCGGAAGAGCGTGAAGTGCCGTTGTTTGTTTTCGGCTCGGCGTTCAGCCTCGACCCGGCCGCCCGCCCGAAACAGACCGAGCTGTGCGGCACGCTGTGCGAGCTGCTCGGCGTAGCCCACGACAAACCGCTGTGTCGGGAGCTGCTGAAATGACCGCGCCGCCCCAGAATAACCTCAAGACCGCGGCCATACGCGACCATGCAGCTCCGACCACCGTCAGCCGCAGGCCAACACGTGGCAAACACCTGGCGCTGCTCTGCCTGCTGCCCTTCGCCCTGTTCTTTTTCGCCTTTCAGATCGCCCCGCTGCTGTGGGTGACGGTCAACAGCCTGAACACGCCCGAAGGCTGGGGCTTGGCCAACTTTCAAAAGATCTTCGGCTCGAAGTTCTACCTGCAAGCCATCAAGCACAGTCTGCAAATCTCTTTCTGGTCGAGCCTATTCGGCATCGTCATTGCGATCCTCGGCAGCTACTCACTGCGTCAGGTTGATTCCAGGCTTCGCGACTTCGTCATGGCGTTCTCCAACATGACCAGCAACTTCGCCGGCGTACCGTTGGCGTTCGCCTTTGTCATCCTGCTCGGCTTCAACGGGGCACTGACCATCCTGCTCAAGCAGGCCGGGATCATCGAAGACTTCAACCTTTACTCCAAGACTGGCCTGATCGTGCTCTACACCTATTTCCAGATCCCGCTGGGTGTATTGCTGCTCTACCCCGCGTTCGACGCGCTGCGCGAGGACTGGCGCGAATCGGCCTCACTGCTCGGTGCGGGCACCTGGAGCTACTGGCGCTACATCGGCCTGCCGGTGCTGACCCCCGCATTGCTCGGCACCTTCGTCATCCTGCTGGCTAACGCGCTAGGCGCCTACGCAACCGTCTACTACCTCACCACCGGCAACTTCAACGTGTTGCCGATCCGCATCGCGGCGATGATTTCCGGTGACATTTCCCTGGACCCGAACATGGCCAGTGCCTTGGCGATGGTGCTGGTGGGGCTGATGGCAGTTATTACCGTGGCGCATCAACTACTGCTACGGAGGAGCTACCATGCGAGCCGCTGAAGCCAGGCGTGGTCTGCTCTACCACCGTATCGTGGTATGGCTGCTGTTTCTGATCTTGCTGCTGCCTCTGGCGGCGACCTTTCTCTACTCGATCTCCAGCAGTTGGTCGGCGACTATCCTGCCGGACGGGCTGACTTTCGATTGGTATCTGCAACTGTGGAGTGAAGAGCGCTTCCTGCGTGCCTTCGGCCAGTCCTTGCTGGTCTGCTTCGGCGCCCTGGCGCTGGCGGTGGTGCTGATCCTGCCGCTGCTGTTCGTGGTGCATTACCACTTCCCGAAGCTCGACGGCCTGATGAACATCCTCATCCTGCTGCCCTTCGCGGTGCCGCCGGTGGTGTCCTCGGTCGGGCTTTTACAGCTGTATGGCTCAGGACCGCTGGCAATGGTCGGTACGCCGTGGATCCTGATCGGGGCCTACTTCACTATCGCCCTGCCGTTCATGTATCGCGCGATCAGCAACAATCTGCAGGCGATCAACCTGCGCGACCTGATGGACGCTGCCCACCTGCTCGGCGCCAGCACCTGGAAGGCAGCTTTTCTGGTGGTGCTGCCCAACTTGCGTAAGGGGTTGATGGTGTCGCTGTTTCTGTCCTTCTCCTTTCTGTTCGGTGAATTCGTCTTTGCCAACCTGCTGGTGGGCACGCGCTATGAAACCCTGCAGGTGTACCTAAACAACATGAAAAACAGCAGCGGCCACTTCAACAGCGCGCTGGTGATCTCCTATTTCTTCTTTGTGCTGGTGTTTACCTGGGCGGCGACTCGGCTGAATCGTGAGCGCACAGCATGACTGGAGCAGTTCGTGGGTGGGCTTAGGTCTGAACGGTGGGCGTTAGGCCAGCCTCCACGGCTATGTGCTGAGTTCGTCGAGCGTGCCCCGTATGGCCCAGCTCTTTCAAACTGATCCATGCCACCGCAGCGGCAATTCGAGACAGGAACCCTCATGAGCTACCTTTCCATTCGCGGCCTGCATAAATCATTTGGCGATACCCAGGTCTTCAGCGACATCAATTGCGAAGTCGCTAAGGGTGAGCTGATCACCCTGCTCGGCCCGTCCGGCTGCGGTAAATCCACGCTGCTGCGCTGCATCGCCGGACTGACCGAGGTGGACGGCGGGCAGATCTTGCTCGACGGCGAGGACCTCGTGCCGCTGTCTCCACAAAAGCGCCAGATCGGCATGGTGTTCCAGAGTTATGCGCTGTTCCCGAACATGACCGTCGAACAGAACGTCGCCTTCGGCCTTCGCATGCAAAAGATCGCCCGAGACGAGAGCACACGGCGGGTGGCCGAGGTGCTGGCGATGGTCGAGCTGAATGATTTCGCCCGTCGTTACCCGAGCCAGCTTTCCGGCGGCCAGTGCCAGCGCGTGGCCTTGGCGCGTTCGCTGGTGACCCGCCCTCGCCTGTTGCTACTAGACGAGCCCTTGTCAGCGCTGGATGCACGCATCCGTAAGCATCTGCGTGAGCAGATCCGCGCGATCCAGCAGGAGTTAGGACTGACGACCATTTTCGTCACCCATGATCAGGAGGAAGCCCTGACCTTGTCGGATCGCATCCTGCTGATGAACGCCGGCCGCATCGTCCAGAGCGCCGATGCCGAAACCCTCTACACCGCACCAGTGGATGCCTTCGCCGCCAGCTTTATCGGCAACTACAACCTGCTCGCCCCGGACATCGCCTCGCGATTGCTGCAACGCCCGGTTGATGCGCAGGTGGCGATCCGCCCGGAAGCCATCGCGCTGAGCAACTCGGCCGACGGCGGCAGCAACATTGCCGCCGTGATCAAAAGCCACAGCCTGCTTGGCAACGTGATTCGCTACCGCGTCGAAGCACGCGGAGTTGAACTGCTGGTCGATGTACTGAATCGCTCCGCCGCCGATCTCTTTCCCCGCGGCAGTCAGGTTGGCCTTACCATCGACGCTTCGGCAATTCACGAGGTGGCTTGATGGCCCTGGCAATTTTCGACCTGGACGAAACACTGATAGACGGCGACTGCGCCAGCCTTTGGGCCCATGAAATGGCCAAGATCGGCTGGGTGGATGGAGAATCCTTCCTGCGCAAGGATGCCGAGCTGATGGCTGAATACGCCTTCGGCACGCTGGCGATGGAAGACTACATGGCCTTCAGCCTGACGCCCCTGGTAGGCCGCACGGCTGAAGAGGTGGACCATGTCGTCGAGCCCTTCGTCGAGGATGTGATCGAGCCGCTGATCTATAACGACGCTATGCGCTGCATCGCCGAGCATCGCAAGGCCGGCGACCGCATTTTGGTGATTTCCGCTTCGGCGGAGTTCCTCGTCGGGGCCGTTGCCGAACGCCTCGGGATCAGAGAAGTGCTGGCCATTCAGCTGGAGGAACAACACGGCTTCTACAGCGGCAACACCTGTGGTGTGCTGACCTACCGTGAAGGCAAGGTGACGCGGTTACGTGAGTGGGCAGAGGCGGCGGGCGAATCGCTGGAGGGCGCGCACTTCTACTCCGACTCGATCAATGACCTGCCGCTGCTCGAGCAAGTGGTGCATCCGCATGTGGTGAACCCCGACCCGCTATTGCGCGAACAAGCCGAAACCCGGGGATGGCCTCAGCTGACCTGGACCTGATGCGCGCCCATGCGCCTCAGGCGTTGGCATTCAATGGCAGCAGAACTCTGAACAACGCACCCTTGCCCTCTTCGCTCTCGACTTGAATCTGGCCTTTGTGCGCTTTGACGATCTGTTCTGCGATGAACAACCCAAGACCGAGGCCAGCACTGCATTCGCTGCCTTCGGCGCGCTCGAACTGGCAGAAGATGAGCTCCAGGCTCTTCGGGCTGATACCGATACCCTGGTCGCGCACTTCGATACAGGCACCAAACTCGCTCGCGCCGACACTCACCTGAACCGGATTACCCGCACCGTAACGCATGGCATTGGTGAGCAAATTGGCCAGCACCTGCTCGATACGAAACTCGTCCCAGCAACCGATGATCGGTTCGGGGCGCTGGAACAGCAGTGTGCAGCCGCTCACCTCCATTTGCGGGGCGAAATTTTCCACCACGCTGGCTACGAGCTTTCCCAAATCCACCTGCGTCGGCCGAATCGACAGCTTGCCGGTGCGGATACGCGACACATCGAGCATGTCGTCGATCAGGCGAATCAGGCTCTGGACCTGGCGCTCATCCTTGTCGACCATCTGCCGCAGCTTGTCCTCGCTGAACACCGCGGCGCTCTCGCGACCGAGCTGTAACTTACGCAGCTGCACTTCCAGAATGAGCGTATTGAGCGGCGTCTTCAGCTCATGGGAGACGATCGACATGAAGTCGTCGCGCATGCGCACCGCATTCTCCAGTTCGGCCTTGGTGCTGCGCAGCTCGTCGAGCAGCACTTCCTGTTCGCGGCGGCTGCGCTCCAGCTCTTCAAGCTGACGCGCTAGGCGCTTGCGGTTGCGATAAAGGTCGACGAACACACTGACCTTGCTGCGCACCGCATGGGTGTCCAGCGGCTTCTGCATGAAGTCGACGGCACCGCTTTCGTAGCCCTTGAACGCATAGTCAAGCTCGCGCCCAGCGGCGCTAACAAAGACGATGGGGATCTGCTTGGTGCGCTCGGTACCGCGCATCAGCTCGGCCAGCTGGAAACCATCCATACCCGGCATCTGGACATCGAGAATGGCCAGTGCGAACTCGTGGCGGAGCAGCAGTTCAAGCGCCTGTTCTGCCGACTCGGCCTGATGCACCCGGATGCCCGGGCCCTGTAGCAGGGCCTCCAGCGCCAGCAGATTTTCCGGCAAATCATCGACGATCAGCAGGTTCGCTTCATCGGTTTGGTTGGGCATCAGTCACTCCAGATCACGCAACAATCGATGAATATCGCGTAAAGGCAAAATGTAATCCGGCGCGAAGCGCTGGAGTGCAGCAAGTGGCATCGTCGGCACCTCGGCTTCGCCGGGCTCCTGAACGATGGTGAGGCCGCCGGCCTGCTTGATCGCCTCAAGCCCGGCGGCGCCGTCCTCGTTGGCACCGGTCAGGAGGATGCCGGCGACGCGGTCGCCCCAGACATCTGCCGCAGACTCGAAGAGCACGTCGATCGAAGGTCTTGAAAAATGCATCGCCTCATCCTGGCTGAGCGACAGCGTCATGTCCGCCTCGACCAGCAGGTGATAGCCCGGCGCTGCGAAGTAGAGCGTGCCGCCATGCACCGGCTCCTTGTCGCGCGCTTCCTTCACAGCCAGATCGGTCTTGCGCTGGAAGATCTCCACCAGCTGGGTTGGCCCTTTCGGGGGCACATGCTGAACCATCAGCAGCGGCAAGCGAAACGTACGCGGCAACCCTGACACCAGCGCACTGAGCGCGGACAACCCGCCAGCCGACGCGCCGATCACCACGGCATCCACAGGCCGGGCGGGCAGCTTGGTTGAGGCTTCGGCAGGCGCTTTCATAGCTTGCGGAAAATCCTTTCCTGCTTGTTGAAGGCTTCGAACCGCCCGGCATAGCCGGAAAACTCGAGGGTTTCCTTGCTGCCGAGGCCGAGAAAACCCCGGTGACAGAGCGAATCGAGAAACAGGCCAAACGCCCGATCTTGCAACGGCTTGTTGAAATAGATCAGCACGTTGCGGCAGGAAATCAACTGCGTTTCGGCGAATACGCTGTCGGTCGCCAAGCTGTGATCGGCGAACGTTACGTTCTCTTTCAAGGACTTATCCATGATTGCCGAGTCGTAGGCGGCCGTATAGTAATCGCTCAAGCTGTGCTTGCCACCGGCACATTGGTAGTTATCGGTGTACTGGCGCATGTTATCGATGTTGAAGATGCCCTGACGCGCACGCTCCAGCGACCTTGGGTTGATGTCAGTTGCGTACAGGATTGTGCGGTCGAGCAGCCCTTCTTCCTTGAGCAGGATCGCCATCGAGTAGACCTCTTCGCCCGTACTGCAACCGGCAATCCAGATCTTCAGTGACGGGTAAGTGCGCAGTACCGGGATGACCTGCTCACGCAGCGCCAGATAGTAGCTGGGGTCACGGAACATCTCGCTCACTGGGATGGTGAGGAACTGCAGCAGCTCCATGAACGCCTGCGAGTCGTAGAGAATCCGGCGCTGCAGCTCCGAAATGCTCTCGCAGCGCATCTGCTTCAGCGCCAGCAGCACGCGGCGTTTGAGCGAAGCACTGGAATAGTCGCGGAAATCGTAGCTGTAGCGCAGGTAGATCGCTTCGATCAGCAGCTTCAGCTCGATGGCCTGGTTGCGGTCCGGCATGTCAGAGCAGCTCCACCTTTGGTAGCCAGACGCGGATCAGCGAGAACAGACGGTCCAGGTCGATGGGCTTGGCCAGGTAATCGTTGGCGCCCGACCGCAAACAGCGATCCTGATCGTCCTTCATCGCTTTAGCAGTCACCGCAATGATCGGCAGCTTGGCGAAGCGCGGGTCCTTGCGTATCTCCTGCATGGCGGTGAAGCCGTCCATCTCCGGCATCATGATGTCCATCAGCACCAAATCGATATCGCCAACGTTCTGTAACTGGGCAATGGCCTCATGGCCGTTGCGCGCGATCTCGATCAGCGCGCCTTTCTGCTCCAAGGCGCTGGTCAGGGCGAAGACGTTACGCACGTCGTCGTCGACCACCAGAATCTTGCGGCCCTCGAAGGCCTTTTCCCGGCTGCGCACGCTTTTCAGCATCTTCTGCCGCTCCGGCGGCATGTCCGACTCCACCTTGTGCAGGAACAGCGTGACCTCATCGAGCAATCGCTCCGGCGAACGCGCGCCCTTGATGATGATCGAGCGCGAGTATTTCATCAGCGCCGCTTCTTCATCACGAGTGAGGTTACGTCCGGTATAGACGATCACCGGCGGGAACGAGCAGATGTCCTCGCGCGCCATGCGTTCGAGCAGTTCATGGCCATCCATATCCGGCAGTTTGAGGTCGATGATCATGCAGTCGAAGACCGTGGTACGCAGCAGCTCGAGGGCCTGCTGACCAAACTCCACCGCGGTGATCTCGATATCGGTGTCCTCGATCAACCGCGAGACGCTTTCGCGCTGACGGGCGTCGTCTTCGACCAGCAGGATACGTTTGACCTTCTGCGCCAACTTCTCCTCGAAGCGGCCGAACACGGCCTTGAGGTCTTCGCGGGTCGTCGGTTTGGTCGCGTAGCCGATGGCGCCCATCTGCATCGCAGCTTCCTTGCGATCCTCCACCGACACGATGTGCACCGGGATGTGCCGCGTGATGGGGTTTTCCTTGAGCCGTTCAAGCACGGTCAGCCCGGAATGGTCTGGCAACCGCATGTCCAGCAGGATCGCATCGGGCCGGTACTGCACTGCGGTGTCGAAGCCGTGGTCGGCGTTCTGCGCGATCAGGCAGCTGTATTTCAGTTCGTGGGCCAGGTCGCGAAGAATGCCGGCAAACTGCGGCTCGTCCTCGATTACCAGCACCGAACGCTCGAACGGGAAGCGCTCGCGGTCGTCCGACAGGGCCGCCAGGCCTTGGGCTTGCTCCAGCACCGGTCGCGGCGTTGCAGCAATAGGCGTCGCCACGGGTGCAAGCGCTGCCTGGATATTGATCGGAGCAGGTAAAGGCTCGGGCTCCTGCTCGGCCACCGGGGCACTGTAGTTCTCCGGAATGATCAAGGTGAACACGCTGCCGGCCCCCGGCTCGCTACTGACCTCGATGGTGCCACCGAGCAACTGGGCCAGTTCGCGGGAGATGGACAAGCCCAGCCCGGTGCCGCCATAACGGCGGTTAGTGGTGCCATCGGCCTGACGGAAGGCTTCGAAGATCACATCCTGCTGATCGGCGGGAATGCCGATTCCCGAATCACGCACTGCAAAGGCGATCTGCTGGTCGTCACGGCGCGTGACCCGAAGTTCTACCGAGCCCTTCTCGGTGAACTTGAAGGCATTGGACAGCAGGTTCTTGAGAATCTGCTCCAGCCGTTGGCGGTCGGTGAAGAGGCTGGACGGCACGCTTTCGTCGAGTTGAACGTCGAACTGCAAGGTCTTTTCCAGCGCCTGGGCGAGAAACAGGCTCTTCAGGCCATCGACCAACCGCGTGAGGATCAACAGCTCGGGGTGTACATCCAGCTTGCCGGCTTCGACCTTGGAGATATCCAGAATGTCATTGATCAGATTGAGCAGGTCATTGCCCGCCGAATAGATCGAGCGCGCGAACTGCACCTGGTCTTCCTGCAGATTGCCGTGCGGATTGTCGGCCAGCAATTTCGACAGGATCAGCGAGCTGTTCAGCGGCGTGCGCAGCTCGTGGGACATGTTGGCGAGGAATTCCGATTTATAGCGACTGGCGCGCTGCAATTCATCAGCGCGCTCTTCGAGCATCAGCTGCACCTCATGCAGTCGATGGTTTTTCAGGTCCATTTCATCGCGCTGCAGCGCCAGCGCCTGGGTCTGTTCGGCGAGCTGCTCGTTGGTCTGCTCCAGCTCGGCCTGCTGCTCTTCCATGTGCGCCTGCGACTCACGCAGGGCGTTGGACTGCTCTTCGAGCTCCTCGTTGGCCGCGCGTAGCTCTTCCTGTTGCACCTGCAGCTCCTCGTTGAGCTGCTGGGTTTCAGCCAGCATGCGCTGCAGACGCTGGCGGTAGCGCGCGGCTTCGATGGCCGAGCCGATGTTCTCGCTGACCCGCTGCAGCAACTCACGGTCTTCATCAAGCAAGGGCCGCAAGAAACCGATCTCAAGCACGGCGTTGACCATGCCGCTGTCCTCGACAGGAAAGATCAGCACCGACGCTGCGTCAGCGCTGCCCAGCGCCGAGCTGACGCTCAGGTAACCCTGCGGCACATTGTCGAGCCGCATCACGCGGCGCTCCAGGGCCACCTGGCCCACCAGCCCCTCGCCAAGCTCCAACGCGCGACCGGACTGCAGACGTTCCCGGTCCCAGCCGAACTCCGCGACGCGCTGCAGCTTGCCATCCTGCGTCACATAGAGCGCGCCAACACTCATGCCCAGGTAGCGCGCGAGGAAGCCAAGCACGTTCTGCCCCAAGGTCGGCAAGGCCTGTTCGCCGATCATCGATTCACTGAGCTGGGTCTGTCCTGTTCGATACCAGGCCTGCTTTTCCAGAGCGGCGGCGTGCGCCTGTTGCTGTTCGAGCGACTCCGAGTAGCTGTCCGACAAACTGATCAGATCACGCCGCCCGAAATAGACCAGCAGGCCGCTGAAGATCAGGCTGAACAGCAGAAAACCGCCAATCAGCGCGGTGGTGATCGCTTCGGTCGTGTCGGTACGCTCGGCTCGGACCTGGCGTTCGTGGGCGATGAACTCATTGAGCAGCCGACGCTGTTCTTCCTTCAGTTCAAGCCCTCTGTGGCTGCGGACATAGTCGATGACAGGCTGGTTCTGATCCCTGCGCTCGATCGCCTCCCCGGCGAAAGCGATCCATTGCTCATGCAGCCGGCCGATGCGCTCGACTCTATTCAGCTGTACCGGATCGTCGGCGGCGAACGTGGTCATCTGTTCGAACAGGCTTTCGTACACCGGCAGCTCATTACGGTAGGGTTCGAGAAACACCTCTTCCCCCGCAATAAGGTAGCCACGCATCGAGGCCTCCAGATCGCCCATCACCTTGAGCATGTCGTGGGCATAGCCGACGCCCACCACCGAGCGCTCGACCCAGTGGCCGACGTTGAGCAGGAAGTAAACAATGGCACTGAAGAAAAACGCGCTGAGGAAACCGAAACCCAGAGGCACCGCCACGTTGCGGTTGAGGATTCGCTTGAAGTGATTCTGATCGATGAAAGAGTCGCCCATCTGGTTCCTTCCAGGCCACTGTGCCCATGACAGTGGCCCACGGCCACGCCGGCAGATGCATCCGCGCGAGGCGAACGTCTCCGATCCCGACAAGTTCTTGGTGATTCGCGTGAGATGCCACAAGCCACGCAGTCGATCGGGGACTTTACACCGCCTCGCTTGCAAGCACAAAAAAGCCCGGCCGAATGGCCGGGCCCGATTGCTCGCGGGTCAACCCTTAGCGACGGGCAATGATCCAGACCGCATGAATGATCCCCGGGATATAGCCCAACAAGGTCAGCAGGATGTTAAGCCAGAAGGCGCCCCCCAGGCCTACCTGCAGGAACACCCCCAGCGGCGGCAGCAATATCGCGATGATGATGCGGATCAGGTCCATTGTGGTTCCCCTTAAGTCTGGTTTAGCCAATCGGTCTACTGTGAATCGACCGGTTAGCCGGAAAGGGGTTCCTTTGACTGCAGCAATCGGCGCGCCTACAGATAACGCGTCGGGACGTTTCGATGGAGCAACCGCAGCCGAAAAAGGCAGCGATTTCAAAATCCGGTAGCGACCGTTTGAGTCGCCTGGGGCACCCGAAGGGCGCAAGAAGGAGAGAACGCGGCTGGCCTTGGAATGCAGTCAGCTGAATGCGTCGATGCCGTCTGCCTTGTGAGCCACGTGCAACGCCAAGCAACAGCGCTAGGCCAGCCGACTATCGCCGATAATCCAAGCCCGTCGCCATAAGCGAATAGTCGAACATGACACCCAACATTCCGATTTTTTGCTGCTAAAGACGAGCAGGCGGTTCGGGCCTGTTGCGCTTACGTCGGATGTTGATCCATGACAACACGGCCAACGCCAGCATCAGCCCGGTCGTGTTGTAGTTTCCGGTCGCCGCGTAGCCCAACGCTGCGAGCGAACAGGCTACGAAACCGATCCACCTGACGTAACCCATCGCTGTTCGCACCGCGCCGCCAACGCGGTCATCGTCTTGCTGTCCCATTCCACCTCCCCGCAGGCGTTCCAGCGCCTTGGCTAACGTGGCTGCTGCTGAGCAGCGCCTCGCCACTTTTATTCAGCGCTCACGCTGCGTCCGTTTCACGCTGCCACATGGCGCGGCAAGGGGCAATGCTCATGGCAGTCAAACAGCGTGCCGCCAGCGAGCCACATCCGCCACGTTTGAGGCGATTAATGCAAAAAAAACCGGAGTAGCGGAGCATCACGCAACGGCACGCACCTTGCGCCGTAGACCGCCCCTTTGGTTCGGTCCTGCACGAGATGTGAGGCTCGTTGATCACCCGGCCACCAGGGGCGCTGCCCCTTGCCGATGACCTGGGTCAAGGTACCGCACAGCGAAGAGGAACCTGCGGCCGACTGGACTATCCTCAGAGAACCGCCTCATCAATCATCGGCCTGCCGCCGACCGGGAGGTTACAGCTGATGCATTGTCGTCTGGTAAACCGGTTCGCCTGGCTGCTTGGCCTGATGCTGGCCTTCGCCAGTGCGGCACAGGCGGCCGGGCCGGTGATGGTGCTGCGGGTCGACGGTGTTATCGGCCCGGCCAGCGCCGATTACGTTATCCGCGGCATCCAGCGGGCGCAGGAGGCCGATGCGCAGCTGCTGGTGCTGGAGCTGGACACGCCTGGCGGGTTGGATATTTCGATGCGCGCGATGATCAAGGAGATCCTCGCCAGCCCATTGCCGATCGCCACGTACGTCACGCCCAGCGGTTCGCGGGCGGCCAGCGCCGGCACTTACCTGCTCTACGCCAGCCACGTCGCCGCGCTGACCCCCGGCACCAACCTCGGCGCCGCAACCCCGGTGCAGATCGGTGGCAGCGGCGGCGGCCCACCGGCGCCTTCACCGGAGGCCGATAAAGAAAACGAAAAGAGCGGCGACGCCATGAGCCGCAAACAGGTGAACGATGCGGCCGCTTATATCCGCGGCCTGGCGCAACTGCGCGAGCGCAATGCCGAATGGGCCGAACGGGCCGTGCGTGAGGCTGTCAGTCTGTCGGCAACCGAGGCCTTGGAGCTGAACGTAGTCGACTACCTGGCTGACGACCTTGATGACCTGCTGAACCAGCTCGACGGGCAAACCATCCAGACCACCACCGGCCCGCAGACATTGAGGACAGCTGGCGCCACTGTCGAGCGCCATGACCCGGACTGGCGAGTCCGCCTGCTGGCCGTGATTACCAACCCCAGCGTTGCGCTGATCCTGATGATGATCGGCATCTACGGACTGGTCTTCGAGTTTTCCAACCCAGGCACCGGCGCCGGAGGCGTCATTGGCGGGATCTGTCTGCTGCTGGCGTTGTTTTCGTTGCAATTACTGCCAATCAACTATGCCGGGGTCGCCCTGATTCTCTTGGGCCTTGCGTTCATGGTCGCCGAAGCCTTCGTGCCCAGCTTCGGTGTGCTAGGCCTTGGCGGCGTTGCCGCCTTTGTCACCGGTTCAGTGATCCTGATCGACACGGAGGTGCCAGGCTTCGGCATTCCATTGGCCCTGATCGGCACCCTTGGCGTCATCAGCGCGCTGCTGGTCTTTGCCATCGTCAGCATGGCGCTCAAAGCCCGGCGGCAGCCCGTGGTCACCGGTGATGGCGAGCTGATCGGGACGCTTACCCGAATCACCGGTGTCGAGGCCGATAGTCCCGGCAATGGCTGGGTGCAGCTGCACGGCGAGCACTGGAAAGTGCGGGGAACGGCGCCGCTGCAGGTGGGCCAACAGGTTCGCGTGGTAGCACGGCATGGCTTGCAACTGGATGTGACCGCGGCCGACGGGCCCTCAATCGAGAAGAGGTGAAACATGGGCTTTGAAATGAGTTTTGTCGCCGTCGCAGTGCTGTTGATTGCGCTGCTGGCATCCACCTTTCGCATCCTGCGCGAATACGAGCGCGGCGTGGTGTTTCAGCTGGGCCGTTTCTGGAAGGTCAAGGGGCCGGGGCTGATCCTGATCATTCCCGGCATCCAACAGATGGTGCGGGTCGACCTGCGCACCCTGGTGCTCGATGTGCCGACTCAGGACGTGATCTCGCGTGACAACGTCTCGGTCAAGGTCAACGCGGTGGTGTACTACCGGGTGTTGGATGCCGAGAAGGCAATCATCCAGGTCGAGGACTATCACTCGGCGACCAGCCAGCTGGCGCAGACGACGCTGCGCGCGGTGCTTGGCAAACATGATCTGGACGACATGCTGGCCGAGCGTGAACAGCTCAACAATGACATCCAGCAGGTCCTTGACGCACAGACCGACGCCTGGGGCATCAAGGTCGCCAATGTCGAGATCAAGCATGTCGACCTGGATGAATCGATGATTCGTGCCATCGCCCGGCAGGCAGAAGCGGAACGCGAGCGTCGCGCCAAGGTCATTCATGCAGAAGGCGAGCTGCAGGCCTCGGAAAAACTCATGCAGGCCGCCGAGATGCTCGGGCGCCAACCCGGCGCCATGCAACTGCGCTACATGCAGACGCTGAGCAACATCGCTGGCGACAAGAACTCGACCATCGTCTTCCCGCTGCCCATGGAGCTGCTGCAGGGCATGGGCAACCTCACCAAGAAAACCGAGTAAAGACTTCTATGCCCTTGCGCTCCGCCGTACCCGTTGTTCGCCTGCTGTCGGTCTGCCTGTTGATGCTGACCCTCGCTGGCTGCGCGGCTTTCTTCAAGCACGACCCGCTCAACGTACAGGTGGCCGGCATTCAACCGCTGCCCGGGGAAGGACTGGAGCTGCGCATGGCGGTGAAACTGCGGGTGCAGAACCCCAACGATCGGCCACTGGATTACGACGGCATAGCGCTGGAGCTGGAAATCAACGGGCGCAACCTGGCCAGCGGCGTCAGCGACGCAAGCGGCACCATCCCACGTTTCGGCGAGACCGTATTGAGCGTGCCGATGACCATCTCGGCATTCTCTGCCGCGCGGCAAGCGCTGGGCCTGGCTGAGCATATCGGCATGGATGAAGTGCCCTATGTGCTGCGAGGCAAGCTGGCGGGCGGCAGGACGTTCGGCACGCAGCGGTTCGTGGAGAAGGGCACGTTTGATCTGAACGGCGCGCTGCCTAGCCCGTATCGGCGGTAGATCTCTAGGGTTCGCAGCCGGCAAACGCGCTCTGGCAAGCGGGTAACTTAGCGGCCGGCATCTCCCAACGCTTCGCGAGCAAGCTCGCTCCTACAAAAGGCATCCTGTCTCGTTGAGTAGGAACGCTCGCCCGCAAATGGCAGGGCTGCCGAGCCGCCACAGTCGCGGCAGCTGTCCGCCCTGCTCACTCCACCCGGCAGCGGCCGGCTCGGCAACGGTGAGCTTCATGAGACGGGTCGGCCTGCATCAGCTTGCGAGTCACGCCGTTGGTCCAGCCGAAGCCGTCCTGCAACGGGTATTCACCACCGCCGGCGTGCTCGGTGCAGGGTCGCAGCACGTACTTCTCCACCAGCTTGCTCTCGCTTTCAAAGAGCAGTGAAACGATCTTCAGCCAGCGCTCTTCGATCTGCAATGCCAGCGCATCGTGACCGTAGTGCTGCAGTCCACGGATGCCCATCCATTGCAGCGGCGCCCAGCCGTTCGGGCGGTCCCACTGCTCACCGCTGCCACTGACTTCGGTGGTGGAAAGTCCGCCGGGGGCCAGCAGCCGCTCACGAACAACCTCAGCTACCCGTTCCGCCTGCTCGGCGCTGGCGTGCTTGACGAACAGCGGCGTCAGCGTCGCGGCGGTTAGGTTGTCCCGCGGCTGCGCCAGACACCAGTCGTAGTCGAAATAGGCGCCTTGCTGCTCGCTCCATAAGTAATGATCGATCGCAGCCAGACGCTTTTCGGCGCGCTGACGGAACGCCTCGGCACAGTCATGCTGGCCCTTGGCGTGGCTGAGACGGGCGATCTGGCGCTCAAGGTTGTAGAGAAAGCTGTTCAGGTCCACCGGAATGATCTGTGTGGTGCGAATGCTCGATAGCCGCTGAGGATCGCCCAGCCAGCGCGAACTGAAATCCCACCCGGACTCGGCCCCGGCGCGCAGGTCGCGATAAACCTCATGGGCAGGCCGGCTGGAGGAGCGCGCCGTTTCGACGTCTTCAATGTAAGACTCCTCGCGCGGCGTGTCCCGCTCATCCCAATAGCGGTTGAGCACGCTGCCATCGGCCAGACAGACGCAGCGTCGATGAGACTCGCCCGGGCGCAGTTGATCGTCGCCGTCGGTCCAGAACGCATGTTCCTTGCGCAGTTGCGGCAGGTAATCGCTGGCGCGGTGCACGCCGGACTCCTCGAACAGATCGGTCATCAACGCGAAAACCGGCGGTTGCGAGCGACTCAGGTAGTAGGAACGGTTGCCGTTGGGTACATGACCGTAGGTGTCGATCAGGTAGGCGAAATTGTCCGCCATTGACCGCAGCAGCTCGCAATGCCCGCTTTCGTCCAGACCGAGCATGGTGAAGTAGGAGTCCCAGTAATACAGCTCGGTAAAGCGACCGCCCGGCACCACGTAGTCGTGGGGCAGCGGCAACAGCGAGGAAAACTCCGGGTGCTGCCGCGGCTTTCGGGTCAGCACCGGCCAGAGCCGATCAATGTGCTCCGCCAGGGTATTGTCGGGGTCGGCGACAAACTCGATTGGCTTTCGCTGGTAGACCTCAAAATGCTCAAGGACAAAGTTGCGCAGATCGAAACCTGGCTGGCTGTTCTGTGCCCGGTAGGCTTCCAGGATGCGCTCTGGATGCTGCCGAGGGGCGCAGTCGACGAAGGTCTTGCTGTCAGGAAACACGCGCTGCATCTGCACCGCCACGAAGAGCTCCTGGTAACGGTCCGCCGGGCTCAGCGTATCTGCGGCCGACACCGCGCGGGTGTCGTAATCGAAGGCGTTCGAAGAGGTATCGGTCATTGCTCGCTGTAATTCCATAGCAGTCCACCATCTATCACCAGTGTAGTGCCAGTGACGTAGTCGGCATCGTCCGAGGCGAGAAAGGCCACCGCTCCCGCCACGTCGTGAGGTTGCCCGAGACGTTTGGCCGGTATGTTCTCGAGCAGCCCGGCAAGCTTCTCCGGCTCGTTCATCAGGGTCTGATTGATAGGCGTCTCAATCGCGCCAGGGGCAACGTTGTTGACCGTGACCCCCAGCGGGGCCAACTCGATCGCGAGATTGCGCGTCAGCATCTTGAGTCCGCCCTTGCTGGAGCAGTAAGCACTGAAGTTGGGGAACGGCAGTTCTTCGTGAACCGAACTGTTGTTGATGATCCGCCCGCCGCGTCCAGTGTCGCGCAGGTGACGAGCAAAGGCCTGTGACAGGAAGAACGGGCCACGCAGATTGACGTTCAGCACCTGGTCGTAATCCGCCTCGCTCACGTCGAGAAAGGCTGCGTGCTTCTGCACCCCGGCGTTATTGACCAGAATATCCAGCCGGCCCATCTGCTCGACCGCCTGTTCGATCAGTTGGTAGCAGTTGGCGGGCTCTGCAACGTCAGCGGCGATGAAGCAGGCCCGATGCCCCTGGGCTTGCACCAGCTCGAGTGTTTCACGCGCCTGCTCGTCATCGTGCCGCCCGTTGATCACCAGATCGGCGCCTTCTTTGGCCAGGCGTATGGCGATGCCGCGGCCGATGCCCTGGGAGCTGCCGGTAACCAGGGCGACCTTGTTCTGCAGTTTCATCGAACACCTCATGTGGCTGTCGAGTCGCAGCGGCGACCCCTGAGTCGTGCAATGTCTGACGGGCTGCAGCCGGGCACGTTCAATGGTGGGTGTTTGCGAATGCTTCCGAGAGCACCCGAGGCAGACAAATACCTTTAGCTAAGCGCAAAATGACCGGCTCTCCGCCGCCCCGTTATCAGGACATCCATGGCCACCGCTGATCTGCGCAAGGGTTACTTACTGGGTCTGATGACCTTTTCCATCTGGGGCCTGTTCCCGCTCTACTTCAAGTCCATCGAGCAGTACGCGGCGCTCGAGATCGTCACTCAGCGAGCCATCTGGTCGGCGCTGTTCGGTACGCTGGTGCTGAGCCTCTGGCGCCACCCTGGCTGGTGGCAGGAATTGCTGGCCCATCCGCGGAGGATCGGCGTACTGATGATTTCCAGCGTACTGATCGCCAGCAACTGGCTGATCTACGTCTGGGCGGTGAACCACAACCACATGCTCGAAGCGAGCCTGGGCTATTACATCAATCCGCTGGTCAACGTGCTGCTGGGGCTGATTGTCTTGCGCGAGCGCCTTCGCCCGCTGCAATGGCTGGCGGTGGCGATGGCAGCCATCGGCGTGCTGCTGCAGCTGGTTACCCTGGGCGACTTCCCCTGGGTGTCGATCGCTCTGGCATTGAGCTTCGGCAGCTACGGACTGCTGCGCAAGCAAGCACCTGTCGCCGCACTGCCGGGGCTGGTAGTGGAAACCTGGCTGTTGCTGCCGATCGCGCTGGGCTGGCTGTTCTTCTTTGGCAGCGGCCCGAGCACCGAATGGTCGTTCTGGTCCCAACCCGAAGCACTGTGGCTGGTGGCCGCCGGGCCGGTCACGCTGTTGCCGCTGCTGTGCTTCAACGCAGCGGCCCGGCATTTGCCCTATTCGACCCTGGGCTTCCTGCAGTACATCACGCCGACGTTGCTGCTGCTGCTCGCGGTGTGGGTGTTCGACGAGCCCTTCCCGGCTGATCGCCAGCTCGCCTTTGTCTGCATATGGGCCGGCCTCGCCGTCTACAGTTACGACGCCTGGCGCCTGATGCGTAAAGCCAGCGTTCGCTGACGGCAGCTCAGTCGGCAGGCTGCAGCTTGAGCTCCACCATCAGGTCATCGGCAAGCGTTTCCAAGTGTTCCTGCAGGTCGTCCAGGGACAATTCGGTCGGCACGGCCAACCGTGCATCGGCCCGGAACAGCAACTCGTTGGTCATCGGTGCAGGCAGCACATCGGTGTCCAGGCTTTCCAGGTTCACGCCGTGCCGGGCCAGCAATTGGGTGATGTCACGGACAATACCGGCGCGGTCGTTGCCTACCAGCTGCAGCTGGATCATCCGCCAACTCCGCTCCGGCTCGGCGCCGCTTTGAGCAAAGAGCACACGAATGCCCTGCTGCTCGAGATGCTGCAAGGCCTCGCTGAGATCGGCGTGGGCCTGAGCGGGCACAGCCACCCGCAGGATGCCCGCAAACTGACCAGCCATCCGCGACATGCGGCTCTCCAACCAATTGCCGCCATGCTCGGCGATGCATTTGGCCAGGCATTCGACCAGCCCCGGCTGGTCTTCGGCAATCACGGTAAGTACGAGATGATCCATCTGTGGCTCCTTCATTAGGGAAATACGGCAACCGGCGCTGGCCGTGCGGCTGTAGAGAGTAATGGACCGCTCCCGTGGCATGCGACTCCATAGGTATAGAACAAACACCGTCGACGCCGCGGCAAAGTGTCGATTCCAAGGCCCTCTGGCTGCCCGATGAACAGACAATTGCGGGCCCTGGGCCTACGCCGAGTGGCGGACTGATTTTCCGAACGGCTTCATGTAGTATCCGTCGACCCGGACTACAAGAAGAAACAGTCCGACAGATTTGAAGAAGAACCAAGTGAGGCGAGTAATGACTGAGCGCGTTCAAGTCGGTGGCCTGCAGGTCGCCAAAGTCCTGTACGACTTCGTGAACAACGAAGCGATTCCTGGTACCGGCGTTGATGCCGATGCCTTCTGGGCCGGCGCTTCCAGCGTCATCCACGACCTGGCGCCGAAGAACCGCGCGCTGCTGGCCAAGCGTGACGAGCTGCAGGCGCAGATCGATGCCTGGCATCAGGCGCGTGCTGGTCAGGCCCACGACGCAGCGGCGTACAAGAGCTTCCTGCAGGAAATCGGTTACCTGCTGCCGGAAGCCGAAGACTTCCAGGCCACTACTCAGAACGTCGACGAAGAAATCGCCAGCATGGCCGGCCCGCAGCTGGTGGTGCCAATCATGAACGCGCGTTTCGCGCTGAACGCTGCCAATGCGCGCTGGGGCTCGTTGTACGACGCGCTTTACGGCACCGATGCCATCTCCGAAAAAGACGGTGCCACCAAGGGCCCGGGCTACAACGAGATCCGCGGCAACAAGGTCATTGCCTATGCACGCGCCTTCCTCGACGAGGCCGCTCCGTTGGAAACCGGCTCGCATGCCGATTCCACTGGTTATCGCATCGAGTCCGGCAAGCTGGTCGTCTCGCTGAAGGATGGCAGCACCACCGGCGTGCAGAACCCAGCGCAACTGCGCGGCTTCCAGGGCGATGCCAACGCACCGATTGCCGTGCTGCTCAAACACAACGGCATCCACTTCGAGATTCAGATCGATCCGGCCAGCCCGATCGGCCAGACCGACGCAGCCGGCGTCAAAGACGTGCTGATGGAATCGGCACTGACCACCATCATGGACTGCGAAGACTCCATCGCCGCCGTCGATGCCGATGACAAAACCATCGTCTACCGCAACTGGCTCGGCCTTATGAAGGGCGACCTGGCAGAGGAGTTGGACAAGGGCGGCAAGCGCATCACCCGTGCCATGAACCCTGACCGCGTCTACACCCAGGCCGACGGCAACGGTGAACTGACCCTGCACGGCCGTTCCCTGCTGTTCATCCGTAACGTCGGTCACCTGATGACCAACGATGCCATCCTCGACAAGGACGGCAACGAAGTACCTGAAGGCATCATGGACGGCCTGTTCACCAGCCTCGCCGCGATCCACAACCTCAAGGGCAATACCAGCCGCAAGAACACCCGCACCGGCTCGATGTACATCGTCAAGCCGAAAATGCACGGCCCGGAAGAAGTGGCTTTCGCCACCGAACTGTTCGGTCGCGTCGAAGACGTCCTCGGCTTGCCGCGCAACACTCTGAAAGTCGGCATCATGGACGAGGAGCGTCGCACCACGATCAACCTCAAGGCCTGCATCAAGGAAGCGCGCGAGCGCGTGGTGTTCATCAACACCGGCTTCCTCGACCGCACCGGCGACGAGATCCACACTTCCATGGAAGCCGGCCCGGTAGTACGCAAGGCTGCGATGAAGGCCGAGAAGTGGATCAGTGCCTACGAAAACAACAACGTCGACGTGGGCCTGGCGTGCGGTCTGCAGGGCAAAGCGCAGATCGGCAAGGGCATGTGGGCCATGCCTGACCTGATGGCCGCGATGCTCGAGCAGAAGCTCGGCCACCCCATGGCTGGTGCCAACACCGCCTGGGTACCGTCGCCAACCGCCGCCACCCTGCACGCCATGCACTACCACAAGGTCGACGTGCAGGCGCGTCAGGTCGAACTGGCCAAGCGTGAGAAAGCGTCCATCGACGACATCCTCACCATCCCGCTAGCGCAAGACACCAACTGGACCGAGGAAGAGAAGCGCAACGAGCTGGACAACAACTCGCAGGGCATCCTCGGCTACATGGTTCGCTGGGTCGAACAGGGCGTCGGCTGCTCCAAGGTGCCGGATATCAACGACATCGCGCTGATGGAAGACCGCGCCACCCTGCGCATCTCCAGCCAGCACGTAGCCAACTGGATGCGTCACGGTGTGGTAACCAAGGATCAGGTGGTCGAAAGCCTCAAGCGCATGGCGCCTGTGGTCGATCGTCAGAACCAAGGCGACCCGGTATACCGCCCGATGGCGCCGGACTTCGACAACAGCGTGGCCTTCCAGGCTGCCCTGGAGCTGGTCCTCGAAGGCACCAAGCAGCCCAACGGCTACACCGAGCCGGTCCTGCACCGTCGTCGTCGCGAGTTCAAGGCCAAGAACGGCCTGTAACCCGCAACGCTGCGGCACAAAGAACCGCCCTTCGGGGCGGTTTTTTTATGGGTGTTTGCCGCCCAATGGCGCTCAAGTTCCGCCTGCGACATCCGATAACGTGACCGGATTTCCAAAATAAGTCACAATTTATCCGACAGATGGCAATGCGCCTCTAGTGGCCATTACGTAGTATCCGCCACCCACTGTGGAGTCGATGCATGTTCAAGAATTTCTCGCTTACTGCGAAGCTGTCGCTGGTCCCCGCCGTCGCCCTGCTCGGGCTGATTCTGTATGTCGGCTATACCTCGCTGCAGCTGTCTGCGACGGATTCGCGCCTGGTCAGCATCGAAACACAAAGCTATCCCACGCTGGAAAAGGCTGACGCGGTGATCTTTCAGTTCTCCCGTATTCCCGGCCTGTTGAACAATGCCGTGGCCGCCGGAGAGTCGGGCATTCTCGGCGAAGCGCGCGAAGGGCTCAGTGAAATCGATGCGCAGCAGCAGGCGCTCGCCACGCTTCTGAACACCCAGCCGCAACGGCTTCAGGCGCTCAACGACTGGCGCAAGGCAGTCAAGGCCTACGCCGACAACGCGCTCGACGCTTCCGCCAAGCTGATCGACGGCAGTGCCTCGTTCGATGATCTACGCCCCAGTCTTGATCGTATGGCCAGTGACCTTGCCCAAGCGCAGAAACTGGCCACTGACTTCCGCACCGGCGCCTACCAGGATTTCCAACAGACCCTGGCCGAAACCCGCGAAGCCAACAAGAACACTACTCGACTGGGAATCATCCTGAGTCTGGTGCTGATCGTGGTTGTGGGCCTCGGCGCCTGGCTGGTGATTCGCAGCGTGATGTCAAACGTACGCGGCGTGATCGCCTCTCTGCAGTCCATCGCACGTGGAGACGGCGACCTGACCCAGCGCGTCAATGTCGAGTCGAATGATGAGATCGGCGCCATGATCGAGCTGTTCAACGGCTTTCTCGACAAGCTGCAGCGCACCATCCGCCAGATCATCGAAGCTGCCAGCCCACTGGGCCAGGTCTCCAAGGAACTCTACAACCTGACTCAGGGTTCGGAAGAGAACGCCAAGTCGCAGCAGCACCACACCGACTCCATCACCCGCGACATCCTCACCATGACCGGCAGCATCCAGGAGGTCGCGCAGCGCTCGCAGCAGGCCTCGGACGAAGCCAACTCGGCCGCGCGCCAGGCCGCCACCGCGCGTGAGCACGTTGGCAGCCTGTCGACCGGTATCAGCGACCTGGGCGACAGTGTGATGGGCGCAGTCAAGGCCATGGAGCAGCTGGAAGAGGAAACCCAGGAAGTTGGCTCGGTGCTCACCGTGATCCGCAGTATTGCCGAACAGACCAACCTGCTCGCATTGAACGCCGCCATCGAAGCCGCCCGCGCCGGCGAACAGGGCCGCGGCTTCGCCGTGGTGGCTGACGAGGTACGCAACCTGGCGCAGAAAACCTCCGCCTCCACTGCCGAGATTCAGCAGATCATCCAGCGGCTGCAAAGCAGCGCCAACACCGTGCTCAATGTGATGAACAGCAATGGCGAGAAATCGCGCGCCAGCATCGAACGCTCGGTCGAGGCGACCCAGTTGCTCGAAACCATTGCCCGCACCGTCAACCAGATCGACGAACTCAATGCCGGTATCGCTCAGTTCACTCAGGAGCAGATCGGCCTGTCGAGTTCCATCCAACAAGAAACCCAAGTGTTGCAGCAGGACGCACAAGCAACCGCAAACGGCGCCGAAGCCACTGCCCGACTGGGCGAGCAACTGGTCAGCACGGGCGATCACCTGCGTGCAGCCACGGCCCAATTCCGCGTTTAAATTGCTTTAGGAGCATCCTGATGACCGCAGTACGTGTTATCGGCCTGGCAGCCGTCTGCCTGGCAACCACTCAAGCCTTCGCTCTCGAGCAAGGTGAGCACCGCCTAAACGGTTTTGGCACTGTCGGCGTCACCCACCTGGGTGGCGAAGATGACGGCCGCAGCTATGGTGTCCAAGGCCAGACCAACGATTCCTGGCGCGGCGACCAGCTGTCCAAGTTAGGTGCGCAGTTGAGCTACGGCGTGACCGACACCGTCGGTGTGACCGTTCAGGCCACGGTCAAGGCGCAGCAGGATGAGTGGAAAGCCAACTTCGAGTGGGCTTACCTGTCGTGGCAGACCAGTGATCAGCTGATGCTCCGTGCCGGTCGCCTGCGTAGCCCGGTGTACATGTACTCGGAGAGCCTTGACGTCGGCTACAGCTACCCTTGGCTGCGCCTGCCCGATGAGGTTTACAGCCAAGTTCAGGTGACCAACTACGAAGGCGTTGACGCGGTCTACACCGTGCCGCTGTCCTACGGCTCGGTGACCTTCCAGGTTGCCGGTGGCCAGTCGAAGAATCGTGACTACTATGCCTACGACGAGCAGTTCGATATCGACTACGGCAAGCTGTTCGGCGCCAGCGTGAGCATGGCGACCAACGATTTCGGCACCCTGCGCATCGGTTACGTGGAAGCCGACATCACCACCGACATCAGCGGCACGGTAGACGCCAGCGCCATCGGCCTGGGCGCGAACCGTTCGCTTTCGCTCCTTGATCTCGACAAGGAAAAAGGCAAATTCACCTCGATCGGCTACCAGTACGACAACGGTGTCTGGATCAGCAGCAACGAGTGGACCTCGCGCATGGTCGAGAACGATGACATGGAGTCGATCGATTCCTTCTACCTCATGGGGGGTCGTCGCTTCGGTGATTTCCTGCCACACGTGACCTATGCACAGCTGGACGACAACGGTGGTCGTCAGAGCTCCTGGACTCTGGGCCTTAACTACCAGGCCGCCCCGACCGTCGTGGTCAAGGGCGAGTACAAGCGCGTCGACACCAAGAACGGCTATGACGGCGTGTTTACCCGCAATGCTCAGGAAGTATTCGAAAATGCGGTAGGCATTGCTCCAGCCCGCAACTACGACGGTGACATCGTTTCCGTCGGCGTCGATTTCGTATTCTGAGGAGCGTCCAGATGAAAGCATCCCTTCGCATCCTCAGCAGTGTTGCACTGCTTGGCATGGCATCCCTGGCTCAGGCCGAGGTCGCCGTTATCGTCAATCCAGGCGCGGCCAAAGCGCCATCGCAATCTGAGGTCGCCAACATCTTTCTGGGCAAGGACAAGTCCATGAAAGGCGTCGACCTCAAGGACTGGACGCCGGCCAAAGAGAGCTTCTACTCGGCGGTGACCAACAAGAACGAGTCGCAGCTCAAGTCGTATTGGTCCGGTCTGGTGTTCACTGGTAAAGGCCAGCCGATGACCAGTGTGGCCGACGAGGCCGCAATGGTCGCGAAAGTTGCGGCGGAAGCCGACGCCATCGGCTACGTCGACAGCGCGGCAGTCACCGATTCGGTAAAGGTGTTGTTCACCCTGCCGTGATCTTGACCTGCAACTGAAAGAACCGTCCCTTGCGTCTGCATCGGGCGGTTTTTTTTGAGCGAAAAACCCTGCAACACCCCGGCCCCATGAGCTGACCCGTGTCAGCCCGATGCGGCGCCCGCGCGACTAGACTTACGTCCAATGTGCCCCGCCGGACCCACAGCCCACCATTGGGCTCAAAAAATGGAACCGAACCATGAGCAAAGCCGATGCTTTCGCCGAGGCAGGCAAGACCGCCGTGCTGCAGAACATTCATGGGACCATGGAGTTTCTGCGCAAGTACCCGCCTTTCAACCAGATGGAACCGGGACATCTCGCCTATCTGGTAGAGAACTGCCAGCTGCGCTTCTACAGTGAAGGCGATTGCATCATTTCGCCCGATGACGGTGTCGTCGAACACTTTTACATCATCAAGCAGGGCCGCGTGCATGGCCAGCGCCCACACACCAGCAAGCGCGGCACCGACACCACTTTTGAAGTGATCGTTGGCGAATGCTTCCCGATGGCCGCGCTAATGGGCGAACGGGCCACTCGCACCGGGCACTTCGCCGCCGAAGATACCTTTTGTTATCTGTTGAGCAAGCCCGCCTTCATCAAGCTGGTGTCCAAATCGGCCGCATTTCGTGACTTCGCCATGCGCGGCGTCAGCAGCCTGCTCGACTTGGTCAATCAGCAGGCGCAGATGCGGGCCGTGGAAAGCCTGGGCGAGCAATACTCGCTGGAGACAAGCATCGGCGAGCTCGCTTTGCACCATCCGGTCTCCTGCCTGCCATCGATGCCACTGGCCGATGCGGTAGCACTGATGCACGAGAACAACACCGGCAGCATCGTGATCACCGATCTCGAACTTCACCCGCAGGGCATCTTCACCTTGCGCGATCTGCGCCGGGTGATCGGCACCGGTACGACCGACCTGTCCGTCCCGATTGCCGAGTTCATGACGCAGGACCCCTTCCATCTCCCACCAGATGCAACCGCGTTCGATGCCGCGATTGCAATGACCGAACGTCACATCGCTCACGTCTGTGTCGTCGATAAAGGTCTTCTCAGTGGGGTGATTTCCGAACGCGACCTGTTCTCGCTGCAGCGCGTCGACCTAGTTCACCTAGCGCAGGCGATTTCCCACGCCGACAGCGTCGAGACGCTGGTGATCATCCGCAGCCGCATTCTGCAACTGGTCGACAACATGCTGGCACACGGCGCGTCGTCGACACAGATCACCCACATCATCACCCTGCTCAACGACCATACCGTCTGCCGCGTGATTGAGCTGGCCATCGAAGTGCTTGGCGACCCCGGCATTCCCTTCACCTGGCTGTGTTTCGGCAGCGAAGGGCGTCGCGAGCAGACCCTGCATACCGATCAGGACAACGGCATACTCTTCGAAGCCACCGATGCAGCCGAAGCCGCACAAATTCGAGGAAGCCTGCTGCCGCTCGCAGAGCGCATCAACCGCGATCTGGACACCTGCGGTTTCACCCTGTGCAAAGGCAACATCATGGCCAGCAATCCACAGCTGTGCCTGTCACGGCTGGAATGGCAGCGACGCTTCAGTGCCTTCGTTCGCGAATCGACACCGGAAAATCTGCTGAGCAGCACCATCTATTTCGACCTGCGCGCAATCTGGGGGCCCAGCGAAGGCTGCGAGCAGCTGCGCGCCAACATGCTTGAAGAAGTGGGCGAGAGCCGATTGTTCCAGCGCATGATGGCGGAAAACGCGTTGCGCCATCGCCCGCCTGTGGGGCGTTTTCGCGATTTTGTGGTGACCCGCAAAGGCGACGGCAAGGCGACCCTGGATCTCAAGGTGCAGGGCCTGACGCCCTTCGTCGACGGCGCGCGCCTGCTCGCGCTGGGCCACGGCATCACCGCATGTAACACGTTGGACCGACTGCGCCAGCTGGTCGAAAAGGATGTCATTGACGACAAGGATGGTGCGGCCTACGAAGAGGCCTACCATTTCATCCAGCAGACCCGCATGCAGCAGCATCAGCAGCAGGCGCGCGAAGGACGGCCGTATTCAAACCGACTCGACCCCGACACCCTCAATCATCTGGACCGGCGTATCCTGCGTGAATCCTTTCGCCAGGCGCAGCGCCTGCAGAGCAGCCTGGCGGTTCGCTATCAGCTATGAATATGCCTTGGTTCAGACATCGCGGCCCGACCCTCGAACTGCAACAACTGCAACGGCGCGATCAGCTTGCCGAGCCCGCCGCGCTGGGCCTTTGTCCGCTGCCCACGCAGCGCATGGTAGTGCTCGATCTTGAGACCAGCGGCCTGGACATGCGCCGCGATATCGTCCTGTCCATTGGCGCCGTGGTGATTGATCAAGGCGGCATCCAACTGGGCGATCAGTTCGAATCGACCTTGTTGCGCCCGGCACAAAAGGTTAGCGAGAGTGTGCTGATCCACGGGATCGCGCCCAGCGAACTCGAAGCGGGCGAGGACCCTGCCGAAGCGCTACTGGATCTCATGGAGTTTGTCGGCGACAGCCCGATCCTGGCGTTTCACGCAGGTTTCGACCAGCGCATGCTGACCCGTGCACTGAAGCAAACGCTCGGTTACAAGCTGCGTCATCCTTTCATCGATGTCGCCGAACTGGCGCCGATGCTCTGCCCAGACAACCGCCCGCGACAGAATGGTCTGGACGACTGGTGCACGCATTTTGGCCTGCATGTGCTGCAGCGCCATCACGCCAGCGCCGATGCACTGGCCACCGCCGAGCTGGCGTTGATTCTGTTCAGCAAGGCGCACCGACAAGGGCTGGACAGCCTGGATGCCATCAACCTGCGCTTGGCTAACTGGCGCAAACGGCAACAGGCTCAATTCATGTAGCGCTCGGCTAAACAGTCACGGATGAATGAGCGCGACATCCGCGTTGCGCCGCTGGCGACAACTTGCGATCATGTGCGAATAGTTCTCGTTACTGGCCATTCATCGGCCTTGGAGCATTCGCTTGTCGGCTGGGTCAACCCATCAACAGTTCGTCGGCTCGCTGTATCGCGATCATCGCAGCTGGCTGTTGAACTGGCTGCGCCGCCACCAGGCGTGCCCTCATCGCGCCGAAGACCTGAGCCAGGACACTTTCGTCCGACTGCTCAAGCGTGACGACATAGGCGATTTGCGTGAGCCACGCACATTGCTGGCGACGATTGCCCGCGGCCTGTTGATCGACCATTTTCGCCGCAGTGCACTGGAGCGAACTTACCTTGATGAACTCGCCCAGCAGCCGGAAGAAACGCAGCCCAGTGCCGAAGAGCAATTGCAGGTACTTCAGGCATTGCGCGAAGTGAACCTGATGCTGGGCGAGCTCTCAGCCAATGCACGTGCAGCCTTCTTCTATAACCGTCTGGACGGTCTGCCCCATGCGGAGATCGCGTCGCGTCTCGGCGTATCCGTCCCGCGTGTGCGCCAGTATCTCGCCCAGGCTCTGCGCCAGTGCTACATCGCAGTTTACGGTGAGCCAAGATGAGTCTGGATCGGCAGCCGGTATCAGCCCAAGTTCTCGACCAGGCCATCGCCTGGCAGCTACGCCTTGGCGACGGGGCGGTAAGCGCTCAGGCCAGAAAAGAACTGCAGCGTTGGCTGAATGAAAGTGCTGAGCACGGCAAGGCCTGGGCGCAGCTAGGCGGGATTGATCAGCAACTCGGGACCATTGACTCCCCAACCGCGCGAAGAGCGCTGCAGCTCAGTGCGAACTCCGGACGGCGAGCAGCTGGGCGCGCGCTTCTCAGTCTGGCCCTACTGAGCACATTGGGTGTCGGAATGGCCCTGCAGTCGCAGCCGTTACCCGTGTGGTTGGCCGACGAGCGCACCGGCGCGGGTGAACAGCTGAGCGTTACGCTGGCCGACAACAGCCACATACAACTGAACAGCCGCAGCGCTCTGGATGTTCGCTTCGATCAGCAAGAGCGCCGAGTGTTTCTGCACCGCGGTGAGGTGCTTGTTGAAACAGCACCGGCTAACGACTCGAGACCCTTTATCGTCGAAACCGAACAGGGCGATCTGCGTGCGCTCGGCACGCGATTCATCGTTCGCCGAGAGGCTGATGCGACCCGCCTGATCGTGCTCCGATCCGCTGTGGCCGCGCTTCCAAGCGCTCTGCAAGCTGGTCGCACTGTGCAGGCAGGCGAGCAAGTACTGATGCACCGCGATCATCTCGACCAGAATGAACAGGCGCCGGCCGCGGCAGATGCCTGGAGCCGGGGCATGCTTGTTGTGGAAGATCTGCCGTTGGGTGAGCTGCTGGCAAAACTTCGCGAGTATCGCCCTGGCTACCTCGGCCTCGATCCAAGCCTCGAATCCCTGCGTATCAGTGGCAGCTTCCCGTTGCACGATACTGACCGCGCGCTGGCAGCGCTTCCACCCAGCCTACCGGTGCAGATCGAGCGCCACACCGATTGGTGGGTCAAGGTGGTTCCGGCGCAAGCGGCCAGCCACCCGGACATGTAACAGCAGCGCTTGCGCAGGCCTATAAAAATATTTTCAGCACCCCCTATCACTTTTCATTTCTCGCCCGGCCTGACGAATAACTGAGACATATTCCTATTCGGGAGTTATTCACAAATGCCATCGCGTTCACTGTTCCGCCCCAGCCTCCTGGCCGTTGCCATCGCGCTTGCACCGCTGCCGCTGTTAGCTCAAACCGATGCTACAAGCGATGCCATGCGTGACTATTCCCTGCCCGCCGCGCCACTGGCTAGCACACTCAACCGTATCGCCGCCGAAGCGGGACTGGTGCTCAGCATCGATCCGGCATTGAGCCGCGACCGCATGGCCGAGCCGGTACAAGGCCGCTTCGATGGCCAGGGTGCACTGCACGAAGCGCTGCGAGGAACCGGGCTTGAGCTGCGCCAGAGCGCGTCGGGTAGCTATAGCCTTCATCCTGCTGTGACCGATGCGATGGCTCTGCCGGATGTGACCGTGATGGCAACCGAGGCGGCGGCAAACGGCGGCGAACAAAGCGGCTACCGCGCCAGTGCCGTGCAGAACGTCGGCGCGCTGGGTGGAATGGCTCTTCAAGATGCGCCCTATTCGGTAACCGTGATTTCCTCGGAGCTGATGGACAACATCCAGGCCACCTCCAGCGACGACATCTTCAAGCTCAGCCCCACCACTCAGTTCACCTCCCCGACCAGCGCCGGCTACGCCAGCGCAGTGGCCATTCGCGGCTTCAGCGGCGTCGGCAACCTGAGCATCGCCAATGACGGCCTGCGCTTCAGCAACAGCTACGATGGCGGCAACTTCATCGAGGAAATGGAACGGCTGGAAATCCTCAGCGGTCTGTCCGGCTTCCTCTATGGTCCGGCCAGCCCCGGCGGACTGGTCAACTACGTGCTCAAGCGCCCCACTGCCGAGCGCTACAACAGCGTGACCTACGGCACCCCCGGCGGCGATAACCAGTACCTGCATGGCGACTTCGGCGGGCCGATCGACAGCGAAGGCCGCTTTGCCTACCGCGTCAACCTGCTCGCCCAGGATGGTGAAACCGCCATCGACGGACAGGTCGAACGTCGTCACATGGCCAGCGTCGCGCTGGATTGGAACGTCAGCGACGACCTGCTCATCCAGTTCGACGCCTCGCACAAGCAGAGCGAGACGCGGGGCCTTACCAGCTACTGGTACTTCGCCGATCAAGCATTCCGGCCCGATGCCGACGACTTGGAGAACGACGAGCTCTATAGCCAGCGCTGGGCTTACAACGACAGTCGCCATGACCGCGTCGGCAGCCGCTTCCAGTGGAGCCTGGGCGACGTGTTCAGCCTGCGCGGTGCGCTCGGCTACAGCCAATACACCACCGAATACGCCTATACGGGACCGACCGTGAATTCGGCCGGCGTGTACGTTCAGCCGCTCTATGCATTCGCCCCGGTAGAAACCGAAGAGACCTCGGGCAACCTGTTCCTCGATGCGGTTTTTGACACCGCAGGTGTCGGCCATGCGATGACCTTCGGTTACCAGGGAAACATCGCCCGGGTTCGCTACAACACCGATTACATCCCCTTCCCGGGCCCTCAATATGTGTCGGTCACCCCCGAAGCGCCCTTCAGCGAGCGGCCGCAGGTGGACAAGCCGGCCTACGACCTCGGCGATGGCGACTACCATCTGGCCAGCCGCAGCCAGGCCGACAGCGTGCTGATCGGTGACGTCATCACCTTCAACGAGCAGTGGTCGACGATCCTTGGCGTGACGCACTCGCGTATCAAGACCTTCAACGACAACTTTGTCTGGGTCGACGCGTTCGGCAGCGCGCCGGTGATCGAGGACTACAGCGAAACCGAAACCTCGCCCAACGTCTCGCTCGTCTACAAGCCGGTTGAGTGGCTTACCACCTACGCAACCTACATCGAAGGCCTGCAGACGGGTGGCGTAGCGCCGAGCGGCACAAACAACTCCGGGCAGGCGCTTGCGCCGATAGTCAGCGAACAGTACGAAATCGGTGCGAAAGCCGAGCTTGGCGGTGCCCTGTTCACCGTTGCGCTGTTCGACATCGAGAAGCCCAACACCTACACCAACGCCGCCAATTTCTTTGTTCAGGATGGCATGCAGCACAACAAGGGCCTGGAGTTCGGTATCACCGGCCACGTTACCCCAGCGCTGACACTGGTGGGCGGCGTCACCCTTCTCGATCCGGTCGTGGAAGGCGCGGCGAATGCTGCCAACGACGGCAACCGCCCGGTCGACGTGGCGCGGCACCTGGCCAAGCTCTACGGCGAATACGCGATATTCGGCGTACCCGGGCTGACGCTCACCGGTGGCGCCTTCTACACGGGCAAGCAGTACACCGACGAGGCCAACGACAACACCATCCCGTCGTTCACCACATTCGACCTGGGCGGTCGCTATCGCATGGCCTTGGAGGATGAGCGTGCCCTGACCCTACGCGCCAACCTGAGCAACCTCACTGACGAGGAATGCTGGCTGAGCAGCCATTACCTTGGAGCACCACGCACGCTCAAGCTATCGGCGCAGTTGGAGTTCTAATGCGGGCCGCCACCATCCGCCGCTGGTCCTTCATCCACACCTGGACCAGCCTGATCTGCACGCTGTTTCTGCTGTTGCTGGCGGTCACCGGTTTGCCGTTAATCTTCCATCACGAACTGGAGCATCTGCTTGGCGATGCTCCGGAGCTGCGTGAGATGGCGCCCGGTACGCCGCATCTCGATCTGCAACAGCTCGTGACCGCCGCCGAGCGGCACCGCCTGGATGAGGTCGTGCAGTATTTCGGCTGGGAAGCGGACGAGCCCAACGGCGTCGTGGCGATTACCGCGGCGACGGCCGGCACCGAGCCCAACTCGTCCTACACCTTCATGCTCGATGCACGTACCGGCGAAGCGGTTGAAATGCCGGCGGCCAATGGCGGGCTGATGATGTTTTTCCTGCGCATGCATGTGGACATGTTTGCCGGGCTACCTGGCAAGCTGTTCCTGGCCTCCATGGGCATTCTGTTTATCGTGGCGATCATTTCCGGCGTGGTGCTGTACGCGCCCTTCATGCGGCGGCTGAAGTTCGCTCAGGTGCGTCATGAGCGCTCCAGCCGGACGCGCTGGCTCGATTTGCACAACCTGATCGGTATCGTCACGCTCAGCTGGGCACTGGTGGTGGGCATTACTGGCGTGGTCAGCGCCTGCGCCGATCTGCTGATCGAGGCATGGCGCGCTGAGTCACTGGCGACGATGCTCGCGCCCTACCGTGACGCGCCGCCCCTGACGACCCGCGCCCCGACCAACGATCTGCTGCAGATCGCAGCCCAGGCAGCGCCGGGTATGCAGCCAGACTTCATCGCCTTTCCGGGAACGCGCTTTTCCAGCGGGCATCACTACACGGTATTCATGAATGGCAGCAACCATCTGACTTCGCACCTGCTTACCCCGGTGTTGATCGATGCGCAAACGCTGCAGGTCACTGCCGTCGGCGATCGCCCCTGGTACATGGATGCACTGGGTCTGTCTCAACCCCTGCACTTCGGTGATTACGGCGGTCGACCGATGCAGATTCTGTGGGCCGTGCTCGATGTTCTTACAATCATCGTACTCGGCAGCGGCCTTTATCTTTGGTGGGTACGCCGCCGCGGCATACAGGCCTCAGCTCGCGAGGTAGCAGCATGAGCTGGCGTGAATCGACCTTCATGCTGCCGGGCCTCATTGCGGGGCTCGGCCTCGTCGGGCTTTTCGCTGCGCTGCTGGGGGATGGCTGGTGGGATGTGCTTGCCTGGCTCGGCTTAGGCCTGCCGGCAGCACTTGGAGTATGGCCGCTGCTGCGCAGGAGAATGACAGCACCCGCCCAAGCAGGGCAGCCTCGAAACCAGGACTGACATTCCCCAAGGCTTCAGCCTGCCGCCCGGCCTTCCTGACCAGGCGTCGCTGCGAACTGCGTTGCGCTCCATCAGATCGAAACAACGCTTCGATCGCGACAGGCTTAACGCATGTCGGATACGCAAATGCGCTGATATAACGGCGAATCGGCCTCCAGTTCGGTCAAGGTTTCAATCTTGGCCTGACCTGCCTCGTTCAACCGGAACATGGCTTTCTCCGCGCAAATCATCTGATAGCGCTGACTGACCACAGTGGAAGTCAGATGCTGCTTGTCGAAGCGATACAGAACAAAGCGAGCGATACGGCCCTGATTTGTATCCTGAACCTGTGCGTTGGCCTGATCGAGTACCGTGTAGCTCAACGGCATGGGATACATCATGGTCCAAGGGCGCCACAACATTTCCCCCTCTTCGCTCGAAACGACCACGCTGCCCTCCGGCAGGCGTGCCTGTTTGGCTTCGAACCAGGTGTATTCGTAGTGGATGGTGTAACTCAGCATTCCCAGACCCGCACATACAGGAATGATCCACATCGGCAACCGCTTACGCGTCAGTGAGCGCAGCAGCAGTCCAATACCTGCCCCCGCCACACCCGCGACGATTGCCGCGATTAGATGCCAGAACATATACAACTCCCCTAAAAAAATCGGGCTTCCATATGGAAGCCCGACTTCTACCTCAACCTTGTGTCAGAGCATGTCTGACGTTCGGCTGCATTATCAGTTAGTGATCAAGCGCAACGCCAGCACCCTTCGGGGTACGAACGCTCTCGACCAGATCCTGAATCTCCTGCGGCGGAGCCTCGGTAGCCATCGACACGGCGTAGGCTACAGCGAAGTTCAGCATCGCACCTACGGCACCGAAGGCCTGCGGGGAGATGCCCATCCACCACTGATCAGGCGTGTTGGGGATGCTTGCAGTGCCAGGAATGAAGAACCAGCCCAGGTACAGGAAGATGTACACGGCGGTGGAAATCACACCAACCAGCATCCCTGCGACAGCGCCTTTGCTGTTCACACGCTTGGAGAAGATACCCATCATCAGCGCCGGGAACAGGCTCGAGGCTGCAAGACCGAACGCCAGAGCCACCACCTGTGCCGCAAAGCCCGGAGGATTGAGGCCCAACCAGGTCGCCAGCAGAATCGCTGCCGTCATGGCTAGCCGCGCGGCCAGCATTTCGTTCTTCTCGCTGATTTTCGGATTGATCAGTGTCTTGATCAGGTCATGACTGATGGCAGAGGAGATCGCCAGCAGCAGACCCGCGGCAGTCGAGAGCGCAGCAGCGATAGCACCCGCAGCGATCAGACCGATGACCCAGCTCGGCAGGTTGGCGATTTCCGGGTTGGCCAGAACAATGATGTCGTTGTTCACGGTCAGCTCGTTGCCATTCCAGCCACGCTCAGTAGCGGTCGGAGCGAAGGTAGCGTTGGTGTCGTTGTACATCTGCACACGACCGTCGGCGTTCTTGTCTTCCCACTTGATCAGACCAGTCGTTTCCCAGGTCTGGATCCACTCTGGACGATCTTCGTAACGGATCGCTTCAGCCTGTGGGCCTTCCGGATAGATGGTCTGGACCAGGTTCAGGCGTGCCATGGAGGCAACGGCCGGTGCTGTGAGGTACAACAGAGCGATGAAGATCAGAGTCCAGCCAGCGGACCAACGAGCGTCAGCCACCTTCGGTACGGTGAAGAAGCGAATGATGACGTGCGGCAGACCGGCGGTACCGATCATCAGCGACATGGTGAACAGGAACATGTTCAACTTGTTGTCGACGTCCGCGGTGTAAGCGGCGAAGCCAAGGTCGGTGACCACCTGGTTCAGTTTGTCGAGCAGCGGCATACCGGATTCGGTGTGAGTGCTGAACATGCCGAACATCGGGATCGGGTTGCCAGTCAGCTGCATCGCAATGAACACGGCCGGAATGGTGTAGGCAATGATCAGAACCACATACTGCGCCACCTGGGTGTAGGTGATGCCCTTCATGCCGCCAAATACTGCATAGGCGAACACGATCACGGCTGCGATCCAGATACCGGTGGAGTTGCTCACTTCAAGGAAGCGAGAGAACGCCACGCCCGCACCTGCCATCTGGCCGATTACGTAGGTCACGGAGATCAGAATCAAGCAGACCACCGCTACCAGGCGCGCGCCACGGCTGTAGAAACGGTCGCCGATGAAATCCGGAACCGTGAACTTGCCGAACTTGCGAAGGTAGGGCGCCAGCAGCATCGCCAGCAGCACGTAGCCACCGGTCCAGCCCATCAGGTAAGCAGAAGTGGCATAACCGCCAGAGGCGATCAGACCGGCCATGGAAATGAAGGAAGCTGCAGACATCCAGTCTGCCGCCGTTGCCATGCCGTTGGTTACGGGGTGAACACCACCACCAGCGACATAGAACTCTTTAGTTGACCCTGCGCGAGCCCAGACCGCGATCCCTATATAGAGCAGGAACGAGGCGCCCACGAACATCATGTTGATCCAATATTGGCTCATTGTGGTTACTCCTCAACCCCGAATTCCTTGTCCAGTTTGTTCAGCCGCCACGCGTAGTGGAAGATGATCAAAATGAACGTGATGATGGAACCCTGTTGAGCGAACCAGAACCCCAGATCAGTACCCCCAACCGGGATACCGGCGAGTAAAGGGCGCAATAGGATGGCGAAACCATATGAGACAAGAGCCCAGACCACCAGGCTCCAAGTTATCAGGCGAACATTCGCCTTCCAGTACGCAGCAGCATTTGTTTTGTCGCTGTCGGCCATGACGTTCTCCGTCTTATTTTTATTACGGGTGAAGGGAACCACATCGTGAATTTAGCAAGGATGTGTCGTGGAATGATAGCCCCGACTTTAGTCTGACGCGCTCTAGAACGAGCGATTAAACGAGGCATCGACCGTTGCCAGGCTTGCGATTATCGAGATTGCTGGCCGCAAGCCAGCGCAACGGCAGCGCGCAGGAGGCACGCTGCCCTTAAGCCGCAGGAGGCGCGCTTCTGGCTGCACCCTCAAACGAAATGACGATCAAACATTCAAGGCACTTGCTGCTTTGAGGGCGAGCCTTCAAGCTGACTCATCAGTCACGACGCTAAACAGAATTGACCTACATGGGTTTTATCAATCGCCAACCGCCACTTATTAGGTTGATATAAGTAGCGCCCAAATATAATCGAACAACCGTAATTAACCTCTCTTCCGGCTAATAATTAAGATTATGGCAGCCAACCTAAATACCTTAGTTAATTAGCACCGCAAGATTATATTTGCGTTACACAACACGAGATTCAGTTTGCCTCGGAGTTTCAATACGCACCGACAGAGCGAATGCGCTCCCGCAAACCACAGAGGGAATCGATGTGTGTGCGTGCGCTGGGCGCGGACAGCGATTAGCGTTCGCGCCCGTTCGGATCGCACTAGGCGAACTAGCAGGTGGGACGGCCTGCCGTGTACTTCTGAGCAGGATCGATAGCAGCCTCAAGATCCCGGATTGCCGTAGCCCCAATCAACAGCGGATAGCGGAAGTGGCTACGGTCGGTGAGGTTGACCTCGGTTTCGCGCATCTGGTCGCCGATGCACAACTGCATCTCCACCACTGGCCGCTCGGCGACATCCGGCCCACGCTCCGCATCCGTATCGTCGTCCGGGTCGACGGCTTCTTCTTTGCGGGTCTTGATCTCGGCGATGCGCGCCAGGCGGTGCTCATAGAGCGTGTCGTCAGCGCCTTCGACAGCCAGGCGGAATCTCACCCAGTCTTCCCCGTCTCGCTCGAAACGCTCGATATCGCGCGCCGATAGCGAGGCAGTCATCGCGCCAGTGTCCATCTTGGCTTTGAGGGTCTTGCCGAGGTCTTCGATCTTGATCTGCTCATAGCGGCCAAACAAGGTTGGTTCGGCGGCTATGGCGGGAAGGGTTAACGCGCTCAACAGCAACAACAAACGGGACAAAACGGCCTCCTGAATCAGTATTGACCTGAGTGGGACCGACCGTCGCGGCGATCCGTTCCGCCCTATGCAACGGGCCACGGGCGTCACGCGTGAAAGTCAGCCGCCTGCTAGACTGCGCCTCACTTTTTTCAGCAGATCACTACCGTGCCTAGTTCAGCCTTCGCCACCCTGCCCCTCAGCCCTGCAACGCTGGCCAACCTCGACGCGCTCGGCTATGCCGAAATGACGCCAATCCAGGCGCAAAGCCTGCCGGTCATGCTCAAGGGTATGGACCTCATCGCGCAGGCCAAGACCGGCAGCGGCAAGACTGCCGCCTTCGGCATTGCACTGCTGGAGCCAATCAATCCGCGCTATTTCGGCTGTCAGGCGCTGGTACTTTGCCCCACCCGTGAACTGGCCGATCAGGTGGCCAAGGAGCTGCGGCGGTTGGCGCGCTCTGCTGAGAACATCAAGATCCTCACGCTCTGCGGAGGCGTATCCATAGGCCCGCAGATCGGCTCGCTGGAACATGGCGCGCATGTAATCGTCGGCACGCCTGGGCGCGTTCAGGAGCATTTGAAAAAGGGCTCACTGAAACTCGACGGCCTGAACAAGCTGATCCTCGACGAAGCCGACCGCATGCTCGACATGGGCTTCTACGACGCGATTGCCGAGATCATCGGGCAGAGCCCGAGCAAGCGGCAAACCCTGCTGTTCTCGGCGACCTACCCGGCCGGCATCAAGCAACTCGCGTCGACCTTCATGCGCGACCCGCAGCAGGTAAAGGTCGAAGCCCTGCATGACGACACCCAGATCGAGCAGCGCTTCTACGAAATCGACCCCGAAGAGCGCATGCAGGCCGTGATTCAGGTCCTGGCCAGCTTCCGTCCGGAGACCTGCGTGGCCTTCTGCTTTACCAAACAGCAGTGCCAGGAACTGGTCGACGCTCTCACCGCGAAAGGCATCTCTGCCATGGCGCTGAACGGCGACCTGGAACAGCGCGACCGTGATCAGGTACTGGCCATGTTCAGCAACCGCAGCCTGTCCGTGCTGGTCGCGACCGATGTCGCGGCCCGCGGGCTGGATATCGACGCTCTGGACATGGTGATCAACGTTGAGCTGGCGCGCGATTCCGAAATCCACATTCATCGGGTTGGACGTACCGGTCGTGCCGGCAAGAAGGGCATTGCCGTCAGCCTTGTCGCACCCGCCGAAGGCCACCGCGCCCAGGCCATCGAGGACCGGCAGAAGGCGCCGCTCAACTGGCAGCCGCTGAGCGAGCTAAAAGCGCAGCCGGGCGGCCCGCTGCAGCCGCCGATGATAACGTTGTGCATCGGCGCTGGGCGCAAGGACAAGCTGCGACCGGGCGATATCCTTGGCGCGCTGACGGGCGATGCGGGTATTCCCGGCAAGCAGGTGGGCAAGATTGCGATCTTCGACTTCCAGGCGTTCGTTGCCGTCGAGCGCGACGTGGCCAAGCAGGCCTTGAATCGCCTCAACTCCGGCAAGATCAAAGGCCGGTCGCTGAAAGTCCGCACGCTTTAGTCGCTGGAAAGAAACGAGCCTGTCGCATCCCCGCGTACAGGCTCGTGACGAAACGGATTGCCCGTCTCGAAGAAACAGCGCTAGCTCACTCGACCGATCAAACGAACGGCGCTGCTGGCGAGCCGAGAAGTCCTTTCGCTCGACTCGCCGATGGCGCGGGTTACAGCGAACCGCGCGCCCAGGGGCCCCAAATGGCAAAGGTGATGCCGGGGGTCTGGATGTTAACGAACAGGAAGTGCCCGGTCGGATCGAAGCAGGCGCCGCAAAACTCGCGGTTGCGGTAGTCGCCGCCCGAAATATTCTTCCCGGCCGCAGCGGCCTGGACGTCATCGAACACCACGTTGTTCTTGGCGAAGATATACGCCTCCCCTGCGGTGGTCAGGCCCAACAGGCGCTCACCGAAGCCGTATGTATCCTGCACACCGCCACCGTCTTCGCAGAGCAGCAAACCGCCTCGTGGGCTGACGGTGATGTTGTCTGGGTTGTTGGCGATTTCGGCGTCAGTGGAGGCGAAGATGCAGGTCAAGCGGTCGTTGGACAGGTCGTGCATCCACACCGCACCGTTGCCATAACCGGCACGCCCCTGGCTGTCGGTTCCGGCGCTGGTATCGACAATGTAGAGCTTGCCTTCGCTGTACCAGATGCCTTCGCCACGGCTCATGCTCAAGCCACCGGCACGACGTGCCTGTGCGAACGGTCCACTGCCCTCGGGCTGCGGCTCCAGGTTCGGATTCGACACCTCGACCCACTCCAACTGATAGCTGTCGCCTTGTTTAGGGGCCAGCAAATCGGCCAATGCAAGGTTGCGAACCCGCGCCGCCTGTAGGATGCCGCCCACGGCCAGCGAACCTGGCTGCTGGCTCGCGTCGGTAGGAATATAACGGTAGTAACCGGCTTGGTTGCGGGCGTCTTCAGTCAGGTAGACGTAGCTGTTGCTCGGATCTACGGCGACCGCTTCGTGGCGGAAGCGGCCCATCTGAACGATGGGCTGGCCGGTCGTCAAAGCTGGATCGGCTGTCACTTCGAACACATAGCCATGGGTACGACCACCTACGGCGCTGTAGTCTTCCGTGGTTTCCTCACAGGACAACCAGGTTCCCCAAGGCGTGACACCGCCGGCACAGTTGGTACGGGTTCCACCGAGGCTCGGCAGGGTTCGTACCGGCTGCATGATGTCGCGGGAAACATAGAGGTTGGTCGTTCCGCCGGCCGGACGCTGGCCGTTGGAAAGCGTCACGTCATCATAGATGCCGGTGGCGTCGATCAGCGGACCGGTGCTGGCTTCATGGTTACGCACCAGCACGATTTCCGGACCATGTTGGCCGCGACGCACCTCGATGACGCCCATGCCGTCATGCGACGTGGGTACAGGCTGGCCGTTTTCCATCAGGTCGCCGGTCCAGGAAAAGCTCTTGTACTGGAAGCCGTCGGGTAGCTGTAGCAATTCCAGGCCTGTGCTCAGGTCCTTGGTCGGACGCAACGGACCATAGCTGCTGCGAACCAGGCCGGCGCCGCGCCCCTGTGCATTTCGCGCTGCGAAGGCTTCCAGCGTGCCGAGAAACGGCGTGCTGGCAACAACGGCGGCGGTGATAGCGCCACCTTTGAGCAGGCTGCGGCGGCTGGCATCGTGTTCACGGTTCATGCGGTGTCCTCTTTATAGGAATGGGAGGGAGCGGCATGAATGAAGCCAGACGAATACGGCTAAACGATGACCGCGCGGTTTCGTTCCGGTGATGCGAGACGGATGGACGGTATAAGCTTTGCTTCGCTTGTCGTGACGTCCGCGTACGGCCGGCGTCCAACCTTCTTCTTATCGCCGACAGGTCCGACTCGTTCATATGCGCTCACCCTCGCTCAACCATTCCTTGCGCCAGCTCTGGGCGCTGGACAAGTTCGGCTACAGCCTTCGCGTGCTGATCGCGCTGGCCGGCAGCATGGGTTTGAGCTGGTACCTGGCACAGCCCGCGATGGCGATTCCACTGTTTCTCGGCGTCATTGCCAGCGCCCTCGCAGAGACCGACGACAGCTGGCTGGGGCGGTTATCGGCGCTGTTGGTCACACTGCTGTGCTTCAGCATCGCCGCGGTATCGGTGCAGCTGCTGTTCCCCTTCCCACTGCTTTTCGCGCTTGGCATGGCGGCCGCGGCGTTCAGCCTGGTCATGCTCGGAGCTTTGGGCGAGCGCTACGCGACCATCGCCCAGGCGACGTTGATTCTTTCGATCTACAGCATGATTGCGGCCGACCAGCGAGGTGGCGAAGCGCTGCACCCCTGGCGCGACCCGCTGCTGCTGTTGGCTGGCGCCACCTGGTACGGCTTGCTCTCGGTTCTCTGGAATGCGCTGTTCGCGCACCAACCCGTTCAGCAAAGTCTGGCCCGCCTGTACCGTGAGCTGGGGCAGTACTACAAACTCAAGGCTGCCCTGTTCGAGCCGGTACGCCAGTTGGATGTGGAAGAACGTCGTCTTCAGCTGGCGCAGCAGAATGGCCGCGTGGTGAGCGCCCTGAACGCCACAAAGGAAACCCTTTTGCATCGCCTGGGCAATGGTCGCCCTGGGGTAAAGATCAGCCACTACCTCAAACTCTATTTCCTCGCACAGGACTTGCACGAGCGCGTCAGTTCCTCGCACTACCCTTACCAGGAGCTGGCCGAGGCGTTCTTTCATAGTGACGTGCTGTTTCGTTGCGGCAGGCTGCTGCGCTTGCAGGGCGTGGCCTGCGTGGACCTCGCTAATGCCGTCCAGCTGCGCCAGCCGTTTCGTTACAGCGAAGCCAATGCACAGGCGCTGGCGGATCTGGAGTCATCGCTCGAACATCTGCGGATGCAGAGCAATCCGGCATGGCGCGGACTGTTGCGCTCGTTGCGTGCCTTGTCCGGCAATCTGGCGACCATGCAGCGCCAGCTATCCACGGCAACCAACCCTGATGCACTGGAAGGCGAGCAGGACAGCAGCCTGCTGGACCGACAGCCGCAATCGCTGCGCGATGCGTTCAACCGTATCCGCCTGCAGCTGACGCCCACCTCATTGCTGTTCCGTCATGCCCTGCGCATGAGTCTGGCGCTGCTCTGCGGCTATGCCGTGCTTCACACCATCCATCCCGAACAGGGCTATTGGGTGCTGCTGACCACCGTGTTTGTCTGCCAGCCCAACTACGGCGCCACGCGCATCAAGCTGGTCCAGCGCGTGACGGGAACGGCGCTCGGCTTGGCCGTGGGCTGGGCGCTGTTCGACCTGTTCCCGAGCCAGCAGGTACAGGCGCTGTTCGCCGTGATCGCAGGCGTGGTGTTCTTCGCTACCCGCAGCAGCCGCTACACCCTGGCGACCGCCGCAATCACACTGCTCGTGCTGTTCTGCTTCAATCAGGTCGGTGACGGTTACGGGCTGTTCTGGCCGCGCTTGGTCGATACCCTGTTGGGCAGCCTGATTGCGGCAGCCGCCGTGTTCTTTGTGTTGCCGGACTGGCAGGGTCGGCGTCTCAACCAGGTCGTTGCCAATACACTCGCACGCAGCGCCGATTATCTGCGGCAAATCATGGCGCAATATGAAAGCGGCAAACGCGATGATCTGGCCTATCGACTGGCGCGCCGCAACGCACACAACGCCGATGCAGCGTTATCGACCACCTTATCGAACATGCTTCTGGAGCCTGGGCATTTCCGCAAGGACGCCGAAACCGGCTTTCGCTTCCTGATCCTTTCGCACACGCTGCTCAATTACCTGTCAGGCCTGGGCGCCCATCGAGAAAGCCTGCCGGCCGATGCGCGTGACGACATGCTGGAAAGCGCGGCACGGCAACTGGCGAGCAGCCTCGATGAACTGGCCTACGGGCTGCAACACGATCAGCCGGTTGCCGTTTACAGCGAAGCCGAGGAAGCGCTGGCGCAACAGCTGGAGCAAACATCGGAAGACATCGACGATAGCCATCGTCTGCTGCAGACCCAGCTGGGACTGATCTGTCGGCAGCTGGCGCCACTACGCAGCATGGCAGCGCACCTGCTGCGGCAACATCCGCAGCCTCAAGGCTGAGGCAGCGAATTCGGCGAAGGCAGACCATGACGCGCGAAGATGGCCGCGTAGGTGCCATCTTTGACCATCGCCTCGATCTCGCGGTTGAAGGCCGCAATGATTGCAGCCTGCTGCGGATGATCATTACGCACCACCAGCGACAGATCGCGAATGCTGAATTCGCCCGGTACGAAACTCAGCCCATCACTCACCTCTTTGAGCGAGCCGTTGAGGTGAAACTGCACTGTACGCTCGTCTTCGAGGGCCAGATCAGCGCGATCAGCCAGCAGCATTCGAGCCGCCTGCACGAAGTTATTGGCGTAGCCTTTGTTGAGTGTTGAGTCGTCTGCCAGCTCATCGCTATAGGCATAACCATTGGTCAGCACGATGTCATAAGTGCGCAGGCTGTCACGTCCCTCATAGCGGATGCCGTCACCCTGCCGCTGCACCCAACGCACCCGATTGTTCAGAAAGGGGCGGCTGTACGTTGCGTAGTCCGCATGCCTGACCGTGAACCAGTCGTTGATAATGTCGTACTTACCTTGCTGTAACCCCAGCACCGCCCGTTCCCAAGGCACCTCGGTGTAGGAAACGTCATAACCCGCCCGACCAAGCGCCGCGCGGATAAGCTCGACCGACAACCCGTCGCCGAGCAAGGTTTGGTCTGTGTATGGCGGCCAGGCATCACCTGCCAGTCTCAGCACTTCGGCAGGAACCGACGCACTGGTCGAGAGCAGCATTCCAACCATAACTATTTTTATTCTTGTCAAAGCTCTCTCCCGCACACCCATGGCGAAGCGCCACCAGCACTAGCTAATCACAACCAGCTGCGTTTGGGATGTCCGGCTCGTCGGATGTGGGGAGACCGAGCTGCAGCCAGCGGGCCGCAGGAGTACCATCGCGCATTTTCCAGGCGAGGTAGCTGGCAGTGCAGACGGACGTGGTAGTAATCGGCGCAGGGGCTGCCGGGCTGATGTGTGCCTTCATAGCCGCCGCCCGAGGCAGACAGGTCCTACTCATCGACCACGCCAACAAGGCCGGTAAAAAGATCCTGATGTCCGGCGGGGGCCGCTGCAACTTCACCAATCTCTATACCGAGCCGGCCAACTTCCTCTCCGGCAATCCGCATTTCTGTAAGTCAGCGCTCGCCCGCTATACCCAGTGGGACTTCATCGAGATGGTCAGCCGTCACGGCGTGCCCTACCACGAGAAAAAGCTGGGCCAGTTGTTCTGCGATAACAAGGCAAGCGACATCCTCGGCATGCTGCTCGATGAGTGCGAGCAGGCCGGCGTCGACCTGCGGCTCGATACGGCCGTACAACAGATCGACAAAGCAGAGGCTGGTTACCAACTGCAGACCGATGCCGGCCCGGTCGCCTGTCAGTCGCTGGTGATCGCCACAGGCGGCTTGTCGATTCCGACCCTCGGCGCGAGCGGATTCGGTTATCAAGTGGCGCGGCAGTTCGGCCACACCGTGCTGCCGACCCGCGCAGGGCTGGTGCCCTTCACCATCACCGAGCCGCAATTGAAGGCGATGTGTGAGGCCTTGTCCGGGACTTCAGTCGAGGATTGCCTGGTCAGCTGCAACGGCCAGAGCTTCCGCGAAAACATTCTGTTCACCCACCGCGGGCTGTCCGGTCCGGCGATTCTGCAGGTCTCCTCCTACTGGGAGCCCGGCGATGCCATCGAGATCAACCTGTTGCCGCATCTGAAATTGAGCGAGTGGTTGGAAGAGCAACGCCGCGAGCGCCCCAATACCGAACTGAAGACCCTGCTCGGCGAATTGTTCACGCGCAAAATGGCCGGGCTCTTGGCGGAACACTGGTTCACCTCTAAACCCCTGAAGCAGTATTCAGCCAACGCACTGACCGAGATCGCCGAGCGACTTGCCTGCTGGCGGCTGGTGCCGGCGGGCACCGAAGGCTATCGCACCGCCGAGGTGACCCTCGGCGGCGTCGATACCCGGGAAGTCTCATCCAAGACGATGGAATCGCAGAAGTCGCCGGGGCTGTATTTCGTCGGCGAGGTACTGGACGTCACCGGCCACCTCGGCGGCTTCAACTTCCAGTGGGCCTGGGCTTCAGGCTACGCCGCGGCGCAGTACGTCTGACCCACTACTGATTGGTCATGTTGGAAGGCGGTGAGATTTCACGCGGGCCGGCCGGGTCGGTCGCCGTGTTCTGGTATTCCTGCTGGTTCCGTTCGACATTGCGCAGCGCCGACGGCTCGTCGTCCGGGGAGCAGCCGGCCAGTGTCAATGCGAGCGGAAGTGCCGCAGTCATGGCAATCAGTCTGGATTTCATATCAGTTCTCCTGCCGTGCAATGCGCCAACCTCATGTCGGGCGGCTTCAGCACATGCAATCAGATAATTCGGAATTTTACTGAGCAGCGCCTGAGGCGCCGGGTGTGGTGTGAGGCGCGGTTCCCGCCCCGGACGCAGTGCCCAGACCGCTGCCGTTGTCCGCTGGCGCTGTGTCCATGCTGCCCTCTGCACCTGTCGCCAACGGCGCACCGGCTTCAGGACCGGCACCCGCTCCGTCGTTGGACGGTGGCGCCCCGGTGAACGGCGGTTCAGGCTTTTCGATCGCAGGCTCGGGCGTCACCACCTCCCGTTCAGCATCATCCTGCCCGCAGCCTACAAGGACCAGGCCAAGCACAGGGGCAAACAGATAGGCCAATCGCATCAATACCTCCAAGCGTCGAGCCCGCGAATAGCCTGCGGGCATGAGTCAATCCTTAAGAAAATTGACCCTGCAGACAGCGTGGAGTGCCCCGCCCGAGTGCCCAGGCCGCCCGACGGTTGCGATTGACTGCCCTCAGTCCTCGATAGGCAAACCGGCTAGGCCGACGCGGCCAGCTGCCAAAGGCCGTCGACACAGTGGTCATTACGGAAGCTCCGGCGCAGGTCGATGGCTGACAAGGGTCGACTGAATAGATAGCCCTGAGCGTACTCGCAGTGTTCGGCCTCGAGAAATGCCAACTGCTTCGGCTCTTCGACGCCCTCGGCAACCACCGTCAGATCCAGGCTCTGGCCCAGACCGATGATGGCCCGGCTGATCACGGCGGAATCCGCATCTTCTCCCACCCCTGCAATGAAACTGCGGTCGACCTTGAGAATGTGCAGAGGAAACTGCTTCAGATAGCCGAGTGAGCAGTAGCCGGTGCCGAAGTCATCCAGCGCCAGCCGTACACCGAGGTTGGCGATCTCCTGCAGGGTCGCCAGCACCGCATCACTGTGCTGCATCAACAGGGTCTCGGTGATCTCCAGAACCAGGCTCGAAGCGGGCAGCTGCGTCTCGCCAAGTATCGCGATCAGACGATGGATGAAGTCCGCCTGCTGCAGCTGCCTGATCGACAGATTCACCGAGCAGTAGAGCTGCGCCTGACCGGCCTGCTGCCAGCGACGGACTTGCGCGCAGGCCTCGCGCAACACCCACTCGCCGACCCGGACGATCTCGCGGGACTCCTCGAGGATCGGGATGAACTCCTGGGGGCCGACCGAGCGACCGTCATGCTGCCAGCGCAGCAGTGCCTCGACCCCGGCCAGATGGGGCTGACCATCAATCAGGCGACATATCGGTTGGTAACAGAGCGTGAACTCGTTGCGCTCGAGCGCCTGAGCCAAATTGCTCTGCAGCTCCAGCTGACGTTGGGCCGTGCTTTGCAGCCCCTCGCAGTACAGGGCGAACTGGTTCTTGCCAGCGTCCTTTGCGCGGTACAGCGCCAGATCGGCGGCTTGCAATGCATCCAGCGGTTTGCCATCACGCTGCAGCGGAGCGATACCAATGCTGGCCGTTAGTGTCAGCGTCCGCTCAGCCAGTTGCAACGGCGCACGCAGTGCATTGAGCATGCGCTGCGCCACCCGCTCGGCGTCGCTGGCGCAGGCAAGGTCGCCGAGCAAGGCCACGAACTCGTCGCCGCCGAAACGGGCGAGATGATCACCAGGACGCAGGCAGCCGGAGAGACGCCGGGCAACTTCCACCAGGACCTGATCGCCGACACGGTGACCAAGGCTGTCGTTGATCAGTTTGAAGCGATCAACGTCGACGAACAGTAGCGCTGACTCACGCACCCCACTGCGCTGCTGCGCGGCGCTGAGAAGCTCATCCATGTGCAGACGATTCGCCAACCCGGTCAGCGGGTCGTGACGGGCCGCGTGATGAAGGCAGCTTTCAGCGATCTTGCGCGCACTGATATTGGTCTGCGAACCGGCCATGCGCCGCCCGCTGCGTTCGCAATGCTCGACTACGCCGCGCACCTGCACCCAGATGTACTCGCCGTAGTGAGTTTGAATGCGGTACTCGTGGTTCAGCGCTGCCGTACGGCCACCCAAGTGCGCGGCAATGGCTTCGCGCAGGCCCGCCAGGTCATCCGGATGGACCCGTTTGAACCAGCTGTCGCTGGTGTATCCGGGCTCGGCGGAAAGGCCGAGCATGGCCATCCAGCGCTCGGAGAGATACAGCTGATCGGCATCGATGTGCCAGTCCCAGATGCCATCCTCGGTGCCTCTCAAGGCACGGGCAAGGCGTGCTTCGCTGTCCTCCAGCGCCTGCCGCTGCGCCACCGTGTAGGTGTCGATGGCGAGGATCATGTCAAAGAACACTGCCTTGAGCAGGCTGTTGAACACCGCGTAACCCGGAGCATCTCCCAGTAGCTCGGCCAGCATGTCACCGAGATACAGCCGGTAGGCACCCAGATACCACTCCAGATCGACGCCCACGCGCTGATGCACCAGCCCGACCAACAGACGGTCCTTCACATAGTCGCGGTCGTACGGGCCGTTCCATAACCGTTCGTAGTAGCTTTGCTGACTGTGCTTGAGCCGCACCAGCCGCTGGGGATCAGCCAACATGGCGGTCGGTGTATCGAACGCAGCCATGTGGGTATAAAGGCGCTCGATGAACCGGGCTTGCGCATCGTCCAGGTCGGCAGCTGCACTGTTCAGCCTCGCGCCATCGCTGGGCTGCCATTCCAGAAAGCGCATGCGCGTACGGATCGCCTCAGGTCCAAGACCGATCCGCTGCAGCAATTCCTTCAGCTCGTCTTCCATCCGCCACCTACTCTGGAGCCGCAAAGCGCAACTCCTTTCACTTGAGCAACTACATGCAGGCAAACTCACCAGCTAGTAGCAGTAAGCCATCAAGCCTGACAGTAGCGTCGTGGGGGAATATTGATGCAGATCAGCGGGGCAATAGGCGGGGCTTGCTGCTTTGGTCGACCAGGCTAGACCGGGGCGTTGCGCCCCGGCGGCGATCAGTCAGGCGGCCTGTTTCGCAGCGAATTCTTTCTTCAGGCGGCTCTTTAGCTCTTCCATTTGCTGTCCCATCTCGCTCAGCTGGTCATCGCTGAACAACTCACGCGCAGTGGGAAACATTTCGGACTCTTCTTCCTCGATATGGTGCTCGAGCAGTTCCTTGCAGACTTTCACGCGCCCGGAGAACTCAAGCGTCGAGGGGTCAGTAGCCTTGAGGTCTGGCAGCACCAGCGAATCGACTGCACGATGCTCTTCCTTGGCCTCGTGGTACATGGTCTTCTCCTCTTTCCCACCCGCTTCCTTGAAGGCTGGATAGAGAATCTGTTCTTCCAGCTGTGTATGGATCGACACTTCCATTTCCAGCTTCTGTAACAGTTCGGTGCGGGTCTTGACGGCACGCTCGGTGGTATCGGTGAGGCGCGTCAGAATATCTTTGACTTTCTCGTGGTCGTCGATCAACAGGTCGATGGCGTTCATTGGGTTTTCCTCTCATCAGGTTTGCACTGCATTCAGGCTCTTCGGTCTGATCGTCAGCGCTAGGCAGGCACGTCCGAGTACGGCAGGCCTGTGGCAATACAGGCCTGCCGCCCAACTCAGGCGTACTCGTAGGTGGGCAGCCCGGTACGACTCTGGCTTTGCAACCGGGCGATGGCGGGCGACATTCCCGCTTCCAGCGCCAGGTCACGGCGGACCGAACTGATGACCCACTCAAGCTGGATATTCGTCTGGGTTTGTCCTTTGGACAGGGCCCGCTTGATGACATCCCGATCATCGTTACGAAGCGTTAGCAGGAGCCCGCCATCAGGACGAGGTGCGGTGACGACTTCAAACTCGGGAAACGCGGCAGAGAGAACTTTTTCAGCGGCAATCATTATTGTGTACTCCGGTTATGTTCCAGCGTACGTAGCTAGAGCATCGATCATGCCAACCGGGCAAACATAAAAAATCCCTTCATTTCAGCGACTTGCGTCACATAATGGCGCTTTGTACGCATGCAAAACGCATGACGGTTACGCTTACGGCATGCATTCTGCTGTGCGGAAGAACAATTATTGAAGTTCGCTGTCGAGCGCTCAGGCCTTGCGCCAGACGCTTGCAAGCCAGGGTTGTTGCTCGCGCGACAGTCCTGGCGGGCGATAGTAGTGCTCCAATTCAATGAATCCGACGGAATGCAGCAAGCGCTGCCACGTAGGCCAGTCGTACCAGGTGCCGTAGCGGGCGCCACTCCAGCCTTCCTGGTTGTCGCCGCGTGGGTTGGAACAGAACAATACCCCGGCAGGCCGAAGTGCCGCGTGGAGTCTCGACAAGACGCCGGCGATTTCGCGACTGGGCAGATGAAACAGCACGGCATTGGCAAAAATGCCGTCGAACGACTCGGCCGGAAGATCCAGCTCGAGCAAGTTTTGATGCAGCACTTCACACCCCGTTTCGGCACGTGCCATTGTCACGAAGGGCTCGGCGCCATCGAGGCCGACCGCAATATGCCCGCGCGCTGTGAACGCTTTGAGATCCCGCCCTGGCCCACAGCCAAGGTCGAGAATACGCAGCGGCGCCTTGCCCTCGATGTGCCGGAGTAACGCATCGATGTTCTGGCTGACGTCGTGGTCTCGAGTCCCATCGCGAAAGGCCTCGGCGTTGGTGCGATAGTCATCCAGCGTCAGCTCCGAAATAGCGCGATGATTTTCGTCAGGCATGAGGGCACTCCAGCGATGAAAAGGGGAGCCTAACTACTCGACTGCCGGTTGCCAATGCATGTGGCATCGCGAAAAGCTGGGCAAATCGCAGCAAACGATTGACTGGCAGCGGCACATCGCTGAACTTGCGCAGCGGCACTCGCTCCAACGCTGATCCGCGTGGATTAATGCCCCTACCGCACTATGTTCATGAAACACATCGAGAATCGCTCCGATGAGCCAACCACACAAGAAAGTCGTTTTACTCGTCGAAGACGAACCTCACATCCTTTCCCTGCTGTCTGATTACCTCGCCGGCGAAGGCTATAAGGTGTTGGAGGCCGCCGATGCGCCGCGCGCCTTCGAGATCCTGGCGACAAAGCCGCAACTCGATCTGCTGGTGACTGATTTTCGTCTACCTGGCGGCGTGTCCGGAGTGATGATTGCGGAGCCCGCATTGAAGCTGCGCCCCGACCTTAAGATCATCTTCATCAGCGGTTACCCCATCGAGATCCAGGAATCAGGCAGCGAGATTGCGCGCTCCGCGCCGATCCTGGCCAAGCCGTTTTCACTGGACTCTTTGCGAAGCCAGATTCAGCAGCTACTGGCCTGACCCAAGGAACTACGCCCCAAACGCAACGAGCCCGCACTAGGCGGGCTCGTTGTTCAACGCATCGACTCAGTTGACCTTGGGGTCGAGCTCGCCGCGCGCATAACGCTCAAACATGCCTTCCAAGGAAATCGGCTTGATCTTCGAGCCATTGCCGGCGGTGCCGAACGCCTCGTAACGCGCAATGCAGATGTCGCGCATGGCGGTCACGGTCTTGGCCAGGTACTTGCGGGGGTCGAATTCGCTGGGGTTCTTCGCCATGAACTCGCGGATTGCACCGGTAGAGGCCAGACGCAGGTCCGTATCGATATTCACCTTGCGCACGCCGTACTTGATGCCTTCGACGATTTCCTCGACCGGCACGCCGTAAGTTTCCTTGATGTCGCCACCGTACTCATTGATGATTTTCAACCAGTCCTGCGGTACGGAGGAGGAGCCGTGCATCACCAGGTGAGTGTCAGGAATGCGCTTGTGGATTTCCTTGATGCGCTGGATCGACAGGGTGTCACCGGTTGGCGGCTTGGTGAACTTGTACGCGCCGTGGCTGGTGCCGATGGCGATGGCCAGGGCGTCAACCTTGGTCTTGGCGACGAAATCGGCAGCCTCTTCCGGATCGGTCAGCAGCTGGCTGTGATCCAGCATGCCTTCTGCACCGACGCCATCTTCTTCACCGGCCATACCGGTTTCCAGGGAGCCCAGGCAACCCAGCTCGCCTTCCACCGACACACCACAGGCGTGGGCGAAAGCAACGGTCTGCTGAGTGACGCGGACGTTGTATTCGTAGTCGGACGGCGTCTTGCCGTCTTCGCGCAGCGAGCCGTCCATCATGACCGAGCTGAAGCCCAGCTGGATCGAGCGCTGGCAGATGTCAGGGCTGGTGCCGTGATCCTGGTGCATGACCACCGGGATATGCGGGAATTCTTCCACCGCGGCGAGAATCAGGTGGCGCAGAAACGGCGCGCCGGCGTATTTGCGAGCACCGGCCGAAGCCTGGACGATCACCGGGGAGTCGGTCTTGTCGGCCGCTTCCATGATGGCTCGCATCTGCTCGAGGTTGTTTACGTTGAAGGCCGGCACGCCGTAGCCGAATTCGGCGGCGTGGTCGAGCATCTGGCGCATGCTGATGAGTGCCATGTTTTCCTTTCTCCCGGTTAGGGTCGATTAATCGTGTAAAGCCTGCCGCAAGGGCTGACGGTGTTCAAGCACCGCGCGGTATGGCGCGGCATTGTAGTGGTGGACGGCTCAAAAGCCATCAGACCCGGTAAAAACGCCTTAAAACAGGGGAGCCAGCCGCTTGTTAGATCAGATATTGATCAACGACGCACTGCAACCATGGGCGAGCAGTTTGTCATCAGCCAGACGATAGACCAGCGCACCAGTCCCCTTGTCATGGAAGGCCACAACACCATCGCTATAGAAAGCACCACGAGTCACCGGTTCCTTGCGCAACCTGTGAACCTGCTGGCTGTCGCCAATTTTCAGCTCCACCATCTGGTGGCTGTCATCAGCATAGCGCCAGGCGATGTTTTGCTCGCTCTGACACTTCCAAACTACAAAGGGCGCATCTGGACCGGATTGCCAGTGCCCGCACCCGCCGAGCAGTAATGCAGCAATCGGAATGAGCAGACCTTTCATTGGTCCTCCTTGCTGGCTCAGGGACAATCCTGCATATCCGCGGCGGTTCCTGCAGTCGGGTCGCCCGTGCTTTGCATCTCAATGCGTTGATCATTCTGCGCAGTCGGGCTCTGTGCCGGTGGCGGGTCGATTACTTCGCAGAGCGAGTCCGGCGAACCTCCGGCACAACCGGCCAGGCCAATAAAGCAAACAGCTATTGCGGCGAAACGCATGGTGAGTCTCCATTCCTCATCTGGACAGAACAGAGACAGCAACCCGTCGCAGGGGTTGCCTTTGCCGTTACGTTTGTAACGACAAAAGGCCATCAGCTGCTTTAGTTCGCGCGTTGCTCCAACACTTCAACAGCGGGCAGAACCTTGCCTTCGACGAACTCGAGGAAGGCGCCACCGCCAGTGGAGATATAGGAGATCTGCTCCGCGACACCGTACTTGTCGATAGCAGCCAGGGTGTCACCGCCACCGGCGATGGAAAACGCCGGGCTTTGGGCAATCGCCTGGGCCAGAACCTTGGTGCCGTTACCAAACTGATCAAACTCGAACACGCCAACCGGGCCGTTCCAGAGGATGGTCTTGGAAGACTTCAGCAGCTCGGCAAAATTGGCCGCCGTTTGCGGACCGATGTCCAGAATCATGTCGTCTTCGGCCACGTCGGCGACTGCCTTGACGGTGGCTTCGGCGTCTTCGGCGAATGCCTTGGCAACGACAACGTCAACCGGCAGCGGTACGCTGACCTTCGCAGCAATGGCCTTAGCAGTGTCGACCAGATCCGCTTCATACAGCGACTTGCCCACCGGGTAGCCGGCCGCCGCCAGGAAGGTATTGGCGATGCCGCCGCCGACGATCAGCTGATTGCAGACCTGGCTGAGGCTGTTGAGCACGTCCAGCTTGGTCGAGACCTTGGAGCCAGCGACGATGGCCGCCATCGGCTGTGCCGGGCTCTTCAATGCCTTGCCCAGTGCATCCAGCTCAGCCGCGAGCAGCGGACCGGCGCAGGCGACCTTGGCAAACTTGGCGACGCCGTGGGTCGACCCCTGGGCACGGTGGGCAGTGCCGAAGGCGTCCATGACGAACACATCGCACAGCGCGGCGTACTTCTGCGCCAGCTCGTCGGTGTTCTTCTTCTCGCCCTTGTTGAAGCGCACGTTCTCCAGCAGCACCAGCTCGCCGGCCTGCACCTCGACGCCGTCGAGGTAGTCCTTGACCAGCGCCACTTCGCGACCGAGCGCCTTGCTCAGGTAATCGGCGACCGGCTTGAGACTGTCTTCTTCGCTGTAGACACCCTCTTCCGGACGGCCGAGGTGGGAGCAGACCAGCACCGCCGCGCCCTTCTCCAGCGCCAGCTTGATGGTCGGCAGCGAGGCCAGGATGCGCGCGTCGCTTTTCACTGCGCCATCCTTGACCGGCACGTTGAGGTCCTCGCGGATCAGCACGCGCTTACCTTGGAGGTCGAGGTCGGTCATCTTCAAAACGGTCATGTGATCTTCCTTAAGTTCAAGAACGGCGATGTTTTCAAGCCGCGGACGCCCGGTGCGGCGGCTAAGTGCGGTGGGCGGCGCGCAGATAATGATCGGCTACGTCGAGCATGCGATTGGCGAAACCCCATTCGTTGTCGAACCACGCCAACAGGTTCACCAGCCGCGGCCCAGAGGCGCGCGTCAGGCTGCCATCGACGATCGCCGAATGCGGGTCGTGATTGAAATCGCAACTGGCATGGGGCAACTCGGTATACGCGAGCAGGCCTTTCAACGGCCCGGATTCAGCGGCTTCCCGCAGGATCTGGTTGATCGTCGACGCATCGGTATCACGCGTCATCTGCAGCGTGATATCCAGACAGGACACGTTCACCGTTGGCACCCGCACGGCTTTGGCCTGAATCCGCCCCGAGAGTTCCGGCAGCAGGCGTTCAATGCCTTTTGCCAGGCCGGTGGAGACCGGAATCACCGACTGGAAGGCCGAGCGCGTGCGCCGCAGGTCGTCGTGGTGATAGGCGTCGATCACTGGCTGATCGTTCATCGCCGAGTGAATGGTGGTGATCGAAACGTAATCCAGACCAATCGCGTCGTTGAGCAGTTTGAGCAGCGGCACGCCGCAATTGGTCGTGCAGGACGCATTGGACACCAGTCGCTCGGCGCCTGTGAGCCGCCGGTGATTGATACCCATGACCACTGTTGCATCGACATCCGCGGCGCCGCTCATGGGCTGCGAAAACAGCACCCGCGGAACGCCTGCAGCGAGAAAGCGCTCCCCACCGGCCCGAGTGTTGTAGGCACCGGAACACTCCAACACCAGGTCCACTCCCAGAGCGCGCCAATCGACCGCTTCAGGCGTCGACTCACGCAACACTTTCACGCAATGACCGTTCAGGTGCAGACAATCGCCATCCACGCTCACCTCGCCGGGAAAACGGCCGTGAGTAGAGTCGAAGCGGGTGAGGTATTCCAGACTGGCCATATCGGCAAGGTCGTTGAGGGCAACGATCTCGAAATCAAACGCGGCATCGCGCTCGTAAAAGGCACGCAGCACGCAGCGACCGATGCGGCCGTAACCGTTGAGGGCGATGCGGTAAGGGGAAGTTTGGGGCATTCGCGGCTCGTCTTGTGCGAGCTGGAAGCGGGAAGCCAAGACCGGAAGTGGTTCGTACCGCCGCCACCGACAATCCTGAGCCGCCCCTTCTCAGCTGCTGTGATGTCGCAAAACCTGAGCTGGAAGGCTTAAAGCAAGCCTCCAGCTTTCAGCTTACCTATCAGTCTTCCAGCAGCTCTTCGGCAACCGCGAGGATGTTCTCGACGGTGAAGCCGAACTCTTCGAACAACTGCCCAGCCGGAGCCGATTCGCCGTAGGTGGTCATGCCAATGATGCGGCCGTCGAGCCCGACATACTTGTACCAGTAGTCCGCATGGGCCGCTTCGATGGCGATGCGCGCGCCGACTTCGACCGGCAGTACGTGCTGCTTCCAGGCGGCGTCCTGCGCGTCGAAGACGCTGGTGCACGGCATCGAGACCACACGCACCTTACGGCCCTGCTCAGTCAGCTTGTCGTAGGCCTGGACGGCCAGACCGACTTCCGAACCGGTGGAGATGAGGATCAGCTCCGGCTCGCCTTCGCAGTTTTTGAGGATGTAGCCACCCTTGGCAATGGACGACTCGGTTTCGTTGTCGCGAATGTGATACGGCAGGTTCTGACGCGAGAAGATCAACGCGCTCGGGCCGTCCTTGCGCTCGACGGCGTGCTTCCACGCCACGGCTGATTCGACCGTGTCGGCCGGGCGCCAGGTGTCCAGGTTCGGCGTGGTACGCAGGCTGGTCAGCTGCTCGATCGGTTGGTGAGTCGGGCCGTCTTCCCCGAGACCGATGGAATCGTGGGTGAAAACATAGAGCACACGCTGCTTCATCAGCGCCGACATGCGCACAGCGTTGCGTGCGTATTCCATGAACATCAGAAAGGTAGCGCCGTAAGGAATCAGGCCGCCGTGCAGCGCAACGCCGTTCATGATTGCAGCCATGCCGAACTCGCGCACGCCGTAGTACATGTAGTTGCCTGATGCATCTTCGGCAACCACCGGCTTGCAGCCCTTCCACAGGGTCAGGTTGGAGCCGGCCAGATCCGCCGAGCCGCCGAGCAGTTCAGGCAGCAGCGGGCCGAAGGCATTCAGGCAATTCTGGCTAGCCTTGCGGCTGGCAATGGTTTCGCCCTTGGTGGCGACTTCACGAATGAACTCGCTCGCCTTTTCCGCAAAGTCGGCCGGCAGCTCACCTGCCATGCGCCGCTTGAACTCGGATGCCAGACCCGGGAATTCGGCTTCGTACGCGGCGAAGCGCTTGTTCCACTCGTTCTCCGCGTCAGCGCCCTTCTGCTTGGCATCCCACTCGGCGTAGATATCGGCCGGAATCTCGAACGGGCCATGCGTCCAGCCCAGCGCCTCACGGGTCAGGGCAATCTCGGCATCACCGAGCGCGGCACCGTGGCACTCTTCCTTGCCCTGCTTGTTCGGCGAACCAAAACCGATGATGGTTTTGCAGCAGATCAGCGTCGGCCGGTCGCTCTTGCGCGCCGTCTCGAGCGCTATCTGGATTTCGTCGGCGTCATGGCCGTCGACGTTGCGAATCACCTGCCAGCCGTAGGCCTCGAAGCGGCGCGGGGTGTCATCGGTAAACCAGCCATGGACTTCGCCGTCGATGGAGATGCCGTTGTCATCGTAGAAAGCGACCAGCTTGTTCAGCGCCAGGGTGCCCGCGAGCGAGCACACTTCATGGCTGATGCCTTCCATCAGGCAGCCATCACCCATGAATACATAGGTGTGGTGGTCGACGATCTTGTGCCCGTCGCGGTTGAACTGCGCCGCCATGACTTTCTCGGCCAGGGCGAAGCCCACGGCATTCGCCAGCCCCTGCCCCAGCGGCCCGGTGGTGGTCTCGACGCCTGCGGTGTAGCCGAACTCCGGGTGACCGGGGGTCTTGCTGTGCAGCTGGCGGAAGTTCTTGAGGTCGTCGATGGACAGGTCATAGCCGGTCAGATGCAGCAACGAGTAGATCAGCATCGAGCCGTGGCCGTTGGACAGCACGAAGCGGTCGCGGTCGGCCCAGAGCGGGTTGGTCGGGCTGTGCTTCAGATGATCACGCCAGAGCACCTCGGCGATGTCCGCCATGCCCATGGGGGCACCCGGGTGGCCGCTGTTGGCTTTCTGCACAGCATCCATGCTGAGGGCGCGGATGGCATTGGCTCGCTCACGACGGCTGGGCATCGCTGAATCTCCTGCGGGGGTGTACGAAGAAAAAGGCGGCCATTTTCCCCTACCGCGGGTGGCGGGGCAATGACTGAATAAGGGCCGAGCCGCCGCCAACGCCCGCCTTTAGTCGAGCAGCCTGACGCCACAGCTGCCGATGTCCGGCAAATGCTGCAGAAGGTAGTCCTTCATTCGGCTCAGCGTCGGGGGCGTCTCACCGGCTGCCGGCCATACCAGGTAATAGCTATCGCCGGAGCGCACCGCCTGGTCGAACGGCAGCATCAGCGAGCCTTTGCGTAATTCGGCGCTGACCAACGCCAGGTCGCCGATCGAGATGCCATGCCCTTGCGCCGCCGCGGAAATTCCCAGCTCCAGCGTGTCGAACAGCTTGCCTTGCTGCCAGTTGACTGACTCGACCCAGCCGACGCGCTGCAACCAGCGTCGCCAATCCCGGCAGTCACGCGAGGGGTGAATCAGCGCTGCATCGGCGAGGCGCGCGGCTGTCCAGGGTGATCCGCCCTGAAACTCCGGTGAGCAGACCGGCACCAGCCACTCATCGAACAACTTGACCCGATTCCAGTCCGCCGGAAACCCGCCATGGCCGAGCAGGATGGCGCAATCAAAAGGCTCGTTGTGGAAGTCCACCGAATCGAGGTCCATCCAGGCACTGGTCAGTTGCACGCGGTCCTGCGGATGGTCGAGCTGGAAACTCTCCAGCGCGCCAAGGAGCCAGCGCATCGTCAGCGTCGACGGCGCTTTCAGCCGGAGTGCATCCTGCTGACGGTTGATGGCGATGCAGGCGTTCTCGATGGTTCGGAAGCCGACCTTGAGTTCCTGCGCCAGCAGCCGTCCGGTGTCGGTCAGTGCCAGCCGTGAACCGCGCCGCTCGAAGAGCGGGCAGCCGAGGCTTTCTTCCAGCGTCTTCACGTGTCGACTGACCGCACTCTGGGTAATGCACAGACTTTCCGCGGCCTGTGTGAACGAGCCGAAGCGTGCCGCGACCTCAAAGGCGCGCAGCGCATAGAGCGGCGGCATGCGCAACGTCATGCCGGCAAACTCCAGCATGAGTAAAACTCATGCCAGATGGTCGTTTTTTCCATTTTGCAACCCTCCAGGCCCCACCAATACTCGCCAGCAATCGGGCCAGCCTCGCGCTGACACCGACTCAAAAAAGAGGCCTCTGCCTGTATAACGCTAGGGAAGGATGACATGCCCACTCGTGAGTTCGATCAACTTTTATCTGCCAGCATTCGTCACGGGGGGCTCAGTCAAACACAGATAGCGGATATCCTCGATTTCAAGCTGATGGGTAACGCCAAGGGTTTTGTCCTCGTGGAGGACACGGACATCGGCGAGATCCCGCCGACGCCCGCCTCACGCACCGAGCTGAACAAGCAAGACGACCGCAGCGAGCGCTTGCTGCTGCAAGCTACCGCCCTGCTGGGCGAACCCATCGGCTACGTGCAGGAATCGGGCGGCTGCATCGTCAACAATTTTTTCCCGCAGCAGACGCAGTCACGCGCCGCGACTTCGGACAGCTTCGACACCGAACTCGACCTGCACACCGAGAACGCTTTTCACGCGATCCAGCCCGACTACTTGCTGCTGCTCTGCCTGCGCCAGGATCCGGCGGCTGAAGCCGTTACCTACATTGCTTCGGCCGAACGCATTCTCGACCGGCTTTCCTACGAAGATCAGGTGTTCTTTCTCAACGAGCCGTACAACTTTCTCTCCGACTACGGCCCCAGCGAGAAAAACCAGCGCATCGATATCAACAAGCATCAAACCGTGCTTTACGGCGACCCCGACGCGCCCTTTCTGCGCTTCGACCCGCAATTCATGGTCGCCTACAGCGATCGGGCCCAGCGTGCACTGGACCGACTGCGCGCCATTGCCTGGGAGGTGGTCGAGCCGGTGCGGCTCACCCATGGCGATCTGCTGATCATCGACAACCGCCGGACCGCACACGCACGTAGCCCCTTCACGGCCCGTTTCGATGGCAGCGACCGCTGGATGCAGCGCACCTTCGCCAGCTGCAACCTGCGCTTTTACACCGAAAAGCTGGGCAAGCAATCGCGCATCTTCGAACTGGTAACCGAGCTATGAACGCCACCTATCTCGCCTTTGCTGCCGCGGTCGCCCTGCTGATCGCCTCCCCTGGTCCGGTCGTCGCACTGGTCGTCGCCGATGCGCGGCGCAGCTGGCCGGCCTGGACCATTCTCGGCGGCGTGATTTCCGCGCAACTGCTGTTGATCGCTGCGTTGATGCTGATCTATCTGGCCCTTGACCTGAAACCGGTGATTCTCGAATGGGGCCAGGTGCTCGGCGGGCTCTATCTGATCTGGCTTGGCGCCGACGGCCTGTGTGGCGGCGGTGGCGAAGAAGCCAGGGAGGTGCCCCGCCCGCAGTCACACTACTTCTGGCGGGCCATGGCGGTCGGGCTGTCCAACCCCAAGGACATCCTGTTCTTTCTCGCATTTCTGCCGGGCTTCATTCTGCCGGCGCAACCCTTCGCGCCGCAGGCGCTGGCGCTGATCACCATCTGGGCGCTGGTCGATGTTTCGATTCTGATCACCTACAGCCTGGTGTCACGCCAACTGTCGAGCAATGACCGCCTGCAAGGGCTGCTCGATCTGCTGCCCAACTTTTTTCTATTGGCACTGGGCTTGGTCTCCTGCGGCATGGGCGTCAACAGCCTGATCGGCTAAGGTGCCGCTTGTCCAATATCAAAACTTTTTGATATTGCCATTGCTGGACGAAAATCGACCGACTAGACTGTGCTGCCTATGAGCCTGCGCATTCCCCAGATGTCTTTCGACGACAGCGATCAGCTCGCCGCCCTGTGCAAGGCCGGCGGCGATTCGCTGCGGCTGAACGTGCTGCGTGCGCTGGCCAGCGACTCGTTCGGCGTGCTCGAGCTGGCGCAGATTTTTGCCACCGGACAATCCGGCATCAGCCATCACCTCAAGGTGCTGAACCAGGCCGGCCTGTTGGCGACGCGCCGTGAAGGCAACGCGATCTTCTATCGCCGCGCCCTGCCCCAGAGCGACAACCTTGGCGGAAAGCTACATGCCGCACTGCTCGAAGAGGTCGATCAGCTGAGCCTGCCGCTGGATGTGCAGGCGCGCATTGCCGCGGTGCATGCCCAGCGCAGCGCCGCCAGCGAAGACTTCTTCGCAAGAATGGCCGGCAGCTTTCAGGCGCGGCAGGACATGATCGCCGGCTTCCCGCAGTACCGCGACAGCGTGGTCGCGCTGCTCGATGCGCTGAATCTTCCAGCCCAGGCTACAGCGCTGGAGGTAGGCCCCGGCGACGGCGGTTTTCTGCCGGAACTGGCTCATCGGTTCGCCCGAGTGGTCGCGGTGGACAACAGCCCGGCGATGCTCGAGCTGGCTCGCTCACGTTGCGAGCAGGATGCGCTGGAAAATGTCGAGTTGAAACTTGCCGACGCCTTGCAGGACGAATGTCCGTCAGCCGATTGCGTTGTGCTGAACATGGTTTTGCATCATCTGGCCGCGCCGGGTGAAGCACTCAAGCAACTGGCACGGCTGGTGAACGTGGGCGGGAGCCTGCTGATCACCGAACTGTGCAGCCATAACCAGAGTTGGGCCAGGGAGGCCTGCGGCGATCTGTGGTTGGGCTTTGAACAGGACGATCTGGCCCGTTGGGCCGATGCCGCGGGGCTCACGCCCGGCGAGAGCCTCTACATTGGCTTGAAGAACGGTTTTCAGATCCAGGCCCGGTACTTTTCCCGGCCCGCCCCTGACAGCCGACTCACCCACCGGTAATTTAGGAACCGATAGATGAGCGAATACTCGATTTTCACCTCCGAGTCCGTGTCCGAAGGGCACCCGGACAAGATCGCCGACCAGATCTCCGATGCGGTGCTGGACGCCATCATCGCCGAGGACAAGCACGCCCGTGTGGCCTGTGAAACCCTGGTCAAGACCGGCGTCGCAATCGTCGCCGGCGAAGTCACCACCAGCGCCTGGGTCGACCTCGAGCAACTGGTGCGCGACGTCATTATCGACATCGGCTACAACAGCTCGGAAGTCGGCTTCGACGGCGCCACCTGCGGCATCATCAACATCATCGGCAAGCAGTCCGTGGACATCGCCCAGGGCGTTGACCGCACCAAGCCGGAAGACCAGGGCGCCGGCGACCAGGGCCTGATGTTCGGCTACGCCAGCAACGAAACCGACGTGCTGATGCCGGCTCCGATCCGCTTCTCCCACGCGCTGGTCGAGCGCCAGGCTGAAGCGCGCAAGAACGGCTTGCTGCCGTGGCTGCGTCCGGATGCCAAGAGCCAGGTCACCTGTCGCTACGAAGGCGGCAAGGTCGTCGGCATCGACGCCATCGTGCTCTCCACTCAGCACAATCCTGAGGTCAAGCATTCCGACCTCAAGGAAGCGGTGATGGAGCTGATCGTCAAGCACGTGATTCCGGCTGAGCTGCTGCACAGGGACACCCAGTTCCACATCAACCCGACCGGCCAGTTCATCATCGGCGGCCCGGTGGGCGACTGCGGCCTGACCGGACGCAAGATCATCGTCGACACCTATGGCGGCATGGCCCGTCATGGCGGCGGCGCGTTCTCCGGCAAGGACCCATCCAAGGTCGACCGTTCGGCCGCCTACGCTGGTCGTTACGTGGCGAAGAACATCGTCGCCGCCGGCCTGGCCGAGCGTTGCGAAATTCAAGTCTCCTACGCCATCGGCGTGGCCCAGCCGACTTCGATCTCGATCAACACCTTCGGCACCGGCAAGCTCAGCGACGAGAAGATCGTCGCCCTGGTCCGCGAGCATTTCGATCTGCGTCCGTACGCAATCACCACCATGCTCGACCTGCTGCACCCGATGTACAAAGCTACCGCAGCCTATGGCCACTTCGGGCGTACTCCAGTTGAAATGACGGTCGGTGGCGACACCTTTACCGCCTTCACCTGGGAAAAGACCGACAAAGCCGACGCCCTGCGCGCCGCTGCTGGCCTGTAAAACACAGCCCGCCGGCACAAAAAAGCCCCGCCAGCAAAAGCTGAGCGGGGCTTTTTCATTCAGGCTAGTTCTTCAACCGATAGCCCGTCTTGAATATCCACCAGATCAACCCGAGGCACAGCGCCAGGAAGCCCAGCGTCATGGCCAGGCTGATGCCGACGTTGACGTCGGACACCCCGTAGAAGCTCCAGCGAAAGCCGCTGATCAGGTACACCACCGGGTTGAACAGCGTGACCTTCTGCCAGAGCGGCGGAAGCATCTCGATGGAGTAGAAACTGCCGCCCAGAAAAGCCAGCGGCATGACGATCAGCGATGGGACGATCTGCAGCTTTTCCCAACCGTCCGCCCAGATGCCGATGATGAAACCGAACAGGCAGAAGGTCACCGCCGTCAGCACCAGAAACAGCGCCATCACAAAGGGATGAGCGATCTCGTAATCGACGAACAAGCGCGCCGTGAGAAGGATCACCAGGCCGAGAATGATCGACTTGGTCGCTGCCGCACCGACATAGCCGATCACGATCTCCAGATACGACACTGGCGCCGACAGCACTTCGTAGATCGTGCCGGAATAGCGCGGCATGTATATGCCGAACGATGCGTTGGAAATGCTCTCGGTGAGCAGCGCCATCATGATCAGGCCGGGGATGATAAAGGCGCCGTAGGGAATGCCGTGCATCGCCTCCATGCGCGAACCGATGGCCGAACCGAAGACCACGAAATACAGCGATGTGGAAATGACCGGGGTGGCGATGCTTTGCAACAGCGTGCGCCAGGTGCGCGCCAGCTCGAACAGATAAATGGCGCGGATTGCATGGAAATTCATGTGCGGCTGCCTTTCACCAAACTGACGAAGATTTCTTCCAGAGAACTCTGACTCGACTGCAGGTCCTTGAAGTCGATGCCGTGGGCGGCGAGGCGCCTGAGCAGGTCGGCAATGCCGGTGTCCTCGTGCTGGGCATCAAAGGTGAACACCAGCTGATTGCCCGAGTCGACCAGTTCGAGCGGATAGCTGGCCAGCTCCGCCGGAATCTCTGCCAGCGGCCGTTGCAGATGCAGGGTCAGCTGCTTGGTGCCAAGCTTCTGCATCAGCGCTTTCTTGTCCTCGACCAGGATGATCTCGCCCTTGCTGATCACACCGATGCGGTCGGCCATCTCCTCGGCCTCTTCGATGTAGTGCGTGGTGAGAATGATGGTGACGCCGCGCTCGCGCAGGCGGCGGACCATTTCCCACATGTCGCGGCGCAGCTCAACGTCGACGCCGGCTGTAGGCTCGTCGAGAAACAGGATGCTCGGCTCGTGGGACAGCGCCTTGGCGATCATCACCCGGCGCTTCATGCCGCCAGACAATTCGATAATGCGCGCGCTCTTCTTGTCCCACAGCGACAGGTCGCGCAGCAGCTGCTCAAGGTAAGCGTCGTCCGGCGCCTTGCCGAAAAGACCGCGAGAAAACCGCACCGTCGCCCAGACGCTCTCGAATCCTTCGTTGAACAGCTCTTGCGGCACCAGCCCGATCTTCGAACGCGCGGCGCGGTAGTCATTGATGATGTCGAAGCCATCCACCGACACACGTCCGCTACCGGGATTGACGATGCCGCAGATGATGCTGATCAGTGTGGTCTTGCCCGCGCCGTTGGGCCCAAGCAGGGCAAAGATCTCGCCTTTGTGGATCTCTAGATCGATCTGCTTGAGCGCCGGATGTCCTGAGGCGTAGGTCTTGGTGAGGTGCTCGATGGTGATCACGGGTTGCACAGATGAATCACTCCGCAAAACATTTGGCTGACGATTGTACGGCGCTGTTGATTAGCTCACTAATCAATGCTGTTGATAACGATCATGCCCACAGCCGTATCGCAAGCGCATGCTGCTCATGCCGTCGGCACAACAGGAGGGGCCTTGTATGCAGCGGATCAGACTGGCCTTCGTCACGCTGTTCACAACCGTAACCGTTCTTTGGCTCACCACAGCTGGCGTCGTCCCAGTCGACTACTCCCGTTTCTGGCCGCTGCGCGCAGACATGGTTCATTACAGTGGCGCTCTTGCCATCACCGCCATGAGCGCGGCGATCTACCTCGCCATCCGCCCACAGTGGCTGGAGCGCCTGCTGGGCGGACTGGACAAGAACTACCGGTTGCATAAATGGCTGGGCATCGCCGCCTTGGTGGTATCGGCAGTGCATTGGGGGTGGGCGCAAATTCCTAAATGGCTGGTGGATTTGGGCTGGCTCCAACCTCCAGCGCGACGCGGCGCGGGTCAGATCCAGGAAGGGCTGATCGGTTGGCTCCACCAGCAGCGCGGCTTTGCCGAGGATATCGGTGAGTGGGCGTTCTACCTGGCCGCGCTGCTAATCATCCTCGCGCTGCTCAAGCAGTTCCCCTATCGCTGGTTCTTCAAGACGCATCGCTGGCTGGGCCTGGTCTATCTGGTGCTGGTAGCGCACAGCGTGATGCTGATGCCGCCGGTCTACTGGTCTTCAGTGTTGGGCGTCACCATGGCTTTGCTACTTGCCGCCGGCTCGTGCGCGGCGAGCGTCTCGTTGTTGCGTCGGGTAGGTCGCAGACATCAGGTGGTCGGCCACATTGAAGAACTCACCTACCACGCCGACAACCGCGTTTTGCAGGTGCACATAATGTTGGACGGCTCCTGGCCGGGGCACACGCCGGGGCAGTTCGCCTTTGTCACGTTTGACGAGACTGAAGGCCCGCACCCGTTCAGCCTCTCCAGTGCCTGGCAGAACGACCGCCAGCTGTCGTTCTCGATAAAAGGCATCGGTGACTACACCCGCACCCTGCCGCAAATATTGCACAGCGGCGATGCCGTCACGATAGAAGGCCCTTACGGCTGTTTTGATTTTCGCGGACGCGCACCAGCACAGATCTGGATTGCCGGCGGCATTGGCATTGCGCCTTTCATCGGCCAACTGCAGGCGCTGGCGGCGGATAAAGAGCAACGCCACCAAGTCGATCTTTTCTACTGCACCGGTGCACCGGACCAGGGCTTCATCGCGGGCCTGGAAGCGCTGGCGGAAGCAGCCCGCATACGCCTGCACGTCCTGACGACAGCCGAACAGGGCCGGCTTACGCCAGCACGGGTTCGCCAGCTGGTCCCCGACTGGCAAAACCGCGACGTCTGGTTCTGCGGGCCGGCCCGCTTCGGCAGCGAACTGCGCCATGACCTGACCGAGCACGGCCTGCTGGCCAATTTCCATCAGGAACTGTTCAACATGCGCTAGCGCACGGCCGCAGCTGAGCATGGGGGGCAGAATGGGCCGACCTCAATGAGCAAGGATGCTCTTTATGCAGCGCTTGATTGCAGCAGCCCTCTGTATCTTCTCCTGCCTGGCAATGGCCGAGTGCCCTGACTGGCAGAGCCGCCGAGCCGAATCAGAACTCACAGCCTTGGCCGCCGAGGTGGCAGAGTGGGACGATGCCTATCATCGGCGCGGCCTGTCGCTGGTCGATGATGAAATCTATGACCAGGCCCGGCAGCGCCTGGAGCAATGGCAAGAATGCTTTGCTGCAATCAACGCAACACCTGCGGCGGACCCGCTTGACGACGCCGAAGGGCCCGTAGCCCATCCGGTCGCCCAAACCGGGCTGACCAAGCTCGCAGATGCCGAGGCGGTCAAGGAATGGCTCGCGACTCGCTCGGATGTCTGGGTGCAACCGAAAGTGGATGGTGTCGCGGTGACGCTGCACTACCGGAACGGTTCTCTGGTCCGGCTGGTAAGCCGCGGCAACGGCAGTCACGGGCAGGATTGGACCGACCGGGCCCAACTGCTACAGGCCATACCGCTAACGCTGCCTGTCAGCGGAGAGCTGATCCTGCAGGGTGAGCTGTACTGGCGCTTGCAGGACCATGTCCAGGCCGAAGCCGGCAGTGTCGGGGCACGCAGCCGTGTCGCCGGGGCGATGGCGAGGCAGGTGCTGGATCGGGAAACCGCCGCGCAGATCGGCCTGTTCGTCTGGGACTGGCCCAACGGCCCTAGGGACATGCAGGCACGCCTTGCAGGACTGATTGCGATGGGCTTCGGCGATAGCGCCGCGATGACCCTGCCGCTGAATACCGCCGAGCAAGCTGGTGATTGGCGTGAGTACTGGTTTCACCACAGCCTGCCGTTCGCCACCGACGGCATCGTGCTACGCCAAGGCCAACGTCCGGAGGCTGCCCGCTGGCAGGCCCAGCCACCGCACTGGGCAGTCGCCTGGAAATACCCACTGCGGACAGCCGTCACCCGAGTGCGCGAGGTAACGTTCAGCATTGGCCGCAGCGGCAGAATCACGCCGGTGCTGCAACTGGAGCCGGTACAGCTGGATGACCGCCTTGTCAGCCGCGTCAGCCTCGGCTCCGTGAGGCGTTGGCAACAGGAAGACGTGCAGCCCGACGATCAGGTCGCGATCACCCTGGCCGGCCTGACTGTTCCGCGCTTCGAGCGTGTCGTCTGGCGCATGCAGCAGCGGCAACGGGTCGAGGCGCCCAGACCCGGTGACTACCATTTTCTGAGTTGCTGGCAAGCCAGCCCTGGCTGCGAGCAGCAGTTCGTCGCACGCCTCGTCTGGCTCAGCGGCAAGCACGGTCTCGACCTGCCAGGGTTGGGGCCTGGTACCTGGCAAACACTGGTGGAATCCGGGCTGGTCGAAAACCTGCTTGACTGGCTGCAGTTCGATCAGCGTCGTCTGCAACAGATTCCGGGCATCGGTGACGCCAGTGCCAGCAGCCTGTTTAGCAGTTTTCAGCTAGCCCGCGAGCGGCCCTTTACCACCTGGCTACGCGCGCTCGGCGCGCCCCCTGGCGACGATGCAATCCCCGCCGAGAACTGGGAAGCCCTGGCCGATGTCAGCCTGGTGCAATGGCAAGCGGAGCCCGGCATTGGCGCAACACGCGCTCAGCACCTGCGCGCCTTTTTCACGTCGCCGGACGTTCTTCGGCTGCGACAGCGGCTGCATGAGGCCGGAATCGTCGGTTTCTAGCGGCACTTCACCGCTCGCCTCCAGTCATATGACATCACAACAAAAAAAGGACCTGTGCATGACCGGCCGGCACAATCTCCTCGTTTCTATGCTGTTCTGCCTTTGCGTGAATCAGCCAGCGATGGCCGCCGCAGAGACGGATGCCACGTGCAGCGCTCAGCGCGAGCACATCAGCCAGCAGATAAAGGACGCCCGCCTGAAGGGCGACAGCGGTCAACGCGTTTTACTGGAAGCTCAGCTGCAAAACCTGACCGAGCGCTGCAGTGGTGTAGTCCCACTGCAGCCCAACCACGCTGAAATCGAACGCGCGATGCGCCTGGCGACGACGCGCGAAGCGCAGCTGCGCGAGGCGTTGGGAACGGGTGATCAGCAGGTGATCGAGGTGAGCAAGCGGCGCCTCGATCAGGCGCGCAAGCAACTGGAAGCGGCCAAGCACTGACAGCGTTCGACGCCCACATGATCAATAGGCGCGAAATTCCTTGTGGCAGGCTTCGCAGGCATCTTCAACCTGCTGAAATGCCGGCGCGACAGTTTCCGCAGTCACCGCCGTCTGTGTGGTCGCTGCCACGAGCGCGGCAGTGCGGGCCTCGAGTTCACGTGCCATCTGCTTGAACCGCGCCTGCTGTTGCCAGACGTCGTCACGGGCATCGCTCTGCGCTTCCTTCACTTCTGGGTAGTACTGCCAAGGCTGGCGGGACAACTGATCAAGCTTCGCCGCTCCGCTGGTGAAGCCTTCCGGATCGAAAGGCAGACGACCGCGCAGCATGCCGCCCAGGTCTTCCTTGACGTCGAGCATCTGCTGGTAGATGGCCTTGCGCTTGCCGAGAGGAGAATCGGGATCGATGCGGTCACAGCCAGCCAACAGCGCCAACACGGTGACCAGCGACACACTCAACGGCAACAACTTCATGGTTCGACTACTCGCAAATACAACGGCCGGCGATTATCGCCCCTGCCAGCCGTATCACCAAACCTCATCCGCCTACTGCGACCATTCACCACCCGCACTTTCACAGTCGATCTTGGCCTGAGCGTGGTCGGTTGCCTTGTAGTAGTAGGTGATGATGCGCGCCTGCTCGGGCACCGTGGTGGGCGCGGGCGTGCTGGTCGCCTGGCTACCGGTGGCACGTTCGTTGGCCAAGGTTGCGGGCGTCAACGCAGCCGTACAAACGCCGAAATGACCGGATGGGCAACTGTCGAGGATCTCCCGGCGAGAGTTCTTTACCGCTTCGTTGTTTTGACAGACCCAGTCGATGTTGTTGTCGCCCATGCCCTCGTAGCGAAAGCACTTCTCGGTCACCACCGGCGGCGGCACTGCGCCGGACGTTTCAGCACTGACATAACAGGAATTGGCGGCAGCCGGCAGGCTCAACCCGGCTGTAATGACTAGCAGAACAGAACGAAACAAGAGGTTCATGTTGGCAGCTCCTGAGGGTCACTCGCCCGGCGAGGTTCACCGAACCTTAGCGTTCGACCGCTCAGTCGTTGACCGAGTTCGCGATTCACCCAGCCCATAATCTGCCCGGCACCATTTGCGCCCTCATCTAGTCCACTCTTTGCAGCCTATGGACGCTGACCTGAGGACCCCATGCTAGAACTTTCGGCCATTTTCATCAGCCTCACGGCGCTGCTCGCCTACCTCAACTACCGTTTCATCGGTTTGCCACCCACTATCGGCGTAATGGCCACGGCGCTGGTGTTCTCGCTGCTGCTGCATGGGTTGACGGTGTTGGGTCTGCCGGAGCTGGAAGCGCAGATCGAGGCGTTGGTCGGGCGAATCGACTTCAATCACCTGTTGATGGACGGGATGTTGTCGTTTCTGCTGTTTGCCGGTGCGCTGCACATCAACCTGGCCGATCTGCGCGCCCGCCGCTGGGCGATCGGTCTACTGGCTACGGTCGGGGTACTGTTTTCCACGGCCGTGATCGGCCTGGGCAGCTGGTGGATCCTTGACCTTTTCGGACTCCAGCCGCCGCTGCTCTACTGCCTACTGTTCGGCGCGCTTATTTCCCCAACCGACCCCATCGCCGTGCTCGGCATCATGCGTTCGGCCGGCGCGCCAAAGGCACTGGAGACCACTATCGTCGGCGAGTCGCTGTTCAACGACGGGGTCGCAGTCGTGGTGTTCACCGTGCTGTTGGGCGTGCTCGCCCGCGGCGAAGCGCCCGGCGCGGGGGAAGCCATATGGTTGTTCGTCGAGGAAGCCGGAGGGGGCATCTTGCTCGGCGCTCTGCTTGGCGCATTGACCTTTGCCCTGCTCAAGAGCATCGACCAATACCAGGTGGAGGTCTTGCTGACCCTCGCGCTGGTGCTGGGCGGCTATACCCTGGCCACGCACCTGCACGTCTCCGGCCCCATCGCCATGGTGGTGGCCGGACTGATCATCGGTAACCAGGGGCGCCGGCATGCCATGTCGGATCACACCCGGGACAACCTCGATAACTTCTGGGAGCTACTCGACGAGATTCTCAACGCAGTGCTCTTCGTGCTGATCGGCATGGAGCTGGTGCTACTGCCATTCAGCGCGCAGTACCTGCTGATTGCGCTGTGCGTCACCCTTCTCATCCTTGGCACCCGTCTGGTGGCAGTCGGTCCGGCAGCCTTTCTGTTGCGCAAAATGGGCCGCGCACTGCCCAACGGCACCGTGCGCATCCTCACCTGGGGCGGGCTTCGAGGGGGCATTTCTGTAGCGCTGGTGCTGGCGCTGCCAGCCAGCGACGAGCGCAATCTGCTGCTGAACATCACCTATCTGGTGGTGCTGTTCTCGATCCTGGTACAGGGTCTGAGCATTGGCAGGCTGGTTCGGCGGATCTGCACGCGCGACACGGACCGCGCTCACTGATCCCCGGGTCAGCGCCAGGGGTAGGCCCTACCAGGATCACGGCTGTAGCCAGCTTGGGGGGCGTCTTTGCGCCAGCGGCTGCTCATCTGGAGAAAGCCAACCGCGTAGTGTCTGCTCGAATTGCTCGAAGTCCTGAGAGGATCCAGAGCCACACGACTCTTGCCTCCACTAGCTGCCCGCGGGCTCCAACCCTCCGAAGCGTTGACGTAAATCAATCTCCGTCACTGCCGCATCGTTTTCCGGTGCCAACGCGTCGCTTCCAGAACACTCGCCAAAGATGGCATTCGTACCATCGGTTCCGTACTTGACCGCAAACCTTGCGCCCTGTCGCTACGGCTTATCCGTGGAGCCCTGACAGACCCCGTGCATCAGGAATAGGCCTTGATGCACCGCGCAATGCGGTCCTGTTTCAAAGCGCTGACAGGCCCCGAAGCTTGATGGTCGGGGCGGAAGGCATGTCGAGTGGGTCCTGCTGGTTGCGCAGAACCTATTAGACGTCGCACAGGCCTGTCGCCTATCTGCGCACTTTTTGATAACCGTTAGGGAGCTAGGGTGAAAAAAATGAGAACAATCCAAGCCACGCTGAAGACGTTGCTCGCTGGTGCGGCAGCATCTGTCTTGATAATGAGCACGCATGCCCAGGCACTGACGTTGAAACTCGCTACAGACTCTGGCACCAAGGGTTCACCGGCGGGCGACGCCTTGAAAAAGTGGGGCGAGCTGATCGAGCAAAAGTCGGACGGCGAGATCAAAGCCAAGGTTTTCTACCAGAACGAGCTTGGCGGCCAGCAGGAAGTGTTTGACCTGCATGTCGCCGGTGACGTCGATCTGATGCTGAACTGGCCGATGACGTCTTACGACAAGCGCATCGGCGTTATCTACACACCCTACATGACGCTGTCCTGGGATGAAGCGCTCAAGGCCTACAGCCCTGGCGGCTGGGTCAATAACATGCTGGGCGGGTTTTACAGCGATATCGGCCTGAAGTTCTTCGGCCCCTGGCCGGAAGGGTTCAACGGTGTCGCCTCCAAAGGCAAATATGCACTGAATATTGCCGATGCGAATGGCCTCAAAGTGCGCACCATGACCGTGTTCCCGGCACCACAGACCATGCAGGCGCTGGGTTACCAGACCGCTGCAATCGATTGGGGCGAGGTCTACACCGCGCTGCAGACCGGCGTGGTCGATGGTGAAGCCGGCAACGTCATCTACTGGGACTACGAGTACTTCCGCGATTCTCTGGATTACTACGTGCAGACCAAGCACTTCTTCATGACCGGCATTCTGTCCGCCAACCAGGACACCTGGGAAAACATGAGCGAAGAGGAGCAGAAGACCGTCAGCGACGCGGCTATCGAGATCATGAACGAGCAGTTCAAGGCCGCCAAACAGCAGGATGATTACTACATCGCCAAAGCTCAGGAAGCGGGCATGAAGTACTTCGAGCCCAACGAGGAGCAGATCCGCGAATTCGCCAAAGCCGCGCGCGAGAAGGTCTGGCCACAGATGGACAAGGAAGTGGGCCCAGAGATCATGGACACCATCCGCAAGAACGCCTCTCCGCTGTAATCAGCGAATTTCAGGCTTTAATCCACAACCGGCCCGCTTTGCGGGCCGGCTTGTTCATACGCTGGAAGAAAAATGATCCGAGAATTCTTTTCCGGACTGGATAGAGGCGTGGGCTGGTTGTTAGAGGCCGCAGCGTTCGTTGCCAGTCTGCTGGTGGTTGGTCTGATGTTGTTTCTAGTGTTGGCCCGCTATGTGTTCGGCTGGTCCATGGTGGGATTGCTGGAGCTGATCATGCTGTTCGGCATGTGGCTTTATATGCTCGGGGGCACCATCGCCTGCCGGCGCAACGAGCATCTCAAGGTCGACTTCATCGAGTTGAAGATCACCGACCAGCGATTTCAGCTGATGCACAAGGCTCTTATCTCGCTGATTTCGTTCCTGATCTGCCTGTTCTTCGTAGTACTCGCCTACCGCATGCTGAGCTGGGGGCTTCGCCGTCCGCAATCGACCCCGGGAATGGGCATCCCGCTGTGGTTGCCCCAGGCATCCATCATGCTCGCGGCCATTGGTTGCAGCTGCTATTCGCTGAGGGACGTCATCGGCTCACTGGCCGGCATTAAACAGCTGGGCCAAAAGGAGCTTTGATATGGAAGGTTTTATTGCAATTGGCCTGTTGATACTGCTGATGATCATCGGTGTACCTGTCGCCTGGTCGTTCGCCGGCGTCTTGGCGTATCTGGTGTACGCCTACGATGCCAATCTGAACACCATGATGCTGCAGGGCTACCGCTCTCTCGACTCGGTAATTCTGATTGCGCTGCCGCTGTTCGTATTAACCGGCTACCTGATGCAGAGCGGAGGAATCGCCCGTCGGCTGGTCGATTTCATCGAAGTCATGATCGGCAAGCGCCGTGGCGGCATGGGCGCCTCGATGGTGATGGCATCCGGCATCTTTGGGGCCATCGCCGGTACGGCTACCGCTGCTGTCGCCTCGATCGGCACGATCATGATCGGCCCACTGGAGCAACGCGGTTACCCACGCAGTTACTCGGCCGCGCTGCTGGGCATTTCATCGCTGCTGGGCATTCTGATTCCACCCTCGATCACGATGATCTTGTTTGCAGTGGTAACCCGTCAGTCAGTGGCAGCCTGTTTTGCCGCCTCGGTTGGACCGGCGGTACTACTGATCATTGGCTTGATCGCGGCCAACCGTTTCAGTGTCGGTCGCTTCTTCAATGAAGTCACGAGTGCCGCAGGCGACGGTATCGGGCAGCTTCCGGGTAAGGGCAAAGCAACCCTGCGCGCCATTCCGGCGCTGTCGCTGCCCGTGATCATTCTCGGCGGGATCTACGGGGGCATATTCACCCCCACCGAAGCCGCAGCGGTGGCTGCGTTCGCGGCCATGTTCATCGGCTTTTTCGTCTACCGCGATCTCAGCCTGGGCAGCTTTGCCCGCAGCGTGGTCTCCGCGGCCGAGACTACCGGCACGGTGATTCTCATCCTCCTGTTCAGCTTTATGATCGGGCGAATCCTGGCATCCGAGCGGATTCCGCAGGACCTGACCGAGCTGGTGACCCACCTGATTCAGAATCCATTGTTGATCCTGATCGCAGTGAACATCTTCCTGATCATCGCCGGCATGATCATGGACGATGTATCGGTCACGGTGGTGATTGCGCCTTTGTTCCTGCCTTTGATGGTCGAAAGCGGCGTGCATCCGGTTCATTTCGCCTCGATCGTCGCCTGCTCCGTCGTGATCGGCGCCAACAGCCCACCGGTCGCTCCGATCCTCTATATGGCGTGTCGAATCGGCAAAGTCTCTATCCACAAAACCGTAGCGCCAGCGCTGGCGCTGATGGCCTTCGTGGCGTTGCCCGTGATGATAGTCACGACCTTCGTACCGGAGCTCTCGCTTTTCCTGCCTCGTATACTGGGTTTCATCTGAGACCTTTCGAAGGCCAGTTGAAAAGCAGTCCGACCGCCGGCCAGCTGGCCGGCATGTAGGCCGGCGTATTGATCGGTGGAGCTGCGCCCGAGATACCAATCACGCTCGCTGATCAGCATTGCGCGCCGGGCTTGGGATCTTCTGCGGGCGCGGCTATAATCGCCGGGCTTCACACCGCCGGCACCGTTCGGCCGTGCCCGCCACCTGTCCGAGGGGCGCTGCAGCAGGCTTACCATTCAGGGGTCTGTCAGGCTCGGACAGGGCGTTAACCATACGCATCAACGGCGCCCATTCGCACAAAACGAATGGAGAACTCTTTAATGAGCGCTGTCATGACGCCTGCCGGTTTCAACGATTTCAAGGTCGCCGATATATCCCTGGCTGCCTGGGGTCGCCGCGAAATCATCATCGCCGAATCCGAAATGCCCGCCCTGATGGGATTGCGCCACAAGTACGCTGACGAGCAGCCGCTCAAAGGCGCGAAGATCCTTGGCTGCATCCACATGACCATCCAGACCGCCGTACTGATCGAGACGCTGACCGTCCTCGGCGCCGAAGTTCGCTGGTCCAGCTGCAACATCTTCTCCACCCAGGATCAGGCCGCCGCCGCCATCGCTGCCGCCGGTATCCCGGTGTTTGCCTGGAAAGGCGAGACTGAAGAAGAGTACGAGTGGTGTATCGAGCAGACCATCCTCAAGGACGGCCAGCCGTGGGACGCCAACATGATCCTCGACGACGGCGGCGATCTGACCCAGATCCTGCATGACAAGTACCCGCAAGTGCTCGAGCGCGTACATGGCGTCACCGAGGAAACCACCACGGGCGTGCATCGCCTGCAGGACATGCTGAAAAAAGGCACCCTGAAAATCCCGGCGATCAACGTCAACGACTCGGTCACCAAGAGCAAGAACGACAACAAGTACGGCTGCCGTCACAGCCTCAACGACGCGATCAAGCGCGCCACTGACCACTTGCTGTCTGGCAAGCAGGCATTGGTCATCGGCTACGGTGACGTGGGCAAAGGCTCAGCACAGTCGCTGCGCCAGGAAGGCATGATCGTCAAGGTGTCGGAAGTCGACCCGATCTGCGCGATGCAGGCCTGCATGGATGGCTTCGAATTGGTCTCCCCTTACAAGGACGGTCTAAATGACGGCACCGACGCCTGCATCGACACCGCACTGCTGGGCAAGATCGACCTGATCGTCACCACCACCGGCAACGCCAATGTCTGCGACGCCGGCATGCTCAAGGCGCTGAAGAAGCGCGCCCTGGTGTGCAACATCGGCCACTTCGACAATGAGATCGATACCGCCTTCATGCGCAAGAACTGGGCGTGGGAAGAGGTCAAGCCGCAGGTGCACAAGATCCACCGCACCGGCCCGGGCAGCTTCGATGCGCATAATGACGACTACCTGATCCTGCTGGCCGAAGGCCGTCTGGTGAACCTGGGCAATGCCACCGGTCACCCGAGCCGGATCATGGACGGCTCGTTCGCCAACCAGGTGCTGGCGCAGATCCACCTGTTCAATGAGAAGTTCGCTGACCTGCCAGTTACCGAAAAGACCAAGAACGTCACCGTCATGGTGCTGCCGAAGAAGCTCGACGAAGAAGTCGCAGCCGAAATGGTCAAGGGTTTCGGCGGCGTCATCACTCGCCTGACCCAAGGCCAGGCCGACTACATCGGCGTGGAAGTCGAAGGTCCGTTCAAGCCGGATAGCTACCGCTACTAATCGAGGCTTGGCCACATTAGCGCTTCGGACGGCCAGATTGTCCGAAGCGCGGTGTCGCTGACTGCCTAAAGGAATTGTCATGTCACAAACACGTAGCCACAGCTTCAGCTTCGAATTCTTCCCAACCAAGACCGAGGCCGGACATGAAAAGCTCATGGCCACCGCGGGTCGTTTGGCGGAATACAAGCCGGACTTCTTTTCCTGCACCTACGGTGCCGGCGGCTCAACCCGCGATCGCACCCTGAACACCGTGTTGCAACTCGACGGTGAAGTAAAGGTACCGACCGCACCCCACCTGTCTTGCGTAGGCGACAGCAAGCAGGAACTGCGCGAGCTGCTCAACCTCTACAAGGACGCCGGCATCAAGCGCATCGTCGCGTTGCGTGGCGATCTGCCGTCGGGCATGGGCATGGCCAGCGGCGAATTGCGCTACGCCAACGAGCTGGTGGAATTCATTCGCAGCGAAACCGGTGACCATTTTCATATCGAGATCGCGGCCTATCCGGAAATGCACCCCCAAGCCCGTAATTTCGAGGATGACCTGGCGAACTTCGTGCGCAAGGCCAAGGCCGGTGCGGACAGTGCCATTACCCAGTACTTCTTCAATGCCGACTGCTACTTCTACTTCGTCGAGCGCGTGCGCAAGCTGGGCGTCGAAACGCCGATCGTGCCGGGCATCATGCCGATCACCAACTACAGCAAGCTGGCGCGCTTCTCAGATGCCTGCGGGGCGGAGATTCCACGCTGGGTGCGCAAGCAACTGGAAGCCTACGGTGACGACATGGAGAGCATCCAGACGTTCGGCGCGCAGGTCATTACCGAGATGTGCGAGAAGCTGCTCGCCGGCGGCGCGCCGGGGTTGCACTTCTACACCCTGAACCAGGCCGAGCCGAGCCTCGCAATCTGGGACAATCTCAAGCTGGCCCGCTGACGCAACGACCAGCTCTCTGAAAAACAGGGAGCTGGTCAATGAACCTGCGAACTGCCACACTGTCCTACCAATGCGGTGATAACAGGCTCTGTTATACTCCGCGCTTCCGCCAGGCTTACGCCCGGATGTCGTCATCGTTGAGATGCGGCAGGACCGGACGGGATCGCACGCCAGTCGCGATTCGAGCCAGGCATGACCATCCAGGGCTTCGCCCTATACGAGACAGGATTACTCATGTCCTTTGCTTCCCTCGGTCTCTCCGAGGCTTTGGCCGGTGCCGTCGAGGCTGCCGGTTATACCCAGCCTACACCAGTGCAACAGCGGGCTATTCCCGCCGTGTTGCAAGGACGCGACCTGATGGTCGCTGCACAGACGGGAACCGGCAAGACCGGTGGCTTTGCCCTCCCCGTGCTGGAAATTCTTTTCCCGGGTGGCCATCCCGATCGCGAGCACCGCCACGGTCCGCGTCAGCCACGCGTATTGGTGCTGACACCGACGCGCGAACTCGCCGCCCAGGTTCACGACAGCTTCAAGCTTTACGCCCGCGACCTGCCGCTGAAAAGCGCGGTCATCTTCGGCGGCGTCGGCATGAACCCGCAGGTGCAGGCGATTGCCAAGGGCCTCGACGTGCTCGTCGCCTGCCCTGGCCGCTTGCTGGACCTGGCCAACCAGAAGGCCGTCGACCTCTCCCACGTGGAGATTCTAGTCCTCGACGAAGCCGACCGCATGCTCGACATGGGCTTCATCCATGACGTCAAAAAGGTTCTCGCCAAGCTGCCGACCAAGCGCCAGAACCTGCTGTTCTCGGCGACCTTCTCCAAGGACATCACCGACCTCGCCAGCAAGCTGCTGCATGAGCCGGAGAAAATCCAGGTCACGCCTCCGAACACGACGGTCGAGCGTATCGAGCAACGGGTCTTCCGTCTGCCGGCCACACACAAGCGCGCCCTGCTGGCTCACCTGATCACTCAGGGTGCCTGGGAACAGGTGCTGGTGTTCACCCGCACCAAGCATGGCGCCAACCGCCTCGCCGAGTACCTCGACAAGCACGGCCTGCCGGCTGTCGCGATTCACGGCAACAAGAGCCAGAACGCTCGCACCAAAGCACTGGCTGACTTCAAGGCCAACCAGGTACGTATCCTGGTCGCCACCGATATCGCCGCGCGCGGGCTGGACATCGACCAGTTGCCCCATGTGGTCAACTTCGAGCTGCCCAATGTCGAGGAAGATTACGTTCACCGCATCGGTCGTACTGGCCGCGCCGGTCGCAGCGGCGAAGCGATCTCGCTTGTTGCACCCGATGAGGAGAAGCTCCTCAAAGGCATCGAGCGGATGACCAAGCAGAAGATTCCCGACGGTGACTTGATGGGTTTCGACGCCGCCTCCATCGAAGCGGAGAAGCCGGAAGTCCGCGAACCGCGCCAGCCTCGTCCTGCCCGCAATAGCGAACGCAAACCGCGCGGCGAGCGCGCCGCCAAAACCACCGAAGCGGCCGCTGGCGAGCCTAAAGCGGGCGACCGCAACCGTCGCGGACGCAACAAGCCGCGCAATGCGCGTCCAGCGCAGGGCTCAGCAGAGCAGACAGCTGCCGCGCCGGCAAGCCGTCCGCCTCGCCTACCGAATGATCGCGCTCCGGACGTATTTCTTGATGACGAAGTCGATAACTTCGGCAACAGCGTCGACTATGTCAGTCCCTACCAGAACAAGCAGGGACGTGGCCGTCGCCCCGGCGCCCCGGCTCAACCCGGCGGCCAACCACGTGCCGCGGCGGGCCCTCGCGCGGCTACTGCCGGTGCAGGCGCTCAGGGCAAAGGCAAGCGTCAAGGCCAATCAGCCCGTGGCAGCCAGCCACGCCGCAAGAATGAAGGACGCCGCATCGAGGGCGACAACGGTGGCGCCCGTCGGGACGTTGCGGAGAAGCCGAAGGAAAAGCAGCCGGTCATCATCCACAAGGAGTCGAAGCTGGACCGCCTGCCCAGCATCGAGCAGCTGGAACAACTGCCAACCAAGCCTCGCGGCGAGAAGCCGGCATTGCTGACCCGCAATCGCTGACAGGTAGCACAAACAAAACGCCGCCCTTGAGGGCGGCGTTTTTGTTGGAGCCTTTTACTTTTTGCCGAGCAGTAAGATCAGCGAGCGACGGCAAGCGCCGCACACGAGGTCAACCCGAACCCGGGATAGCCTCGTCCTGGGCATCCCAACCGCCGCCCAACGCCTTGAACAGCTCGACCTCGCTGACCATCTGCGCCAGACGGTCACTGATGAATTGCTGCTGTACTTCGAACAGCTGTCGCTGTGCATCGAGGAGCGTCAGATAACTGTCTATACCGGTGCGGTAACGGCGCTCGGCAAGACGATAATAATCCTGACTGGTTTCCAACAGATCGCGCTGAGCCTGCACTTGGCGAACGTAGGTCGATTGAGCAGCCAGCCCATCCGCCACTTCCCTGAAAGCTGTCTGGATGGCCTGCTCATACTGCGCCACCTGGATATTGCGGCTGATCTCGGCATAGTCGAGGTTGGCCCGCAGCTGCCCGGCATTGAAGATCGGCACACTGATGCTGGGGGCGAAGTTCCAGTAGCTGGAGCCGCCATCGAACAGCCCGGACAGTTCACTGCTCGCGGTACCCACCGCCCCGGTGAGGCTGATGCGCGGAAAGAACGCTGCCCTCGCCGCCCCGATATTCGCATTGGCGGCGCGTAGCTGGTATTCGGCTTGAATGATGTCCGGTCGTTTATAGAGCAGGTCCGACGGCAGCCCCACCGGAACCGTGGCCAGCAGGTCGCGCTCCAGCCGACCATCGGCCGGCAGCTCCACCGGGATGTTCCGACCAAGCAGCAAGGCAAGGGCGTTGCGGTCCTGGGCAACCTGGCGGGTGTAGCGCTCGATCCCTACCCGTGCCGTATCGACCGCGCTGCGCGCCTGGCTCAACTCAAGCGCCGAGGCTACGCCAACGTCGAAACTGCGCTGGGTGAGCGAGAGGCTTTCTTCGAAGGCCTTGAGTGTGTCGCGGCTCACCAGCAACAGGGCCTGATCGGCCTGCAGGGTCAGCCAGGCGTTGGCAACGCTGGCGATCAGGCTGATTCGCGTGCTCCGCTGCGCCGCCTCGGTGGCGAGGAATTCCTGCAATGCCTGCTCGCGCAGACTACCCAGACGCCCGAACAGATCGAGCTCCCAGGACACCCCAAGCGTCGCACTGTACTGACTGCTGATGGCGCTCTCGCCGGTCTGGTTGAGATCGCCCGGGGTCCGAGTACGGCTACCGGCAGCATCGCCACTTACGAGCGGCAACACATCGGCCCGCTGCACGCGATAAAGGGCGCGATAAGCATCGACGTTCAGCGCAGCGATACGCAGGTCGCGGTTGTTTTCCAGGGCCACCTTCATCAGTTCACGTAGCGCAGGGTCCTTGAAGAAGGACTGCCAGTCCATCTCCATCTGCTGCCCTTTCGCTGCACTGGCTGAGCCGACATACGCTTCACCCTCGGGCCAGCTGGCAGCCGTAGGTGCGTCAGGTCGCTGGTAATCCGGTATTAACGAGCAACCGCTCAGCGCTGTCATCAGCGCCAGGCTCAATAGTGACTTGTTCATTGCGCCTCTCCGTTTTGCTCGTCGCTGCCGGTTTTCCTGCGCTTACCCAGCGAAGACACCAGGACATAGAACAGCGGGACCCAGAAAATCGCCAAGACCATGGCGCTGAGCATGCCGCCGATCACCCCGGTACCGATCGCATGCTTGCTGCCTGCACCCGCCCCGCTGGAAATCGCCAGAGGAAGCACGCCAAGCATGAACGCCAGGGAGGTCATGACGATAGGGCGCAAACGAATACGGCTGGCTTCAATCGCGGCGGCGGTCAGCGTCATGCCTTGCTCATGCAGGGTCTTGGCGAACTCGACGATCAGGATCGCATTCCGTGCCGACAAGCCTACCGTGGTCAGCAGTCCGACCTGGAAGAACACGTCGTTCGACAACCCGCGACCCATGGTGAAGGCCAGTGCACCAACAATGCCTAAAGGCACGACCAGCATGACCGAGAGCGGAACCGACCAGCTCTCATACAGCGCGGCAAGCGCCAGGAATACCACCAGTAGCGACAATGCATAGAGCGCGGGTGCCTGCGATCCGGACAGACGTTCCTCATAGGATTGGCCAGTCCAGGAGTAACCGATGCCCGCTGGCAACTGCGCGGCGATCCGCTCAACCGCTGCCATGGCCTCGCCGGAGCTGTAACCCGGTGCGGCCGCGCCCAAAATCTCCATTGCGGGCACGCCATTGAAACGCGTCAGCTTCGGTGCGCCATAAGTCCACTCACCCGAGGCGAAGGCGGTGAAGGGCACCATCTCGCCCTCAGTGTTGCGCACGTACCACTTGCCCAGGTCCTCCGGATTCATCCGCGAGGTAGGTTCGCCCTGCATGTAGACGCGCTTGACCCGACCCCGATCAATGAAGTCATTGACGTAACTTGAGCCCCAGGCAATGGACAGCGAATCGTTGATCGCCGCCAGGGAAACCTGATGGGCACGCGCTTTTTCATCGTCGATGATCAACCGATACTGCGGCTCGTCACGCATCCCGTTGAAGCGGACACCGGTGAGCGTCGGGTCCTCGGAAGCGAGCTGCATGAACTGTTCGCGAGCCTTGGTCAGGGCCTCGTGGCCGAGCCCGGCCTGATCCTGTAAATACACATCGAAACCGGTGGCATTGCCCAACTCCATTACCGCGGGTGGCGCGAAGGCGAACACCATTGCGTCCCGAAGGCTGAAGAAATAACCCTGCGCACGCTCGGCCAGCTCGAACACGCCTTGCCCGGGCTCGGTGCGTTCCTCCCACGGTTTGAGCATGATGAAAGCCATGCCTGAACTCTGACCACGACCGGCGAAGTTGAAACCGGTAATGGTGAACACCGAATTGACCGTCTCGCTTTCCTCCGTCAGCAGGTATTCGCGCATCTGCTCGACGACCTCTTGGGTGCGGCTCGCGGTCGAACCGGCAGGCGTCTGCACCTGGGCGAACAGCACACCCTGATCTTCCTCGGGAAGAAAGGCAGTGGGAATGCGGGTGAACATCCAAATCATGATGCCGACGATGAGCACGTACATCAGCAGGTAGGGCGCTTTGCGCCGCAGCACAGCAGCCACACCCCGCTCGTAGCGCAGCGTGCCGCGCTCGAAGGTGCGGTTGAACCAGCCGAAGAACCCGCGCTTGCCCTCGTGATCGCCGCTATGCGGTTTGAGGATGGTCGCGCACAACGCCGGAGTGAAGATCAGTGCGACCAGCACCGAAAGCACCATGGCCGAGACGATGGTGATCGAGAACTGCCGGTAGATGACCCCGGTGGAGCCGCCAAAGAAGGCCATAGGCAACAGCACGGCCGAAAGCACCACGCCAATACCTACCAGCGCGCTCTGAATCTGGCCCATCGACTTGCGAGTGGCCTCCCGTGCGGAAAGCCCCTCCTCGCGCATCACCCGTTCGACGTTCTCCACCACCACGATCGCATCGTCCACGAGCAAGCCAATGGCCAAAATCATCGCGAACATCGTGAGCGTATTGATGCTATATCCGAATGTCAGCAGGACCGCGAAGGTGCCGAGAATCACCACTGGCACCGCCAGCGTCGGGATCAGCGTGGCCCGCAGGTTCTGCAGGAACAGGAACATCACCAGAAAGACCAGTACGAAGGCTTCCAGCAGCGTATGCACAACGCCTTCAATGGACGCTGAGATCACCGGCGTGGTGTCGTAGGGGTAAACCACCTCGACGCCCGGCGGGAAGAAGGGCTCCAACTCGGAAATCGTTGCGCGCACCGCTTTGGCGGTATCGAGTGCATTGCCGCCTGCGGCAAGACGTATCCCCAGGCCGGCTGCCGGCTGGCCGTTATACTCGGCGCGGATCGCATAGCTCTCGGCGCCAAGTTCGACCCTGGCGACGTCACGCAGGCGCACCTGTGATCCGTCGGCGTTGACCTTCAACAAGATCTTCTCGAACTGTTCCGGCGTTTCCAGCCGGGTCTTGCCGATGATCGTGGCGTTTAGCTGCTGAGTCTCCACCGCTGGCAGGCCGCCGAGCTGGCCGGATGAAACCTGGACGTTCTGCTCCTGAATAGCGGATCGAACGTCCACCGCCGTCAGCTGGAACTGCTGCAACTTGGACGGGTCGAGCCAGATGCGCATGGCGTACTGGGCGCCGAACACCTGGTAGTCACCCACACCCGGTGTACGCGAGATTGGATCCTGTACGTTGGCCACGATGTAGTTGGCCAGGTCGAAGTTGGTCTGCTGCCCATCCTTCGACACCAATGCCACCACCATCAGGAAGTTGCGCGCCGATTTCGACACCCGTATGCCCTGTTGCTGAACGGCCTGAGGTAGCAGAGGCGTTGCGAGCTGCAGCTTGTTCTGGACCTGGACTTGGGCAATGTCAGGGTCGGTGCCCTGCTCGAACGTCACGTTGATGGTCATGCTGCCATCGGAGTTGCTCTCCGAGGAGATATAGCGCAGCCCATCGAGGCCATTGAGCTGCTGCTCGATGACCTGAACAACGGTGTCCTGGACGGTACGCGCCGACGCGCCCGGATAGTTGACCGAAATCGATACGTTCGGCGGTGCGATGCTCGGATACTGGTTGACCGGCAGATTGAGCACCGCCAGCGTTCCGGCAAGCATCAGCACCAGGGCAATTACCCAGGCGAAGATGGGCCGATCGATGAAGAACTTGGACATGTCTGGTTATTCCTCTT